>Ga0209488_10002473_pt1 | contig 15144 bp, 13 predicted proteins | sample Rivendell_Oct201_8_FD_188349 | JGI IMG/M metagenome (GOLD analysis project Ga0209488, IMG submission 188349) | Vadose zone soil microbial communities from the Eel River Critical Zone Observatory, Northern California, USA -... | ecosystem: Environmental > Terrestrial > Soil > Vadose zone >... | reverse complement strand
AGCCGAAGCACTGAAGCATCCGACGTGGACGATGGGCAAGAAGATCACCGTCGATTCGGCGACGCTCGTCAACAAAGCCCTCGAGGTCATCGAAGCACATTTCCTGTTCGACGTGGAGTATGATCAGGTGGAAGTGGTCATTCACCCGCAATCCGTGATTCACGGCTTCGCCGAGTTCGTGGATGGCTCGGTGCTGGCGCAGGTCGGTTTCCCCACGATGGAGCTGCCGATCCTCTACGCGCTCACGTATCCGGACCGCGTGCCGGACCAGGGCGTGCGTCGCTTCGATCCCGTCGCGGCCGGCACGCTCACGTTTGAAGCGTTGCAGCCCGATCGATTCCCCGCCTACGTCGTCGGCCGCGAGGCGGCGCGCCAAGGCGGCACGGCGCCGGCGCGGTTCAACGCGGCGAACGAAGTCGCGGTGCAGCTCTTTCTCGAAGAACGCATCACGTTCGGACGGATCGCCGAGATCATCGAGCGCGTCGTCGCTCAGGCACGTCCAGGCGATGCCACGTCGCTCGAGGACGTGCTGGCCGCCGACGCCGAGGCCCGCCGGCTGGCGCAGGAGGCCGCATGCTCTTGACGATTCTGTCGCTCGTCGTCGTGCTCGGTGTGCTGATCTCCGTACACGAGTTCGGCCACTTCATCGTCGCCAAGGCGGTCGGCATTCAGGTGCTGCGATTCTCCCTCGGATTCGGCCGGCCGCTGATTTCCTGGCGCCGCGGGGAGACCGAGTACTGGATCGCCTGGATTCCGCTGGGTGGCTACGTGAAAATGGCCGGGCTCGAGGAAGAAGGCATGGTGGGCGAGCTGGAAGGTGGGAAAGCGGACGTCGCGATCGATCCGGAGCGCACGTTCGACAAGAAGCCGTTGTGGGCGCGGATGGCAGTCATTCTGGCCGGCGTGACGATGAATTTGTTCCTGGCGTTCGTCATTTACACGGGGCTCGCCGCAATCGCGGGCGTGCCGCGCTCAGCCATGACGCCCGTGGAATCCGTCGACGTGACGAGCCTCCCGCCCGGCGCGGAAGCGCTGGCAACGTTGCGGCGCGGCGATCGCATCGTGCGTATCAACGGCGACTCGCTCAAGACCTGGGACGATTTTGACGAGAAGATCCTGAATGGTCCGGAGGAGCTGAAACTCGAGGTTGCCGGACGTCCTCAGCCGCTGGTGATTCACGTCCCGCGCGACAGCATCGCCCGGCGTCAGCTTGCACGCGCCATCGTGCAGCTCTTCCCGGCGCGCATCGGCCCGGTAGTGCTCGGCCAGCCGGCGCAGCGGGCTGGACTGCAGGGCGGGGACGTGGTCGTGAAGATCGACGACGACACCGTCGTGTCGTGGACCGATATGGTACGTCACATAAAACAGAGCCCCGGGAAGCCACTGACGCTCACGGTGCTCCGCGGTGATAGTCTCGTGAAGCTCGAGATCACCCCGGAAGCCAAGGACTCCGCCGGTCAGCATTTCGGTGTCATCGGCGCCTACGCGAACCCGCCGGTGGAGCGCGTCCGGGTGGGCTTTGGAACCGCCCTCTCGCTGGGCGTGCGGCAGACCGCGGGGCAGATCGTTGGCGTCGTGACGTCGGTCAAACGCCTCGTCAGCGGTCAGGCCTCGGCGCGCGAGCTCGGCGGACCGATCGCGATTGCCCAGATGTCGGGTCAGGCCGCGCGACTCGGGTACGACTGGTTCCTGAACTTCCTCGCCTTTTTCTCCGTCAGCCTCGCCGTGCTGAACTTGCTGCCCATTCCCGTGCTCGACGGGGGGCATGCGATGTTCCTCATTGCGGAGGCGGTCCTTCGCCGGCCGCTGTCGCCGCAGCTGCGGCTGCGGCTCACCCAATTCGGCATGCTCATCGTCCTGGCGATCATGGTCATCGCCATCGGAAACGATGTCCTCCGGCTCTTCCGCTAACGACGCGCTCGCCGGCTATCTCGCCGGGCGAGTGACGGCGGAGCAGCTCGCGGAGGTGGTGGCGGCGGAGTACTACAAAGGAGAGGGGAGAAGGGAGCGGTGGCGACCGGTAATGGATGTTATTGAGCGCGCGCATCCGGGCGTCGTCGAGCTGTCCGGCAGCACCGAGAAGCCTGGATTTGCGGTTCGTCTTGCTGAGAGACCATTTCCGAAGCAGTGGGAGCCGGCTTTGAGGGAAGCCGCAAGTCAGATCGCGGGCACCGAATCGAACCTCTCCCCTCTCCCTTCTCCCGGTTTATTCACCAGAATTCTTCGAGCCATCCGGAAGATTTTCAGCGCCTAAGCTTCACGACCAGCCCCACCAGCAGCACCAGGCCAATCCCAACACCCGCAATTACGAGCCAGAGCTGGCGACCGGTGCTCTGGTCCTCGAGCGCTTCGGGCTGCGACGTACCCATCGGCGCCGCACCCAGGTTCATTGGCGGTCGACGTTTCTCCTCGACCTCGTCGAGATCCGCCCGCAGCTCGGCGGCGTTCGCGTAGCGATCGTCGGCGTGCTTGGCGAGACATTTCATCACGACGCGCTCGAATCGTTTCGACAGCTCCGGCCGTTTGCGGCGGAGTGAGGGCGGGGGATCCTCGACATGCATGCGCGCCAGCTCGAACCAGTCGTTCGAGCTGAACGGCAGCTCGCCCGTCGCGGCCTTGTAGAGCGTGACGCCGAGCGCGTAGAAGTCGACGCGCTGATCGAGCGGACGCCCCTGCGCCTGCTCCGGCGACAGGTAGTGCGGCGTTCCGATCGTCATGTTCACGCCCGTCGAGGCGATATAGCCCGAGACGGCTCGGGCGATGCCAAAATCCGTCAACACCGCCGCACCGTCCGACCGAATCAACACATTGTCCGGCTTCAGGTCCCGATGGATGACGCCTTGCCGGTGGGCAAACTCCAGCGCCGCCGCGATGTCGTGCGCCAGCCGCAGGACGTCGGCCTCCGCCAGCGGCCCTTCGCGGGCGATACGGGCGCCCAGGCTGTCGGCGCAGAGGTCCATGGCGAAATAGACGTGTTCGCCGGTCTTTGCGACCGAGCGGATGCGGATGATGTTGGGGTGCTCGAGCTTGGCGGCGGTCTCGCTCTCGTTGCGAAAGCGGCTCTCGAACTGGGAATCGCCGGCATAGCGGGGCTTCAGGACCTTGATCGCGACGGGGGTTCCGTCCGGCTCCCGCCCGACGAACGCCCACGCGAACCCCCCCTGGCCGAGCAGGCGCTCGAGGACATATGCGCCGAGGGTTTGGCCTACGAGATCGGTAGCGGTATTAGGACTAGGCGTCGCGGCGTCTCGGCATCTGAAGAAGTGCACTTTACAACGGGGTGCGAGCCGGTTAACCTACGGCGCTTCCAACGATTAGGGAACAGGGACGATGTACGACAAGACGACGCCGGTCAGGAAACACGGGCTGCACGACCGGGACACCGGTTCGAGCCGGGTCCAGGTTGCGCTGCTCACCGAGCGCATCAACAGCCTCACGGATCACTTCCGGGTCCACGCCAAGGACTACCACGGGCAACGCGGCCTGCTGCGCATGGTCAGCCGCCGCCGCCGCCTGCTGGAGTACTTGAAGCGCACCGATCTCGCGAAGTACCGGCAGCTCATCGACGAGCTCGGTCTCCGACATTAGGTCGCGCAAGGCGTCGTGCTGAGCCGCTCCGGGAAGAGCACCCGGGGCCTGGCGCTCAGCACATTTCCATTGCTCTAGACAGGTACCGCAGTGAAGCGTGTAGAAACGAATTTCGCCGGCCGCACCCTGAAGATCGAGTCGGGGCGGCTGGCCAAGCAGTCGGCAGGATCATGTCTCGTGCAGTTCGGGGAAACGGTCGTTCTGGCCGCCGTGACGGTGTCCGAGAACCTTTCGAATCTGCCGTACTTCCCACTGACCGTCGAATACCGCGAGAAGGCCTACGCCGCCGGCAAGATTCCCGGCGGCTTTTTGAAGCGTGAAGGCCGGCCCTCCGACGACGAAATCACGTCGGCGCGCGTCATCGACCGCTCCGTCCGGCCGCTCTTCCCCGAGGGCTTCAAGAACGAAGTGCAGGTCTTCGTCTACGTCCTCTCGGCCGACCAGGAAAACGACGCGGACGTACTCGGCGTCGTAGCCGCGTCCACCGCGCTCTCCCTGTCCAAAGTGCCATGGAACGGTCCGATCGCTGCGGTGCGCGTCGGGCGCGTCGAAGGCGCCTGGATTCTGAATCCGACCTTCCAGCAGCTGGAATTCTCCGATGTCGATCTCACGGTGTCGGGCTCTCGCGAATCGATCGTCATGGTCGAAGGCGGCGCGCTCGAGCTGAGCGAAGCGGAGATCGTCAAGGGACTCGAAGTCGCGCACAAGGGGATCAAAGAGCTGCTCGGCGTCGCGGACCAGGTGGTCGAAGCGCTGCAGCAGCCCAAAATGGAGTGGACCAAGGCCGAGCCACCCGCGGAGCTCGTGGCACGCGTCAAGACGCTGGCAGAAGAACGTGTGGCTGAAGCACTGACGCTGGCCGTGAAGGCGGAGCGGACACAGGCGCTGAGCGCCCTCAAGCACACGATCACCGACCAGCTCGCGGAGGAATTCCCGGACAAGCTGCGGGAAATCGTGCAGGTGATCGAGGACATCGAGTACAAGACGATGCGCGATCGCGTGTTGACGGCGGGCGAGCGGGTCGACGGACGCGATCTCGACACGGTCCGCCCGATCACCTGCGAAGTCGGCTGGCTGCCGCGTGCGCACGGCTCGGCGCTGTTCACCCGCGGGCAGACGCAGGCGCTCGCCACGGTGACGCTGGGCACGACGGACGACGAGCAGCGCATCGACTCGATCGACGTGGCGCAGGAGACGACGAAGTCGTTCATGCTGCACTACAACTTCCCGCCGTTCTCGACGGGAGAAGTGAAGCCGGTACGCGGCGTCTCGCGCCGCGAGATCGGCCACGGCGCGCTGGCGGAACGCGCACTGCAGGCGGTGCTGCCGCCGTACGAGCAGTTCCCCTACACCATCCGCATCGTGTCCGAAGTCCTCGAGTCCAACGGCTCATCCTCGATGGCGACGGTGTGCAGCGGTTCGCTGGCGTTGTCCGATGCCGGCGTGCCCATAAAGTCCGCCTGTGCCGGTATCGCGATGGGGCTGATCACGGACGGCTCCCGCACCGCAATCCTCACCGACATCCTCGGCACCGAGGATCACCTGGGCGACATGGACTTCAAGGTCGCCGGGACACGCGACGGTGTGACGTCGATTCAGATGGACATCAAGGTCGAGAAGCTGGACTGGGCCGTCATCAGCCAGGCGTTGGAGAAGGCCAAGACCGCGCGCATTCACATCCTCGACATTATGCAGCAGGCGATGCCGGAGCCGCGCTCGCAGCTCTCCAAGTACGCTCCCCGCATCCTCACGATTCAGATCCGGCCCGACAAAATCGGCGACCTCATCGGTCCCAAGGGCAAGACGATCCGCGGCATCCAGGAGCAGACCGGCGCCCAGATCAACGTCGAGGACACGGGTGTGGTCACGATTTCGGGTGTGGGCGAAGCGGCAGAGCGTGCCCGCGACATGGTCGCCGGTCTCATGCAGGAGCCGGAAGTGGGCAAGGTGTACGAAGGTGTGGTGAAGAGCACGACCGCGTTCGGCGCGTTCGTCGAAATCATTCCCGGCATCGAGGGGCTGCTCCACATCTCTGAGCTTCAGCATGGTCGTACGGACAAGACGGAAGATGTCGTCAAGAAGGGCGATCATCTCAAGGTGAAGCTGCTGGAGGTGGACGAGCGGGGCCGGATGCGGCTATCCCGGAAAGCGCTCCTAGAGAAGAACTAGCGTGACCCACACGCTAGACACCGTCCGGCTGGACAAAGAGATCCACCGGACTACGGCACCCAACGGGGTGACCGTGCTCAGCGAACGCGAACCCAACGTCCGGTCGGTCGCGACCGGCGTCTGGGTGCGGACGGCCAGCGCGCACGAGATGCGCCCGAAAATGGGTGTCTCGCACCTGCTCGAGCACATGGTGTTCAAAGGCACCGACCGGCGTACGGCGCAGGAGATCGCGCTGTCGCTGGAATCGCGCGGCGGGTCGCTCGATGCCTACACGTCCCGCGACTCCACCGCCTATCACGCGCGTGTGCTCGACGCCGATCTGCACCGCGCGCTCGACGTGATCACCGACATGGTGCGCCGGCCGGCACTGCGCGACAGCGATCTTTCGCTCGAGCGGCAGGTGGTGCTCGAGGAAATCAGCACGGTCGAGGACACGCCCGACGACGAAGTCTTCGATCTCACCTACGAGATCCTGTGGCCCAACCATCCGTACGGTTTCCAGATTCTGGGCACCAAGGAGACCGTCAGCGCGCTCTCCGCCGAGGATCTCAAGCAGCTGCATGCAAGCGCCTATTTTCCCGGCAACTGCGTCATCGCCGCCGCCGGCAACCTCACCCATGACGAGCTGTTGAAGGAAGTCGAAGCACAGGGATGGTTCGACGGGTCGCCGGCGCAAACGCCGCCGCCCGTGCCCCCGGTGCCGCCCGCTGTTCGCGGCGTGACGCGCGCCTTCGAAAAAGACACGGCGCAGACGCACATCGTCTTTGCGACCGACACCATTCCGTACGCGGACCGCCGCAAGTATGGACTGCTCGTGCTGTCGAACATCTTCGGCGGCGGGATGTCGAGCCGGCTGTTCCAGCGGATTCGCGAAGAGCTCGGCCTCGCGTATTCCATTTACAGCTTCACTTCGTTCTACCGCGCGGTCGGGATGACGGGTGTCTATATCGGCACGCAGCCGGGGCGCGCCGAGAAAGCGGTGGAAGCGATCAGCGGCGAGTTCGCGCGTATGGCGAACGAGGGGCTGCGCGGCGCAGCTTTGGAGGACGCGAAAACGCAGACGCTGGGGCAGCTGATGTTGTCGCTGGAGAGCCCCACCGCCAGGATGTATCGTTTGGCGAGCACGGCGGTGTACAGTGAGTCGTATCGCAGTCTCGATGAGGTGCTGCGCACCGTGGAAGCCCTCACGGCGGATGAGGTGTCGGCGCTGGCGGCGGAGTTCTTTGCCCCGGAGCGTCAGACCGTGGTCTCGTTGGGCCCCAATGGCGGCGCAGGGGCAGGGGGAGGGGGAGCAACACCGTGATCGTCGGCGTCCCGAAAGAGATCAAGACCGCGGAGCATCGGGTGGCACTCGTCCCGGCGGGCGCGGAGTCGCTGGTGAGCGACGGCCATACGGTGCTGATAGAGCACGGCGCCGGGCTCGGGTCGGGCTTCAACGACGACGCGTACCGCTCGGTGGGTGCGGAGATCGCCCCCTCGGCGGATGCGGTGTGGTCCAAGGCCGAGCTGATCCTGAAGGTGAAGGAGCCGATCGAGCCGGAGTGGGGACGCATTCGCCGCGGCCAGGTGCTCTTCACCTATTTTCACTTCGCCGCATCGGAAGCGCTCACCACCGCGATCATCAAGTCCGGCTGCGTCGCCATCGCGTACGAGACCGTGGAGCTGCCGAACAAGGAATTGCCGCTCCTGACGCCGATGAGTGAAGTCGCGGGCCGGATGGCCGTGCAGGAGGGAGCGAAGTACCTCGAGAAGGTGTTCGGCGGGTTCGGGATTCTGCTCGGCGGTGTTCCGGGTGTGTTGCCGGCGGAGGTACTGATTCTTGGCGGCGGTGTCGTCGGCACGAACGCGGCCAAAATGGCCGCCGGGCTGGGTGCCCACGTGACGATGCTCGACATCTCGCTCGACCGACTGCGCTATCTCTCCGATGTCCTTCCGGCAAACGTCGATCTCCTCTACTCCAACCGCCACAACATGCTCGAGCAGCTCTCGAAGGCCGACGTCGTCATCGGCGCCGTGCTCTTGACGGGTGCCAAGGCGCCGAAACTCGTGAAGCGTACCGACCTCAAGTCGATGAAGCAGGGATCGGTGATCGTGGATGTGGCGGTCGACCAGGGTGGATGCATCGAGACGACCAAGCCGACGACACACGATCAGCCGACGTACGTGGTGGACGGGATCATCCACTACGCCGTAGCCAATATGCCGGGCGGGGTACCGCGCACGTCGACGCTCGCACTGACGAACGCGACGTTCCCCTACGCCAAGCGGTTGGCGCGTGAAGGGTGGAAGGATGCGTGTCGAAAGGATCCGAGCCTGGCGTTGGGACTGAACGTGGTCGAGGGCAAGGTGGTGTACCCGGGAGTCGCAGAGGCATTCAACCTTCCACTGACGGACTCGAAAACAGTCCTCTAGTCCCTCCGTCGCTATGGCCGGTGACCTAACCACAACAGGGCGTCGACGATGAGTTGATCCTGGACTCGGTTCTGCAGCGTGTAGGACAGCGTCCGGTTGGACGTATCGTACTTGTGCTCGTAGTCCATGTCGTTATGGCCCATATTGAAGTAGATCATCTTGAAGTTCTTGTTGGTCCACACGACCGGATAGTACCCGCTGTGCCAGATCTCGTGCGGCTTTGGCCCGGTGCCGAGCGGAAAGCTGCTCGAGTCGATGGACAACAGAATGTCGATGTCGGGGTTCTGGCGCAGGTCCTTTTCCCACCGGTACCACTCACTCGGCGAGGACCGGAACGTCGCGGGCAGATGCTCCGTCGCTGGATGGCCGCGGTCTTCGACACGGAGCACGGCGGACGTGGGTCGCCACGTGTTGCTGACGTACGATCCGGAGCCGAGAAACGTGTTGTGGTACCAGTCCCAGTTTGCCGGATACGCGGAAGGCGTGAGGGCGAAACCGGCAAAATGAAAGCCCATCCAGGCACCGCCATGCTCCATGTACGCTTGGAATGCGGCGCGTTGGACGGGCGCTTCAGGCCGCGTATCCAGAAACACCACGACTTGATAGGCGGAAAGAAAGTCGGAGTTGAGATTCTGCCAATTGGACGTGGTGTCAAAGGTAAAATGGTATCGCGCCGCCATTTGCGGAAACCAGCGCCGCGCTTCGTTGACAAAGCTGATATGTGCCGGATCTTCCTTCGCCGTGTAGAACGCCACGACTTTAAAGGCCGGCGCTGTTGAAGAACCGTAGATGAGCGCGACGACGCTCCAGAGTATCTTTTTCATATCCGCCTGCGCATAATCGCGCGCGCCGGCGCCCCCTCATGTCCCCGCACCTTCAGCGGTAGCACGATCAGATCGTAATCACCCCCCTGCACAGGTCGCAGGTCCAGCCCCTCGACGATTGGAATTCCGCGCCCCAGCAAAATCTGGTGGGTCCGCGGCGCAGCCGCGCCGAACTGCTCCGCCGAGATGTAGTCCACGCCTACCAGGAGGACGCCGTCGTCCGCCAGCAGCTGCGCCGCGTCCGGAGCGATGTACGCAAAGTCCTTATGGAAGGCCGAGTCCATCCAACCGCGCAGCGTGCTCCGCGTCCGGAACACGACGCGCTGCGCGCCCTTCCAGTCGTGCCTGTTCAGCTCGGCCGCGTCGATCGCCTGGACGCCGTCGGGGATATCGATGACCCGTGCGGCGCCGATCAACGGATTCAATGGCACCTGGTCGATCGACGCACCCGTCGCGATGAAGTGCATCGGCGCATCGATGTGCGTCCCGCTGTGCGCGCCCATCGAGTAGACCGACAGGGTCAGCTTGTCGCCTTTCCGCATATCCTTGAGAAAATCGAACTTCATCGGCGCATCGCCCTGATACACGGGTGTCCGTGCCGGATCGAGAGTCGCCGTCACATCGATCCACCCTCGAGCGCTGAGCGCCTGCGGACCGCGATCCCGCGGCGCGCAGCCCACGAGGAGACTGAGCAAGAGCGTGAAACCCAACCCCGCCACGCCGATGATCGTTTCGGCGACAGTCCAGGTCTTCAGCGTCTGTTGGACGGTCATGTTGAAGAACTCCTTGATGAGCCAGAAACCCGCGTCGTTTACGTGAGAGAGTACCAGCGAACCTGCGCCCGTCGCCAGCACGAGCAGCTCGGGCGTCGTTCCCGGTGTCGCCGCCGCGATGGGGGCGACGATGCCGGCGCTCGTCGTCATGGCCACCGTGGCCGAGCCGGTGGCGACGCGGATCAGCGCCGCAACGGTCCAGGCGAGCAGAAGCGGCGAGGCGTGCGATCCGAGGGCCACATCGGCGATTGCCTTGCCCACGCCGCTCTCGATCAGCACGCGGTTGAAACCGCCGCCGGCGCCGATGACCAGGAGAATGGTGGCGGTTGGCGCGAGGCAATCGTTCGCGAACTTGAGGATCTGGTCGCGGGTGAAGTGCTGACGGTATCCCAGCGACCAGAACGAAAACAACAGAGCCAGGAGCAGCGCCACGATCGGACCACCGACGAAATCGAGCAGTGCGCGGAGGGTGCGCTCGGTCCCGAGCAGTACATCGGCGGCACTCGCGCATAGCATGAGGATCACCGGCATCAGGACTGTGAAGATCGAGATGCCGAAGCTGGGCATGACCTCTGTGCCGCCCATGCCGCCTTTGCCGCCGATGAATTGCGCCGCAACCGGGTTGTCCGTCGGGAGGGTGATGCGCGGGGCGATCCACGTGCCGAAGATCGGACCGGCCAGCGCCGCCGTCGGAAATCCGACCAGCAGTGCGTACGCGATGCTGCGGCCGACGTCCGCATGATACGCCACCACGGCGAGCATCGCCGCCGGGTGCGGCGGCATCATCCCGTGCACCACCGACAGCCCTGCCACGAGCGGAATCCCGATCTTCACGAGTGAGAGTCCCGTACGACGCGCAATCGTAAAGACGAGCGGAATCAGGAGTACGAACCCCACTTGAAAGAAGACCGGAATGCCCACGATGAACCCGACGAACATGATCGCCCAATGCACGCGTTTCTCGCCGAACCGGTCGATCAGGGTCGTTGCGATGCGCGTCGCGCCACCCGATTCCGCCATCATCTTGCCGAGCATCGTGCCGAGGGCGACCACAATGGCGATGAATCCCAGGACGGTGCCAACGCCATCCTGAAATGCCTTGACGACCCCACCCAACGGCATCCCCGCGGCGATTCCCAGCGCGAGGGAGACCGTGATCAAGGCGATGAAGGGATGCAGTTTGAAGCGCGCGATCAATACGATCAGCACGACGACCGCGCCGAGCGCGAGGACGAGCAGTTCGGTGGTGGAGCTCATCGCGCGCGCGCCACGAGATCGGCGACGATCGTGTCCGGCGTCTCGCGAATGTCGCACACCCAGGCCTGCTCGTCCGGCGACGGCTCTTCCAGGGTGGCGAGCTGGCTCTCGAGCAGCGAGGCCGGCATGAAATGCCCGCGGCGTTGGGCCATCCGTTCCGCAAGCAGGGCTCGGCTTCCCGCGAGGTAGACGAAATGCACGTCGCTGTCACCACCGGAGCGGAGGATGTCCCGATAGCTCCGTTTGAGCGCCGAGCACGAGACGACGAGACCTCTCCTCGCGTGGTGCGCTTCACGCAGGCGGACCGCGATCGCTGCCAGCCAACCGCGGCGGTCGTCGTCTGTCAGCGGGGTCCCCTCCGCCATGCGATTCACGTTGTCCGCAGGGTGCAGGTCGTCCCCCTCGACGAACGCGACGTCGAGCGCAGTAGCGAGCATCGCTCCGATTAGACTTTTTCCGGAGCCCGAGACGCCCATGATCACGTAGAGTCCAGTGTCGCCAGCGCCCATGAAGTGGCCCCAATCCTATACCATCGGCCGATTCTGGGCTATTCTGCTAGCCGTCGCGATCGGCTGATCACTTTCAGGGAGCGGCACGAATGCAACTGGCGATGATCGGGTTGGGCCGGATGGGCGGCAACATGGTACGGCGGTTGGTTCAGAACGGGCACGAGGTGATCGTGTACGACTCGAGCCGCGACGCGCTCAAAGCGCACGCCGCCAAGGGCGTCAACGCGGCGAAGGATCTCGCCGATGTCGCGCGGCTGCTGACACCGCCGCGCGTCATTTGGATGATGGTGCCGGCCGGCGCGCCGGTCGCAAGCACCCTCGAGCAGCTCCTGCCGAACCTCACACCCGGCGACATCGTCATCGACGGCGGCAACTCGAACTTCCGCGATTCCCTGCAACGCGCCGAGGCGCTCAAGGCGCAGGGAATCGAGTTCGTGGACGTGGGGACGAGCGGCGGGATTTGGGGTCTCGAGCTCGGCTATTGCCTGATGATCGGTGGCTCCCCGGCGGCCTTCCAACATTGCGAGCCGATCTTTCGGACGCTCGCGCCGCCCGAGGGATACGCCCGAGTCGGTCCCCCGGGCGCCGGGCACTACGTGAAGATGGTGCACAACGGGATCGAGTACGGACTGCTCCAAGCGTACGCCGAGGGTTACGAGATCCTGCATGCCTCGAAGGACTTCCAGCTCCAGCTGAGTCAGATCGCCAAGCTCTGGAACCACGGCAGCGTCGTGCGCTCTTGGCTCAACGAGCTGGCCGAACGCTCGTTCTCCGGAGACGACAAGCTCGCCGCCGTCCGCGGCTACGTGGAAGACTCGGGCGAGGGGCGTTGGACGATAGAAGAGGCGATCCGTCTCGATGTGCCGGCCCCGGTTATTACGTTGTCGCTGCTCGCACGGCTCCGCTCACGCCAGGAGGAGTCGTTCGGCGCCAAGGTGATCGCGGCGTTACGGAACGAGTTCGGAGGGCACGCGGTGAAGAGCAAATGATTGGAGGCGGGTCTAACTGATCCCCGCAGAGCTGTCCGGTCTCCTCGGCGACGCCGACGCCGAAGGACGCGAGCGGGCCTGGAAGACGTTTCTAGAGACCCACAGTCGACTCTTGATCCACACGGCCCGCGCGCTGGGGCGCGACCATGACGCCACGATGGACGCGTATGCTTACCTCCTGGAGCAGCTCCACCGCGATGATTTCCGCCGGCTGCGGGGCTACGTCGCCGATGGTCGCAGCAAGTTCACCACGTGGCTGGTCGTCGTTGCCCGGCGGATTTGCCTGGACCATTTGCGCCAGCGGTATGGGCGTCGGCAAGAAACCGAATCACCGGATCGCGAAGCGCACGCGGCCCGCCGCCGGCTGGTCGACCTTCTCGCTGAGGAGCTCGACGTGTCGGGCGTCGCAGATGTCACCGCCGAGGGGAACCCAGAGGCGCAGCTTCGAGCAAAGGAGCTGAGCCGGACGCTGGCCGGCGTGCTCGCCGGGCTCGAGCCCCGTGACCGGCTCCTTCTCAAGCTCCGATTCGAAGACGGGTTGCCGGCTAGCGAAATCGGGCACGTGATGGGCTTCACCACACAATTCCACGTTTATCGGCGCCTGAACGCCGTGCTCGGGCAAGTCCGGGCGGCGATGCGCGGGCGTGGTGTCCAGGATTCCGAGCCATGACGGCGCAAGACAGCGGCACTCTTCCGTTCCATCAAGGTGATGCCAGATATGCACACTGAACCGGCCCCACCTCGGAGCGGGCACCTCGAAAGCGGCGAGGTGGCCGCCTATCTCGACGGTGCGTTAGCGCCGTCCGAGCGGACTGGCGTCGAGGCGCATCTCGCCGATTGTGATGCGTGCCGGAGGGAAGTCGTCGAGGTGGCGAGTCTCGTGCGCGCGCGACCGAGCCCGAGACGCTGGTATCTCCCGGTGGGCGCCGTCGCTGCGGCCGCCCTGCTACTACTCATCCTGCGACCCTGGCAAGACGGCGTGCGTCCGCCCGACTACCGTGAGCCTGTCATCACAACCACGGTTGCGCCGGTCGGCGTCGTACCGAGTGGAGCGATCACGACGGCGGAGCGGCTCATCTGGACTAGTGTGCCGCACGCGGACCGCTATCAGGTGGACGTGTTCGATAGCACAGGCCGCGTGCTGTGGGAGACGCAGACGAGCGATACGGCGACGGCGTTTCCCGACAGCATCCGCCGCCTCCGCCTCCAGCCCGGCGCTCCATACCACTGGAAGGTGAGAGCGCAGACGAGTTGGAACCGGTGGGTCAGCTCCGATCTGGTGGAGTTCTCGATCCGTGCGCGGCGACCATGAGCCTCTTCGCGTTCGTGCCGTTTCTGGTCGCATTGGGTGGCATCGTCCAGAGTCCTCAGCCGCACGATACGCTCATCGCGCAGGCACGCGAGCGGCCGGATGACGTCCGGGAGGACCTGCGTCGCTTGTTCAGCCTTGCGGCGGCCGATTCAGCGCCGACCGAGCATCTGGCGGAGGCTGAGCGGCTGGCCGAAGCCTACGCCGTGGCGTGGCGTGATTCCTTCTTCGTGCGCCGCGTCGCCCTGTTTGAGTCGTGGTCGCCGACGGAGCGGCGGCAGAAGATCACAGCCGACAGTCTCCGTCGCGCAGGCAACGAGGCGCTCGGTCGCTCGGGTCTCGCCGCGGCGATGCGCCTGTGGCGTGAGAGCCTCCGCCGTTGCGTGGCACTGCGCGATTCGGCGGGGATCGGCGCCGCTCTGGGAAACATCGGCGCCGGGTTCTACGGCTCCGACGACTTGGACAGCGCGGCCGTCTATTTCGAGCGCGCCCGCGCGGTGGCCGCGAAAATCGGCGATCATCGCACGGCAGGCAACGCGGTCGGCGTGCTGGCCGGCCTCCACGCGGACCGGGGCGAGCTGCGCAAGTCGGCCGAGTTGTATGCCCGCGCGGCGGAGACTCGATTGCTGACCGGTGACGACCGGGGTGCGGCGGCTGACCGGAACAACTTCGGCCTCGTGTCGCAACGCCTCGGCGATCTCGACGATGCTCGCCGCGCGTTTTCTGAGGCTCTGGCGTCGAATCTCGGCGCGGGTCGGGACGAGCCCGCCGCGGTCAATCTGATCAACCTCGGCAACCTCGCGAGTCTCGAGGGGGACTATCCGCGCTCCGCGGCCCGCTATCACGAATCGTTGGCGCTCTATCGCAGCCACGCGAACCGCGTCGGTGAGGCCACGGTGCTGCACGACCTCGCTCTGCTCGACTTGCAGCGCGGTGACTACCGCGCTGCCCTCGCGACTCTCGCGCAAGCGTTGACGATCTACAAGATGACCGGCCCTCTGGTGGACGAGGTCGCGGTGCGGCGCGACATCGCGACGACGTACGCCGCGACGGGGGATCTCCAAAATGCGCTGATCCAGTTGGATCGCGCGGAGCGGTTGGTCCCGAGGGGCGCAGAACCCGGATTGCGAGCGCAGCTCGCGCTCACTCGCGCCGACCTCGCCGTTCGGCTCAACATCTTACCCGAAGCAGACCGGCAGTACCGGCGGGCCGCGCAGCTGTCCCGCGGCGCGGGCGATGGACGCGGGGCTGCGGAGGCCGAACGTGGTCTGGGCCTCCTGCTCCTGTTGCGGGACGACTATCCGCGCGCGCAGG
>Ga0209488_10002472_pt1 | contig 15152 bp, 21 predicted proteins | sample Rivendell_Oct201_8_FD_188349 | JGI IMG/M metagenome (GOLD analysis project Ga0209488, IMG submission 188349) | Vadose zone soil microbial communities from the Eel River Critical Zone Observatory, Northern California, USA -... | ecosystem: Environmental > Terrestrial > Soil > Vadose zone >... | reverse complement strand
GGCCTACTGCACTATTTGAAATCGAGTAGAGGATGCCCGTCAACTTCCGCGATCGGCTTGGACTGGACTCGTCGGAAGGACGAGTTGAGGGAGAAGGTGAGGCTCTGGGGAGGTCGGGGTACTAAGTGGTAGAGAAGAAAACATGCAGGACAAGCCATACCCAGTCAAGGGGTAAGGTCTGTCGTCCCTGCCTGCTATACTGTGTTTTAATATGCGACATTTATGGGCATCAGAATCTGTCTCTCGCTAACGCGTATAGAGTTGGATTGGCCTTGCTCTCGCGTATAATGGGTAGCGTCGCGACGAGCGGCGACATGAGAGCGATCACAATTGCGGGATGTCGACGACAAATTATTGAGGCCCCGGCATGCCTTGTCTTGGCACTCTTGAGAATATCAAGGAGACTGACCTGCGAATAAAGGGGGGGAAGGGTGGTAAGCTTGGGCTTTAAATAACGGGCAGGATCCTTACTCCAAGAGTCACGATGGTTCTCAGTACCCTCACCGTGACCAAGTCGTGAACAATGTTGAACACGTCACGAAAAGTCCGTAAATGGTCCACAAAGTGGTCCCTAAACGTTCATCCTTGGAAAAATCTGCAGTGCCATCAATAACTCGGGAGACGAGGCCTTGAAGATGTTCGGCAGATACACCTCCGAGTCCATCGCGAACCGGAGTAAACACTTGGAATTGCTCGCCACATCTTCCGCGAGCCTAGAACTGTAAGGCTCATAGGCTCCCATTGGCGGCTTAAGAGTAACAGGATAGGTGCACTAGCTGACAGAGGCTGGAGAAGACTGCTAGTGAGCTACACGTCGGGGCAAGGGTAAGCGCGCGCTCGAATGAGACAACGAACCACTCACAAACGCGAGGAGTTCTTCAGCCTGAGAGGACGGGTTTTCAACAGGATCGTAGGGATAGAAAGGTGCTCCGTCGGATTAATTACGGGTATCCATCAGTCTGCTTATGAACTGTAGGGATCTTCCTCCCCCTTACCCAAACGACCAGATATCTGCTTCCCAGGCCGCGGAGATGACACCTGAAATTATTTCTGGAGCGAAACCAAAGGTCGACTACAGATCATACATCTTTATGTTAGGTATTGGGGTTCACTAGATAATCCAACGTACATTCAAAATTTTAGATATAGATCAAAGTATGTTCTGCCCGGGCCGGTGCCCGATCCATCAACGGCGCCGTTGGACCCTCGATCCCAGCCTTCATGGGAATGTGGAATATTAATAAGCTTCTCACAACTAGAAATTGTCAGGACATCACTTCGTTGTGTAAATTACATATGATATGAACCCCTCTAACAGTCCCAAACCCAAAGAAAAAGAGCAAAGCAAATGAAGGCGAAGGTATCCAAGTGAGAAGTGAAAGTAGGACAGTATAATAGTAGACGCGCCTGCCCACACAAGTAATAGAGATCGCAGACGAGATCAACAGAGCCCCCGAAATACAGAGGATTCGATGATAGATCATTGGTCGGTTGTAGAGATCACGCGATCCCCAGCGCGCGCATCCTCCTCTGGTGGTCATCCCTGGACCGCTCCTCACTCGCAAGCTTCAGACTGCGAGCCTCAGCAGCACGCATACACTCATCACTAGTGCCAAACTTGAGACTATATTCCACGTATGCCAACACATCCGGTCGTGTTCTGTGGCGGGTGTCGGGCGGCGAGAACTGGACGAGAGTATCGATCTGCTCTGCTAATGTACTGCACTGTTTGAACTCGATCAGGGGATGCTGGTCAACTTGCACAGTCGGATTGGACCGGACGAAAATCAAGTTAAGGGACGTAAGGTGGGGGTCTGCGGAGAGCAGGGTGTAAATTGAGAGAAAAAAATACGTAGGACCAGGACCAGGCATACCTAGCCAAGGAATAAGGTCTTTCGTCTGCGCTCGTGCCAATGCGGTTTGGTACGCGCCATTTGTAAGTTGTATTTCTCTCTCTAACGTACGTAGAATCGGTCTGTCCTGGCTGTCGCATGTAAGGGGTAACGTCGTGATGATCGACGACGTTAGGGCGATCACAATCGCGGACGTTGAGGAGAAATTATTGAGGGCCCGGCATTCCTTGGGTAGGCGTCAATTGTCATCGATCCCAAATAATATCAAGGTGATTTTACCTGCGCGACACGAATCCATTCTTCATACTTCTTTTTTCTCTCACCTGGTTGATTGGGCCTGTCATAAAAGAAAGGAGTGGGTAAGCTTGTCATCTTGGACCTTGAGTAACTGGTAGGATCCTTACTCCAAGATGGCTCTCTTTACCCAGATCGTGACCAAGTCGTGAACAGTGTTGAATACCTCAATGCGCCGTGAACATGTTCCCTGTCGAGTGAAGTTCACGTAGTCCCAATAAGTAATGTACTTGAACCGATCTCCTTCTACCACAGTTAGGGCAGCCGCAAGCTCACTCGGCGTCACCTGTTTCGGTCGTACAGCGCGTTCGCTTCGTAACCGGGTACAAGCCCCTGGCTGGCGGAGGTGGACCTGAAAATCCGGTTAGTTGCCACACCGATAGACGGCCTATAACCGCCCACATAAGTACGATCATCGACCAGACTCGAAATTTCTGCGGCCTTCACTTCCATTGTTTGAGAGCCCCGTATGGCGTTCGCAAATGCTTTGATCGTCGCTGACAACTCCAGTTCTTCGTCCTCGAAACCTTTCCTCAGCCAACTCTCGATGAAGAGCAAAATACTGGGAGACAAATTGTGAGAACTTGTTTGACTGGAGTGCGTAGTTCACTTACAAGTACCGAGAGCGTGTGTGCGCGGGACTGGGGTCCGTTGACTCAAATCGTCGTTTCAAGATATCGAAAAGGCGCTCGCAGGACGTGAAAAGCCCGTAAATGGTCAAAAACGTAGCCTTGAAGTATTCGTCTCTTGACAGATCTGCAGAGCCATTGATAACTCGGGAGACGAGGCCTTCAAGATTTCCAGAAGACACAGCCCCATCCACTGCGAGCCGGACTATACACTCGGAATCTCTCGTCACATCTTCCATGAGCCTAGAAACTGTAGGATTCACAGGCTCCCATTTCCGACTTGGGGATGGGAGGGTAAATATGCTAGCCGACCGAGAAGGCGGAGGTAGAGGGGGAGGAGACACTACGTTGAGCACGTTCATCGGGGTTGTCTGGGATCGGTCCGGGGTAGAACGCATGGCTCGCGGCACTGTCCGGTGGAGAAAGGGTGTATTACTACTGGGAGGGCCCACAAGTGATGGATCGTCGTTTACACTGGAAGATGCGTTGGGGGTTGTGTCGGGGGTTGTGTCGGGGGTCATGTCGGGGGTTGTGTTGGGGATTGTCTGGGACCTCTTGTGACTATTGCGTACCCACCATCGCCGTGAGCTCGGATCACTGTTGCCTGACGTACTCCGCGACGAAGAAGAAGAATTACTGAACTGGCGTTGTAAGTTTTCTGGCCGAGGAATGGTAGGGGAAGGGCCGGAGGACGTGGAAGGGCGTGACTGCATACGTCTCCTAGGGACTGTTGTTGGTTGGGAGGAGGCGGACAGGTGCGTGTCGGGTATATTGGGGTTAGAAGGGTCCTCCTGAAGAGGTGACAGGCGTCCGGCTGCCGACGAGGAGCCTGAGGGGTCGCTCACTCTCCTGTAATCCCCAATTGGGGCTGGTTCATCGGTTAGGGAGGGCGCAAGTGGTCCCGACTCCTGAGTGAAAGGTGGGGCAGTTGATAGAACAGGAGATCTCCGTGGTGCTGTAGGAGACGAGCTCCCAGTGGACTTGGGACTCGATTGGGTTAGCAACGCGACGTCAGTTACCGGGGTAAGGAGAGTCGTTGTCGGGGATAGGATGGTCGGGGATAGGATGGAGAGGCCCCCATTTCCCGGGGGGGGCTGCGGATGAGCTACAAGCCGGAACAAGGGTGAGTACGCGCCCGAGTGAGAAAAAGAACCACTCACAAAGAGAAACGCTTATCATACGACGTATTATAGCTAGGATTGTGGACATCGAAGGGCGCTCCGCTGGATTTATTTGCCAGCAGGATTGCATAACCTCCCACATATTCGGACTGAGACCAATGGCCGCAGACCCAGGATGCTTTGGGGTTTCGCCCCGGTTTAATGCAACAGGTATATATATGTCTGAATAGGAGTTGTAGGGATCTTCTCCTGTGAAAACCTCGAGGCAGAGCAACCCGAACGACCAGATATCTGCTTCCCGGGTCACGAACTCGGAGGTGGTGCTTGAAGACGAGATCCTTTCTGGAGCGAACCATCGAGCGCGAGGTAGATCGGAATTTGTCTGGAAGATGAGAAGTGGACACGTTAAGCATAGAGGTTGACTAAATGAACTAACTTACACTTACATTCGAAAATCGAGACAGACCAAAACCACAGATAAACGCTTTGCCGGAGAGGTTAATGAGGATGTTTTTCTGTGGATGAAGGACATGAGGAAAGTTCTAGCTAGAGCATCAGTAGCCTGAGCTTACATCGCATAAATCACCATGAATAATATCTCTATGGTGAAGGAATTCCAAGCCTGATATTTATCATCATAGGCCGTTGACAACAATCCGAGTTCTGTACGCACCAGAAGCAACTTCGCATAGAAGGCGTGCGCGGTCGGCGTCGGGATTCCTCTGCAAGTATTCCCGAATGTTCCCGTGCTCCATCCACGGGCTGATCTAGAAGCGGAAACTCGTTCAAACTATCGTGGCGGCATCAGATTCGACATACTGAATAAACGACAGCTCCTATCGTAACGTGACCAAACATCCTGAGCACGTTCCGATGTTGAATGCTTAGTGAAGCTTCGACCCATTCTTTGAAGCGCTGCGGAAGAGTTGCAAAGTAGTGAGAACGTCATGCAGTTGTTGCACTTACCTGTTGACAACCTGGGGATTGGTCCCTCAACCGACCAAGTGTAACCTAGAGCGAGTCTGTTTTGGATCGAGCAGGGAACAACAAACTACGTACACGATCTCCGTCGTTGGTCCATTCTCCGTGGTAGAAGACCAAGGAGTTTCCTTCAATGACAACTTGGTCACTGACTTTGGAGACCCTCCCGAGGACTATAATTTACAGGGCAGTGAGTCACCATCTTCGAAATGGCTTAAAGTTCTCACAATCTGCTGCCAGTGATGCGGAACGTCGGACTGGGGCTGGGGCTGGTATCACCGCGGGACTTGGCTGTCCCTCAGCGTCTCTAAGAGGGTCTCCAAATAGCTCCTACCATACGATGAACTCGCGGGCCCACACATTGGGTTGTGCCAAACTCACCTGCAGGAGCGGTTCAGGTCCATGTAGTTGCGGCAGGTTCGAGGCCACCGTGACGTCTTGATTTCTCAAGCTGTTTCGATTTCGATTTCGTACATCTTCTCGTAACGCAATCACCATGTCCAATAGCTCCCTGTGATCGCGTTGACGGGCCTGCTCTTGCTCATAATTGTGACTCGTATTCATCATGGACATGGCGACCTAAGGAATGCGATTATATCTCTTTCGTGTCACATAAGGTAAACGTACCATGAACTTTGAAGTGCACGTCGTAAGGTCTCGATAACACTCCTCGATGCCAAGGTGAATCGCATTCTGCTTCAACAAAGCCGTTGTGTTGCTTAGCTTTGCCCAGCCTGACACTCGCTCTAGAATACGTTCTATAGCTCTGCGAGGACTCATGAACAACGTGTCTGAGATGGTCAGAAAAATCGGGTAAGCTTGCCTTTCGATTTCTTCGGCTTCGGCGCCTCCCCGGATTCCAGCTAATGACGGTGAATACTCCCTCACTGAAGAGAGCACAAACCCGCATTGACGAGAAAGTTCGACCAACCGAGCCTTGTTTCATGTATCAACGACGAGACACGCTATATGGATGAGCGATCGGGGTCACCTTGTGGACTTTGACCGCGTTAGCGGCATCGTATAATTTGACGACTAGCGAAAAGGCAGTTGTTAGGATCTGACCACCCACCTATGATGCGAATGCGCACTTAGACTAGCCCCCTCAGTGATACCGTTGACAGGGACTATGTTGTGAGACATGCAATGAGAAAGGGTGCCAGAAAGGCGATTAATGGGTGGGGGTAACTGGAAGGGTGAGTAATGCGGGCACTGGGCGCAGGCACGAGTGATCCGCTCTGACAAGCGCGAGAAATCCAGTACAGCACTAACACTTGTCTTTTGGCGAATTACAAAAACGGTTTTCGAGAAAACGTTGACCAGAGCACTAGAGGTCTCGAACGTTTACTTGTACGCGGATGAAGATCTTCCGTTCCGCGTTCGTCCGGTTCACGCTCTCATAGCACCCCCATGTTGTTGCATCAGAGGTGTCCAAGACCCCCGCGATTGTCGCCAAGACCTCGCCTACGTTTATTTACCCATACCCGAGGTCAAGTGCCTTCCTCTGCTTACCTCGAGAAGAGCCCAGATGTATCAACGTCTTCCACACCGAACGACCTCTCGCCATCTCAACGAAAACTTCTCGAGGCTGCTCTGAGAGTCGATCAGGCGGGAGAAGTTGCCGCCAATTACATCTATAAAGGACAACTCGCCATTTTCCAACGCGATCCTCCGACGGCGGCACTAATACAGGTAGGCTCACGTTACTTCTCCATCTCATAGTGTCAATTCTGAGGTTATTTTTAGGACATGTGGGCCCAAGAGAGAAAACATCTCGCTGTTATGAACAAGCTCCAAGTTCAGCATCAAGTACGACCAACGGCGTTATGGCAAGTCGCAAAGATAGCTGGGTTTGGACTAGGAGCAGTTACAGCACTCATTGGAAAGGAAGCGGCAATGGCATGCACCGAGGCGGTTGAGACAGTAATCGGTGAACACTACGACGAGTAAGTACAGTCGCAGATCGCCAGTAGTTGATGTCTCCTTTCTTACACGAGTCCAGTCAGCTGAGGGACCTACAAAGCTTTACTCATCCCAGTATCGTCCTTCTTAGGGATGTAATTCGAGAGTTCAGGGACGACGAGCTCGAACATCTCGATACGGCTGTCGAGCACAACTCTCAGAGAGCGCCAGCACATGCATTTCTCAGTTCAGTAGTAGGAATGGGATGCAAGGTTGCTATTGAACTTTGTAAACGGATATGAAGAGGAAATTATGGGTGCTTGTGTGGGGAAGAAGTTTAGATCTATTCCTCTACCGAGTTGATTGTTTGTGAAGGGCGAGAAAGTAGCGATTCTCCTTTTCGCTTTCCACTCCAACTCCACCTCAGCTGCAACGGTTTATTGGCCTCAAAATGTTACACTAGCTGATTAGAAACGTACGTCTTGCTGAGCACATAGATAGAGCAACGCGCTCGGGACAAGAACCAAGCCAGTCAGCGATATCCACGATGCTCTTGAGGTGAACCTAAAATGTTTGTATACGTCCTCGCGCTGCAAGCAGAAGATGGTAACTTGTTCGAACATATGCTGAGGCTACGGACTCACCATGCGGTTCCATCGGTCCACGGCAGGGTCGTTCTGCAAGACAGGGATGAGACGTGGCAAAGTCACTAATGCGAACACACACGTTGACATAACCTAAAAGAGAGGGTAAGTGCGCTATAGATGGAGTGAATATTCGCAAACGTACCGTGACCAGCCATTGTGTGTTGTGGGCGAACGCAAGTGGATTTGTTGACATTTATTTGCTCAGATTTGACCCTTAATTCCGCGCACGCGCACTCGACCCACCACCACCTTCAACTTTTATTTTCATGGCTTACAATCGCGAATGGGATATGGGCAAAGAGGCCTGGCATGAAGGCGGCCCATCGGCTGGCAGAGGTAGAGATGAGGACTATGGAGAGGGAAAGAAGAGGAAGTTCAATGGCGGAGTATGTGGGATCCTCCTTTTCCCCCATTTGCTAACACCTCTCCGTTTTCCTCACAGGGTTGGGATGACGGAGGACAAGACTCCCACCAAGATTACGGCGTGGGAGGCGGCGGATTTCATGGCCACAAGAAGCGCCTCGTCGCTAGCGACCCCAGTCCGCATGTCATCTTTCTCGGTCTCGACACCGGTTTTACGGAATCAGACGTTCGTGGAATAGTTCACTGTTCCTCTTTTCAGGGTTAACCGAATATGACACGCAGCTCTATACATTTTTGAGTGGCCAAGGTTGCGCAGTCGAGACAGTCACAATCATCCGAGAGAGATCAACAGGCACTTGCCCGTCACTTGCATCTTTTCCTGGACAGTTCCATTGACGATTCCCTTGCCGCTTTGCTTCCATCGTCTTCACAGGCCAATCAAAGGGCTTCGGCTTTGCCCAATTTTCCTCTGTCGAGGCTGCACGAGCTTTCGTAGACCCACAATTTCCCTTCATTCAAGTTCCTCCTCCGGCCTCGCATGGCGCATCCGCTACAACTGCGTTCTACAAAGCTCTTAAAACCGGTGGACAGCACAGCGGTCGCCGTGTCAAGATTGATTATTCTCAAAGTGCGAACCCTAACACTGGAGGTCGTTCTGGTCGCCTGGCTAACGCGAATGACGGCACACGTGACATTGGCAATTCCCCGGCCGCCATACTCCTTTTCCGTGGATTGGACCCTTTGTCGGGTCCCCAAGCAATCGAGTTGGCGATGAAGACATCCTCTGGCCCTCACAAGGAAGGTGCGAGGGGTATGAAGAGAATTATCTTGGTCAAAGACAAGACTACGCTGGCTAGCTGGGGATTTGCCTTCGTCGAGTTCGTCGACGTCCAGGTATGGTCACACCTAGCTTTTGTTTTACTTCACGTCTCTTGAGATTACAACCGTCTCCCTTCCCTACAGGCCGCGTCTGCGGTTTTAGCCGCGACTATGTCTCCTCAAATTCATCCCAACGGCTTTCGTATCTCCGACCGCCCGGTCGCTACTTCGTTTGCCCATCCGTACTCTTTCCAACCCATCTCTGACCCAATCATGAGGGACGAAGCATGCCTACCTTCGTCTATGTCCATCGGCGGCGTCGAGGATCAATGGGTTCGATACTGGGACGAAGGTGCCACCATCGCAAAGCTAGAGTACGAAGTTGAAGCTCCAACGCTACAGTCCGCTCCTGCGAAGGAGAAGGAGAAAAGGAAGAAAAAAGGTTCCCCTTCACCCAATAATGTTTGGACGACTTCTGACTTCGGACATCAGTCGTGGATGTTGCATCTGCGGCCCCAGCGGAGGCTTCTGCCCTTCCTGTTTCTGACAAGCCTGTCACCCTAAGCTTCAAGGGTGGTAGTAAACCAACGAATTTGACGAGTCTGTTGATTCAAAACTATTCAATTCCGTGTCTAAAGGCCTTGCAGGTACACCTGCTTCCGGTGCTGCGGCTGCTTCAACTCTCGGATTCTCTATGACGGAGGAAGGGGACCCTGATGTTGTTGAAGAGGACAGGGCCGCCTCTAATGAAGATCCCAAGGGTTTGTCTCATCCGGGATATGAAGGACCTTCTTTCTGGGTGTGTATATTAATGGTTCGTGCGCAGTTGCCGCGGCCAAGAAAGTGGCTCCCTTGATTGCCAGCAAAAAGGTGAGACATGTCCGCACTGTTGCAGTGATACGCTCTCTGACTTGCGCTTTAGACGGCGAATAATATTACCAAGTGGAATCAGGTGCAAGAAGTGCTGAGTACCGGCCAATCCACCACCTCAAGCACCCCTGAAGTGAGTAATATCCCGTCATTACTGTATGACGATTCGAGAATTTTGGTGTCAGCTTGTTGCGCCCACAAAGGTTGCAACTTTGGATCCAAAGCCGACGCCCTCTTTCGCTGCTCTTCCGGAGGAGGTGGAATTCGAGTTTTCTGATCTAGTCAAGCTCGTCTGCCAGTTATGCGCACGGCAGTTCAAGTCAATCGATCAACTCAAGAAGCACAATAAAGAGTCGGATCTACACAAGGTTTGGGGCCCTTGTTTCTTGTACGCCACTGAGATGCTCACGTCATATAGCGCAACTTTAAAGACGCAAACTTACGAGATGTGGCGAGGGGGAAAGTTAAAGCCGCTCGAGCCGCTGCTGAGTCCGACAGCACCCAAGCTTCTGCACTAAAATATCGCGACCGGGCTTCGGAACGACGTATCATGCACAATCAACCCGACGTTCCACTACCTGAAGGCGTGGAGGACAAGCGCAAACAACGGCGTACCGCGGAGGGTCCGACTCGCCCCCCGACACCGCCCCCGCCACCAGTGAATCCCGGACAAGATGAAAGCAACGTAGGGAACAAGCTTTTGAGGATGATGGGCTGGAAGGAAGGGACTGGCTTAGGTGTTGATGGTGATGGCCGAGTTGACCCTGTGTGAGTACCGACGTTGATGTTAGTAGCTGGCCATGATCCTCAAGGCCATTCGTTCGCAGCCAAACTGCGATATACGCTTCTGGTGTTGGTCTTGGCGCAAGTAAGGGGAAGGAGGTAGGAAAGTACCAAGAAGGATATGCTGGTTATGTCAATATGGTGAAGGACTCGGTAAGTTTGCTTAAGGCTGGTTGCACGAGTACCGCTCAATTGCTGACGCGTTGTATTCCAGGCACGAGAGCGATACGAGAGCTGAGTATGTTATGTCGAAGAGACATTTGCAACGCTGTTTTTGTGACTTGCACACCGTATATCTTACTAGTTCATTTGCTGGGGTAACCATAGTCAGTGGGACTGGGTTATCATGTTATTTGTTCATGAATGCAACGAAGCTCTATGTCTCCCCGACAAAGAGTTCCGTACAGTCTCGTCGCTTGATTCTCCTGCTCCATCAGATCTCGGTGGGAAGTTGTCCCAGAATAGGAAAGCGACTAAAAATGGTAGGCGTCAACGATTTAACACAACACACTTTGTTCAATCGGACGGTCACAAATGTCACGGTGACTAAGCTGGAGTTTTCAAATCCCGACTCATTACATGCGGTGCACAGCAAAGAGCAAAGGGCAGGGGCAAGGAAATGTAAAGTAAAACTAAAAAGTATATGAATACATGCTATTCCACCTGATTGATAGACTCCACCTGCCGCCTGAAGACTTCGTTCACGTGTTACAGGTCCACGCTTGCGCTGCAAGCGTCTGCGTTCCCGCGTCCCGGGGGTGCCCAGCACCGCGAAATTCCAACAACTGGTAGTCACATGATGTGCCGAGGATGCCGGTTTAGAACTACGCTCCAAACCCGGATGTCGAGCGTGACAGCCCTCTCTGAACCCGAGTCAACGGACTCCATGAAATTCCACTCTCTTGCTCCAAAAAAGACATAGGTTGCCTCTCCTAAATAAGTACATTTCCCTACAATCACAAATGGACCACTAGTTACAGTTGTTGTGCGAGTATACATGGTTGTCCGATTGAACAGTGGGGCACAGTAGCGCAAAAACATACAACTTGAAGACGGACGGATGGATTGCCCCGTGACTATTCAAGTTCTAACCGCTCATCCGAGTCAACATTTCCTTGACCACCGTGAAGTCGCAGCCTAGACGCATTCAGCGACGTTGCAAGTGCCAATGGCACTCGTTTTTTACTAGTGAGATGTTCTCCGAGACGACTTGCTGCCAGTGTGTCCATTTCATCAGAATGAAGACGTAACGACGTTCTGCCGTGTTGTGTGACGCGCGATGCTTAAGGTCTGAGATGTGTTTTTGTGTTCGATAGTGTGGGGATGTCTGGCAAGCGCGGCCCAGGAGCATTGACATCCGGCGACTCAGCCTGAGTCGCCGGATGCGTACCGTGACGTTGTAAGTGCAGTGCACATCTCTCCTACGAGCGCTGTATGGGGTCGCGGGAATGTGCGTAAGGACCTGGGCACGAGGAGCTACTGCAGCAGGCGCCCGGCAAGTCTCGTTGAGTGCCAGTGCACGGTGAATGAAATACGAGTCCTTAGTCTCCTTACAATGATACGGCGAGAGGCAGAGACGAGAGCGCGCTGCCTCGAGATGTAGAGTCAAAAATCACCGATACAATTAAGCATTGAGACACGCTATGGTATCAACAAGTGGCCGTGAAAAGGGGGGAAAGGGGAAACAAAGAGTAGTAGTAGTACTAATCAGTCCTTCGGAAATGAAGCTCGAAGGGGGTAACGGTGAATCAAAGAGAGAGGGCACGAGGCCCGCGCTAGTAGGATGGGCCGATAGTCCAGGCGGAAAAGAAGAGGTGTCCGATACCTGAGGAAATGACAGAAATCAAATCGTATTGTATCAAGGCAAGCACAAGGGCGGAGAAGCGGTGGCGGGGCGTGAGCGAGCGAGCTGAAGGAAGGAAAAGGAATAACTTGAAAAAGTCGCCGCGCGCGTCGAGACACGGCGTGGCAATGGGGATACGGGTTTCTTCTGGGACGACGTCGGAGGCGCTCTTCGCGTAGGGGAACCTTTTATTATTCTCCATGTCCGACTCAGAGTCGGCGCGAGGACTCGGAAGAGTCGGAACCGTGACAGGTCGTGACTCTATCTAGGAATTCGACCAAGCGCTGACCGCGCAAATTGTCGACTTCACGCAAAATTTCGGGGGTAAATATCTCCCTATGCGTGACTATCAGGTGAGACTTGATTCTGTCGGGACGACTCCACTTGACCGTGCAGAACGGGCACTGGCGGAGTGGACGGTGGATGTCCCTCTCGTGGCGCTTGAGTTCCTGGGCCCGTCCAAAGCTTTTGTAGCAATACCTACACACTGGACGGTCAAGGCCTTTGGCGCTCGGGGTAGCTAAAGGCCCTCCAGCTTCGTGGGGTTCGGGCTGGGACACGTTGGTTGGCATCAGGGTAACGGAAAACGGAAAACTAGATACTACTTACCTCGGAGTCGTAGGGCGGCAAACTAAATGGCAGCTCGAACTGGGGCCAGGAAAACCACATTCCACTCTGTGCGTGGGTCTGGTGGGGGTGCCAAGACCAGGAGGCTTGATCGTCATAATGTACTGACAATGACCTCTTCACTTGATAATATCCAGCACTTGCTTCAACTTGAAGGGATGGGCCGCTTTCCGAGGCACCGAGCAGCTCTCGATTGGCGGAGGGACCAGACTCTGACTCCCCTACATACGCAGGGGGGGTTACCAAGAAGTCTGTCAGGACTAGAATGGGAGAAGACATCGGGATGAAGTGGGGGTGAGCAGTGTTGTGGCAATGGTTAACATGGCGCGAGATTTTAAACTGTCCGAGGTTCGATGGAACACAGATGGGAGCGATTGATCCTTACGCCCTGCTAAGCACAAGATCGCAGGCATGTTGATGCGCAGGAAATTTAGGCTCAACCCCGTTAGTCGACGGATCCTATCGGGGGTTGAGTTTTCAGAGTTTTCACGTAATTACCGAAGTGGGTGGATACATGAGGTGCATTTCAAAGGTTTGGTCTTGTTGACCCCAAGGAGATCATGCCTGGCTCAGTACTGTAGAGAAATTAGAAGTTAGCACAGGGTGTGCGTGGCATCATTAGCAGATCATGCTCAATGTTTTCCCTTCAATTGGCAGATCAGCGATTCCACGTGCGAATAGCAAGCTCCCATCATATGTCTAACCCCCGCTATCTTTTCGCCTCTTGAGACGCCCGCTTCGGCCCTAGAGGTCGTGATCCTCGCTGTCTTGACGAGTTGGACATAGCATTGCAATTTTAGGGTATATCCTACTAGTATCTCACGGGTGCCACTTCTGGTTTCGGAGCAACTATTGCTAGGGCACTGAGGCCGTTCATTACTGAGGCCGTGGCACTGTGATCCACCGGAACGGCACCTCCTTGCGTCAGGATTTTCATTCCATCCAATAGCTCTTACCGTTCTCGCGCTTTAGGCTTTACGAAACCATAACCAGAATGGCAAGGCTTGGATTGGGGCCTATGCCTTGGCACTGGGACGTCCCTATCTGATCAGGTGGTGTACTCGTGTACTAGTTCGGGCGGCAGAGGTGCCTTATGCATTCTCCTGGAGGCGATGGTGCTGTTAATGGAGCCTGAACCTAGACATTCCGTCAAACTTGAACGGAAAAGGAAAGGAAGGTACAAACCCTCGTCTCGTTACTATCGTCATATACAAAAAGCTTCTTGATCCCATGATACACACGCGGAGGGCAGCACAGCGCATCAAGAGCCACAAAAAGCCGACATGGATAATTGGAAGCACAGCACGCTTCCGGGATACATCTGATCGCCAGGGGTGGGGCGCAGAAATAATACCTCCGTCGTGGGCTATCAACATATCATGTATTTTTTTTCCCAGGAGGCCGTGAGGCCATACATGAGGGCAATTAGTCCAGCACAGCACCAAGGCACAACTTGATGACGTGAGTCACGATATTTCAAGCTTCTCCAAGTCTGTGATTCGTGACCTGATGGACCACTGGGAGGGCTATAGTCGATCTGAAGCATTGTTACGAGTCTCCTGAAGAAGAACAGAAGAAAGTACTCGCCGATAGCTAAATCAGGTCCTGTTGGTGGGTACCTGAAGGCTGTGTTGAGGGCAAATTGGATCACTGAAGGAGTTATTCGGGTCACCAGGAGGAAGTGCCAGCGTTGAATTACCCATTCAATTAGCGCGTGCACTGGCATGTGAACCAAAGATTCATGTGGTATTACTCAGTATTGCACGGTCACCCGCCGCCTGATTGCACCCGCCACACTTCTGCCAGTGAAGTGATCGATACATGGTTTAAACACACGCAGGTGCGCTGCTTCTACAGGCCGCCATTGAAAACAAAGAGTAGTAGCCATAAGCAGACCAAAAATGAAGCTTAACAGGTCAGGCGGGCGAGTCGGAGTCAACGGGAGCGCCGGAGGCGTGAAAAAGAATGGAAAAGAAGGTAGGCATGAGAAAATGGACAACAACAAATTGCAGAGTGGATAAGATAAAAAAGGAGCGCCGGAGCGCCAGTGGCGTGGGCGCTTACTGCACCCTATAATGGTGTCGGAAGCAAGCGCCTGCGTCCGCAAGTGACCCAGGTAGTGGGCGTGTGCGACGATCAATTGAAAGAGTAACTGAAATGCGTCATACTTGTATATATCGGTGTTCATCCTTGTCTCGTAAGACTGGCGAAAGATCCGAGTTGGCGGGGTGGCGTCACAACATTGTTACAACTGCCTCTTTACCTCCGGGTAAGGTAGATGATCTGAGCTTCGGTGTTGAGACGTGAGGATGAGTGGATGGAACACTACAAGCCATCCTATAAAACACGGGAAACGACGTATTCAAATGACGGGTCGTAAAGAAATCGAAATCATAATCATTTTACAACGCCAACATAAA
>Ga0209488_10002471_pt1 | contig 15152 bp, 10 predicted proteins | sample Rivendell_Oct201_8_FD_188349 | JGI IMG/M metagenome (GOLD analysis project Ga0209488, IMG submission 188349) | Vadose zone soil microbial communities from the Eel River Critical Zone Observatory, Northern California, USA -... | ecosystem: Environmental > Terrestrial > Soil > Vadose zone >... | reverse complement strand
GCGAGAAGCCATGCTGGGTTTCTATGGCCCGATGTCGCTGCTGGTGCTCGTTGCGGTTTGGGCCGTTGGCCTGGTGCTGGGGTTCGGCCTGATGCAGTATGGCGCGGGGTCCGCCGTAGTGATAACGAGCGGCCCGCCTAGTTTCCTGACGGATATCTATCTCAGCGGCACGACCTTTTTCACGCTTGGGCTGGGCGACGTGATTCCGCGCTCCGGCTTGGCGCGTGCTCTGGTGGTTACCGAAGCCGGCTTTGGATTCGGATTTCTTGCCGCGGTCATCGGCTATTTGCCATTCATCTACGGGTCGTTTTCCAAGCGCGAAGTGAATATTTCGCTGCTCGATTCCCGCGCCGGCACGCCGCCCACGGCCGGCGAACTGCTGCGCCGCCACAGCTACGCGAATGGCCAGGAGGCTCTCTGCGTGCTTCTGAAGGATTGGGAACTATGGTGCGCGGAACTGATGGAGAGCCATCTCTCGTATCCGGTGCTGGCTTATTTTCGGTCGCAGCACGACAACCAATCGTGGATCGCTTCGCTCACGGCGATTCTGGACACTTGCGCGCTGGCCATGGTGGGCATCGAGGGACCTTGTGAAAAACAGGCGGAGCTTACCTTTGCGATTGCGCGGCACGCCGTGGTGGACCTGTCGCAAGTTTTCGGCACGGCGCCCAAGCCGCTGCCGCACGACCGCCTGCCCGCGCAGAATTTGCGCCACATCCGGGACATCCTCGCACAGCACGGAATGAAACTGCATGACGGTGAAGAAGCCGACCGCAAGCTCGCGGAGTTTCGCAAGATGTACGAGCCTTACATCCATGCGCTGGCCAATCATCTAAACCAGACGCTGCCGCCGTGGATGCCCGTGAAAAAAGGCAAAGACAATTGGCAGACGACGGCCTGGGCGCAGTCGGCGGGACTCATCGATAAGAAAGTGGCCACGGTCGTCGCCGATGACCATTTTTAATTCTCCTGGACTGCTACGGCTCGACGCTGCCTTTTTCGCTCGCTAATTTTTTCGTTGGAGAAAATCAATGAAAGCCGTTGTCGTTCATCAATTCGGCGGTCCCGAAGTCCTGAAGCTCGAAGAAGTCCCCACGCCAAAACCTGCCGCCGGCCAAGTTCTCGTGCGTATCCATGCCGCAGGCGTGAATCCCTACGATACTTACATGCGCGCGGGAACGTATGCCATCAAGCCGCCGCTGCCCTACACGCCGGGCTCGGATGGCGCGGGCGTGGTTGAGGCGATTGGCGAGGGCGTAAAGAAAGTGAAGCCGGGCGACCGCGTGTACACGGCGAAAACGGTTACAGGTGCTTACGCGGAATACGCACTCACGCTGGAGGAGCAGGTGCACGCGCTCCCTGAAAAAATCAGTTTTGGGCAGGGCGCGGGCATCTGGGTTCCCTGCGGGACCGCGTATCACGCGCTGTATCATTCGGCGGAAGCGCGCGCTTCGGAAACGGTGCTGGTGCACGGCGCGAGCGGCGGAGTGGGAATCGCGGCGGTGCAAATGGGGCGCGCCATGGGGCTCACCGTGTTTGGCACGGCGGGAACGCCGAAGGGCGTCGAACTGGTCAAGCGGGAAGGCGCGCATCAAGTTTTCGATCACACCAAGGCGGGTTATCAGGAAGAAATTATGAAGGCCACGGGTGGCCGCGGCGTGGACATCGTTTTGGAAATGCTCGCCAACGTAAACCTTTCCGCTGATTTGAAGCTGCTCGCGATTAATGGACGCGTGATTATCATCGGCAATCGCGGCGAGATCACCATCAACCCGCGGGACCTGATGCGGCGGCGCGCGGCGGCTCGGGGCTTCACGCTGTGGGCTATTACCCCTGCCGAGGAAGCTGAAATCCACGCCGGCCTGATTGCCGGCCTCGAAAACGGCACGTTGCGCCCGATCGTCGGCAAGGAGTTGCCCCTCGCCGAAGTCGCGCGCGCGCACAAAGAAATTCTCGAACCGGGCGCTGCGGGAAAAATCGTCCTTGTTCCTTAGCGTAGCATTCAAACGTTCCGCTCGCGCCCGAATGAAGTTGCCGCGATCCGGGTTCCTCTGAGTTCGTTACCGCCGGGAAGATGCCGTATAATCGGTGTTCTCGAATATCGACGCAGAGAAACCCTGCGGACAGTAGAATCGCTCTCATCGTGCACATGGCCCTCCTACTCTCGGTTGCTTTCGCGGTGCAGAACCCCATCAGCCACTATTGGCACAAAATTACGGACCCTACGTTTCGAAGCGTCTATCACGCCAATGGTTTCGACCTCGCGATGATGATTCCCTACTTCATCGTCCTTCTGGTCCTCGCGGTTTACGGGCTGCATCGCTATTGGCTGGTCTACGACTATTTCGCCTATTCGAAAAATATCCCTCCGGATCCTCCTCCTGTCACTCAATGGCCGCGCGTCACCGTGCAGTTGCCGATCTTCAACGAGCGCTACGTGATTGAGCGGCTCGTCGAAGCGGTGTCGCGTTTCGACTACCCGGCGGAACTGCTTGACGTGCAGGTGCTGGACGACTCCACCGATGAGACCTGCGACGTCGCTCGCGCTTGCGTCGAGCGCCACGCCGCGCAGGGCATGCCCATTGTTTACATCCACCGCACCAACCGCGAAGGCTACAAAGCCGGCGCGCTGGAAAACGGCCTGAAAACGTCTACGGGCGAATTCGTCGCCATCTTTGACGCCGATTTTCTCCCCGAACCCGATTTTCTTCGCCGCACGATTCCTTATTTCATGAATCCCGATGGCGGCGGCAAAATCGGCATGGTGCAAACGCGCTGGACCTATCTCAATAGTGACTATTCTCTGCTGACCAACGTCGAAACCATTCTTCTCGACGGCCATTTCGTTGTCGAACACGGCGCGCGCTCGCGCCGCGGCACTTTCTTCAATTTCAACGGCACGGCCGGCGTCTGGCGCCGCAAAGCCATTGACGATGCCGGCGGCTGGCAGCACGACACCCTCACGGAAGACACCGATCTTTCGTATCGCTCGCAGCTCAAAGGCTGGAAATTCCTGTACCTCCCGCAGATCGAGTGTGCTTCCGAGCTTCCCGTGGACATGAACGGCTTCAAAGCCCAGCAAGCGCGCTGGGCCAAGGGCCTGATGCAAACGGCGAAAAAAATTCTTCCCAAAGTTCTGAAGTCGGATGCGCCGTGGCACGTCAAAACCGAGGCCTTCTTCCACCTCACGGGCAACATCAGCTACCCGCTGATGATTCTGCTCTCCACGATGTTGCTGCCCGCGATGATCGTGCGCTTTTATCAGGGCTGGTTCCAGATGTTGGTGATCGACCTACCGCTCTTCCTGGCGTCCACGTGTTCCATTTCCAGCTTCTATCTCGTTTCGCAAAGAGAGCTTCGGCCCAAGACCTGGTGGCGCACGTTTCTCTACATGCCTTTCGTCATGGCCACCGGCATCGGAATTTCCGTGCGCAACGCGCAAGCGGTGATCGAAGCGCTTCTCGGCAAGAAAAGCGAATTTGCACGCACGCCCAAATTCAATATCGAAGGCAAGCAGGGCACCTTCGCGAAAAAATCATACCGGAACAAAGCCGGCTGGATGCCCTACGCTGAAGTGCTGCTCGGCCTGTATTTCTCACTCACAATCGTCTACGCGATCTCCAACGAAAATTACGCCACCGTCCCGTTCCTGTTGCTTTTTGTCTGGGGTTACCTGTATACGGGCTGCATGTCCCTGGGCCAAACGTACTTCGCACGTCTCCGCTTCGGCGTCAACGCCCCCGAAATGCGCCCTGCAACTTCCGGCGCGCCAGGCTTCTAGCGCTCCGTACATTCGGTGCGGTGCGAGACGACCGGACCAACATGTCCTCACGGCAACCGGCCTGCGAGTGGGCACAATCATCACTTCTGATTGCCGCTAGGCCAGGTCCACAAAAAAACTCCGGGAGTTCGGCTGGGCCGGCACTCCCGGAGAAATATTTCACTTTTTTTTGGAACCCTTCAATTCGCGGTCGCACTGCTCGGGAATCCGCTCGAACCGGCTACTCTCCAGGTCCGCCGGCGGCTTCCGCGCACCGCTTCCGCGATTCCCAGCAGCACGATCGACCCGATGCCGACCATTAATGCCAAAATCGTATTCACATCAAGGCTCGTCAACACTGCAGCGTCCTCTTCTTGCACGGCCGAGGGAGCCGTTGTCTCCGACTTCATATTCTTCAGGGCCTGTGGAGGTGCGGGCACATTGAAACCCGCCTGATCCTGGTGAGATGCGACAGATGTATCTTCAAACAGAGTGGGATCAGTGTCTTGTTGTGCGTAGACCGGCTTTGCCAGCAGCAGCCCCGCTCCCAACCCCACCAGCATCAATTGAATTCGAATCATTTTTTGGAATTTCATGGACCACCTCCACTTTCAAGCTTCGCAAATTACGGCGATGATCCGTATGAGTGCAAACATCATGCCAGACCGGAGAGTGAGCGGCTTTCTTGTCGAACCGAGACGGAATTCGTTGAATTGAAGGGAGATACAAGCTCGTCAGGTTTCAGAACTGGGAGAAGGGTTCACAGCTTTAGAAATCCGCGACTATCCGGTTCGTTAGTAGGGGCGGCTGCGCGCGTATGTTCCGCAAGTCTTGGGGAGCTGTGGCGCTTTTGCAACGTGTCCCGCGCTCTTGCAACCGATAGAAATACAAGCAGATAGGTCAGGTCTCGCTATCGCGGGCCACCACAGAAGCCCGCCGGGCCTGAAACGAACCATTCGGATAGTCGCACTATCCGTTCGGAGAGCCTTCTTATCGTGGCCACGACTCAGAGTTAGGGTTAGAATATCGCCTCTCCCTCGGATAGGCTTGCCCGAGGAGAAAGTCGCGGGAATACCACTTACCATGCAGCCCAAGCTCGCTGTCTTCAGTGGACCACTTCTCAAGTCCGAGTTTCCGGTGGCCGGTGTTCTGTCCATTGGTCGCAACTCCTCAAATTCGATTTGCCTCGAAGATACGACCGTTTCTCCAGTCCACTGCCGCATCAGCTGTGACAACGAGCGCTCCCTATTGGTCGATTTGGACAGCGACTCCGGTACGTTTGTTAACGGCATCCCGGTGAAGCAGCGCGTGCTGGCTCCGGGCGACCAGATCGCCATTGGGTCTTCCCTTTTCATTTTCGAAGTGGAACGAACCCCGGCTCCCGCCCGCAGCGCTGTCCAACTGGATGAAGATCCCGCAACTGGTACGCAAGTGCAACAACTGCGTAAGGATGAACTCGTTTATTTGCACCCCGATTCTCTAGCGGCTTTGCCGCAGCCTGCACGACTGGCCCGCGCCCTGGGCACACTAGTGAAAATCAGCACGGCCATCGGCTCCATCCGCGATGTGGAATCGTTGCAGTGGCAACTGCTCGGTATGATCTTCGACGTGATTCCAGCGGAGCGGGGCGCGATCCTGCTCGTCGAGGACACCGCGGAGGAAGCTCCGTCACCGGTGGCTTGGGATCGCGTTGCCGGTCCCGATAATCCCGTGCACGTCAACCTCGCGCTGACTCGCCGCGTAATCGATGAAGGCATTTCCGTTCTCGAAAATGAGAGCCCCAGGCTCGATGTTCCTGATGCTCCCGATCAGCAAGCGAGCAAGATCGCGCATTCGATTCTCTGCGTTCCGCTGAATGCAGGCGGGCGGATACTCGGTGTCATTTATCTGCACTCCTCTGATCCCGCCGCGGCTTTTTCGGAGGACGATCTCCAGCTCCTGGCCGCTATCGCCGGTCTTGCCGCCATCGCCATCGAAAACGCACGCCAGTTCGAGTGTCTGGGCATCGAAAACCAGCGGCTGCGCGCCGAAGTCAGCTTGCAACACGATATGGCCGGCCAAAGTCCTCGGATGCGAGAGGTTTACCAATTCATCGAACGCGTCGCTCCCAGCGAATCCACCGTTCTGATTTATGGGGAAAGCGGTACCGGGAAGGAACTCGCCGCCCGTGCCATCCACAATAACAGCCTCCGCAAAGACCGTCTCTTTCTCGCACTCAATTGCGCAGCGCTGACGGAAACGATCCTGGAAAGCGAGCTGTTCGGCCATGAGAAAGGCGCATTCACCAGCGCCATCAATCAAAAAAAAGGCCTCCTCGAAGTTGCCGAGGGTGGCAGCATTTTTCTGGATGAGGTGGGCGAACTGCCCCTTACGCTCCAGGCGAAATTGTTGCGCGTTCTCCAGGAGCGCGAATTCGTCCGCGTCGGCGGAACGCGCTCCATCAAGCTCAACGTCCGCTTCGTGGCAGCCACCAACAAGGATCTGCAGATGGCCGTTCGTGAAGGGAAGTTCCGGGGAGATCTTTACCACCGTCTCAACGTCATCTCGCTCACCATGCCCGCTCTCCGCGAGCACCCGGAAGACATCCCGCTTCTTGCCAAACTCTTCGCCCTCCGCAACGCGAAGAAATGCAATCGTGAGCGCAAAGAGATATCGGCGGAAGCACACGCCTGCTTGATGCAATACGATTGGCCCGGCAATGTCCGCGAACTGGAGAACGCCATGGAACGAGCCGTCGTCATTGGTTCCTCGGACTTCATTCTTCCCGAGGACTTGCCGGAAGCCGTGCTGGAAACGGCTCCTTCCTCAGCTTCCGGCCCGGCGAACTATCACAGTGCCGTTCGCAATCTGAAAAAGCAGCTGATCCTGAGTGCCTGGGACCAATCCGGCAGTAGTTTCACGGAAGCAGCCAAGATATTGGGCGTCCATGCCAACTACTTGCATCGGCTGATCCGCAACCTGGATTTGCGCGTAGCACTGAAGAAAAACGCCAAGGCCTAAAACGGAACGACGGGCCTTGCCGAAGAACTTTGGCCTGAAATAGTTGGAATGCGGAACAGTGAGCAGAAAGAACTTCTTCACGAGATTCAGCTAGCCCGCCGATTCTTTCTCCGGCTACGATCAACTTAGCCATGATCCAGTTTCAAAACCTGCGCCGGGAATATGGAGACCTGGTCGCCGTGCGCGATCTGAATGTATCCATTCCCGAAAACGAGGTTTACGGCCTGATTGGTCCGAACGGCGCGGGAAAAACCACCATCCTCCGCCTGGCTTGCGGACTCCTCACCCCTACACAGGGCTGCGTGACTATCTCGGGTGTAAACGTCCACAAGGACCCCGAGTTGGCACAGAGCCATATCGGCTACCTCTCCGATTTTTTCTCCGTCTACGATGACCTGAAAGTCTGGGAGTATCTCGATTACTTCGGCCGCGCTCATAAAATGCCCACGGCGCAGTTGCTGCCGCGGATCGATGAAGTCATCCAGCAAGTCGGCCTGGAGGTCAAACGGGACGTCCTAATTCGTGGCTTGTCCCGCGGCATGAAGCAGCGCCTGGGCATCGCTCGCGCCATCATTCACAAACCCAAAGTGCTCTTGCTCGATGAACCCGCTTCCGGCCTCGATCCCAAAGCGCGCGCCGACCTGCGCAACCTTCTCCTCGCTCTCCGCGCCGAAGGAACCACAGTTCTCATCTCCTCCCACATCCTTCCCGACCTCGAAGGCTTCTGCACCTCGATCGGGCTCATGGAAAAAGGCAGCATGGTGCGCAGCGGCAAAATCGAAGAGATCACTTCGCAAGAGTCTCAACACTTCTGCGTTGTCCGCCTGAGTTGGGTCGGCGATGCGCCAGTCGGGCAAATCTTGCATTCGATCGACAAGCTTTCCGATATCGCTATCCGCGGCTCGCAGGGGCTCTTCCGCTTCGCGGGCTCGGACGACGAGCTGGCCGCTCTCCTCCAACAATTGATCGCGCAGGGCATCCGCGTTCTCTCCTTTGGCGAAGTCAAGCAGACCATCGAAGATCTCTACCTCAAGCTCTCACGCAACGAGGTGATGTAGTGGAAGCTCTCTGGCGCAATCCCGAGCTGATTCGTCATGTTCGCGCGGACTTGCGGCCCGCGCGAATGGCCACCACGGCCGCGGTTTCCATTCTCCTGTGTGCTCTGATCGTTTTGATGTTCTATCATCCGGGCAGTGATCCGGGTTCGGCATCCGACGCGCGCGAGACGCGCCTGGCGCTGTACACAGTTTTGGTTTCGACGCAGGCGCTCGTGTTGTGTCTCTGGTGTCTTTCTTCTTGCAGCCAGGCTATTGCCTCCGAGCGCAATTTGAAGACATTCGACTTCCTGCGCACCACTCGTCTCAGTTCCTCGGAATTGCTGCTCGGCATGATGTTCGGCGCTCCTGTAACGGCCTACTTCGTGGTCGCCTGCACCATGCCATTCACCTTGATCATCGGCTTGGCCGCAGGTATCTCTTTCCTGGCGATTGCGGTCACCTACGCGATGCTGCTCCTGGTCGCCGTGGTCTTGTCGATGGCTGCGCTCACGATTTCCATGATGACCGACCGGCCGCGCGCCGCCGAACTTGTCTTTCTTCTTCTCTTGATCGGGTGGCCGGCAACGGCTTTCATCTCCGCGATGAACGGCGGCTCTCGCTTCCCGGGCTTGACGGCCATTCCCGTGGTCATCGGCCTGCTGCCGCTCTACTCCGGGTCAGCACTTCCCAATGAAATGACCCGCTTCGCGCATGTGCCGTTTTTCGGCGTTCAGGTGCCGTCTCTGTTTGTCAGCATCATTTTTTACCTGAGCGTGGGCGCTTGGCTGCTCCTGATGCTCGTGCGTAACCTGAAAAAGGATCGCGAGGACATTCGGCTTCTTTCTCGTTGGCAAGCCGTTGTCTTCACTGCCTATGTAAACGTGTTCGTATTCGCCCTTCTCGACTTACGCGCCATGTACTCCACTTCTTCCAACCGCATTGAAACTGCTTCCGCTGCGGATGTCTCTTCCGGTTATCTTGCGCTGAACTTCCTGATTCTTTACGCGGTTGGACTCGCAACGCTCACGCCACCCGCGCGCCTGAAAACGTGGTTGCGCCAATCGGTCCAGGACGTACGGTTCTATTGGTCTGAAGACGGCCCGCCCTGGCCCTGGATGGCCGCATCCGCCGTCGCAGCATTTCTTCTCTTCGTGTTGGAGGCCGCCGTCTCCACGAAATTCATTCCATTTCCAGATTGGTCCATTCCCGCACTGGCAGGATACCTTTTTGTGCTGCTAGTCTTTGCTGTGCGCGACGTCTTATTTCTGCAGTGGTGCGCCGTGAAGGCTTTTCAACGCCCGGTCGTGATAGGCGCGCTTTTCCTGACCCTTTACTACATAACTGCCTTCACCATCGTCGCCTTCTTCTTCCACTCCGGTCTCGCCTGGTTCACACCGTTCGGCGTGTTCGTGGACGCGGAACTTGCCGCGCCGCTTTCCATTCTCGTGGGAGTTGCCCTCCAGATCGCCGTAAGCGCTTATCTCTTGATCGCCATTCGTCAGCGCTTGACCCCTTCCCCCGCGCCTTCCCCCACCACTGCTGCTGCTCCGGGATCCTGATCGTCCTTTTCGCTTCGACAGAGTAGACTGCTCGGCCGGAGCTATCTTGTGGAAGCCATCTTCTTCCAGAACGCGAACGTCCGTTTGCACGCCATCGCTGCAGGGCCTAAAGACGGCCCCGTTGTCGTTCTGCTCCATGGCTTCCCGGAATTCTGGTATGGATGGCGGAGGCAAATCGAGCCGTTGGCCGATGCCGGTTTTCGCGTCATCGTCCCCGACCAGCGCGGCTACAATCTCAGCAGCAAACCCTCCGGCGTGGCAGCCTACGCTTTAACTGAACTCGTTTCCGACGTTATTGCTATCGCCGATCAGCTCGGCCAGGAAAAAATCTTTCTCGCCGGCCATGATTGGGGCGCCGCCGTTGCCTGGAGCACCGCGCTTTTGTATCCGCAGCGCATCGCCAAACTCGTTGTCCTTAACGTCCCGCATCCCTCGGTGATGCGCCGCTTCATGATGAAGCACATGCGCCAGATGCTCCGAAGCTGGTACATCTTCTTCTTCCAACTTCCCTATTTGCCCGAAGCTTTCTTTTCTGCCTTCCATTTTCTTGTCGGCGCGAGGTCGCTTCTCCGCTCCAGCCGCCCTGGCACTTTCTCCGCCGAAGATCTCAACCAGTACCGAACGGCGTGGTCGCAGCCGGGCGCCCTCACCGCCATGATCAACTGGTATCGCGCGCTCTTCCGCACTCGCGCTAAATTTCCGGACAAGACGGTCCGCATCCCGACGCGCATTCTCTGGGGCGAGCGCGACGCGTTTCTTCTAGCTGAAATGGCGCACGAAAGCCTGCGCTATTGCAAGGATGCGGAACTCTTCACCTTCGCCAACGCCAGCCACTGGCTTCAGCACGAAGAACCCGCTCGCGTCTCTGAATTGTTAATTGATTTTTTTCGCGGCTGATTCGCCCGATCAGTTCGTCATCGGCGAGCGCAATATTTTGTGTTTCACTCAAACTGGAAGAATACAATCTCAGGACTCGATCCCAGCCGCAGCGGCGGTCCCCAGGTTCCCGCGCCGCTGCTGGTATAGATGAGCATCTTTCCAATCCGGCTGAGCCCGTAGACGAACTGGCGATAAATCCTCCGCGCCATCCACGTCCACGGGAAAAACTGCCCCACGTGCGTGTGCCCCGAGACTTGCAGCGAAATCCCTTCCTTCTCCGCGATGTGTGGCCGGTCCGGCGCATGCGTCAGCAGGATGCTGGCGCGATTCCGGTCCACACCGATCTGCCGCAGTACCGATTGGAAATGCTCGTCCTGCAAAGCGTGATTGTAGGGCACACCCACGATCTGCAGTTGGTCCGCTTCCACTTTCTCGTTGTGCAGCACGCGCACTCCGGCGTTGCTGACAGCTTGCAGATAGCGGGAATCGTCGCCGAATTGTTCGTGGTTTCCAGCGACAAAATACGTTCCTTGCGGCGCGCGGAGATCGCGCAAAGGCTCCGCGGCCTTTGCCGCGTCAATCGCCGTCCCGTCGTACAAATCGCCGGCCAGGAAAACCGCGTCAGGGTTTTCTCGCATCACACTCGCTACGATCCGCCGCAGAAAACTGCCGTTCCGGACGTGCCCAAGGTGCAAGTCGCTGATGAGCGCCGCTTTTCGTCCGCGCCACGTTTCCGGCAAATTTTCGAGTTTCACGGTGATCCGCCGGATCCGCGTCCAACCGGCGTTCAGCAATCCGGTAAATCCGCTCAGCACGGCGGCCGCGTACAGGACTTCCACGATTTTGTGGAAGCTCACATCCATCCTGGCAAGCTGCGTCACGCCAAATACGGCCCACGACGCACCCGCCGCGAAAAACAGGAAGCTGACAATTCCAAGCCACACCGCGGCAATCCGATAGAGAGTTCGCACGGCGGGATTGGAGTAGCGAAACGCGAGCAGCGTTGCAGTCAAAAAGCTGACCGACAACACTCCTAGCGTCACCTTGAGCCAGGGGGCGGAGGAGGCCTCACTGCCTGCTGGCGCAAACGTCCACGTCTTGTAAATGAAAAGGTGCGTCAAGAACAAAATGGATTGAACGACGATCGCAAAGGCGATGAATCCGGCTCGTATTCGCATGTATGATTAGATTCGCCGAGCCGCGAAAATGGTATTTGTTTGCTCTTGGGCTTGCGCCATTCATGTGACGACGCCCAGGTGACATTGCTTCTAGCGGAGTACGCCAGCCGCGACTCCCGCGAGACATCCCAGTAACGCGACGACCGCGTACGTCGCGCCGGCGACCTTCCACGAGATGGTTTTCAGCTCCGATGCGCACCGGTGGCCTTCCGCGTGCCTGCGTCGCAATTTCGGCAAGGCACCAGTTTCAGTTACAATCTCCGGGCTGTAAGCGGCATGCCGCAAACCCACTTGCCCTGTGGGCGCAGCAACCAAATGGTGGTTCCGAGGTGCGCGAATGAGTGGTCGCCAGTGGCCGGTGCGGTCGCGTGGTCTGTTGAATCCAGCTAGCCGGGCTTTCTGGGGATTGCTGTGCCTGGCTTGTGTTGCGGCCGCGGCGCATGCCCAAGAGCGCCGCGAACGCGAGCCCAATAGCGTTTACGCGGAACGCCGCGCCAAGCTGGCGGCGCAGCTAGATGGCCCAATGGTTCTCTGGGGCTTCACGGGCCGCGAAGAAGTTTCCGAGGCCTATGTCTTCGAGCAGGAAGAAAATTTCTACTACCTCACCGGCCACAACGAAGAAGGCGCCGGCCTGATTCTCCTTCCTGCGGGGCAGAAAGGCGATGTCGCGAACGTTTCGCGCGAAACTCTTTTTCTCCCGGCAAAGAATCCGCAGAAGGAAAAGTGGAACGGCGTGCGCATGTCGCCGTCGGATCCCGGCATCGAAGCTCGCACGGGATTTGTTGCCGTCAAATCGTTCGAGAGCGACTTTCGCTCCACTGTCGAGAATCTTGCGAAGACATTTCCAAACTTCTACACGATTCTTCCCTATCAAAAGGAACTCGGCGGCTACCCGCACGAAAAAGAGGTGGTCGATTGGCTGCAAGCCGCTGCGCCGCAGGCCAAGCTGAAAGACATTCGCGCGCAGATCGGCGCCCTGCGACAGATCAAGTCATCCGGCGAAATCGCTTTTCTGAAAGAAGCGATTGACTTGTCTTTGGACTCCCACTTCGAAGCCATGAAGTTGATGCGCCCCGGTCTATTCGAATATCAGGTTTCCGCGAAGATGGTCGAAATCCATGCCTGGGGCGGCTCGGAAGCGGAGGGCTATGCGCCGATTGTCGGCGCCGGCCCGAACTCCACCGTGCTGCACTACGACAAGCTCTCGCGCAAAATCGAAGACGGCGACATCGTGGTTCTGGACGTCGGCGCGCAATTCTCCGGCTACTCGTCGGACATCACGCGCACGCTGCCCGCCAACGGCAAGTTTACCGCGCGCCAGCGCGAAATCTACGACATCGTTCTCGGCGCGCAAAACGCGGCCCTCGCCGCCCTCAAGCCTGGAATGGACTTCTGTAATAAGAGCGACAAGAGCGTCCAGAAGATCGCCTACAACTACATCAACTCCCATGGAAAAGATCTCCACGGCAAATCCCTCGGGCCATATTTCATCCACGGCCTCGGCCATCACATCGGCTTGAACGTGCACGACGCGGGTGACCACTGCGCCCCCTTTCAGCCGGGCATGGTCATTACCATTGAGCCGGGAATCTATATCCCGGAAGAAAATCTCGGTGTGCGCATCGAGGATGACGTGCTCATCACCGAATCCGGCCACAAGCTGCTGAGCGAACGACTCCCCCGCGACGCGGGCGAAATCGAAAAGACCATGGCGGAAGCGGGGTTGGCGCGTGCGACGGGAGAAAAGCGCGAGGCACTTGGAAACAACTCGTCAGTGGAAAAGTCCGCCGACAGCGATGCCATCCGGAGCTTGATCGAAAAATATGCTAAATCCATAGATGGTGCAGATACCGCTCTAGCGGCTGAGGTCTGGTTGAATTCGCCCGACGTCTCTTTCATCCACCCGTTGGGCCATGAGCGCGGGTTCGAGCAAATCAAGCAAAATGTCTACACGCACCTGATGGGCGATACTTTCTCCGAACGCAAACTGATGGTTCATGACGTTTCCGTTCATGTAAACGGGGACGCGGCCTGGGCCGAGTTTTATTGGGATTTCGCCGCCAAGTTCAGAAAAGATGGCTCGCCTCTCGCGACACACGGACGGGAAACACAGCTCTATCAGAAAGAACAAGGTCGATGGCACCTGGTTCACGTTCACTATTCCGGAATGCCGACCGGGAATTGAGAATGATTGACCGTGGCAAGCGCGCGCATTTATACTGTGGTTTCGCGTTGGACTCGTTTTTCCTTCCAGCGTGCCTCGAGTCATTCCGGATGCGGCCGCGTTCCTGGCCCGCCTGAATTTCCGAAATTCGCAATCGTTCTAGGGAGCTTATGAGCAGCGTCAAAGCGACACAACTCCGCCCCGGCATGGTCATCCAGCACGAGGGCCAGCTTTTCACCATTTTCAGCGTCGATCACCGCACGCCCGGCAACAAACGCGGATCGATGCAGACGCGCATGAGAAACCTGCGCACCGGCGCGATCATCGATTACCGGTTTCGCGCCGAAGAATTCGTGGACCGCGCCATCCTCGATGAAGTCGAATTCGAATACTTGTACAACGAGGGCGACGATTTTCACTTCATGAACACTAAGAATTACGAGCAGATGCAGATGAGCCGCGAAGAGCTGGGCGAGACGGTCTATTATTTGATTCCCAGCACCATCGTGAAGGTGGAATTTTTCGAGGAAAAGGCCATCGGCGTGGATTTGCCCGATACCATGGATATGAAGGTGATCCAGACCGAGCCGACACTGCAAAAAGCCACCGCGAGCGCGGTCATGAAACCCGCGACACTGGAGACCGGCTTGGTGGTGCAGGTGCCGCCGTTTGTGAACGAGGGCGACAGAATCAAGGTGGACACTTCGGAAGCGCGTTACGTTCAGCGCGTCGAGTAGTTTTTAGTTTGGGGCTTTCACTTTGTTGTTTTTGGTTGTCAGTTGTCAGTATTCAGTTTTCAGTGGAGAACGGGAGTTTCACGTTTTTCGAATTTCTGTTTTCGAGTTTCGCGTTTCGGATTTCCGCCTCCGCAGCTAATTTCAGCGCAAGCCGGAATTAGAAGAGGCAGAACAGCGTCCCGGTGCAAGCCGGGACGCTTTTTAGTTTGCATTGCAAACTAGTTTGCGGCCTTCATTGAACTCCGGCACGTCTCAAAATGAGACGAGTTGTGGTTGTAAATACTTTATAATCAATAACATACAGAAATACGTAGGGGCGTTTAATTGCTCCCGCTCGAACCGGCTGCGGATTTCTCGCCGGGGGGATGGGCACCGAAGACGCGGTCGAAGATGGCATCGACATAGCGAAGCTGGCGCTGGAGACCGAAGGTGTACGCCAGGGCTTTCGCGTCCAGGTACTTCGTAATGCGTGCATCACCGGCAACGCGGTCGCGGAAACTGGTATCTGATTCCCAGGCGGCCATGGCGTTCTCCTGTACCGCTTTGTAGGCATCGTCGCGAGGCATGCCCTTCTCCACCAGATCCTGCAACAACTGTCCCGAGTAAATGAGGCCGTGAGTGGATTCGAGATTTCGAATCATGCGCTCGGGGAAAACGCGCATCTGGCCGATGATGGCGGTCATTTTCGAGAGCATGTAGTCCACAAGAATGGTGGAATCGGGAAGAATGATTCTCTCCACGGAACTGTGGGAGATGTCGCGCTCGTGCCACAAGGCGATGTTTTCGAACGCGGCGAGCATGTTCGAACGCACCAGGCGCGCGAGGCCGCAAATTTGTT
>Ga0209488_10002470_pt1 | contig 15158 bp, 16 predicted proteins | sample Rivendell_Oct201_8_FD_188349 | JGI IMG/M metagenome (GOLD analysis project Ga0209488, IMG submission 188349) | Vadose zone soil microbial communities from the Eel River Critical Zone Observatory, Northern California, USA -... | ecosystem: Environmental > Terrestrial > Soil > Vadose zone >... | reverse complement strand
CCGAGACCGTCCCGCTCGCGGTCCCGTTCGAGGGCACCGCCGAGCGAATGGCGCTGCGCGACGGTTCGGCCCACGCGATGACGGTGCGTCATCTCCCCCTTCCCATACTACCGTACTATCCTATTCTAATGTAACCATGGCGCGCCTTTTGTGTGCTTTCTTGCTTTCATACAGCGGACTCGCTCGGGGGCGACGTGTTCTGGGCAGCGGGCGCGAGCCTCATCACGCACCTCCCGCGCAAGCCACACTGGCCCGTCAAAGCGCACGCGTTCCTCAACGCCGGCCAGCTCGAGTCGCTCCACAGGCCGCACCAAGGCGAGCGTGACGGCCGCGGCACCGCGAGCTCGGCGCTGCAGTCGAGCATCGCGGCCGCGCTCGCGCAGCCGTCCGTGTCGGCTGGCGTCGGCCTGATATACCATTTTGATCCTGTGCGCGTGGAGCTCAACTTTGGTGTACCGCTTGCTGCGCGCGCTTCGGACGGCACGCGGAAGGGCGTACAGATCGGCATTGGGCTCGAGTTTCTATGAGCCTGCGTTGTGCGGGTGGTGGGTGGGCCTGGACAATATTTGTGACAGCAAAAAAGTATAGTTTTTTTCTTTTTTTCTTATTCGCTATCTAGAAGACATACAGCTACGGCTATGGATACAGTTCATGCCCAGCCAGGAGTTAGAAGAGGGTGAGGGAGCCAGTGTGAGTAGGCATACGAAGTGAATGAAGGAGATTTGAAACGGTTTCAGACAGAGTGGATCGATCACGACATTTGCTTGCTCCGTCGTGATTTGCCGCTGATGCTGCCTGTCCGCTCCAATTGAGATTTGAGGCCTTTGATAGTCTGCACGATCTCATCTGTCATGCGCACACGCCAACACAACAAAAAGGGTAATCAGTCGTAAATGCGACGCGACGGATAGACAGGATAAAGTGGAAAGTGGAAAGTGAAACGCACTGGCAAGCTTGGCGCTCTCCGCCTCGAATTCATACCGCTTGTTCCCGCCGTCGCGATGCACGACGATGCGGAAGACAGCGGAGGACGACTTGGCGGATTGGCACGAGACGACGCTGTTGATATGGAACGACGACGTCTTGCCGCTGTCAAAGACCGCCTTGGCAGCCTTGTTCGCCGTTGGCATGATCTACACACGCATCGCAAGCATATGCGCGGCGGCGCAAACACAAAGTCAGAAGTCAGAGAGAAAGAAAATTAAAAAAAAAAAAGGAACGGAAGGAAGACGAGGAAGTATGGCAGGGCAGGGTGGACACGCACGTGGACATATGGCCCGTCGATCGCGAGGGTGCGTTCGTGCTTCCCGACAATCATTGGCATCTTTCTGCAAACGGTATATTTCTACCGACGACGGGGGATGACGACAAACGAACGGATCAACAACACAACGATGGAGAGGAAGTGAGATTACGGACCTTGTACGCGGCGGTGAAATCTTGCGAGGTGCTATAGTCCAAGTCCGGCACATCAGACATGCGCTTGAAGATGGACGCTATCCAATCCAAACCGATGACAACATCATCATTAGAATCAAAAGAAAAAAAAGAAAAAAATCGAACGAAGGGGGGAATGGATACGAGACGCACCGTTCGGATCCGATGACCGCCCGATCGGTCTCACGTCCACGTTCATGTGTGGGAGCATCGAGCGCTTCACGAGCCTGAGGTCCGATTCTCCCTGCAGACTCGCGACGGTGCGGTCGAGTGGGATGAGGATGCTCATGTCCGAGAGCAAGAGCGCATACTCCTTTGGCTGCAACCTCCGTCGCCGGCACACCATCTCCAGCGCCTCTTGCATGTACATCGTCGCTGATCTGTTCATTTTATGTCAATGCATGGGTCATCATCCGTGCATCGTCCCACACCCCAACGCCAGCTAGAGAGAAGGGTAAAAAAAAGAAAACGTACACTGCGATCGTGGTATAGAGGTGTGCTGCGTCCACAGTGTCCTGGATCCTGATCCGCAAGTAAATCTGCGGACCTGGGAGATTAAACGAGCCGAGAGAGATTCCGTTGCTTGGTATCGAAGGAAGTAGGACGCTCGAGCTAGAGCTCTGCACAATCGCGGCAGGTGGTGCCAACGTTGAGTTGGGTGTGTCTACCTTCTTGGTCTTGGCGATGCGCGATGGACTGCGCTGTATCTGTCCTTCCAGAATCTTGTTCTGTTGAACTAACAAGAGGCCATCAGTAAAGTCATTGCACTCATGGATAGGACGAACAAACCTTGTGTCGGGTTAGCATCCAGCACGGCATACGCTTCGAAATTGAACTTGGATATTTTTGTCTCTCTGTTCGGTGCTGGAAAGAACCAGAAAAACGAAAGTTGTTTAGCGGTATTCCTCGAAAAAGCGAAAACAAAAAAACGTACGAGGGAAGTCCTCGTCGACTTCGCCATCGTCCTCAGCGATCTTCATCACCCACCCGATAGCACTCAGCTTCTCCTCAGGCACGTTCGGATCCTCGTCCAAGCGTGGCAACCACCCAGCCTCCCAATAGCTCCACAGCGCAAACCCAAGCACCTCCTCCACCGTCGCGTCCTTCCTGACGCTCAACTTCATCGGCTCCCCCGCCTGCTCGCGCGCGAACGGGAAGAAGACGGTGACGGTCATCGACGCCGCAGGCGAGACGCCCCGGCCGGAGATGGAAGAGTACAGGTCCGAGAACGGGTTCGTCGTGTTCGTCGCCGCCATCATTCTGCTCAGCGCCGACTTGGCCGTCGTCCGCACGGGCGACACCTTTTGCCGCGCGAAGAGATCTTCCTCCGCGGGGGTATTGTGAGTGGCGGCAGAACTGGCACCGCCACCACCACTACCACCATTACCGTTGCCCGTGCTCGTCCCGTGAGACGGGCGCCTGTGTTTGTTCAATTTCAGAGGCGCGACGGAGGGAGTGGGAGCGGCAGTGGCATTGGTAGCATGCGCATGCTCGGACGGTCGTGTATGGAGCGGAGTGACCATTTCGAAGCCTGGCTCGCTCGCTCGCGCATCGGGGTACGACGAACTTGATATGTCGGTGCCAGCAATCTTGCCCTCTCTTACGGGGCTGAGCCGTGCGCGACTGCGGCCGTGGGAGGGGAGCGGGGAGGAAACGTTGAAGGAGTTGGACGTGGATAGGCTAGCGCTGACGCCGGATAGACCATCCGAGACGACACTTTCCGATATCACAGCTGCTAGCCTTGTAGTGGCGAACTCACTAGCGTGGCATGAGAGAAAGGCATCAGTGGACGACGGGTATGATGACAGACGATTGAAAGGAAAGACAAAACTCACGGATCGAATTCATCTTCGTCAATGTCGACGCTGACGCTGACCCCAGCATCAACGACGTCGAAACCCTCGTCCTCCACCGGGGAGAACGGGTCCTCTTCCTCTTCCTCTTCTTCCTCTCCTCCTCCTTCCTCTCCCGAGGACATCGTCGCTGCGCCATTGTCCTGCGACTCAATCACCCTAATCTGAGGCGCCACAATACCAGCAGCGGCATCGGCCACAGCCCCACGCCGCGCTTGCAACCTCAGTCTACGGCGTTCATCCATCTCAGCCGCGCCCTTAAACCTTGGCACGAATACCGGTTTCAAAGGAGGGACGTCCGAGGCCGCGGCAGTGGCAGTAGCAGAGGGGTGCTGTTGCTGCTCCTGCTCCTGCCGCTCCTGCAGTGGAGGCGAGATGGATATGGCGATAGCTGTTGGCTTTGTAGTGCTAGCCGTGCTCGTACTGCCCGCATCACGATCGCTGTTGTCCCGCGACGCTACCAGCTTGGGGACGGCGCGACGGCGTCCGCTAACGCCCATCCCCAGCGCGCCCGTGCGAGATGGGCCAAGGATCGTCTGCGAGTACTTGAGCCCGGTAGCACCAGGGAACCCCGAGATGCTGCGCGGGCGCGAGGCGGGGCCGTCCGCCTCGTCCGGGGAGAGCGGGGGGCTCGGGGGCGTGGTTAGTTCGGGCCACTTTGCCGTGTCGGCGAGCGAAGCGGCGGTGACGTATGGGTTGGTAGGGAAGGAGGGATTGAAGGAGATGAGGCGAGGTCCGTATGGGTCTTCGACATTGCGTAGATAACCGAGACGTAGGCTGTGTATTAGCAGGCTAAGGACGGAGATTAGTTGGGTTGCGCTGGTCGAGTGCGAGAACGAAAACTCACTCCGGGTCACTCAAGAGCGACATCTACCCTTGCCCGTGTGCCCGTGGAGGATGGGGGTAGAGGACGAGTCGAGATGTGAAATTCAGGTACACAGGGCACTTGACTGGGACGTTCCAAATGGAGGTCATGTATAGCATTCGACTACAAGGGGATAATAACTGTAAATTTACGAGGCGAAAATGTGAAAGGAAGATTTCAAGAAGCCCTTCTAAATGTACTGGAAACCAAAAAAGTTCACAGATCGCAAGAGATGCACAACATAATATACACGATTCGCTTCACCTCCACGCGGGCTTGCCATCAATCCTAGTCGTCGCACTCGCACTGCCGTCAGCGGCCAGTCGCCCCGCGCTCTTCTGTCTTCGTAATTCCAAAGCGCGAGCCTCGATCTCCCCTGACCGGTCCATCTCTTCAAAGCTACTCACGAGCTCCTTCACGCTCCCACTGCTCGTCCTCCTTCGCTCCGGTATGTCTATCGCGGTCGACATCATCGGTGGCGGAGATACAGCCCGTAGGTCGACCAACCGCTTTGGCATTCGCGGTGGCATCGGGATTCGGCTGGGAGGGGGTGCATGCTGCAGATTGACGAGCTCCTTCGGGTGAGCTTGGCGCTGCGCAGGTCTGGGCTGTGGCGTTATTACTGGGCCACGCGGTTTCTCTAATAGCTCGGGTGGGGGAAGGGGTAGGCCCGGACGGGTTGGCTCGTGCGTCTTCTGCTTCGGGGTCTTTCTCTTTAGAGTAGGGAGATAAGAAAAAATAAATCCCTTCATCCGACTACCCACAGAAGGCGTAGCCGGAACTTGCTCTACGCGTTGATTTGGTATGGTGGGTGAAGTCATGTTAGTCACTAATTCGTCATCGGGTTGTGTGAGAGGCACGGGAAGTTCGCCTAGGGTGCTGAGTCCTGGACTATCATGCTTGCTCAGCGACCTTGCCTCTTCCAGCAAGTGTGAGTAACGGGGACCCATAAGCGAAGTCGGGAGACGTGGCGTGGGCTGTAATTGGAAAGCAGGGGCGGCGAGCTTCGGTAGTGTTGAGCTGACCCCTTGCCGTCGCGCGGGATGCACCGGTGTAAAGTCAGGGACAGTGGGCGTAGACGAGACCGACGAGAAGCGCAACGTCGGCGTAGGTGGTGCACCCCGCCCGTCACGCTGTTTCTTTTGCAGGGCTTTTGCACGTTTCAACATATCCTCCCTGCAATCCAGATGAGTGAAAAGAAACGGAGGGCAAAATACCCCAAACGTACCGTTCAAATGCTGGGCCGAGAGCAGCGACCACTTCTTCACCACCAAAGACATCCTCGAATCGCCGGACAACGTCTTCAAGTTCAACTGCATCCACGTCACCCAGCACTCCCTCACTGCCCCATCGCGCGCCAACTTCGAGCCTCGCGTCAGTAAAGCACGCGTCGAGCAATTTCCAATCACTACGTGTCCATTCACGTGGCCCATCCATATCGACCACCAACGGAGCCTCGGGGCGCCGAAATGACGAGGGTGCGGGAGAAGGCGTCCTGAAAGCTGTCGGGGAATCAAGCTCAGATTCCGCTTGGTGTAATAATTCAGGAAGCGTCATTGACGGACTGCCAGCCATCACGACGTGCCCGTCGACCACAACACCGAATGAACGACGAGCAGACCGCACGGGCGATGAAGACTTGGAAACACCGGCGCTTGCGAGGTCCGCGCGCCGAGCCTTGCGGATAAGGGATTCCACCGACCGCGAGGAACGACTCTTGCGAGCGGCCTTTATGACAAGATCCCAATCATTCTACAGACAGGATCAGATGGGAGAGACGCAAGTATGAGTGTTGGAACATACCTGTTTCAGGATTGCAGCGGCCCGTGCAGCGGCCCAGGGGTCATCGCTAACGATCTTGACCAAGCTCAAATCGCTCTCGTCACTGCTGTCCCCTTCAGATTCCGCATCCACCGGTTCCACCATGGCCATGGGCTCATCAGGCTCCACGCTCTCTTCGAGTGATTGGGACCAGGCTGGAAGCTGTAGTGGCGACGCTGGCGGTAGTGGTTCCTCAGACAATGCACTATCCACGCTCTCTTCGAGTGGTTGGGACCAGGCTGGAAGCTGTAGTGGCGACGCTGGCGGTAGTGGTTCCTCAGACAATGCACTATCCACGATTTCCTCGTCCGTCTGTTCCTCTCCGACGAGTTCGCCATCGCCGCTGTCAGGATTAGTAGAAGTGAGATTCTCGTCTTGAGCGTCAACAGGATGAAATTCGGCAATGGTTTCAACTGGTTCTTGAGCCGGCGTATCTCCATCCTGGCCCCTGCTTTCATCTCCGGGTTCGATATACTCCTCAATATCCTCTCGGGGATAAGTGGGCGATTCCCCGAAGCCATCGGGCACTTCGTTGATACCCTCTTGGTCGAGAAGCTTGGATTCGACATTGAAAGGGGCGTTGACGTGATTGTCGTGAGCAGGAACGCTAGACGGCGCGATGTGTTCCACCTCCGATATTTCCGTGGCGTTGGAATGTCCTTGCCGCACTTCAATTTCACTTCCTTGAGCGTTCTCGAGGGCTTCTAGAACATGGCGATCACCGGTCTTTTCCATGCGAAATTGGGGCTGCACCAGTGGGGGATTCGATTCGCTTCTATCGGCGCCATTGAGTATTTCATTCTCATTCTCAGGGATTGGGCTGGCTTTGTGAGGGAACGGGCTGACCGGACGCCCCCATTTTTCAATTCTTTCTTTGGTCGCACTTGTCGGGGGATCTGCCTTGATCGGTACATGTAGCTCGCGAAACTTGCCCGTGTATTCCCCCTCCTGCTCCGGGTCACCGCCTTCAGACGAGCTGAAGGAGTCTTCTCCATTTGCCGCAAAGTTAAATACCGGTTGCTCAGGAAGGATGGAATCCTCGTGGTCATCTATATCAGAAGGGATGCCCGGAAGGGGAAAGTCAAGTGCGCAGCGACTGATTGGCGACAACAGTTTTCCCGGGCCAGGAGGAGTGCTCTCGAGAAGCGGTGTTTCACGCGCGTTTATCGGCGGCCGTGGGCGTGACGGTCGACCATGAAGTAGGATGGGGTCATCTGTGGGTGATGGAGGGGGAAGGTGAGACAAGTCGATCTCCGGGGGCTCTTTCTTGATCGTGACTTTGAACGTCTTTGTCGTTTTGCGCTTACTGGACTTTGAGAGGCGTGGACTGGAGACGAATACCTCACGGGGGGGTGTGAACCGTTCAGGTGGAGGCTCATAGGGAGGGATGGGCGTGGAAGCTCTAGCCTGTGCAGACAAGTGCTGACGGGTATGCGAAGGGGCGGGAGGAATAAAATCCGCTCTGCCGTTGTCTGCGTGAGGGGAATGCAGGAGAGCCGGGCTCCGCCGAGACTTGGTTGGGCTGACAGAGGGTGTGCGGGAACGTTGAAGGTGATCGAGGTTGATACCCTCAGGAGGGGGAGCATGACTCTGGCGCTGTTTTCTCGCCACCAAGCCAAGCACATTCGGAGAGGAATGGCCGTCGCTTCCAGCATCATCCTCTGGTACGTGACAGCGCCGTCAATGGACAAATCAAGCACACTGACAGAGACTGACTCGCCTACATCCGATTCAACGCGTGATCTACGCGTCTGCTTGCGAGGTTTAAGACTGTGGCCTTCTTCTGCCACCCGCTGAAGTCGATTGGACCCATCGATTTCGCGTGAAGTGAGTGAGGGAAATGAAGGACGTTTGCGCTTCGATGAACTGCCGGTGTTCACGACATGACGTAAACTCGAGGCAGGTTCAGAACCAGCTCTGGTCCAAGAGGACTGATGTCAACTTGGTCGGTAAGTGACGCCAAGGATTAGGTAGGCTGAGACGCACAGATTGGCGGCTAGTCCCTGCCCGCGCGGGGTCCTCTGGAGGTGGGCTGATGAGAGACTTTGCGGCATCGGAGTCTACCGCAGTCTGGGAGGCCTGCGGGGTCAAGAGACCAGTGTTGAACACGTCATGCAAAGGGGCAGGGGCGTGGTTGAGACGAGGAGAGAGGATGCGGGTGGTGTCGCGTCTTGCGGGTGAAGATTTCGAAGGAGGGAAGGGATGCATAACAGAGGACGGACGGGTGAGACGCGCTGCGGAGAAAGGCGGCTTGTTCTCCATAACGTGGGATCTCCGCTCGCTCGCTTGGCGGTTGTCAGTTCAATTGTGGTTGTGGTTGGGTTGTTGTTGCAAAGTCGAACAACAGATACCCGAAACACGTGACTGACAGCTTCCGCTTTGAGACGACTGAGTCTATTTGAGTGGTCCTGAGATCTTCACCTTCCTCTTTCTCAGTCCTCACCAACTCCAGAGGATGGCCCCGGAATATCCGTCTACCCGTTTTACTTCACCTTGACAAACCGCCTTTGGACCCCATTTTTTGGATCCTTTCTCCTATGTCCCTCAAGTGCCTGAGAGTAGTCGAGCTGTCTTCTCGGACCGCCCAACTGCGCTTGTCTTCAATGAGAAAACATATGGCAGCTGTAGACTCTTGGAATGTTCCAAAAATGTGGGTCAGCTGACAACCCTCATATCCCTCTCCGAAAAATGCAATACAGTCGACTCTGTCATAACCCCATAAAATTTTATCGAAAAGCCACATAGCTTTGAACAGGCGGAAAAATTCACGTTCGCACAAGCCTTGTCTTGTTCATGGTTGGTTTCTTTTCCGCGCCATATTTCCCTACAACCCATTTCCCTGGAGGCTGGACCTCTCCGAATGGGCATTGGGTAAATGACAGAGTCGACTGTATATAGGCCGCTGATCACCCGCACTAGAGTTTCCGCCCCAACGCCGGGAGTATTGGCAGGTCAGGTTAAAACGGTATCTTTTCTGCTTATCTTTCGTCTTGTGATAAGTTGCTTAAAAATTTCCACTTCGCTCCTTAAACTTTAAACCGACTTAGCTGACATAACGACAATTCAGTACGATTCGACATACTACTTTGCAACTAGCTATACAGTACAGTACGGTGCAAATTCGAAAATCTCTACGTGAACCCACCCATTTATTCCGCTCGGCCTCCTTTTCACCCAGAAACGGACTAGTGAGAACTACAGAAGCGTATGGCACGACTGCTCCTCACCTCCGTCACCCTCCTGCCCGAAAGCGACTAGTGCCTGTGCGTATACCAACATGCATCATCAAGACGTGCTCTGGACACACCGAAGCGACCCCGCTTATCTGATACTGAAAAAGCAAAGAATGGTGCAATACCGTCTCCCCCATTCCTTTTTCCGTTTCCAAACTTGGGACATCCATTGTACTCCCAAAGTATACCACTACCACGCGCGGGTCCAGTGATGTGATCCCAAGAGCAGTGCTATCGAAGATGTTGGCTGCGATGCCACTTGATAAGCTTGACATTCACACCGTGACGCTGTGCTATGTGATCTTGGGAAAAGTTTATCTGACAAGCGTTATCACACCCAATGACTCCCCCCCCCACCGCTGTCATCAAGTGGAAATCAGTGGTTGTTGCGGAACGAACCCCAACGAGGGTCATTCAAGGGCCAAGTTTTCTGTGAGGGGTCCCTCGAGCCTCAACTCTGAGCTGTTGTGGCGCCGTATGTGAGAAGACGTCAGCCCTGCCTTCCGGGCGCCGGAGCCTCAACGCCAATGTCAACTGACTTGCGAGTCGCGGCCTGTTTGAACGCGTGTTTCAACACGTGTGTTTAGCGGCGAATTGACCTCTTCCGCAAGGGTTATGGCGTGAGGCTACTTCCCTTCTTGCAGGCGATCGGCTGATACGGCATTGCATGTTCGTATACATTCATGGGGATGTGGTGCCTTTCCCATCAAATCTTGAAAGACGACCTTCCATCGACTTGAAACTACACGAGGTCAGAAAGAAGTCCATCGCCTCTTGAATTGAAAATCCCGCCGGAGTACACGTGGCGCGATCGTTCATATACGTCAACGCTGATCCTATAAGCCGAATTCGAGTATTAGGCAGAACGTGGGGAACATAGTAAAGGACGTCATGTATGGTACACGGTACGTCGTAAGGTGAAATGAGAGTAAAGCAAGACAACAGAAGGATAGCAAAGCTAATCTAGATTACAACAAACCGTGAGAAAAACCGTGAAGGTACGTTAGGCAAGCACATCTCGCTCGCACGCCTGGCGCAAGAGCGCTCAAATCTCATCTCAATTTCATAATTTCATCAGCGTAACCTCCTTCTCGGCCTCCAGCAATGCCTGGACTCGGTCATGTCTTGGCGTAAGGGTAATCCGGTACGGCAGTGGCGTGCGTCCCGACTCGCCGTCATATTCCTCCAGGGATATTGGCTCGTCGGGCAGGCATCGGATATCGAATGCCCAAAGCAGCCGTGAGATCGCGAGCCACAGCTCCCGTTCTGCGACGTGAATACCCGGACAGATTCGACGACTGCGGCGCAAAAACAGTTTGGTAAGGGAGGAAGGGAGAGAAGGTCGGACACATCAGCCGGTGACCGTCGAAGGTGAGAAGAAGATACTTTGTACGTACCCAGCGCCGAACGCCCAATGGTCCCGGTCCATCGCGTTGGGGAGTTTGCTCGATTCGGCACAAGTCAATGTGTCTCCTAGGAAGCGTTCAGGGTTGAAAGAAAACCTGTCACGGGTGGGGACGTCCTTCTCAGCAAATCGACTGGAGAGGAAAAGGGTACGTACGAATCTTGATATTTGTCTTCGTTGTGATGGATGTCGTAGCAGTTTAGGACGAGAGCCGTGTTTTTCGGAATGTACATCCCATTATACACAAAGTTCTCGGTCGAATAGTGTGGCGTCGCCATCCAAAACGGTGAGTGGATGCGCTCTGTCTATGTATGGAGGATGACAACCGTCAGAAAACGATAATCAGAATCGCCAGGCCCTCGTAACATACCTCCTTGATAATGGCCCGAATGTACGGCAGGCGCTGTTCGTCTTCCGCACTCGGCCAACAGTCCTGGCCAATCACCTTGTCAAGTTCTGCATGGGCCCGCGCTTGGACCTCCGGATGTGACGAAATGAGAGCGAGGAACCACAGGATTACGCCTGAAGTCTATAAATGGCAGTGCTCGATTCAGCCGGCGCATTCGAGATACGGTTAAGACATACGGAGTGTACACCGCCGAGGGTGAACACGGCCGATAACATGCATAGGTCTTCCCAGTCCAGCTTTTCTCGCTCTTGCGTCAGTAGGAGTGTCTTGACGAGACAGTCAGGTACGTCCTCTCCCGCGTCCATGCGCGCCTTGACCCGCATAATCATAGCGCCGTAGACCTCCACGATCTCATCGTGCAGCCGACGTCCACGTGATCGCGTGGGAGTGGGGACCCACTGAAGTGGTTCGATAAAGTCGACAGTGTTTGACCAGGGACCTGGGGCCGATCCTCGGTTAGAGTTCCTGGCCGGGTCACAAGGGTCGAAAAAAATTACCTGTGAGATCCATGAACTCCGTAGCGAGTGCAAGCGCGCTCTCCGTCAGAGGGTCCAGCGTGGAATCGGTCCGGGTTGCGAACGATATCGTTAACATATTGCTGCAAGGCACATATCACATCCATCAGAATCGCTTCAAGAGAAACGTGGCTGCGCCGCTCACTTCAACGCATAACGACCGGCAAAGTGCGCTGGATTGATCGGTAACGTGCCCATCTTGGTTTCGTAATACATAGATCGCACTAAGATGTGGGCTTCATAATCAAGGACAGAAGCATATCCCTGGATGGCCTTGGGGGTAAGCAACTGCATGGCAATCCTCCGATGCTGCCGCCTGTCGGGAAACGTCATCCACCTGGCCTGCCGGACATCGCTCTCTAGAACTTACCATGTGTCGTTATAAGGGGTCGCGGTGATGGCGCGGCCGCGTAGTATCGTCTGATTCTTCATGAAGTATTGCTTGCGGCTAGAAAATATTGCACCATTGGATACCAACAGGTCCTTGGCAATGCGCGCATCCGAGATCACGACGAAGAGTTGGTTGCCCATCCAGACAGAGAAGAATGGACCGAATGTCCTCGACCAGGCCCGTAGAGTGCGCTCAGGATAACGCCGAAGGAAGTAGTAGCGAAGCAATGGGCCGGGAGGGATAGGGTGACCATCTTTGTCTTCGAGGTTTCTCCGGAAGATGAGAGGAAAGAGGAAAGAAAGTGCTACAAGTACAACTAAGACACAAAGCCTTGATCCACACAGCGGAGTTGTCTGGGAACGCGAACGACTTGTCAGCAAAGGTGGATCATCCCTGAGAAAGTGGCCTTACAGAGATGAGGGCGAGAAGCCCCGTGTCGGGGATTGTGTACGTGACATACACCATGGGCCGGAAAGCTGAAAGAAACTAAAGTACACAGAGATTTACAAAGCCAGTTGAGAGGCCGGGGAGTCGAGCGAGAGACTGCTCTCGATACAGCATGGGTTTACCAAGTCTGGGGTCATTTTATATCCTGTACTTCTGTGAATATTTATTTTCCTCATTACTTTCCGCGGAGTAGGTGCCTGAGACGGGTTAATGGGACCCCAAGTCAACGCGATGCATCTAATAGGAAGGTTTGCTAGTTGGGAATAATGAAGTGATCGGACCCGAGAGGATGGGTAAGTTCATGCTTCGCTTCGCTTCAATAAGTGGTGATAAAGGGTATTTGATTTTTTTGGTTGGTGCGTGTGTAATGCAGCATGTCCGACTGCCTAATCCTGCTGAGCTGGCTCATGAGCCGGGCGCCAAGTGGCGATGTCTCTGGAAAATCTTTCGCCTCATGTTTTAAATTGAGGACAACGGGCGTGGGCGTGTTGATGACACCCATAATGGGAAGCACCTCCGCCCTCCCTGAGAGGCAACTGTAATTAAAGAAAAGGTTTGTCAATCATCAAATTAATTATTTAAGTTACCCGTTGCCTGAGCCCAGGTTGAAGGCACCGCCTCTCCATCGATCCCCGGGACATGAGAGCATCATTCAGCTGTAAATCATGGGATATCCTACCGGTAATCAATCGAGACGAAACGAGCTCGCAAAAAACAACTCATTGTGCTGGCGCCCCGAAGCTGCGAGAGCCGCATGCAGGAGCGCGCCGCATCCCGAATCTTCTGATGAAAGAAGGAATTAAACACAACAACCGTCATGTCAGCTCAGTGATAACGGTTTTGGCGACTTCGGCTATGGTAACAGTAACTAATTTCAACCAGCATGCCATGAGCTCGGAGGGATGGGGGGTGCGTTGATCGGACTTGGTATGCATCATTCAGTCACCGGTGCTGTCGATTTGGCTTTTCGAGGAGGCTGTGGTCTGATGATAACCAGTGATCGACAGCGTTGTGTACCTACTAAGACCGGCCAAGGGCCAGGGCAATACAGTACAATAATATTAACAGAGTCATCCGGGGTAACCGTCAGGACTTGAAACTGACGGAGTTTAGTTAGGCTAGTGGTGGCACTCCATGTGGCGTGGGTAAAGTCTGTTCAAAACTGGCAAGCCGACTGACGTACTGTCGGCGTTAACGAGTGATCTGCCGGGCCGATAATCAATTGTTGATTTGTGATCCTCAAGCGACTCGGACGTGCAACATACAACAGACCGTTTGAACAGCGATGTTCTTCCTTAGTCCTTTCTAGTGGATCCGCCTTCCAATCTTGGTTGATTCTAGAGACATACTTCCACGCGCTTCCTCCATCAGCCGGGGGGTTCAATATTTATTGAAGATCATCACTCCGTGGCGTCCCGTCATTGGAGGGATGACCGGTGATCGTGACTGTCCGGCGTTGAAACTTTGAATGTAGAACCCTGGAATCTGCGCCCTTGTTTTATTCCACTAGTCTCCAGCTGGACGATAATGGCTCGGCATGTATCCGTGGCGCTGACTTCAATTCTGCCTCATTCCGAGTCGAGCATGCCAGTGGAACGCCGTCTCGCCACTCTTCGCCACCGGAAACAACATCCACTTCTGTGGTTCTTATTATTTTGCACATTTGGTCAAAGCACGCGGAGCATATGGCTAGTCCTGATAGACATGTTTACTGTCATCAGAGCCCGTCATCAAACGGTCTGCGCCCATGTGGCATGGGAACTTGCAGCCTGGCTCCTTTACGCAACAATGCTTTACACAATGCTACGATCCACAGTAAGTTACCGATTCTTTGGGCACTCCGGCCCTTAAATTATTCCGTCCTGGCATGTTCTATGCACAGTGCCATCTTACACTCGGGTCAAGACACCGTAAGCTTATGGGATGTGGCATATGTGGGTAATTTCTTCGCCCCCACTCGTCGCAAAACTCGATTGTCGCAGAAGCCTTACAGATTAGGATGGGATCAAATCTTATCTGGGAGACTATGTTCTTCCTGCCGATCCTGTTCCTACTGAGCTGAGACTTATAGGTTCGTTCAAGGACAGAGGTTAGTTTGTTTATCGATAAATGGAGATATTCGGTCAGTGAAAGACCGACCCGCCACCACCTGCTCGATATGTGTTTTTCGTTTGGTTACAAGCTTCAAGCAGGCACCAATATTTCAACCTATTCCTCGATTGTAGTCCCTACATCGAGCCCTACGCCGCTCTCCAAGTCTAACCTTTAATAGTTTTTCTTTCTCTGCGCATCTCGACCCCTCGGCTCCCGGTGAGCACGCGTTATTAGATCGATTAGATCCTAGGATCAGGAAATCACTTTCCGACTTATCGCTCGTCCTAATGCTTCCGCGGGCGATTCTAATAATTTTGCTGTCTTTTCTCACAGAACCGATCGCCCAGTACCCGGAGTCTGTAGTCAAACTTGGCACCCATACAACCGTCATCGCCGAATCGCTGACATATCCAGAGAAGGATGTGGTGTCTCCAAAATCGGTGTTAGGAGCCGCTCGCCGTCTCCGGAGCATCTTTGACTCCCAACAACACCTCTCCAGAACTTGTCTAAAATGTCAAGTCTAATGGGAGGGCGTTGTATGGCTGCTAGTACATTCTTTCGTTCTAGTGCGTGGTGTTGGGTGGTGGGATAATGGAGCCATGACGTTCACTTGCTACTAACCGAACCTACTACTTTGTGCTTCCAGGCCAAGAACGATTTATGGTCTGACATCCTCTGTTCCCAGTAC
>Ga0209488_10002468_pt1 | contig 15162 bp, 15 predicted proteins | sample Rivendell_Oct201_8_FD_188349 | JGI IMG/M metagenome (GOLD analysis project Ga0209488, IMG submission 188349) | Vadose zone soil microbial communities from the Eel River Critical Zone Observatory, Northern California, USA -... | ecosystem: Environmental > Terrestrial > Soil > Vadose zone >... | reverse complement strand
GTTGATGATCCCGCCCGGACGCTCGAGCAGCGGCCGGTGCGGCAGCTCGATGACGCAGGATTCCTCGCTCGAGCGCACGACGCGAAAACCATAGTGACTGATGAATCGCGATTTGCTCAAAAGCCTTTGCAGTTCTTTTTTAGTTGCTTTCACAAAAAATCTTAAATCAGCTCTACTGCCATTGCAGTGGCTTCGCCGCCGCCGATGCACAGGCTCGCCACGCCGCGCTTCAACCCGTACTTGCGCAGCGCGCCGATCAGCGTCACGAGGATCCGGGCGCCCGAGGCGCCGATGGGATGGCCGAGCGCGCAGGCGCCGCCGTGCACGTTCACCTTCTCGTGCGGCAGGCCGTGCTCCTTCATCGCCGCCATGGCGACGACAGCGAAGGCCTCATTGATCTCGAATAGATCGACGCTTTTTGCATTCCAGCCGGTGCGGTCGAACAGCTTGGCGATCGCGCCCACCGGGGCCGTGGTGAACCAGCCGGGCTCCTGCGCGTGCGTCGATTGCCCGATCACCATGGCCAGCGGCGCGAGGCCGCGCTTTTCTGCGACCGAGCGGCGCATCATCACCAGCGCTGCGGCACCGTCGGAGATCGAGCTCGAGTTCGCGGCCGTAACCGTCCCGTCCTTGCGAAACGCCGGCTTGAGCGTTGGGATCTTCTCGAAGTTGGCCTTGAATGGCTGCTCGTCGTTCTCGATGAAGCGCTCTTCCTTGCCCGCCTTGATCGCGATCGGCGTCAACTCCCACGCGAACCAGCCTTCCTTGTTCGCCTGCTGAGCGCGTTGCAGGGAGGTGATTGCAAACTGGTCCTGCGCTTCGCGCGAGAAGGCGTACTTCTGCGCGCATTCCTCGGCGAAGCTACCCATCAGCCGGCCCTTGTCGTAGGCGTCCTCGAGGCCGTCGTAGAACATGTGGTCGATCACCTGCCCATGGCCCATGCGCAGACCCGAGCGCGCTTTCGGCAGCAGGTAAGGTGCATTGGTCATCGATTCCATGCCGCCGGCGACGATGACCTCGGCATTGCCGGTGGCGAGGATGTCATGCGCGAGCATCGCCGCCTTCATGCCGGAGCCGCACATCTTGTTCACGGTAGTGCAGCCCGTGCCGAGCGGTAGTCCGGCGCCGAGCGAGGCTTGGCGCGCGGGCGCCTGGCCCTGGCCGGCGGGCAGCACGCAGCCCATGATCACTTCGCTCACTTCGTCGGCGCCGATCTTGGCGCGCTCGACCGCGGCGCGGATCGCGGCGGCGCCGAGCTCGGGCGCGGCAAAGCTTTTCAGCTCGCCCTGGAACGCGCCCATCGGCGTACGCGCAGCGGAGACGATGACGATCGGATCGGATTGCATGGGGGTTCCTTTCACGCAGTTTCTTCGAACAGCTCGCGGCCGATCAGCCAGCGGCGGATTTCGGAAGTGCCGGCGCCGATCTCGTAGAGCTTGGCGTCGCGCCACAGCCGCCCGGTCGGCGTCTCGTTGATGTAGCCCATGCCGCCGAGCGACTGGATCGCCTCGCCGGCCATCCAGGTCGCTTTTTCCGCCGCGTACAAAATGGCCCCGGCGGCATCCTTGCGCGTGGTTTCGCCGCGATCGAGCGCCTGGCCTACCGCGTAGACGTACGCGCGGCACGCCGAGAAGGTGGTGTACATGTCGGCGAGCTTGCCCTGCATCAACTGGAATTCGCCGATCGGCTGGCCGAACTGCTTGCGCTCGTGCACGTACGGCACCACCACGTCGAGGCACGCGGCCATGATGCCGAGCGGCCCGCCGGCCAGCACGGCGCGCTCGTAGTCGAGCCCGGACATCAGCACCTTCACGCCTTTGCCCTCTTCGCCAAGGACGTTTGCAGCCGGCACTTCGCAATCGCGGAATACCAGCTCGCAGGTGTTCGAGCCGCGCATGCCGAGCTTGTCGAGCTTCTGCGCGGTGCTGAATCCCTTCATGCCTTTCTCGATCAGGAACGCGGTGATGCCCTGGTCGCTGGTCTTGCCGTACACCACCAGCACGGACGCATCCGGCCCGTTGGTGATCCACATCTTGTTGCCGTTGAGCACATAGCGGTCACCGCTGCGCTCGGCGCGCAGGCGCATGCCGACCACATCGGAGCCGGCACCGGGCTCCGACATCGCGAGCGCGCCGACGTGCTCGCCGGAGACCAGCTTGGCAAGGTATTTGCGCTTCTGCGCATCGCTGCCGTTGCGGCGGATCTGGTTGACGCAAAGGTTCGAGTGCGCGCCGTACGACAGGCCGATCGACGCCGAGGCGCGCGAAATTTCCTCCATGGCGATGATGTGCGCCAGGTAGCCCACCGCGGTGCCGCCGTACTCCTCCTCCACCGTGATGCCGAGCAGGCCCAGGTCGCCGAGCTTGCGCCACAGATCGGCCGGAAACTCGTTCGCGCGGTCGATCTCGGCGGCGCGCGGCGCGATCTCCTTGGCGGCGAAATCGCGCACTGTCTCGCGCAGCATGGCGAGGGTCTCGCCGTGGTCGAAGCCGAGGAAGCTCATTCGGGGTGATCAGGTCTGCCGGCGAGCATCATCAGGGTCTGCTGCATGGTGGCGACGTGCTTTCCATCCTGAGCGTACACCTCCGCGCGTGCCACAGTGAGGGTGCGGCCCGCTTTCACCACTTCGCCGCGCGCCACCAGCGAAGCGGTCGCCGGAGTGAGGATGTTCATCTTGTATTCGACCGTGACGAGCGAGGAGTCCGCCGGCATCAGCGAGTAGGCCGCATAGCCGCAGGCGGTGTCCGCAATCATGCCGATGATGCCGCCGTGCACGAAGCCCTTTTGCTGGGTCAGGTCGTCGCGGAACGGCAGGGTGATCTCGACCGCACCCGGCGCGACGCTGCCGAGGCTCGCGCCAATCAGCGCCATCGCCTTCTGGCGGCCGAAGCTCGCGCGGATGCGGGTCGCGAACTGCGGATCGGCGGGGGCATTCATATAGCCTGGCGAGGCTACTTTACGTTGACGTAAACGTCAACTAGCGGCGTTTCTTCAACTGCTGGTGGAGGCGCTTCTCGAACGTCTGGATCTCCGAGAGTTGGTCCTCGATGTCGGCACGCTGCTGCAGCAGGCTCTTGCGATGGGCTTCCAGCACCTCGCGGAAGCGCTCGAGCTGCGCCCGGTCGTCGCGGCCGGGCTCGTACATGTCGATCAGCTCGCGGATCTCGGCGAGCGTCAGGCCCAGGCGCTTGCCGCGCAGCGTGAGCTTGAGCCGGGTGCGGTCGCGCGGCGTGTAGATGCGGCGCTGGCCGTCGCGACGCGGCGCGAGCAATCCCTGGTCTTCGTAGAAGCGGATCGCGCGCGGCGTGACGTCGAACTCTTGCGCCAGCTCGCTGATCGAAAATTCGGCGCGTTCCGTTTCCATGGTAGGGTTCGCGTTGATTTTATAGCTGATGTCCTCGCTTCAGTATCCCTGGCCGCAGACTCCGGAAGCTGGCACGACGATCGAAGTCGCGCCCGGCATTCACTGGCTCAGCATGCCGCTGCCGTTCCAGCTCAACCACATCAACCTGTGGCTGCTCGCTGACGAGGGCGGCTGGACCATCGTCGATACCGGCATTGGCAACGAGCAGACGCGCGCGATTTGGGAAAAGCTGCTCGAGCGCTTTGCGCCCATCAAGCGCGTGGTGCTCACGCACTATCACCCCGACCACGCCGGCAACGCCGATTGGCTGTGCCGCCGCTTCGGCGTCGAGCTCTGGACGACGCAAGGCGAATACCTGACGGCGCACGCGGTGCGTGCGAACGGCGCCGGCTATACGACGGAGGCGGTGCTCTCGGTGTTCCGGCGCAACGGGCTCGGCGACGAGCGCTCGAAGGCGATGTCCAGCGGCCGCAACCGCTACGCCGAGCTGGTGCCCGACTTCCCGCATTCCTATCGCCGCATCATCGAGCATGACAAGGTTCAGATCGGGAAAAACCAGTGGCGCGCGATCATCGGCCACGGCCACGCCCCGGAGCACATGTCGCTCTATTGCGAAGCGCTGAACGTGGTGATCGCGGGCGACATGCTGCTCTCCACCATCTCTACGAACGTGAGCGTGTGGTCGATCGATCCGGAAGGCGATCCGCTGCGATTGTTCCTCGATTCCATCGCGCGTTATCGCGAGCTGCCGGCCGATGTGCTGGTGCTGCCGTCGCACGGCAAGCCGTTTCGCGGCGCGCACGATCGCGTGGCGCAGCTCGAGGCGCATCACCGCGCGCGCTTCGCCGAGCTGAAAGAAGAACTGCGCAAGGGCGAGCGCAGCGCAGGCGATCTGCTGCCGGTGCTGTTCCGGCGGCCGCTCGATGCGCACCAGACTTTTTTCGCGATGGGCGAGGCGATAGCCCACCTGCACTATCTTTACTACGCGGGCGACGCAAGGCGTGTCGCCGGCCCAGATGGCATCATGCGGTATGCGGCCGGCTAATCAGAACGAAACCGAAGAGCTGGCGAAAGTCTGCCAGCAAGTCGCCGAGCGCTCCTCCAGGATCCTGGAGAAGTTCGCCCAGAAGCAGACCGAAAGCCTGTCGGCGGCGATGCGCGACGAGATGGGCATCGCCAAGGCGTACATGGACCTTTACTCGCGCATGGCGGCCGACCCGGCGCTCGTGACCAGCGTATCGATGAATCTGTGGATCGACCAGATGCGGCTGTGGCAGTCGAGCTGGATGAAGCTCTTCGGCATGCCGTCGCAGCCGGTGGCCGAGCCGGCGAAGGGCGACTATCGCTTCAAGGACGAAGACTGGTCGAAGAACTTTCTGTTCGACTACATCAAGCAGTCGTACCTCATCGCCTCGCGTCACATCCAGCAGGCGGTGGCAAGTGTCGAAGGCTTGCCGCCCGAGTCGGAGAAGAAGGTCGCGTTCTTCACGCGCCAGTACATGGATGCGCTTTCGCCCTCGAACTTCCTGATGACCAACCCGCAGGTGCTGCGCGAGACGCTGGCGAGCGGCGGGCAGAATCTGGTGCGCGGGCTGAACAACCTGCTCGCCGACATCGAGAAGGGCGGCGGCGAGCTGCGCATCTCGATGACCGACGAGACCGCGTTCCAGCTCGGGCGCAACGTCGCCACCAGTCCCGGCAAGGTGGTGTACCAGACCGAGCTGATGCAGCTCATCCAGTACCAGCCGCTGGGGAGCCAAGTGTACAAGCGGCCGCTCATCATCATCCCGCCCTGGATCAACAAGTACTACATCCTCGATCTGCGCGAGAAGAACTCGCTGATCCGCTGGGCGGTCGAGCAGGGCCACACGGTGTTCGTGATCTCCTGGGTGAATCCGGACGCCAAGCTCGCGCAGAAGGGCTTCGACGACTACATGGTCGAGGGGCCGCTCGCGGCGATGGATGCGGTAGCGCGCGCCACCGGCCAGCGCGAGGTCAACTTGATCGGCTATTGCCTGGGTGGAACGCTGTTGGGGGCGACGCTGGGCTATCTGGCGGCCAAAGGTGATGACCGCGTAAAGAGCGCCACCTATTTCGTCAGCCTGCTCGATTTTTCGCAGCCGGGCGAGCTCGGCGTGTTCATCGACGAGGCGCAGGTCGCGAGCCTGGAAAAGAAGATGAACCAGCGCGGCTATCTCGAAGGCTCGGAGATGGCGAGCACATTCAACCTGCTGCGCGCGAACGACCTGGTGTGGTCCTTCGTGGTGAACAACTACCTGATGGGCAAGGATCCGTTCCCGTTCGACCTCTTGTACTGGAACGCCGACTCGACCCGCATGCCGGCGCGCATGCACAGCTTCTATCTGCGCAACATGTATCTGAAGAACCTGATGGGCGTGCCCGGCGGCATCAATCTCAAAGGCGTGCCGATCGACCTCGGCAAGGTGAAGATGCCGAGCTATTTCATCTCCACCGTCGAGGACCACATCGCGCCGTGGAAGACCACCTACAAAGGCGCGCGCTACCTCGGCGGCAAGGTGCGCTTCGTTCTTGGCGGCTCGGGCCATATCGCCGGCATCGTCAATCCGCCGGCGGCGAACAAGTACCACTACTGGGCGAACGACGCGCTGCCCGAGACGGCGGAGCAGTGGTTCGCCGGCGCCAAGCAGCAGCCGGGCTCATGGTGGGAAGACTGGCAGCGCTGGATCGATGCCGCCAACGGCGGTGAGAAGGTACCGGCGCGGATTCCGGCGAACGCCATCGAGGATGCGCCGGGCAGTTACGCCATGACGCGGCTGCAGAAGTAGATCAGTTTCTCGGCTTGCGCGGCGCGCGCGAGGCCAATCGGTCGTAAAGCCAGCCCGGCAGCGCGCGCAACACGATAGACACCAGTGCCATCTGCCACGGAATCACGGCCACGCGCCGGCGCGCGGCAATCGCGCGCGCGATGCGCGGCGCAGCCGCGTCGGCCGACAGGAGGAAGGGCATGTGGAAGCGGTTCACCCGCGTGAGCGGCGTGTCGACGTAGCCGGGGCAGATGCAAACCACCGAGACGCCCGAGCCGTAAAGCTCGGTACGCAGGCTTTCGGTCCAGATGCGCGCCGCGGCTTTCGACGCGCTGTAGGCGCCATTGCCGGCGAGACCGCGAAAGCCGGCCACGCTCGCCACGCACACCAGCGTACCGCGGCCGGCGCGGCGCATCGCGGGCGCGAACGCGGCGAGCGTGGCCGCCATGCCGATGACGTTCACTTCCAGCACGCGACGCAGCTTCGCGATGTCTTCGATGTATTCGCCGGCGGTGCCCGCCGAGATGCCGGCATTCGCAATCACCAGGTCCGGCGCGCCGAAGCGCGTGGTGAAATTCTCGGCGGCCGCGACCAGTGCCGCTTCGTCGCGAACGTCGAGCGGGTACGGAACGATGGTTCCGGGCAGGGAAGTGGCGACCGGGCGTCGCGCGATCAGGCCGAGAACGCGCGCCGGTGAAGCGTAGTGCCTTGCGAGCGCTTCGCCGATGCCCGACGAAGCGCCGCTGATGACGACACGCTCGGCTATTTTTCCTTCCTCGCCCGGTCCACCAGGCCGGACACGGTTTGCAGGATGCCATCGCCCGCGTTCACCACGTAGCGGCCCTGCACCGCCATGGCGGGAGTGCCCTCAATCGCGTATCCCGTGGTGAGCTGGATCGCGCGACGCGTCTTGCTCTGCACCGCGAACGATCTCATCGTCTCGTTGAACTTCTTCGGCTCGACGCCTTGCTTCTGCAGCCACTCGTCGAGCGCCTGGGGATTGTCGGTGCGCAGCCCGCCGCGATGGATCGCGTCGAACAGGGGCTTGTGCAGCTTGTCGAGCAAACCCATCGCCTCGAAGGTGTAGAAGATCGCGGCATCGTGGCCCCAGCGCGGGTTGAACACCGCCGGCACGCGGCGGAACTGCACGTCCGGCGGCAGCTTCTTCACCCAGCTTTCGAGCGCGGGCTCGAGGTTGTAGCAGTGGATGCAGCCATACCAGAAGAACTCCACCACATCGATCTTGCCGCCTTGCGCCTCGACCGGCTGCGGTGTCTTGAGCTCGGTGTAATTGCCTTGCGCGAAGGCAAGCGGCGCTGCGATCAGCAGCGGGACCAGCAAAGAAATGAGGCGTCTCACTATTGCGGCTCCTTGATCTTGACGAGGCTCGCGTCGATGCCGTTCTGCGCCAGCGCCTGGCGCACGCGGTTGATCTCCTCGACCTTGTTGTAGGGGCCGAGGCGCACGCGGTACCAGGTGCCCTTGTCGGGCAGATTGGCCGGCTCGACGCTCGATTCGAAGCCGAGAATCGCGAGCCTCGCTTTCTGATTGTCGGCATCGGCCGGGTTCTGGAACGACCCCGCCTGTATGAAATAAACGTCCTTCGAGCTTTCCTGTTGACTGCGCGCCGCCTGGCGTGAGCGCTCGCGCAATTCCTTCTCCGTGACCGGCTCTTCCTGGCCCGGCAGAATGTTGTAGAAGGTGAACTTCGGCTTCTCGCCCGCGGCCGGCAGCGCGGAAGAGCCCTGCGGCAGCCCGGCGATCGCCGGTGGCTTGCCGCTCGCTACGTCCTTGTCCGATTTGGTCGGCTTGGCGGTGAGGAACGGCATCGGCGCTTTGTTGAGATAGAACGCGATGCCGAGCGCCACCGCGAGGCCGATCACCACGCCGACGAAGATGCCGAGCAGGAAGCCGCCTTCCGAGCGCCGACGGGTGCTGGGGGCGGACCTCGCGTTTGCCATTTACATCTTCTCCGGGGCGCTGACGCCGATCAGCGACAGCCCGTTGGCCAGCGTTTGGCGGACTGCGGCGCAGAGCGCGAGTCGCGCACCGCGCAGCACCTCGTCGTCGACGAGAATGCGCTCGGCATTATAGTAGCTGTGGAACTGCGCAGCGAGTTCGCGCAGGTAGAACGCAATGTCATGCGGCGCGGCTTCGAGCGCCGCCTTCGCCACGGTCTCGGGAAATTCGTCGAGCAGCCGCGCGAGCGCCGCTTCGCGCTCGCCGCTCAGGGCGTCGAGCTGCGCACCCTTCACGGTCTCCTTGTCACCGGCCTGTGCGAACAGGCTGCAGACGCGCGCGTGGGCGTATTGCACGTAGTACACCGGGTTCTCGTCGGTCCTGCGGCGCGCGAGGTCGACGTCGAAGACGAACTCCGAATCGGCCTTGCGCGACACCAGGAAAAAGCGCACCGCGTCGCGCCCGACCCAGTCGATGAGATCGCGCACCGTCACGTAGGAGCCGGCGCGCTTCGAGATCTTCACTTCCTCGCCGCCGCGCATCACCTTTACCAGGCTGTGCAGCACGTACTCGGGGTAGCCCTGCGGGATGCCCAGGCCGAGCGCCTGCAGGCCAGCGCGCACGCGCGTCACCGTGCTGTGGTGATCGGTGCCCTGCACGTTGATCACGCGCTTGAAGCCGCGCTGCCACTTCGTCAGGTGATAGGCGACGTCGGGCACGAAGTACGTATAGCTGCCGTCGGACTTGCGCACCACGCGGTCCTTATCGTCGCCGTAGTCGGTGGTGCGCAGCCACAGTGCGCCGTCTTTCTCGTAGGTCTTGCCGTTCGCCACCAGCGCCTTCACTACGGCATCGACTTTGCCTTCGGTGTAGAGGCTGGACTCGAGGGTGTAGACGTCGAACTTGACGCCGAACGCCTGCAGATCGGCATCCTGCTCGGCGCGCAGGTGCTTCACGGCGAACCTGCGGATGGCATCCAAGTCGTCGATGCTCGCGCCCGAGGCGGTGTATTCGCGGGCGAGATCCTCGATGTATTCGCCGGCATAGCCCTCGGCCGGCCAGCCGGTATCGCCGGGGCGGATGCCTTTGGCGCGCGCCTGTACCGACCACGCCAGCTTGTCGATCTGCGCGCCGGCGTCGTTGTAATAGAACTCGCGCGTCACCTTGTGGCCCTGCGATTCGAGCAGCGCGGCGATCGCGTCGCCGAGCGCCGCCTGCCGGCCGTGGCCGACGTGCAGGGGCCCGGTGGGATTGGCCGACACGAACTCGACCTGGACCGGCTCGGCGTTTGCGCGCTGCGCCCGACCGTAACGCTCCTTCTCGTGCAGGATGCGCGCAATGACTGCCAGGCGAGTGTCGCGGCCAAGGCGGAAGTTGATGAAACCGGGGCCGGCGATCTCGGCCGTGATCTTCCCGGAGCCAACCGCCGCAACGATTTCCTGTGCAAGATCGCGCGGCTTGCGCTTCAGCGCCTTGGCGAGCTGCAAGGCGATGTTGCTGGAGAAGTCGCCGTGCTCGGCCTGGCGCGGCCGCTCGATCAAGAGCGGCGCGTCGGCATGCTCCGGCGCGATTTTCCTGAGCGCGGCACGCAGCGCGGCTTCGATCTCGGCCTTGGGATCCATTAGTCGAACTCGATCGGATCGACGTCGAGGTGCCAGCGCATCGCGCGCGGCGCGGTCTCGAACAGCCGCTCGCTGAGCGAGGCGAGATAGGCTTGTAGCGCCGCGCGCGAGCCGGACTGGATCACGACCTGTGCGCGCTCCAGTCCCGCGCGCCGCGTCAGCATGTGCGGCACCGGATCGAAGATCTGCACCTCGCTCGACGGCTCGACCAGCTCACGCGCGTCGCGCAGAAACGCCATGGCGCTCGCGAGCTCATCCGCTTCGGCGCGCAATGCGGCTTCGAAGACGAACGGCGGGAAGCCCGCGTTCTTGCGCTCGACGAGCTGCGCTTCGGCGAAGCCGGCGAAGTCATGGCGCGCAAGCGAGTCGAACAACGGATGGTCAGGATAACGCGTCTGGACCATGACCTCGCCGGGCTGCTCGCGCCGACCGGCGCGGCCGGCAACCTGCGACAGCACGGCAAACAGGCGCTCGGCCGAACGATAGTCGGTGGAGAGCAGCGCCGTATCGGCATTGAGCACGCCGACGAAGGTGAGCTTGGGGAAATCGTGCCCCTTGGCGAGCAGTTGCGTGCCGACCAGGATATCGCCCTCGCCGCGCCGAATGCCCTCGAGCGTGCGCTGGAGCTCGCCGCGCCGGCGCGCGCTGTCGCGGTCAATGCGCACGATGCGCGCATCGGGAAAGCGCTCGCCGAGCGTTTCTTCGACGCGCTGGGTGCCCCGTCCGATTGGCTTCAGGTCGACATTGCCGCAGGTCGGGCATTGCCGCGGGATCGCGTGCTGCGCGCCGCAATGGTGGCAGTGCAGGCGCCGGTCGGGCGCGTGCAGCACCATGCGTCCGCTGCAACGTGAGCAGGCGGCATACCAGCCGCAGGCTTCGCACGTGAGGACCGGCGCATAGCCGCGCCGGTTGATGAAGATCAGGCTCTGCTCGCCGCGCGCGAGCCGCTGCGTGATGGCCTCGAGCAGCGGCGCGCAAAAGCCCTGCTCGAGCGCATGGACTCGCGTATCCACGGTGCGCACCGCGGGAAGTCGCGCGCCGGGCGAGCCACGCTCGGAGAGCTCCACGCGCTCGTAGCGGCCTTGGCGGAAGTTGTACCAGGTCTCGAGCGACGGCGTGGCGGTGCCCAGCACCACGGGACAGCCGCTCAGCTTGGCGCGATACACGGCCGCATCGCGCGCCGAATAGCGCAGGCCTTCCTGCTGCTTGAAGGAGCTGTCGTGCTCCTCGTCGACGACGATGAGCGAGAGCTTCGCCAACGGCGCTAGCACCGCGAGCCGCGTGCCGAGGATGATGCCGGCGTCGCCGCGCGCCGCGTCGAGCCAGGCCGTGGTGCGTGCGACGTCCTCCAGCGCGCTGTGCATCAAGGCGATGCGCGCCTGCGGAAACGCGGTGCGAAAGCGCCCCTCCAGCTGCGGCGTCAGGCTGATCTCGGGCACCAGCACCAGCGCCTGGCCGCCGCTCTCGAGCACGCGAGCGATCAGGTGCAGATAGACCTCGGTCTTTCCACTGCCGGTGATGCCATGCAGCAGCACCGCGGCGAAGCGCCCGAGCTTTTTCGCGATGATTTCCTCGACGCGCGCCTGGTCCGGCGTGAGCACGTGCGTCGGCACGAACCGAGGCGAGCCGGCTTCGCGCGAGCCGTTGAGCGCTTTGCGCGGCAACGGCTTGACCGAACGCAACCGTGGCGGCAGCGCCGCGACCACCGTCTCGCCGAGCGGGCGCTGGTAGTACGTGGAAAGAAATCGCATCAGCTCGAGCCAGTCCGCGGGAAGGCGCGGCGCATCGCTGCGGACGTCGACGATCGCTTTCAGCCGATCGAGCGCGAGGCTGCTCGCGCTGTCGGCTTCGATCACCACGCCGGTGTGATTTCGCTTGCCGAGTTGCACCGTGACGCGATCGCCTGACGTCACGCTTGCACCCTCAGGCAGCGCGTAATCAAAGAGCCGCGGCAATGGCACATCGAGCGCTACCCGCACGCACGAATTTCCCCTTTCGGGCAAGGACTTAGAATTTGTGGATAAAACTGTGGGTAAGCGCTTCATACCGGCGTAACACGCGCAGACGGGCGCAGTTTCGCATAGCGAGTGGTCGCTTTATGTGCTGTTTTTATGTTTTGTGTCAATGACTTACAGATGCGTAGCTAGGGGACGACAGCCTGCCCGGGATTTCCCGGGCAATGAGCCAACTTTGTGCATAAGTCAAGCAGGGCTGTTGGTTTTCGCCCGAGCCCTGCTGTAAGCGCGCACTTCGTCTACCAGCGCTCCGACGGCATCGACCGGTGTTTTCGGCGAGATGCCGTGGCCGAGATTGAAGATGTGGCCCGGCTGCGCGCCGAACGCATCCAGAACTTGGCGCGCGGCGCTGCGTACTGCGCCTTCGGGAGCGAACAAAGTCGCCGGATCGAGATTGCCTTGCAAGGCGACGCGGCCGGCGGCGAGCTCGCGCGCCTGACGCGGATCGGTCGTCCAATCAAGGCCGACTGCGCTCACGCCGCTCGCGATGATCTCGCGCAGCCAGGGATTGCCGCCTTTGGTGAACAAGATGGTCGGCACGCGCAGCTCTTTCACTACACGGCGCGCATATTGAAGCGAGAAGGGCACATAGTCGGCGTACGGCAATGTTCCACCCCAGGTGTCGAAGATCATCGCTACCTGGATGCCCGCCTCGATCTGCGCCTTGAGGTAGTCGGTCACCGCGAGCGCATTGACTTCGAGGATGCGATGCAGCAGGTCCGGCCGCGCGTGTCGCATCGCTTTGACGGTGTGCCAGTGATCGCTTCCCGAGCCCTCGATCATGTAGCAGGCGAGCGTGAAAGGACTGCCCGAGAAGCCGATGAGCGGCACGCGATCGCGCAATTCGTGCCGGATCTGCCGCACGGCGTCGAGCACATAGCGCAGTTCGCTGGACGGGTCGGGCGCGGCAAGCGCGGCGATCTGGCGCTCGTCGCGCAGCGGCCGCTCGAAGCGCGGGCCTTCGCCCTCGGCGAACTGCAGGCCGAGGCCCATCGCGTCCGGAATGGTGAGGATGTCGGAGAACAGAATCGCGGCGTCGAGCGGAAAGCGCTCGAGCGGCTGCAGCGTCACCTCGGTAGCGAGCGCGGGCGTCTTCGCGAGCGCGAGAAAGCTGCCGGCGCGCGCGCGCGTCGCGTTGTACTCCGGCAGATAGCGGCCGGCCTGGCGCATCAGCCAGATCGGCGTGTATTCGGTGGGCTGCCGCGCGAGCGCGCGCAGCAGCGTGTCATTCTTCAATCAAGCGGTCCGTGATGTACTTCCACTCCGCGGCGCTGACCGGCGTGATCGACAGCCGGTTGCCAGGGCGCAGCGTGATCATTTTGGCCAGCGGCTTTTGCTGCCGCAGCTCGGCGAGCGACACCAGGCGCGTCTTGCGCAACGCACGCACATCCACGTTGACCCAGCGCGGCTCGGCCTTTTTCGCGCCAGGATCGTAGTACGGGCTCTTCTTGTCGAACTGGCTGGCATCGGTGTAAGGCGCGGACGCGACCTCGGCGATGCCGGCGATGCCGGGCTCGGGGCAGCTGGAATGGTAGAAGAACACGCCGTCGCCGATGCGCATCGTGTCGCGCATGAAATTGCGCGCCGTGTAGTTGCGCACGCCGCTCCAGGCGGTCTTTTGGCCCGGCGCCGCGAGCACGTCGTCGATCGAGCACTCGTCCGGCTCGCTCTTCATGAGCCAGTAGTTCATTTCTATTTCTTATGTGAAGGAGCAGCGTCCCCCGCTTGTGCCGGTGGGCTCGGCTCCCGAACCCTGGCTAAACAGGGTGGTCGCTTTCCGGTCACATCAGGTTCGTCCGGCACGCGCCGCAGTGAATAACCGCGGGCGGGGGACGATCACAACAGTGACACTAGGCCGCAACCGAAGGAAGCTATCGGTTCGAGAAGTATGAGCCCTGTCGTGCACAGCAGGGAACAGGACTCTTTTAGAACAACTTTTCCTGTTTTGCAATCGCTTCGTCGAGGCGCGATTCGATCGCCGAGATGCGCCGCTTCGCCTGCCCTATGTCGAAGCCCGCGCCAAGCCTCACGCTTAGCAATTCGTGCGCCACGTTGAGCGCCGCCATCACGGCGATGCGTTCCGCGCCCATCACCTTGCCCGCGCGGCGAATCTCGCTCATCTTGCCGTCCAGATACGCCACCGCCTGCATCAGCGCCTCGCGCTCGTTTTCCTCGCAGGCGACGCGATAAGTGCGCCCCAGCAGCTGCACTTCGACCGTTTTCGCCGCTTCAGCCATCAGCCGGGCAGACGACTCAGCAGGCCTTCAAGCCGCGATTTCGCACCGTCGATTTTTTCGTGAAGGCGCTTGGCATCGTTTTGCGCCACCGCGAGCTGCTGGCGCAGGTCGCTGTTTTCGGCGCGCAGCCGCTCGCAGAGCTCGACGAACTGCTCCACCTTCGCCTCCAGCGAGTTGAACTCGGCCTCCACCGCCGCGACTATGTTGCAAATTTCATGCTGCGTCAAGAAGTAACGACGACTTCTGCATGTACTTCATGACCTTACATCCGGGGCATACGTTACGATTCGCCCCGCTGCCAGGTGTACGGGAACGAGGTGCAAACCCTCGACTGCCCCCGCAACGGTAAGCAGAGAGTCATCTCAAGGTACTGGCCACGGCGATGGTTGCCGGAAGGTCGAGATGCACAGTCCTGCGAGTCCGGAGACCGGCCTGGAAGCCTTTCCAACCACTAACGGCGTCGGGGAAGACGCCAGGGAGGTTTCCCATGCTGCGCCTCATCGCCGGCTTCCTCGCCGGTTTCTGCATTTGCCTTTGCCATGCCCAGGACGATGCCATCGTCATCACCGCAACGCGTTTCCCGGATGCGAAGCGCGATTTGCCGGTCGGCGTCACGGTCATCACCGCCGACGACATCCGAAACAGCGCCTCATCGAATCTCGGCGACATCCTCGCCCAGTTCGGCCTGCTGCAGATCCGCGATCTCGCCGGAACGCAGAACCCGCAGCTCGACCTGCGCGGCTTCGGCATCACCGGCGACCAGAACACCCTGGTGCTGCTGGATGGCTTGCGCATCACCGAGAGCGACCTGGAATCCGCGCAGCTTTCCGCGATCCCGCTCGATTCGATCGAGCGCATCGAGATCGTGCGCGGCGGCGGCGCGGTGCTCTACGGCGCCGGTGCGACCGGCGGCACGATCAACATCATTACGCGCCGCAACCGTCCCGGCGAAGTACGCGCGCTGGCCCTCGCCCGCGCGGGCGGCTACGGCACCGAGGAGGTCCGCGGCAGCTTCGCGCGCCAGGGCGATACCTTCGGCGGCGGCATCGCGGCGTCCTACGAGGACACCGACGGCTACCGCGCGAACAGTCGCTATCGGCAGCGCAGCGCAATCGGGCGGGTGGACGCGCTATTCCCCACCGGGCGGGCGTACCTGAAGCTCGGCGTCGACGAGCAGCG
>Ga0209488_10002467_pt1 | contig 15164 bp, 20 predicted proteins | sample Rivendell_Oct201_8_FD_188349 | JGI IMG/M metagenome (GOLD analysis project Ga0209488, IMG submission 188349) | Vadose zone soil microbial communities from the Eel River Critical Zone Observatory, Northern California, USA -... | ecosystem: Environmental > Terrestrial > Soil > Vadose zone >... | reverse complement strand
GAAGGTGGGAGACAGAAAGGGGGGGGGGTTGGCCGCGACGAAACTGCCCTACGCCTCAGAGTATGCGGTGGGTAAGACGAAGCGAGCGAGGCGAGCAGGAGTGGGAGTGTTCTGAGGCGACTCGAGGTGTGTGGGGAAAGAGAGACGGGACGTCTTTTTAGATCCAATGTAGTATTTCACCTTGTCTGCATTTCCGACTTATAACTGTAGGTTCACATCCCCTTTCACTTGTTCTTACCTCTGCCCTCATCGTCTCGTGTCGTCGTTTTCGCGCCTTGCCTCGAACGTGACTTCTGCTCGCTTCTCTCGTCTCTTTTCGCCTCGCTATAAAAGGGAGTCGGTTAGTGGCGACATCCCGGGACAAGGCGACCCAAGTGGGGTGGTGAACCTTGACAGATGGGGGGACAAAAAACGGAAACGGGAGTTGTTGCGCCAATGTCATATGACCTGTGCGCGTCGAAACACGACCACGTGACCTTCCGTAAAGTCGAACTTGCTCGGATTCCGGAGCTCTTCCTCACTTACAAGAACCACGACGACGTCCTCTTCCTCCCACTAAGGTCTTCTTAGTTCAGACCCACCATTTACACTACTCTTATAATGTGGGCCAAACTCAGCAACGCTCTCAAGCATCGTCCTACCGTAGACGAGACCGAACCCTCATCCGCAGACCTCGTCTCAACAATCCGGGAGAAGCGACCCAACACACCTGTACCTTACAATAACGATGATTACGAGAACAAGCCTGCCGAAGTCCCATTCCCTGTACCCAGCCCTCCCGGCTCACCGTCAAGACATCGGAACGGTGTGTTCAGACGGCTGTCAAGAAGTGGCAAACGCGACACTGCCGAACCTTCGAAAGCTTCCTCTACACTGAAATTGCCATTACGCCTACCAAAGAAGGTGAAATCTCAAATTAGTCTGCATACGAATGGTAGGCGCATTCCCGCGAGGCCTCGTTTCGTCGCTCACAAGAGCATTCAGTATCTGAAGCTTCCTTCAACACTACTTCAGATTCAGCAAGAGTCGCGCTGACGGATGCCATGAGACCGTCATTTGACAGCACACGTCCCGAGACCCCGATGGATGGCGGATACAGCTCCCTCCGCTCCATCCTTCGTGATCGCAACACCCCCGCTACCGGGCAAAGTGTCCGGTTCTTCTCTCGTGATGCCTACAGAGTTATGACACCCGAAGGCTCAGCTACGAGCGAGCAGGATAACTCACCAATCCCGGAGAACCTGCATCTCGACGAGACAAGTCCCCAGGCGCAACTGTCACCCTCGGGCTCCCGTCACCGTCACCGTATTCGTGTAGCCGTCCAAGATTTGTTCCCCCCTGCGCAAAGCTCCTCTTTTCCACCAACATCGCCAAGTATTGTCCCACAATCCTTGGGCTCGATGATGTCAATACCTCCACCCGAAGTCACCAATATCTTCGATATGTCGCAACGAGACTTACCTCCCATCACTGCCAATGCCGCAGCACCTTTACTCGATGATGCGGTCGAGATCTTCGAAACTGACCAGTCTATGGATGACGAAACACAACAAATCCCTCGGCCCTCTCCGACGGTTGCTTTGTCGCCCAAGGAGGTGAACCAGACAGTTTATCACTCCGTGGAGGTGTCAAAGGCACCCTCCCATGACCGTAGTCATTCTTTCAGTTTCGGCCAGACCGTTTTCCATGCCATGCCTAAAGCTAACCCTGGGGCCTTTGGTAATGCAGCCCCGTTCGAGCCTTCCCCAGGCCGTAACCGCGCAGTGAGCGAATCCATGCTCTCGCGGATCAACAAGAATCCGGAATCGGAAATCAATGATCCCAATCCCACAGCGATTATGCTGTATGCGTCACCCGCGGAGCGCGGGTTTAACCTATCCCCTCCACCTTCCGAACCTGACCCGTTCCGTGCGAATGCAACGACATTCTACACGCCGGGCACATTGCTCCCACCTTCACCACCGACGGCCGTGGTCGGACATGCGCGGAAACCGTCTAAAGAAGAGGATCAAATCTGGTCCCTGCGGACACAACTCGCGCTTCAACAAGAGCTGTGTGCTCAGTATGAAGTTGACCTTGGCGCGCGGGACGCGTTGGTCTCAGTCCTAACTCAGCGAGTCGAGACTGCTGAGAAGGAGAACGAGAAGCGGAGGGGAGTGGTCCGCGGGTGGAAGAAGAAGGTCCAAGAGCTCGAGCGTCTTTGCCGGAATCTCGAGGAGGAGGTGGACCGCAGTCGCGAAGAGAGCATGGAACGCAGCATTATGGACGAGGCAAGCGGCGAAGCGTTGAGGCAGCTACATAGCCACATCGCGGGGCTCGAGCGTGAGAAGGGCGAGTTGGTCAGGAACAGCCTAATCATCATGGACCCGTCGGCAAGAATCAAGGAATTGGAAGAGGACGTCGCCAAATTGAGGGAGGAGCTTCACCAACGAGATGAGACCGAGCGCGAGCTGCAAGAGGACCTCCGCACTGCACAAGAACAGATTGAGCTGCTGAATACCGTAGGGGCAATCGACGATGAGTCTCGTATCGCTGGCATCGCGGCGGCCAGCGAGGAGCAAGAGCGCCACCGGCAGGAGGAAGACGAATGGGAGGAAGAACGCAGGGAGCTGTACCATCAAGCAGAAGAAGCGACGACGGCTCTGGCGAAGAAAGAGGCAGAGATGGTTGTACTGCGTAACGAACTCGAGGCGCAATGGAAGAACACCGAGCGGACAGGTGAGAGTATGGCTAAGATCAAGGAGGAGCGCAACGTGCTCCAGAGCGAAGTCGTCGCGCTCGAGGCCAAGATTGAGAGCATGGAATTGGAGTGGAACGATGCGGATAACCGACGCTCTGAGGCGGAGAACGCGATTCAGGAAGTATTTTCTGAGAAGGAGATGATCGAACAAGAAAAAGCACAGGTGACGAGCCCCAGTTATCTTCCCTTTCACTCGTCCTCGTGTGTTGATGTCGTGTCGTGTGTTTAGCTCGAGGCCGAACTAGCCGGACTACGTCAGCAGGCTGACGGTCTCACCTCCATTCAACAAGAGCTAAAACTTGCTCATGACAGTGTTGCACGCCTTGAGCAGGACATTCGGCAGCGCGACGCAGAACTTGAGGGCCTTGCGCATCGCATCGTCGCCCACGAGGATGAAGGAGAAGAAGCGCGCGCGGAACTCGCGGCTCTAAAGCGTGAGCACACGCGCGCGACTGACGAACACCGCCGTGTCATCGCGGATCTTACCACGCGCGCAGAGGGCGCACAGGCAGAGCTCGGAGCCGCGGTTCAAGGAAAGGATGATGCAGACGGTATTGTGGACTCGCTGCGGGAGCACATTGGCACCCTCGAGGCCGAGTTGGAGAAGCTGAAGAAACAGATCCGCGACCTGCAGACAGAAAGCGCGAACCGGGAGGTCCAAATCACACAGATGGAGAAGCAGCGTGAGAGGGACCGTGAGGATCTCCAGGGGCTCAACATCGCGCTGGATTCGAAGCAGCAGGAGCTCGAGTTGGTCAGTGTCTTCAGTTCAGCAGCCCGTGGCTCGTGCTCATGCGCAACACCATCACAGATGAAGCGCCGTATGGGTGTCAAAAGCACAGTGGGCACGACTCCTGCGCCAAGCAAGGTCGGTCATATGCGCCGCGAATCAACCACACTCTCCCCGCCGATCACCTCGCGTCCTGCGTCGCGCCTCTCCGATGCCAGTAAGGACGTGCCCAAGGCAGGAAAGGTCGCCGAACCACCGGCACGCATTACAACCTTAGGCAGGAGCGTCCGGATCAATTCGACGGCCACAACACCTCCGAGCACCGTATCTAACAACAAGGTCCCGACACCCACGACAGTGAAACCCGCGCGGACAATCGACGGATCGATGGGCCCACCCCCTGTTCGACAACGCGCATCGCTCTCCACGACGACGTCGCCGACGGGCGTCTCCCACACGCGCGTGTCGTCCACGTCCTCCACGCTCGGTCGCCCGGGAACCAAGTCGCCACCCACGACGACGGCCACAGGTGCCCGGCGGCCAATGTCGATGTCGGGCACGGAGCTAATGCGCCAGGCGAAACTCGCGGCTGCGAGCAGTAAGCTCGCGTCGTCGACGTTGTCGTCATCGTCGGACGCTGAGCGCTCGACGCCGCAGCGGAGCTCGTCGGGCTCTGCGTCGGACGAGAAGGAGAACACGATGCGGCCGTCGCCGCGCGCGACCGGCTCGATGTCGGCTGCTTCAAAGCGCAGATCGATGATTGCCGTCCCGTTGTCATGATTGTTTTTGTTTTTTCTTGCTTAGCGTTTGATCTTTTTTGTTATTCGTGGCCTGAGCCCAAGGACGATTTTTTCTTCGTTTAGCTGCTGTTCAGCTGCTCTGATCTGAAGCGCGCCATCTTCTCTCTCATTTGTCTTCGTCATCTCCCATCTTTGTCTACAAAGTTATGCTCTTTTTTTTTTTTTCCATTCCCCCCCCCATCCTTTCCTTGTCTTTCGGGATGGAAACTCTTACTTCACGCCCCACGGCACCCCGCCGTTCCACATACGATGAACCGCATGACTCACACCCTTCATCTTCCCTCTTTCGTTCCCCCACACTCTCACACCGCAAGTTCCACACCACAAGTGTAAACCTCTGACTGTATAAAATAGCGCCCCCCTTCGCCCTATGTTGCCGACTTCGCGTCGTCTTCAGAGTGTGGGGAATGAGTAATGTTATTCCGCAACGAAGATATTTATGATGTTTATTGACAGCGCGTGACATTCCTTGAGGTCTGAAACGATTTTTGTGCATCTATGGTGAGTCAGAAGCGCCAACATTGAGCTCAGCGCTCTCGGTTGGTCCTCGGACGGGTCATCGCAGATACCACCGGCAAAGTGCTCTTTCCCGCTGTACTCCGTGACACTGCCGCCTGGGACTCCGAGAGACACTATCCTCTTTTACCAGAACTGCATTTGCCGATGAGAGAGCCTGGTGTCTGCGTTGCGTATGCCTTATGTCCATGACCCGCTCGGTGTTTGACACTGGATGGAGGCTGGATGGGTAACCAGGAATGGCCGTTGGCGGCACCATTGCTGGTGGAGGCAGGCGGGAGCGGTTCGAAGACGGGTATCGTGTCGCGGGCGAAGCGGACGAGAACGGAGGATGTGAGGGGCGATGTGAGGGAGGGGCCGAGGGCACATGCACTGGGCCCCAGTTGGGGACGAATGTCCGGCCAGGGCTAGGCACTAGAATCTCTCCAGACTCAATCGGCTACTCAGGCTGCACCATCATGCATCCAGACTACTCCACGGAGGATGAACTGGCCCTTGTGGAGTGCGTGCTGAGGGGAACGACGGGGATTCCAGCCGCATGTTGCAGGTGGTCCGTTGACCTAGAGTATCCATATGGTGGAAGGAATGGTCGTGATGGCCCGGAAGAAATCAGTGGGGTACTGTAGTTTGGCGACTAACTACGCACGAAAAACGGGCCTGGCCGAGAGTAGAGGAACGAGAACCACCAATAGGCACACTTGCATGTTCCTACGCTGGGGCTATGGCAGCAATTACAAAATGGTGTTAAGTATGGAGATATTTTCGTATCAGGAGTGCAAACAGAGGAATCCCAATGGTCCGCGCAGCAACCATCTCGGAAGACGCTTTTCGCTGCTTCCCAGTACCACCCAGGGGGCTAGAGAGGGAGATGGCTAACCCAAATTTAGGTTAGAACGGCACACAACCTTGCTAATCGTTATTCGACAGGACCGGGAACGAGGTAACCCAACTGTCATGCATGCTCTCGTACTTCACTTCTTGAGTACAGTCAACACGCTTAGATATAAAAACCGCACTACTATAGGCGAGTCGCGGACGAGAGGAGGCCACGATGAAACGTTCCACAACACCATTTGGAGCAGTGACTTGTCATAACTGACATGGCCCTGTGGTCGGTCGAGTCCCCTGTCGCGTTCAATTGGGCAGTTGAACGTCCCAAGAGCCACTGCGTGGTTGGTCAGGTTCCACCGAACAAACAAAAGCAAGTGAACACTCACTCGTTTCTTGTTGGACCGCTTCAGCAACGTGAGGTTCCAGCGGGCCTTGTTATCATGTCCTCCGTCCCATTCCCAATCGCTGGCGCATGGTGTTGTATTTGGATCGCCCCCGATTGGATTGCTCGGCCATGCGTCCAATGGAGTCGGACGGCGACCACTTCCCACTGCGTCCCTGCATCTCTCCCAGCACCCGTTCCTGTACTTCGGACCGCTACCACCACCTCATACGTCCCACAAAGATGACACCACGCCGAAGAGTTCAAGGACGCGGTTCCGACTCCCTGTGCTATGATTTTTAAATAACCGACGGAGAGGCCGGTCCGGGGGAAGCTCCTTTCTCACCCCCCATCCTCGATGGCCCCACAGCTAAGACTCTTCGTCTTCATCATCGGACTTAATACTTCATTGTCTGTCACTATTGAAAGCTCGGAGACCGTTGGCGACTTAAAGGAACGTATCTTGGAGAAGAAGCCCAACGACTTAAAGGGTGTGGATGCCGTTAGACTCACCCTCTATCAAGTCCAACTCCTAGATGACGAGACGTTGGAACAATCAGAGCTCCATGCTTGGAAACACCCTGGGAAAAAAAAGCTATTTACATCCCATCCCCTCTCAGAAATATTCCCGACGGATCCTCCAGCGAGGACTGTCAGCATTCTTGTAGATATCGGTGAGTGAGAATGAGTCCCCTTGGCTGAACGTTACTGATGAGGTTCCGCCCCGATCTTCACTTCACACCCATTGTTCATCTCACATTTGCTTCCACCTGCTATCCGTTCATCGACCTAATCTCGGTTGTTGTAGCGTTTCCGTCTTCTGTACTTGGCAAACGAATTCGCGATGTTTTCGACGGTCTCCTTCTGGCCTCAAATTCCAAACTCGCCACAAATCCGCCTTCTGATATCGCTTTACTTGACAATTACGGGTCACTCCAACGGGAACCAGCGGAAAGAATTTTGGACGACCGTCCTAGATCCGACTTGATCCCCCCTGTTTCCCTTCTCTACGAGGGATTTGGTCAGTTCCTGGATATTTTTTGCGGTCGCTAGGATATACATCACATGTCCAAGGAACAGCAGGACCTGAAAAGGGCTGTCGATCGTTTTGCGGAACAAATGACTCTAATTTACGGCGACGAGGAAAGCAGGAGGACAGATGGCCTACTTGCCTTGAACAACATTTTGTCCCTTGGTGGGAACAATAACAAGCTTATGCCGGCCTCCATTGGTAGCGTCAATACAGACGGTCATTATGATGGGCCACTCGAAGCAGCGGCGTGTATAATCGAGTTCAGGAATGATCTCGGCGCGATCAACTCAATCCCGGTGGTCGAGCTCACTTCCTACGTTGCCCACTCGCACGCGTTGGCAATGAAACGTTACGAAAGCGCGTTTAGGAATTGGAGGGTGCCATGCCTGGGGATAACTGTCGTTGGTAAGTCGAATATCTCTGGATCTTCAGATGAGTCGGACATGATGTACATCAACGAGGTCCTTGTGTTACATTCTACGCTATCATTTTCCTTCAGCAGTGGCGCGTCGTCCCTCTCACCCCTACGTTCTCGTGAGTCGCGACTGCGTGTGAAGGTGCCGACCGACGCAATCTGTATGCAGCCTTCGCGGGCGCCTTGTGCCTATTAAATCGCATAGATCAAGACGCGAATAGCGTCATCACCGCACCGCCCGCGATGGAGTTTGAGAATTACCGATTCCCGTATATTTCTGCGGTGCCCAAGTATGGGGTAGCCAACGAGGAAATCCAATTCCGGATTATTGCGCGTCACCATCCCTCCCAATCGGACCATTGCTTCATATATGTCGCAGAAACAACTCCAAATAGGGAGGCAATCCTCCTGAAGTTCACACGGCGCTATTCGATCGAACTCCATGAGTTTTGTGCCTCACGTCAGCACGCACCACGCATCGTCGGCTTCCAGTCACTACCAGGAGATTGGTTGGTTATTGCCATGCCGTACCTTTCCTCATATGTATCACCATCTCAGGGTGACCCAACCATCCTTGACCGTTTCTGCGATAAGTGGATAAACGACTTGCAGAAGCTCGTGGAAGCATTCCACAACAACAACCTGGTCCACGGAGACCTGCGAGAGCCGAATATCCTCTGTAACGAAGAAAAACTGGTGTTACTCGACTTTGATTGGGGTGGAAAAGTCGGGGAGGTGTATTATCCAGATGCATCGCTCTGTTCCGAGTTGACAGATGGGCGAACTCGCACCGACCTCATGATTACCCAAGACGATGATAACCGGGTCCTGCAAAACACGATCAATCGACTTAAACTTAAAAAACAACAAAAGCAAGTTTTTCGTTTTCGCTGATACATCACGTCTACCAGTTTTCATTGTCTTTTTGACATTCCGTTGCATTTTATGGTTTTTATCATGTCTTCGAGCGAGACAGCCGAGACAGGCTTGGCGCGTAATTTTGAAATCATGGAATATCACTTATATAATATACGCTACCACTATTGCATATAAGACCCCGGCCATTTCTCCCACTGCGCCATTCCTCGCTGAGAATTTCGAGCCGCTTTGTTGCGAGCCCGCGTCTCCACGCGATACCGAATGTCCAACCTGCAGGCTGTTTCTGTCAGCGCTCATCCGTGCCGCTGCGAGGGAAGGAGTAAAACTGCTCACTGAGAGGGAAATAAATCGAAGCGCGGGCTCAGGGAGCTCAGCTTCGACACCCCATCGCCACTCTGGCACCCGTGGGCCGCCGATGGTGGCAGCACCGAAAGTCACGAGCTGGACCTGCCATAGACACGCGTCCCAGTCGGCAGCACGTGGCGCGGCAGCTGTAGGCACGAACATAAATCGCTCCACACACCACAATGTGTGATCGCGAGGAATGAGTATACAGTAGGGGAGAGCGCGGGACGTCGCTTGTCTGCAGGGGTCGGCGCTCCGGGTCCCGGCGCCACCCCTCGCACAAATGACAGGTTCGCGTAGATGGGCTATAGACAAAGATGGTATGGAAGACGATGGCAGTGGCGGTGGCTTCGGGGGTCCCGCGGACGAGAAGCAGGTTTCCGAGTCGTGTGGGGGCAAACAGGCGCGCGAGGTTGAGGAATGAATACATTGGGTGCCTCTGGGGTCATTGGGTCCAAATGAAGCAAGTGCAAAGACTTCCTCATCGTTCAGATCGGCATTGGAGTACATGTCAAAGAAAGCTCATTTTCTGCATAGTCACTGAAACGATCATTGTGAGAAGCACATCGGACAAAAAGACTATACTCCTCGACACCGGGACCCTCGCCTTCATCACCATTACCCTCCGCATCAATAACGACTCTTACTGCGTCGCGTTCGTCTGCACCTTCGCCCTCTGTGTCTGAGAAGGGTGGTGGGTGCTGAGGAAGGCTGGAGAAATGAGTCTCGACGTGATGATGGATGCCTGGCGGAGATGAAGAGCTCAAGCTAGCCGGGAGACCTGGAGACCTGGCACGCTTATTGCGATGGGGGGAGTCTGATTCGACTACTCTCCATGAGCATTTTTGGACTTGAGCGCGGAGGAATACCTGTGTGCACGGTGGTCGCAGTCGAAGGCTAACTGCGGCCCATTCTAGCCTGCCACTGTCACTGGCGCCGCAACCTCGGCGCGGCCCGGCAAGATCCGTCGCGTTCCGGGGGCACCCGAGAGGAATTGGGGTGATTGGTTCTTCATTCAATAACCTCGGCCACGGGTTAGCTACAAACATGTGGAGGGCCTGAGGAGCAGGATGCATTCCAGATGACCCAACTATCATTGGCTCGTTTCACGTTTAGCACTTGCTGTAGAACATATCGTCGCCCAATAAATATTACGACCTTCATTTTTTTGTCTCCTCGAACTTGAAGACGTGAGAGAAGACGTGCCAGTGGAGTCTTCTTGCCCGTTGTCGACAACTATTATATCACACCGAGGATCCGTCTAAAGCCCCACCCACCATCTTAGTTGACCTGAACCTGAATCTGGGCCGGGGCAGTGTTCTGGTTTATCTTATCCGTTCATGGAAAAGACGCTTAAGAAAGTTTGCAACAACCAAATGGTGAAAGCAGTAAAGATAGAAAATGCGGGAAAGTAAATTGTTTCGACCAACATGGAAACATGCAGAGCCTAAGGGACTTGGACAGCAAGTTGGGAGAATCATCTATCATAGCCCTTATCGACCACTACTCATGGAGTCCTGGGCAACGCAGCCCGCGTGTCGTCCAGGTTCGACATCTCATCATCATCTTCATAACCTGGGTCACCATCAACATAATATTGAAGAATACTGTTCCACCACTTGGCAGTCGTCTTGTCGAAGTTCTTATTATATTGCTTGACCCATTTATTGCACAACTTGGCACGAAAATCGCCCATGGAAACATATACACCAGTCTTGTAGGACCGGGTAACCTTCTCATACTGCAGATAATCAGAGGAACCGCAAAACCAGAAACCTGAGGGCCGCTTACGGAGGTGAGCATAAGTACGATCAGTCCTCGGGGTGGTCCAAAGTCGAAGGCTGAATTCCGAGTGTCTTGAAGGAAGCGCTTGCCAATGTTGATCATAAAGGTACTTTTGAGGAAACCACGAGGTTTCTAGATCAGCATCTATGTCAATTGAAACGTCAAAAAGAAGAATTTAGAATTTACCTTATATCCCGGGTCTTTAGTGTCCCAAACACCATTCTGTGGGGTAGGCGTCTCATAGAAGACCGGACTCCCATAAGTGCCGCAAAACCATTTGACCCACTCCACGATATCTTTCGGTGAGAACCGCTGGGATGTGAAGTAGTTGTCCACTGCTGCTTTCACAGCGTCATGGATCTTGCCACGCCTTTCAACCAAGCGCTGATAACCCTATTTATCAGACGTCAGTCGTGCGTAGTGATGATGATAATAATAAAGAGGATTACAATACTGAACAACATGTCATCCGTTTCGAGCGTGATATTGAGGTGGGGCCAAACGTGTTGGAAAGCCTGGCGAGAGGCGTAAAGAAACTCCGGCGAGGTCTTTGTGAAGTGGTCAAAGGGCTCTTCCGAAGCGTAAAGAGCACTGCAGAGTGTGGCCAGGTATCTTGCTTTCAACGATGCAATGATGGGGGGCAAAAGACCGTGTTTAACACTACCTGTTCCTTTTGGCATGATAGCAGCACGATCACTGGCAACACGAGAATCATCACTTGAGCCACTAGAGCGCCTAGCCTGAGGTCGTCGAGCGGGTAGCTTCTGCTGAGGAGGCTTGACAGTCCTTTTATCCACAAGCTTTGAAGATACTTCGCGTGAGGTAGTGGCAGACCGAGCACGTGGTGCGGGACCTTGACGAGTCACAGAGAGTGATGGAGGCCCGGGGTCAACATCATCACCGCCGTCTGGGACACGCCGCACGACGAGCTAGAACAATAAAAAATAAGTACGAAGAATGGCTTATTGTGGATGGTAATACATGCCGCGTTTTTCCTGGTTGGATTGGAGTGAGATACGTCAGCCTTCGCAAGTAGAGCATCTGTTGCGGGATGGTCAAAAGGAGGGCAGGGGGGGAAGTCCGGTCGGATTGACTCGGACGCCGCAACTTTACCGTCGATAGCGAAACGTAATGCCGGGGGGAATGCACCCGGATTTTTGGTCCTAAGCCACGCAGCGTAGAAGTCAGATCCGCCGAGACTGTCAACAATCAACGTTGTTTGTTGTCAACACCCAACTCGTTTTATCCATTTAGGAATTGAAAGGTGTCGTACGAGTTATCCGATTCCCTACTAGTAACTCCCCTTTTCCCCTTCATCACATTCTTTGCGGCGATTTTGTCTTGCAGCCTCGACGGGGTCTTCCCTTTTCCCTGGACATAAATGAATCACCCGTTCTGGCGTGCTCGATAACACAAAACGAACCTTGGCATCAGGCTTCCCCGACCGTGACAGCGTCTCAGGAGGAGTGACTTCCCCCTCCTCATCTTCTTCCTCTTCCTCTTCCACCTCGCTCTCGCCCTCGTCACCACCGCCACCGTCCGAGTCACCGTCACTTTCACTGTTGCCCTCATCCTCACACTCACCCTCACAACAACTGAATTCCATCTTGCCGTCGCCGTCGCTCAACCCAGCAGATTCGCCCTCCGACTCGGGGTCGTCGTCGTCATCGTCATCGTCATCATCATCATTCGTGATGGCTTCTATACGCGGCTGTCGACGAACGCGACTTTTGCCTTCCAGTTGTTGAACGACTTCAAAGGACTCGTCTGATTCCATCTCGGCAAGCCCTGCATTGGCCGCCTTGGTGTGCTTCCCAACAGGATCTTCGTGGCGCTTGGGCAGCAAGTTTCTTGCGGGAGGAGCTCGATTATCATATTTAGCCTATGAAGCGACACATTAGAGTCTTGTTTGTTTGTTTTTTCTTTCAAAAAAAAACAGAGCGAGTTCGCACCCTTTTCGCCGGTACGTTTTCTGTGTCTGTCGAGTCGAGCCTGCGCCTTGTGGTCTTTGGACCACATGTAGAAGATGTGGGATCCAGTGAGGGATCTAGTTGTGCCTTCTGTGCCAGTGAGCGGGTTCTTCGAGGCATGTAAGTACTGTAGCTGGAGACGTTGTGTTGTATTGTATGAGGGACTCCGATATTGGAGGGAAAAAAAAACGAAGAAATCCGCGCCGTGTGGCGTGGCCAAGTTCAACTGGTTCTTCCCTATACACTAGTCTAGTGAACTAGTGGTAATGAAGAACTACTAGCCATTCCTGGTGCGGAGCTCCGCACGGGTAACCAGTGGGTACATAACCAGCACTCAGATATCCGTCTAGACAACCTGACACTTTCCTCTTTCTAACAGGCCCTATCCGATATGAATCTTGGGGAGAACATTCTTGTGATGAGGCAACGAAAAAAAAAGGAGCGCAAGTTGTCCCCCAAGGTGGAATACCAGCGTATCGGCCCCCGTCGGGCGTCTATTTGTTCCTTTGACCTCGACTGACCGCTTGTGCCTGACAGGACTCCAGTTGCCTAAGGTAGCAGTCATCAGGAACCAGCACCCCCCCAAATCCTAACTCCTCATGCTGTGTGACATTTAAAAAAAATCTGGTTATTAAGAATGCTCCTATCTGTCATTCTAATGCATAGATTTGGGATTACTTGTGATATGAGGGTGGAGTTAGGGAAAGCATTGAAGTTCTGCTTATGTAAGGGTGCTGGTTCCCGGTGTCCTCTACCTTACTGATCTCAGTTTTTGCGAGCATTTAAATTATTTGAAACAGAACGAATACAAGAAGACGATAAGTAGGCTATAATAGTCAATCCATACCGGGAGCGCCACTCGACGTCAGATAGCCACCACTGCACGTTGAAAGGGGCAATTAAGATTGTTGTGATTGATTCGGTTGCCAGATCGGTGTGAATACAATGTAAAAAATGCGTAGTTTGCCAGCGACAAAAGGGACGACGAGATGCGTAGACGTGAACGTGAAAGATTGCAAGAAGAAGAAAAAAGGGTGTAGACCCTAGACAGCAGACCTAGAATCTCTCACCACAAAAGTCCAGGACTGGATAGACAGGGCAAGCCGTGCGACACATTACAGCGGCCTCCGCTCTAAAGCCTACTCTCGACGAGCGCAAGCGCGTCCGTCCGCCACGGCAAAGCGCCAACACCAAACGCAACATCAAGCGCCTCCCTCACCGTCCTCACAAACACAAACTGCGTCCGCGCCCACACCTCCTTCGGTACATCATGCTCCACATCCTTCCTATTCGCCCACGGCAGTATCACCTTGTTCGCCCCCGCCCGGTGCGCGCCCAGCACCTTCTCTTTGATCCCTCCGACGGCAGACACCCGTCCGCGGAGCGTGATCTGCATCAATCATATTCCAACTCAGCGGTTAGTCACAGAGAAACAACAAACGACCGGGAACGGTATCCCGTCGTTTTGGGGTTTTACGCACCTCGCCAGTCATGGCCGTCGTAGGCGGGACACACTTTCCCGTCAAGAGGGATACCATCGCACAGACCTGCCCGAGCCCTCGTTTTAGCACCCCCAGTTCAGCGACACGGAATGAACTGCGCACCATAGCGACGCCTGCACTTGGCCCATCCTTCTTCTGCGCGCCTGCAGGAAGGTGCAGGTGTACGTCGATCGTGGCATCCGGTATCCGTAATGGATCCTGACCACGCGTATTCGTGATACCAAGATCATACGCGTGCGTCTTGACCCAACTAAGTGCAAGTTCTGCGCTCTCCTTGATGACCTGAGAAAAAAAAACAGTAACAATTAAAAATCAAACCCTTGGCTCTTCCATGGAAGGACGCACGTCACCAAGCGAACCAGTAAGTTTGAGGTTCCCATTGCCAGGCGTCGCGATGCTCTCAACAGGCATGATCTCACCTTCGCCCACGCCAGTCACGACGAGGCCCCAAACGACGCCACGTCTCGCCTCGCGATCACGATCCTCACTGTCATGCCGCGATAGCCCCAGAATCTTCTCCAGCTCGCCCACCTCGACAACCGGATCGTATCCAGCATCGCCAACCGCGACACTCTTAACCAAGGAGCCAGTAGCTTCCGCCACACTAGGTGATGACGACCGCGAAGAGACAGAGGATGGCAATGATGATGGCGGTAGTCCCTGCGCGTCGACGTGCGCTGCCCACTCAACAGCCTTGAAGCGCACGACGCCACCAATCGCCCGTTCTAACGCACGCACACCCGCCTCGCGCGTGTAATGTGTGATCACATGGAGGAGCGCTGGCTCAGTTAGTTGAACGTGCGCCTCGGATAGACCATTCTGTACCAGCTGCTTCGCGATGAGGAAACGCCGCGCGATGTGTAACTTTTCATCGTGCGTGTAGCCAGAAAGTTGGATCACCTCGCACCGGTCGAGGAGTGGCGGTGCGATCGTGTCGAGCGAGTTGGCCGTACAGATGAACAGAACCTGCGAAAGATCGATTGGAACGTTGATGTAATGATCCTGTCATCGATATAGTGTCAAGAAGAATTATTATGTCACCGCTAGAAAAAGGGGCACACATTGAAAGCGACGTTCTGTTCTGGGTCGAGCACCTCAAGCAAAGCCGCAGAGGGATCACCGTGATAATTTGACTGACCGACTTTGTCAATCTCATCTCTACTACCGTCAAAGCCCGGACCACGAAAAGCAAGAACCAAAGACTCACAATAAGATAACGGGATCCATGCGACCAGC
>Ga0209488_10002466_pt1 | contig 15165 bp, 13 predicted proteins | sample Rivendell_Oct201_8_FD_188349 | JGI IMG/M metagenome (GOLD analysis project Ga0209488, IMG submission 188349) | Vadose zone soil microbial communities from the Eel River Critical Zone Observatory, Northern California, USA -... | ecosystem: Environmental > Terrestrial > Soil > Vadose zone >... | reverse complement strand
CCGCGGGCGGGTTCACCAAGCTGCTGGTTCGCAGCCACGTCGAGCTCGACCTGACGACAGTGCAGACGAACATCCTGGTGTTCCATTTGAGCCCCGGAGCACCGGATGCCGCGAAGTTCATCGCGAAGGCGAAGGACCGCGGCGTCCTGGCCGTGGCCTTTGGTCCGCGCATCGTCCGCGTCGTCACGCATATGGATGTGACGCCGGAGCAATGCGAGCAGGCGGCCGGCATCCTGGCGGCGGTCGCGGAAGGCCGCTGATCGTCCGCGGCTAGATGACGCGGCGGATGCGGGCGAGCGCGTCAGACGCCTCGGGCACCTGCAAAGCCGTGGCGGCGACGAAGTACACGACGCCGTAGGCGCCGAGAATCGCGGCGGCCGAGAAAACAGGATGCATCGGCGGGAGCGCGACCTTGATGCCCCACGCCACCACCGCGCCGGTAATCGCCGACGCCCAGAGCCTCGCCGTGTAGCTCGCCGGCAAGCCCGTCTTCCCGATCCGCGCGTTCATCGTGCGGCGCAGCATCAGCATCTCGATCCAGCCGGCGATGCCCGCGGACGCCGTGAGGCCTGCGGCGCCCCACGACGGGTCGACGCCCAGCAGCCGCGGAAGTGGTAGCGCGAAGAAATAGCCGAAGGCCGTCGTCGTCCCGACGCGGACCAGTGCGTAGTTCAGTGGTGTGCGAGTGTCGCGCAACGCGTAGTAGGTCGACGAATACAACCGGCCGAGCGTGGACGCGAGCAGCCCGACCGTGGATCCGGCGAGGATCTGCCAGACGTAGATCGAGTCCCCGTGTGTGAACCGTCCAGTCTGGAACAGCGCGGCGGCGATGATGTCGCCGAGAGCCAGGAAGGCGACGGCCGATGGGACGACGAAGAAGGCAATCTGCCGGAGGCCGTCGTTGAGCCGCGTCCGAAGCTGGGCGGACCGATCGGCGTCGTCGCCGGTCACTCGAGACATCGCCGGTAATTCCGCGGCCGACACCGCCATGCCGAACAGGCTCACGGGCAACGTCGAGAGCAGCAGCGCGTTCTGAAGCGCCGCCGGCGCGCCGACGGGCAACCACGTCGAGATGATCTGATCGATAAACGCGCTGAACTGCAGAACCCCTCGACTGACGAACACGGGCAGGAACGCGCGAAACACTGCCCGCACGTGCTCGGAGCCCGTATCGATCGCGAATCGCAGGTTCGGCGCCACGCGGAAGACCGTTGGAAGCTGCACGCCGAACTGCAACGCACTGCCCGCCACGGCGCCCCAGGCCAGCAGTTCAGCCAGACGCGGCAACTCGGTCGACCGTCCGTAGGCCAGCAGCGTGGCGATCATCGCGGCGTTCCAGACAATCGGCGCGCTGTATGACAGCAGAAACCGGTGATGGCTGTTCAGGACGCCGAGGCACCAGGCCGACAGCACCAGCAGGCCGACGCCAGGGAACAGGATTCTGACCAGCGCGATCGCCAGGTCGCGACGCTCACCGGAGAAACCAGGCGCGATGGCGGCGACGAGCACCGGCGTCGCGAGGACGCCAAGCAGGACCAGGACTGCAATCACGAGCGCCAGTATCGACGCCACGGCTCCCGCCACACGGTCTGCCTCTCGCGGGTCGTCTTTCGCGAGCAGCGAGGCGTACACGGGGATGAACGATGCCGACAGCGCCTGGTCGCCGAACAGATTCTGCAGAAGGTTGGGAATGCGGAACGCGACCGATACCGCGTCCGCGACCGCGCTCAGGCCGAAATACTGCGCGGCGATGCGCGACCGAACAAGGCCGGCGACGCGCGAGCCGAAGATACCGGCGGCGACGAGCACCGCGGCTCGCCCTCTGCCCTGTGCCCTCTGCTCTTTGCCCTTATTCAATGTCGTCGTCTGGCGTCGCCTGGCCGAGCGTGCCGCTCGACTTCTGCATCAGGTAGGTCTTGATGAACACGTCGATGTCGCCGTCGAGCACGCGGTTGACGTCGCCGACCTGCTCCTTGGTCCGATGGTCTTTCACCATCTGATACGGATGCAGCACGTAGCTGCGAATCTGGCTGCCGAACCCGATGCCCTTCTTGACGCCGCCGATCTGGTCGAGCTTCGCCTGGTTCTCTTTGATCTTGATGTCGTACAGCCGCGACTTCAGCACGCGCATCGCCGAGTCTTTGTTGCGATGCTGCGATCGCTCGTTCTGGCACGACACGACGAGTCCGGAGGGGATGTGCGTGATGCGAATTGCCGAGTCGGTGACGTTGACGTGCTGCCCGCCGGCGCCGCTCGAGCGGTACGTGTCGATCCGGATGTCCTTGTCCTCGATCACGATGTCCACGTCTTCCGGCAGTTCCGGCCACGCGTAGAAGGAGGCGAACGACGTATGCCGGCGCGCCGCCGAATCGAACGGCGAGATGCGCACCAGCCGGTGCACGCCGACTTCAGCGGCCAGCAGGCCGAACGCATATTCGCCGGTGACGAAGAACGTGACGCTCTTCAGGCCCGCCTCGTCGCCGGGCTGGTAGTCCATCACTTCGCGCTTGAAGCCGCGGCGTTCCGTCCAGCGCAGGTACATGCGGAACAGCATCTCCGCCCAGTCCTGCGACTCGGTGCCTCCCGCGCCTGGATGAATGGTGACGATGGCGTTCTTGCGATCGTGCTCGCCGCCGAGCATCTTCTTGATCTCGCCGGCCTGCACTTCCTGATCGAAGGCCTCGAGCCCCTGCGCGAACTCGGCGTCCACCGACTCGCCGGACTGCGACCACTCGACGAGCACGGCGAGGTCGTCGCTCTGCTTCTTCAGCGACTGGATGAGAGTGAGATCCTGCTCGAGCCGGCGGCGGCGCTGCTGCACCTTCTGCGCCTCGGCCTGGTCTTTCCAGAAATCCGGCGAGGACGCACGCGCGTCGAGGTCGGTCAGTTCTTTGTCGGGGCGGGAGGCCTCAAAGATAGCTCCGTAGATCGGAGGAACGCTTCGTGAGGTCCTGATAGCGGCGCATCAGATCGTCGACGGTCGGCATAGGCGGGATTGTACCAGTCTACGGTCACCAGTCTCCAGTCGTCAGTCACCGGTCACCAGCCTGGGGCGGCGCGCCATCAGGAGCAGGGCGATGGTCAGCACGGCCGACGCGTAGGCGAACACGTCGCCGACAAGCGAGTACGGCGTCCTCGCCGTCAGCAGCCGCACCTCCCCGCTGATGACAGCCGGCTGATAGATCTCCGAGCGGGCGAGCACGTGGCCGTACGGATCGACGATTCCGCTGACGCCGGTGTTGGCCGCACGCACCAGATACCGTCCTTCTTCGATCGCACGCATCGACGCCTGCTCGAAATGCTGGTGCGGCGCCGACGTGTCGCCAAACCACGAGTCGTTCGTGATCGTCGTCAGCAGCTCGCTCCCCTGGGCGACGAACCGCCGCACGAGGTCGGGATAGATGATCTCGTAGCAGATCGCCGCGCTGATGCGGTGCGCGCCGAGCGGCAGCAGCGTCTCCTCGTCGCCTGCGTCGAAGCCGCGGCCGATGGCCGTCACCAGCGGGCCGACAAACGTCAGCCAGTCCTTGAGCGGCACGAACTCGCCCCACGGCACGAGGTGCATCTTGCGATAGACGGCCGCGGTCGTGCCGTCGCCGCTCAGCATGAACGCGGCGTTGAAGCTCTTCTCTGGTTCACGGCGCGGGCCCGTCGCCGGCCATTGATATTGATCGCTGCCGAGCAGAATCGGCACGCCGGCTGCGCTGGCGACCTGACGGACTTCACGCGAAACGTCGGGAAAGTCTTCCAGCGTGTACGGCGACAACGCGGACTCGGGCAGCACGACGAGCGCGACAGTCTTCCCCATCGCGTCTTTCCCCATCGCTTCGCGCGTCATCGACAAGGCGCGCTGCAGGATCTCGGGCCCCTTGCCCGGCGTCTCGCGCTCTTCCTCCGGTACATTCGGCTGCACGAGCCCGATGCGCACCGGCTGTCCCTGATGCGTCAACTCGGCGTTGCTGGCGCGCACGTAGCCCCACCCCGCGAGCAAGACAACGCCAGCGAGCACGATTACCGCAGGGCGCCACGCCCGAGCGAGTACGACACCAGCGAGCGCCGCGCTGGCACTCGCGACAATCGCCGAAACGCCAAATACACCAGATACGCTGGCTGCCTGGGCAATCGGTAAGACGGCGGCCTGGCTGTATCCGAGCAGGACCCAGGGAAACCCGGTGAACACGTACATCCGGCCGAGTTCCGTCGCCGTCCACACAAACGGCGCGGCCACCAACGCCGACGCACCGAACGCGATCGACAGGCGCCGCATCACGACGGCGAAGAGCGCCGGATAGAGCGCGAGATACGCGACAAACGCCGCGTTGATCGCCATCGCGCCGGCGGTGTTGATCCCGCCATACCGCGCCATGACGCCGGTGAGCCAGTAAAGCGAGCCGCCGAGATACACCGCGCCCGTCAGCAGGCCCAGTCCGAACGCGCGCGCCAGCGACCCGCGGCTGGCGAGCGCGACCAGCAACGGTGCAAGGGCGATCCAGGCGATCGCGGGATGACCGAACTTGGGAAAACTCAGGACAAGCAGGACGCCCGATGTGAGCGCGAAGCCCCACTCCTGTGTGCGTGTCGGCAAGCCGGATCAGTGTAACCTTGCTCCGATGATCCGGCTACTGACGGCCCTTCTCGTTGCCGCACAGACTGCGGCGGCACCGGCAACGAGTTTTCGCGCGCGGCTCAGTCCCGTACCGGTTGAATCGAACAACGCTTCCCGCATCACCGGCGCCGGCGCAGTGACGGCAACCCTCGACGGCGCGAGGCTGACGATCTCCGGCACGTTTCAGGGAATGAAGAGCCCGGCCACTATCGCGCAGGTCCACATGGGCCAGCGTGGCGTGCGCGGTGCGGTCGAATTCGATCTCCAGATCGACAAGTCGCCGAATGGAAAACTCAGCGGCGTTATCCCGCTGTCAAAGGTGCAGATCGACACGCTCCGCAAAGGCTGGTACTACATCCAGATTCACAGCGAGCAGGCGCCGGAAGGAAACCTCTGGGGCTGGCTGTTGCCGTAGCCGCTGGCGACCCTGAAAGGGTCGCCCCACAAACGTCTTGTGGGCCGGCCCTTTCAGGGCCGGCGGATTAGCTCCAGCAAGCCAGTCGTCAGCCACGGAATGTAGGTGATCACGAGGACGCCGATGGCGAGAATCGCCATGAACGGCAGCGTGGCGCGGCAGACTTCGAGCACCGGCCGCTTGAAGCGGTACGACGCCAGGAAGATGTTGATCCCCACAAGCGGTGTCAGGAACCCGAGCTCCAGGTTGGCGACGAAGATAATCCCGAGATGCACGGGATGGATGCCGAACGCCATCCCGAGCGGCACGATCAGCGGCACGACGACGACGATGGCCGCGAAGATCTCCATCAGCCACCCGACGATAAGCAGGAAGACGTTGAGCGCGAGCAGGAACGCGAGCCGCGACTCGATGTGCGCCTGCACCCACGACACGAGCTTCGCGGGCAGCTGCACGCCGACGAGGTAGTTCGTCAGTCCGACGGCGACGCCGAGAATCACCAGCACGCCGCCGATGACGACGATGCACTCGACGAAGACGCGAATCAGGTCGCGGCGCACCGACAGGTCGCGGTGGATGACCGCCTGAATGATGAACGCGTAGCAGGCCGTCAACGCCGCGGCCTCAACCGCCGTCGCCAGGCCGCTGAACATCGAGACGATGACGACTGCGGGCATCGCCAGTTCCCATTTCGCCGCCCACAGCGACGACAGCGCCTCTGCCCCGCGGAACGGATACCTCGTCGTCGCGAACGTCATGCCTTCACGAACACCCCACGCGGCGATCATCGCCGTCAGCAGAATGCCCGGCAGGATGCCGCCGATGAACAGATCCTCGATCGGAATCTGCGCGACGACGGCGTAGAGGATCAGCGGAAGCGACGGTGGCAGCAGCAGCCCGAGCGATCCGGACGTCGTGAGGAGGCCGAGCGAAAAGCGATCGCGATAGCCTTCTTTCAGCAGCGCGGGAAACAGGACGCCGCCAACCGCCAGGATCGTCACGCCGGAGCCGCCCGTGAACGCAGTAAAGAACGTACAGAGGATCGCGCAGACGACGGCCGTGCCGCCGGGAATCCAGCCGAACCACGCGCGGAACACACGCAGCAGCCGCGCGGAGGCGTCACCTTCCGCAAGAATGAACCCGGCCAGCGTGAACAGCGGAATGGCCGGCAGCGTCGGCGAGACGCTGAGCGAGTACGTCTCGATGAGCACGGTCGCCGGCGTGACGCCGTCGCTCATGAAGAGGAGCACCGCCGCGCCGCCGAGAATCGCGAAGATCGGCGCGCCGAGGGCCGCCGCGACGAACACGACGGCCAGTCCCGGCCACGCCGGGCGCATCTCGAGGATCGCGGGGTACCGGATCAGCGCGGCCCCGACCGCGATCCCGAGGAAGCCGAGGCCCCGTCCTGCCCATCCCGCCCGTCCTGCCCCCGCTTTCCAGGCAAGGCGCAGCGCGATCAGCGAGAAGCCGACCGGCAGCGCGAGCTGTCCCACCCACGTGGGCACGCCGGCGGCGATGATCGATCCCGCTTCGCGCTCGCTGAGGACGAGCTGCACCGCGCCCCACGCGAGAATCGTCGACATGCACGCGGCCACGGCCGACGCAAGCGTCGTCGCCCACTCGCGCGCACGGCCGGCGGGAATGAACGTCCCTGTCGCCAGCGTCAGCAGCTTGCCATCGCGCGCGGCAATCGCGGCGCCGAGAAAACCAATCCAGAGCGTGAGGTGCTGGACGAACGGGCCGGACCCGGGGATGCCGACGCCGAAGAGCCGCCGGACGACGATCTCGGCGAGCGGCAACGCGACCATCGCGGCCAGCGCCAGCGCGGCGATGCCGTCTTCGATCGCCGACAGGATGGCGATCACTTGGCGATTTGCTGGGCGGGCTGCGCCTTGCGGTACGTGTCGCGCGCCCTGAGCGCGAGGTCGTAGATGTCTTTCGGCACCATCTGGCCGCGCATCGTCGCGGCGAGCTTGCCGACTTCAGCGCGCCACTCCGGCCCAGAGGCCTTGGTGACGACGAGCCCGCGTTTCGTCATCTCAGTGATCGACGAGGCGTCCAGCTTCGGTACGTCGTCCCGCAGCCGCCTTTGCAGCCCGGCGGCGGCGGCCATGAGCTTCGGCCGATCGGAGGCAGGAATCAGGTTCCATGCCTTCTTCGTCACCACGACCGCACCCACCACCGGCGCGAGGCCGATGTCGAGCATGTTCGGTGTCTGCTTGTACCACTGGAACAGCAGCGCGGCGAGCGGCGTCGTCGGCACCGCCTCAACCATGCCGGTCGTGAGGCCCGTCATGATGTCGGTCATCGCCATCGCGCGCGGCTCGAAGCCGTTGGCCTTGAACCACTGCACCATGATGTCGTTGCCGGCCGACGTCCACAGCTTGGCTTTCTTCAGGTCGTCGATGCTGTTGACCGGCTTCTTCGTGAAGACCTGGGTCCACCCGCCGTGTCCCCAGCCGACGAAGACAAATCCTTTGCTGTCGAGGCGCTTGGCCAGCGTCGGCGTCAGCGCGTCCGTGACGGCGTTGAGTTCGTCGTACGACTCGAGAAAAAACGGGACATTGAACAGGTTGAACGCGGGATCGATGCCGCCAAGGCCGGCGCCGGTCAACGCCGCGGCCTGCAGCGCGTCGAGCCTCATCTTTCGAAGCGTCGTGGCCTCGTCGCCCTGCGTGCCGCCGGCGTACACCGTCAGCGTCACGCGGCCGCCGGTCGCCTCGGTCCACTCCGTGCCCATCTGCTTGAGGTTCTTGTCCCAGACGGAGCCGCCAGGAACCACCGACGCGAGCTTGATGGCTGTCTGCGCGGATGCGAGGCCGGCGCTGAGGACGACGAACGCGGTGGCGAGAGCGACGGCGGTGCGCGACATCTGCGCTACCGAGTGACCCAGGGCTTGAACTGCTCTTCTTTTTGCAGGCGCGCGGCGACGGAATCGGCTTCGCGCTTCGTCTTGAACTTTCCGATGCGCACCCGGTACATCGTCGGCTTCGTGTCGGCGGCAGCCATGACAAACGCGCTGTAGCCCTTCGACGACAGGCGCTTCGCCATCGCGTCGGCGACGGAGTGTTCAGGCATCGCGGCCACCTGGATCACGTAGTCGCCGGCCGGCGCGGGCTCGGCCTGCTTCGCCGCAGCGGGCGTCTTCACAGCCGCGGGCGCGGGCGTGGCTGGCTTGGGCGGTTCCGGAGCCGGTCTCGCCGTCGGAGGCGCGGTCGCGACTGACTCAGCCCGTCTCGCCGGAGCAGGTGCGGTCGCGCCTGACTCAGCCTGCCTCGCCGTAGCAGGCGCGGTCGCGCCTGCGGAGGCGGGCTTGAGGTTTTCCGCTGGCGCCGTCTGCTTTTCCAGGCGGTTGAAGTAGCTGAGGTCGTCCACCGTCGGCGGCGGCGCGGCGGCGGTCGTCGGGTCGGATCCGGCTGGAACCGTCGCGGGAGCGCCGGCCGGCTGCGGCGCGGGATCGATGGCGGTGGTGGCGGTGTCGGGGGTCTGGGTTACCCGCTCGGCCCTTACGCCTCGGCCGACCAGGACGCCGCAGAGAAAGATGACGACCGAGACCACCGTGGCCGCCATGAACAAGAACACCAGCTGCTTGCCATTCAGCTGGATCTCATGGAAGCCGTCATCAGGAGTCTGAGAGGCCAAGTGGCGGCGATTTTAGCACTTCAGCGACGGGAGTACTAGTCCTGTTCGATCCGGACGGTCATCGCGCAGGCGCCGCCCCCGGCGCCCCGGCACGAGATGATCTCGATCTTCGCTGGGACGCTGAAGAGCGCGAACAGGCGCGCCAGCGCGGACGTGTAGAAGCCGCACAGCGGGTGCGGGACCGGCTCCCGGACGTCGCAGAAGACCGACCCGCGGAGGTCGAGCGTCGCGACGCCCTTGCGCAGCCGGCTTGCGAGACGCGAGGGCCGATAGCTCGCGTGGACCAGACGGTTGCCGAGCCGGAGGACGAGGCGGTTGCGCAGCCAGTTGGGCGCCGTTCGCAGAAGCGCGCGATCGAAGGACCCCATCGACTGCACCGTCCACTCGGCGGCGTACTCGCCGGCGCTGGTCGTGATCCTGGCGTAGGAGAGGTCGCCTTCCTGGCGCAGAAAACTCAGGACCGCGTAGAGCGGCGCCAGATCGATGGTGCCGTCGCGCAGCCCTTTGGCGTGCAGCCAGCTCTCGTAAAAACCGAGACGTGTTGGAAGAATGTCGGCGATGCCCTGATGCAGGCTCGCCAGCAGGACGCGCCCGACGCCAGCATCTCGCATGGAAGGGATATATCATCCCTTACCCGTCCATGATTCTCAACGTCCAGCAGCAGATTCAGGCGCAAGTCGCTGCCGCCATCCGCTCACAGTTTGGTCTTGACGAAGTGCCGCCGTTCACGGTCGAAGTACCGCCAAACCGTGCACTCGGCGATCTCGCCGTTACCGTCGCGTTTCAACTCGCCCGTTCGCTTCGAAAAGCGCCCAAAGCTATCGCCTCCGAGCTGACTACCGCCCTCGGTGCGCTCCCTGGCGTGACGAAAATCGTCGCCGCGCCGAACGGCTATCTGAATCTTTATCTCGACCGGCGGCCGTACTTTCTCGACAGAGTGAATGGCCGCATCGCCCAGACGCGTGCGACAGACGGTAAGACGGTTGTCGAACACACGGCCATCAACCCGAACAAGGCGGCCCACATCGGCCATCTTCGTAACGCGACGCTCGGCGACACCATCGTCCGCGTCCTGCGCTTCCGCGGCACGCCGGTCGAAACGCAGAACTACATCGACGACCTCGGCGTCCAGGTCGCCGACATCATCGTCGGCTTCCGCGAAATCGAGCACAAGGACCTCGACGCCGTTCACCAAATCGCCGAATCCACCAGATTCGACTATTACTGCTGGGACTTGTACTCGCGCGTGGCCGAGTGGTACGAGGGCGACAAAGACCGGCCGGCCGTTCGCGCAAAGACCCTGCACGACCTCGAGGAAGGCGGAAACGCCAGCGCCGAGATGGCCGCGCTCATCGTCGATCGCATCGTCCGCGCGCATCTGAAGACGATGGCGCGGCTGAACATCGGGTACGACCTGCTGACGTATGAAGGCGACATCCTGCGACTCAAGTTCTGGGCAAAGGCGTTCGAGATCCTGAAGGCCAATGGCGCGGTGTTTCTCCAGCCCGACGGCAAGCTCGCCGGCTGCTGGGTCATGACGATTGGCGACGGCACGGGCGGCGAAGACAAGGACGAAGAGCGCGAGAAGGTCATCGTCCGGTCCAACGGCGTCGTTACCTACATCGGCAAGGACATCGCCAACCAGTTCTGGAAGTTCGGCCTGCTCGGCAAGGACTTCCGCTATCGCCTCTTCTCGACGCAAGGGAACGGGCAGCCGCTGTGGGCGACGACGTCGGGCGACACCGATGCAAAAGCGCCGGCGTTCGGGCAGGCAAAGCGGATCTACAACGTCATCGATTCACGCCAGATGTATCTGCAGGCGCTCCTGAAGCAAGCGCTGCAGACGCTGGGTCATCCAGAAGAGGCCGAGCGTTCGATTCACTTCTCGTACGAGATGGTCGCGCTGTCGCACGCAACGGCGAAAGAGCTGGGCTATCAGATCTCCGGTGAAGACGCGCAGAAGCCGTTCGTCGAGGTGTCCGGGCGCAAGGGACTCGGCGTGAAGGTCGATGACCTGCTGGACCTGCTCATCGCCAAGGCCACGGCGGAGGTCACGCGGCGCAATCCGGAGCTGTCGCCGGACGACCAGGCTCGAACAGCCTCGCGAATCGCGGTCGCCGCGATTCGATACTTCCTCCTGAAGTTCTCACGCGGCAAGCTGATCGTCTTCGACATCGAAGAGGCGCTCAGCTTCGAGGGCGAGACAGGTCCGTACCTCCAGTACGCCGTCGTCCGCGCGAACAACATCTTCAACAAGCTGAAAGAGCGTGAAGGCCTCACCCCGGTGGACGTCGTCCGGGCGCTCGACGTCGCGCCCGCCGACGAGCTGCTTGCGGACGGCGACGGTGAGGGCGGCAGCCTCTGGGCGGTCGTATTTGAAGCCTCACGGCTCGACGAAGTCGTCGAACAGGTCGTCAGATCGCTCGAATTCTCCGGCCTGGCAAAATACACCTTCGGGCTGGCGCAGATGTTCAATGCGTTCTACCATCGGTTTCCGATCCTCAACGAAGAAGACGCGGGACGGAAAGCCTGGCGCGCGGCGGGCGTGGCGTACGTCCGAGACCAACTGACGCGCGCGCTGGACCTGATGGGGATCGAAGTCCCCGCACGCATGTAGGGCGGCGCGGAAACGACAAACACAAAACGAAAAACGAATGCCACTCATTGGCGTCACGAACTGCCGCAAGCTCGAGGACTACCGTCAATCGGTCATCCACGTCGGCGGCGAGGTGCGCGTGCTCGAGACGACGACGGATCTCGCGGGCGCGTTGAAGGGGCTCGACGGCCTGCTGCTCACCGGAGGCGGCGACGTCGACCCGATCCAGTACGGCGAAGCGCCGCACGCGACGTACGACCCGGCGGAGCCCGGACGCGACGCCTTCGAGATCGGCCTCGTCACCGCCGCGCGGCAGCAGGGGCTCCCCGTCCTTGCGATCTGCCGCGGCATCCAGCTGCTCAACGTCGCCTGCGGCGGGACGCTGGTGCAGGACATTGCCTCGCAAGTGCCCGGCGCGCTCTCACACCGCCTCGAGGTGCCGCCTCACCAGGCGATGGAGTACGCGCACGAGGTGTGGATTGACAAGGACAGCCAGCTCGCGAACCTGATGCGCGAGCGCCTGAGCGACACCGACGCGTGCGAGGTCAACAGCCGGCATCACCAGGCGATCCGCAAGCTCGCGCCCGGCTTCATCGTGTCGGCGACCGCGCCAGACGGCGTGATCGAAGGCATTGAAGATCCGAACTCGGGCTTCTGCGTCGGCGTCCAGTGGCATCCGGAGAACTTCTTCCGGACCGGCGAGTTCCGTCCGCTGTTCGAAGGCTTCCTCGAGGCTAGCGCGAAAACGCGATAACCGTCTCGACGTGGGGCGTATTCGGAAACAAGTCGAAGGCCCGCGCTTCCTGGATCGTGTAACCCGACGCCACCAGCCGCTTCGAGTCGCGCGCGAGGGTCGCGACGTCGCAGCTCACGTAGACCAGCTTCGGCGCCTGCAGTCTGATCACGCCGTCGAGCGCCTCGCGTGACATCCCGGTCCGCGGCGGATCGACGATGAGGACGTCCGGCCGCTTCGGCGAGCGTCCGACGAAGTCCTCGACCGGTTGGCGCACGGCATCGACCGTATCGTAGGCGCCCGCGTTCGCAATCAGATCTGCGGCGGATACCCGGTCGCCCTCGACCGCGCGCACCTTCGCCGACCGCGCCGCGGCCGCGCCAATCGCAAAGAGCCCCGCCCCCGCGTACAGATCGACGAGCGATGCACCAGCCTCCACGTGCGAGACAACGTGGTTGACGAGCGTGGCGAGCAGATACCGATTGCCCTGAAAGAACGCGAGGACCGAGCGGCGCAGGGAAATCTCGTGGCCGTCCACGGCCAGCGTCTCCGTGACGACGGCGTCCGCACCGAAGCCCGTCAGGCCGTCAGTGCCTGCAAGCGCGTGCTGCACCTTCACGTCCATCGCAGTGATCGTGTCCAGGCTGACGGCGCGATTCGAGGCGTCCGCGTTCTCGGACAGCTCGATCTCGCGGACCTCGACTCCCACCGAATTGACCGCTGCCGTCAGCCGATCCAGCGCGTCGCACGTCTCCGCCAGCAGTTGCGTCGTCGCACGCGCATCGCAGAGGTCGTGCGTCCCCTCGCGGAAAAACCCGTAGCGCCTGCCGCGCATGTGGAGACGGGCGCGCATGCGATAGCCGTCCTCGGGCGACGGGGTGACGTCCACGCGCGACGGCAGCGTGATCTTGCCGATCCTGGCGAAGGCATCGGCGATGACGTCGCTCTTGAGCTGAAGCTGCCGCGGGTAGCTGACGTGCGCGTAGAGGCAGCCACCGCACTCGGGATCGCCGGCGACAGCACGGCGATCCGCCGAGGCCTCCTCCACCGTCGTCGTTGTGGCGTACAGAACGCCCTTGCCGACCTTCTCGACGCGCGCCGTGACGCGCTCGCCGGGGATCGCGCCGGCAACGAGCACGACCTGCCCGTCGAGCCGCGCGATCATCCGTCCGCCGGCGGCGGGCTTTTCAATCGTGAGCGACAGGGAGTCGCCGAGGGCCGCCATTAGACGAACGTCATGGTTGGAAGACCGAACCGTTCCCGGATGAGGCGCGAGAGCGCGCCGTCGCGGGCGCGCGCAAACGCATCGGCCGCCATGCGGTCGCGAAACGATCCCAGCTCGTCTTCGGCTTCGCGCGTGAGCGCCGTGAGGTCAGCGTCGGTGAGAGCGGCACGCGCGCCGTGCAGGAGCTCCTCATCGAGCACGGTCAAACGCTCCAGCAGCTGCTTGCGCGCGTCGCCACGCACGCCGCCGGCCGCAGCACGAGCGGTTTCAAGCTCCGCGCTCACCCGGTCGATGAGCGCGTCGAACTGGTCACCGAGCTTCCCGCTCGAGCGCGCGGCGGTCAGCTTGAGGACGACGCGCTCGAGATGTGCTGGGAGCGAAGAACCTCGTTTGTCCCCTCCCGCCCGTCCCGCCTCTCCCGCCTGTCCTGCCCCTTGGGTCTGTCCTGCCAACGGAATCGCGCCAACCGCCTTGCGCCACTCGTCGAAGACGTCGAGCACATCGGCTTCGCAGAAGTCGATCTTCACCGGCCGCCGGCGCGGGCCTTTGCGGTAGTAACGCTCGAAATAGCGATTGATGCCTTCGCAGGCGACCTTGAGCGGAATGCCCTGTGTCGCCCAGCCGGAGACGAGCTCAAAGGACGGACCGGTCACACGAATCAGGTGACCGTCGTTCTTCTTGCAGAGGTAGGTTTCGATCTCGCGGCAGAAATCTACTGATTCCGGTCCCACACGATTCTCAAGCCATCCAAGGTCAGGTCCGGATCGACGTGCTCGATGAGTTTTGTTTCGGGCGCGATGATCGCCGCCAGCCCGCCCGTCGCGACGCACTTGACGTCCTTACCGCCCAGTTCGGCGCTCATCCGTCGCACGAGCCCTTCGACCATGTCCACGTAGCCCCAGAACAACCCCGACTCCATGGCTCCGACGGTCGTGCGGCCGATGACGGTGGCCGGTTTGCGCACGTCGACCTTCGGCAGCCGGGCCGCGCGCTGAAAGAGCGCGTCCGCCGAGATGGTCACCCCGGGACAGATCGCGCCGCCGAGATACTCGCCCTTCCCGCTGATCGCATCGAGCGTCGTCGCGGTTCCGAAATCGACAACGACCAGCGGATGCAATCCCGCGCGCCCGTACTTCTCGTACGCCGCGATGCCGTTGACGATGCGATCGGCGCCGACGTCGGCCGGCGTGTCGTAGAGAATCGGCATGCCGGTCTTGATCGTCGTGTCGACCGTCAGTGTCTTGAGACCGAAGGACCGGCGCACCATCTCCTGCGCGGGCGCCGTCAGCGGCGGGACAACACTTGCGAGGATGACGCCGGAGATCTTCTTGGGATCGAGATGCGCGTTCGTGAACAGCCCCTCGACCAGCAGGCCCAGCTCATCTCCCGTCCGCTCGCGCAGCGTCGTCAGGCGCCAGCTCTGGACGATCGTCGTCCCGTCGAAGACGCCGAGGACGATGTTCGTGTTGCCGATATCGATCGCTAAAAGCATGGGTTCCAGGGGTTCCAGAGGTTCCAGCCGTGCTAGAGGTTCCAGCTGATCTCGCCGGCGACGATTCGCTCGACGCCGTTCGACGTTCGTACCAGGAGCGCGCCGCGATCGTCGATGCCCATCGTCATGCCGACCTTAGGGCCGAGAGGCGTCTGCCAGGACACGCGCGCGCCCTGCGCCGCGGGCGCAAGCGAGCGCCACTCGTCGAGAATAGCATCGAACCGCCCCTCGAGTAGGTCGTCGTACCGGCGCGCCAATGCACACAGCGTTTCGGCGAAGACCCGTGCGCGGTCGACAGCGCGGCCCAGTTCCGATTCAAGCGCGGTGACACGATCGGCGAGCTCCGGTGGATACGCGGCCGCCAGCACGTTGATGCCGTAGCCGAGGACGACGGCGTCGCCGGCGCCCTCGGCGAGAATTCCGGCGAGCTTGCGCGAGCCGACATACAGATCGTTC
>Ga0209488_10002465_pt1 | contig 15166 bp, 14 predicted proteins | sample Rivendell_Oct201_8_FD_188349 | JGI IMG/M metagenome (GOLD analysis project Ga0209488, IMG submission 188349) | Vadose zone soil microbial communities from the Eel River Critical Zone Observatory, Northern California, USA -... | ecosystem: Environmental > Terrestrial > Soil > Vadose zone >... | reverse complement strand
CGCCTCGTCGCCGCCGCTCAAGGTGAGATCAAATCCTCGCCATCCCGAGCTCGGTGTCCTGCGTACACCCCACAAATTACGATGTGGATTCCGTCGTCGCCTTGATCACCATCAACTTTTCCAAAACTCCGACACGCTTCTAGTGGAGGCAGCTTTAGCGGACGGCTGACTTGGTCGGGTCCGACCAGGCGGCCTCGGTGCGCGTCTGGAGCGCTGCGTTCATCGCATCGAAGCCGCGCCGGGTCGCTTCAAGCAACCCCTCGCCAAAGAGCGGCAGCAGAACGCCCGAAAACCGCTCGGTGTGGTAAAGACGGCACGCGTCCGTTTGCTGGTCCAATCGGAAAGCATGCTCACCGTCGAAAAGCCCCGGGAGGAAAAGCCGACCGAGCCAACGCAGTTCCTGCTCTGGCACGGCGAGAAGGACGACAGGGCGGAAGGTCATCGGCCGGCGCCCCGGTGGAGCGATTGTGATCCTGAGCCGCGCTCCGGGACGAGCCTCACCCTCGGCCGCGATGATGAACGGGTTCCAGGCAGAATAGGCCGAAAAGTCGGTCAGAATGGACCAGACCCGCGCCGCGGATGCATGAATGTCGATGGCCGTATCGATTAGTCGCATCAGGCGCGCCGCAAATTCATTGCATCCATTATCAATGACGATGGATCGTCGGAAACGCCAAGGTCGTCCATGACGACAGGTGCATTGCAATGACGGAGCTCTTATCGCGCAAGTGGGGTAGCGGTGCCGCCCACACCAGTGGCGATTTCGCCGGCAAGATCGGCGACAGCGCGGCTCATTGTGGTGGCGATTGCCGCGGCATCCCGGCCGGACCCTGGCTCCACGATCCTCGCATTATGCGGCGCCCCGACCAGACCACCCGCTCGCCCGAGCATCTCCCAGCGTGCGTCGAGCTTGACGAGCCCTGTGATGTCCGCGTCGAATCGAAGGATGTCCACTGAGATCGTCAGGCTCGCCGGAGATGCCGTGCGATTTTCGATCAAGGTCATGCCGGACGCCAGCCGGCCGTCGAGGTCGACAATAAGCACGCGTCGCACCATTTCATCCAATGATCCGGCCCAGCGCTCATATTCGGCATAGGAGATCTCGTCAGAGCCGACACGTCGAGCCATTTGCGGACGGTCAAGCGCCGCGGGCAACTGAACTGCACCAAGAGCGACCGTCCTCGTTGCTGATGTCGTTGCTGTCCGCGAAACCAGGACCGGGTTCTCCGTCAGCACATAGAACCGGCTTTGCTGGGATCCTCCGCACCCGGTAATGATCATCGCAATGAGTGGGAGCGCGACGCGCCTCCTCACCGCGACGCCTCCTGCGGCTTACCGCGCAGCAGCGATTCCGGATGCCTCTCGAGATAATCCGCCAGCACGCGGATCGAGCGCGCTGCATCCTTCAACTCGGCAAGGGTGCGCAGGAGATCGTTGCTCGAACGAGGATCATTGCCCAATAGTGCAATCACGGATTTGAGCTGGTCGGCGGCGGAGATGAGGCTGGTAAAGAGCGGACCGATCTGGACCTGGGCGTTGCGGGTCAATCGTTCGGTATTGCCGAGCGTCCGATCGAGCTCATGCAATGAGCGCTTGATTTCGGGCGATGCGATCACGCTGTCGGCGTGGGTTACCATGTTGCGGATATCGCTGACTAGACGGTCGAGCGGGAGAGCAGATACCTTGTCGAGAAGCCTGCCGGCAGAACTTGCGATGTCCTCGATGCCTCCTCCTGCGACGGTCGGCAGCTCGGGATAGGGTGTCGCCTGCACGAGCTGCGCGGGCGGGGCATCGGGGACGAAATCGAGTTCGATCAGACGCTGCCCGAGCAACAGGTTGCCACTGACGATCTGGGCGCGCAGCCCCTCTGAGACGAGGTGCTCGAACATCCGGTTGGTCGCCTCGATCGGGTTCTGTCGCTCCGCTTCGGCCGGCATGGCAATCCGATCGGGCTCGACTTCGATCATTACCGGCACGCGGAGCGTGTCTGCCGTCGGGTCGTATTCGAGCCTCAGCTGGAAGACACGACCAACGGTGATCCCGCGCAGTTCGACGGGCGTGCCGACGCCGACGCCGCGCAGCGACCCCGGGAAGGACAGGCGATAGGAGACACGAACTCCTTCGGCAGCTTCCTCGGCTGCCTGGTGGTCAGCGTAGAGCTTAAAGGTCGAGCCGGGCGTGCTCGGCGGTCCGGAGAGCACTTGATTTGGCGTGTCGAACACAACCCCGCCGGCGACCAAGGTCAACAACGACTCGGTGCCGATCTTCAAGCCTTGCCCTCCGACCTCGAGTTGCAGGCCCGACGACACCCAAAAGCGGCTGGCCGTATGAATTAATGAGTCGTGAGGTGCGTAGACGAAGATTTTGATCGCGACCGACCCGTCGCGGTCGGAGAGTTCGTGGCCGGTGATCTCGCCGACCTGAACGCCATGATAATAGACTGGCGACTGATTGGTGATCGAGGGCAACCGGTCTGCGACCAAGATGAATTCCCGACCATCGACAAGCCCCTCCACAGGCGGCGGGGTCTCGAGCCCAGTAAAGGAACGGGCGCCCGGCGTCCCTTTGCCTGGCAGCATGCCGATATAAGCGCCGGAGACGATCGTCGTCAGTCCGGTAATGCCGCTCGGAGTTATCCGCGGCTGCACGACCCAGAACTCACTGTCGGTTTTCAGCATTGACTCCGCTTCGCGCCGCATTGTCGCGGTCACGATCACGCGCGAGCCGTCGGGGCTCAGCCCGATCCCGGTTACCCGGCCGAGCTCGACATTCTTGTAACGGATCGTCGTGCGATCCGCTTCGACCCCATCCGCCGCGGTAAAGCTGATGGTGATGGTCGGCCCGCGCTCGATGAGCGCTTGATACCCAAGCCATCCGGCTATGATCCCCGCGACCACTGGGACAGCCCACACCCACGGCAAGCCAGCCCATCGGCTCGGTTCGGGAGCGGGCGGGCTGTCCGGAACGGGGCCCGAGGGGTCTGAGTCGCTCAATGCTGCACCCCCGCCGCAGCATCCCACATCAGCCGCGGATCGAAGGCACGCGCCGCAACCATAGTCAGGACGACGACCGCGGCAAAGCTCGCTATGCCCGGCCCAGGGTCGACCGTGGTTAGTGTCCCGAACTGCAACAGCGCGGACACAATGGAAATCATAAACACGTCGATGTTCGACCACCGCCCGATAAAGTCGATCAAGCGGTAGAGCGCGGTCCGCTCCCGCAGCAGCCGTGCCGAGCGCAATCGGATCGCGATCAAGAACCAGGTCAATCCGGCAAGCTTGAACACCGGTACGAGGATCGACGCGAACAGGACAAGGAGCGCCAGCGGCCACAATCCTGCGGCCGTGAGATCGCGAACGCCGCCCAGAATCGTGTAAGGATCGTTGCGGCCAAAGCGCGTGATCGTCAACACCGGAAGCACATTGGCCGGCAGATACAGCATGTAGCCCGCCACGGTGAAGGCAGCCGTTGTCGCGAGGCTCCCCGGCCGGCGTGGTACCAGTCGGGCGCCGCAGCGTGGGCAGCGATGGCGGCCGGCGCCGGAAGTGGCAACGACGAGCTCGCAACCAAGGCAAAGGATCCAGGGTTCTCCCGGAGCCGGCGCGTACATCGCGGGGTCGCCGATGGCGCGCCATACGCGCTGGCGCCCGAGCGATTGCTCGATCAGGACCTGTACCAAAACCAGTGCGGCGAGCGCATAGCCGCCCGCGCCGATCACGACATCGGCCAAACGGTTGAGCCGGGTATAGGCAACAACGGCACCAAGGAGGTAGACGTCGAGCATGCTCCACGGACGCAGATGGCGCGCGAGCTTCCAGGCGACAGCGATCGCCGGCCGGCAGCGCTTGTTGTCGCGGTGGGTGACAACGAGACGGGCCAGCACCGCAAAGACCAGGCTTAGGGTCAGCGCCGGAAGAATGATCGAAATCAGTGCGACGAGAGCGCCCACTCCCGCCACACCTGCGTCATAGCGGGTCAGCTGGACCGCGCCGCCGATGATGAGACCGCTGCGGTGGTCGCCCGCGAAGCTGATCTCGAATAGCGCGAAGCAGTTGGCGATTAGGAACAGAATTATTGCGCCGGCCGCGTAGGCGAACGGGTGATCCAGGCCAAGGCCCGGAGAGCGCCACAGGCGCCGACCGCACCGTGGGCACAACAGCCAGCGGTTCGTCAAGTGTGGGGCGGGAATCTGGTGGATTTGGCCGCAGTCGCGGCAGGCGAAGAGGACCGGGGTCATGTCCACTCGGCGCGAAAGCGGTACTTCGGGCAGAGCACGGCAGTCGCGCCTTGAATCACAGGCTGTTCGGGCTCAGAGCCGTGGCGCGGCCATCACAGGGTCAACACGAAACGGTGCCAGCGTAACGATTGCCCTTGAAGGCCCACCCTAGCAGGGGCGGGCCTTCAAGGCCCCCCGGTCTACTCACCGCCCGTAGTGGCTTTGGTATTGTTGCGTAGCTGTCGACGAGCCTACGTGTTGGTGGTGCCGAGCTGTCGATGTCGCAACCCGCCGGGAAGATGCGGACGAGGCGACAGGAGGCTCGTACTGGTCGAAGCTCGCGATGCAGTCGGCACGAAGTTGCGGATCGATGATCGGTCCGCACTCCTTGCGGATCCGCTCCTGGCGGAAAGCGGGGTTCGTTTCCACTAGGCGATCGTAGCGCTGAGCTTCCATCAAATTGCGTTGGGGATTCCAGTGAACGTCGCCAGGGTCGATCCGCGGCGGAGGTTCAACCGCCACGGTCACGCCCATGCCGGCCGAAGAGGGCGCCATATTGGAGCCAGAGGTGTCCGCCGACCAGTTGGGCGATGTGCTGCCCTGATAGGTCTGCGGGCCTGCTGTCTGCGCATCGGTAGGCATCGTCGCGATCGTCGTAAGGCATGCGGCCGCAAAGGCCAAGCCCGTTGCAGTCTTGATAATCATAACCATCACCTCCTCGCACTCGGGGCACAAAGTGATCAGAACTTTCAGCCTTCAGATGTAGCTCTGACCCAGTAAAAATACCCACTCTGGACGAGCGGGCATTGATCGCTATCAGTTTTCCAATCGGTGCCTTGAATTGATCTACACCCAGCAGTATCGAATTTCACCTGCCGTTCGTTCAGGTCTGCGTTACTGATGCCAAGCAATGTTAGCGATTCATCAGCCACAGAATGAAGGACAGGACCACACTGACGATAATGCACGTCACGATCGGGAAATAGATGTGAACGTTCCCGCGTTCGATGACGATATCGCCGGGCAGCCGGCCGAGGCCTAGCCTGCTGAGAAACGGCCACAACAGCCCGACGATAACGAGCACGAGGCCAATCGTGACAAGCCACCGACTCATCGATTGACGCCACCTCCCTCGTAGCGTTCCAGGTTGGCTCCCGCTCGGAGAGTTTGGGTAGCGGGGTCAACATCGCGAACTGCCATGGCGAGCGCACTTTCAACCTAATGGCAGGAGGCTTACCCGGCCTGGAGCCGGGCATCGCGTTGCCGGCGTCCGCCTTCGATTTCGAGCCTGAGTGTGAGAAGCTCGAGCAAGTCACGGAGCGAGAGAATGCCTAGAAGCTGTCCGCGGCTCACGACGAGAAGAGGGCTCCGGCCGTTGCGCTGCATCTTCGTCATTGCCTCCAGCGTGTCGGTCTCGGGTGCGACAGTATTATCCTTCGAGCAGGACTCCATGATTTCGGCGACGGTGTGCTGATCCCATTGCTCCCCGTCGATGGCACCGACCTGTGCTGTGGTGATGCAACCGAGGAGCCGGCCATCACCCACCACTGGGAAGACCTTGTGGTGGTGGCGATAGACATAGTCCTCGACGAACTCTCGGACGGAGAGGTCTGGAGGCACGATAATCGGCCGTCGGTTCATGAAACGGGAGACGGGCTGGCCACCCAGGATCTGCCGAGCAAGCGTCTGCTGGTAGGTGGCACTGGCAGCGCCGCGTAGGAATAGGCCGATAAGGGACAACCAGACGCCGCCGACAAAATCGCCGCGCACAACGTCGATCACGCCCAATACGATGAGCAGAATACCAAAGACGTTCCCGGCGCCGGAGGCAATCCAGGTCGCCCAAGCCAGATCCTTGCGCCACCCCCACAACGCTGCGCGCAGCATCCGTCCGCCGTCGAGCGGAAAGGCGGGCAAGAGGTTGAAGATAGCAAGCATCCAATTAAGATAGCTTAGATACCACAGAACGCCGGCGACCGCAGGCGGACCTTGCAGACCCGCTACAATGCCGAACAACAGGAAGAACAGAAAGCCGAGGGCGGCGCTCGCGATCGGCCCAGCCAATGCCATGAGAAATTCGCCTCCGGCGCTCGTCGGCTCGCTATGCATCTCGGCGACGCCGCCGAAGATGAAGAGGGTGATGCCGCGGATCGGCATGTCGAAATGCCGAGCCACCACGGCGTGCGACATTTCATGGAAAACGATAGAGAACAAGAGGCCCACGGTCGCAACGACCGCCATCGACCAATAAGTCGTCAAGGATAGCCCAGAGACGATGTCGGGGAAGATGCCGGCCAAACTCCACGTAATGAGCACCGCGAGGAGGAGCCAGGAGGCATCAACGTAGACGTCAAAGCCAAACAGACTGAAAAGCCGCATGCGGTAGAAGAACATCACCGCCCCTCTTGCGCCGCCAACCCAGATCGCCTGAAGTGGTCCGGTTCACTCCGGAGGAGCGTAGCCTCCCTCAGGCGCCCGCCCCGCGCGCCAAGGGGGCCGATGCCCGCTCCGCATTCGCCACCACTGAGGCCCTGCCTCACAAAATAGATGGTCGCCAAAGCGAGGGCCTTGATTGTCGTCAATTTGTCGAGCCGCAACCTCCGCAGCGGGGCGGCCGACCATGCACGATCGCAATTAGAGGTTCATTACGGATCGATTGTAGACCGGTTTTCGGACACTCCGCGATCAATCAGCGTCGGTGGGGGCCGGAATCGGCGAATTGACGCCGGTCAATGTGATGCCGATCCGGTGTGCGTATTGTTAGGCAGAGAAAGGGCGTCACGGGTCAGCGCCTGCTCGCCGCGCGACTGGGCACGTGGCCTCAGACTCGGCGACGAAGGTGCCGGGAGAGAGGATTGTTGTGCAGCCGCCCCACCCGCGCCGAACGACCGGACTGGACCCGCATCATCGCCCGCTAGCGCGGCGAAAGGATAATGTATGAGCGCAACAGGCCTCGAGGTATTTGACAAGACGGTACAAACCACCAATGCCTGGCTCAAGGAGATCATGGAGGCGACCGGGCTGGACCGCAGAAGGGCGTATCGCGCGCTCGCTGCTGTGTTGCACGCCCTGCGAGACCGGCTCACCGTCGACGAGGTGGCCCAACTCGGCGCCCAGCTGCCGATTCTGGTGCGCGGCCTCTACTACGATCAATGGCATCACCCTGCCGGAAAACCCGATCGGCTGCGCCACAAGGAGGAATTTCTCGCGGCCGTCGCAGCCGGTTTGGATGACATCGGACCGATCGATCCGGAGGATGCGACGCGCGCTGTCTTCGCTGTGCTCGAGCACCACATCGCCCCCGGCGAGATCGAAGACGTGAAGGCAATGCTGCCGGCCCAGCTGCGTGACCTCTGGCCGTGAGGCCCTGTCGCTGAACGGGTCACTGCCGGGAAAGGACAGAAGTGATGCCAGAGCGCTTTGCTAATCGCAGCGAGGCGGGTCGGCTGCTTGCCGAGAAGCTTACTGCTTATGCCAACCGCCCGGACGTGTTGGTGCTCGCACTGCCCCGCGGCGGCGTACCGGTCGCGTATGAGGTGGCTCGCACCCTTGGAGCGCCGCTCGACATCTTTCTCGTGCGCAAGCTAGGCGTCCCGGGCTACGAGGAGCTGGCGATGGGCGCCGTCGCAACCGGCGGGGTGCGCGTCCTCAATGATCAAATCGTGAATGGCTTGGGCATCCCGGGCTATGTGATCGACGCGGTCGCGGCACAGGAGCAGCAGGAGCTGGCGCGACGCGAGCGCCTCTATCGCGGCGGTCGTCCACCTCCCGATGTTCGTGGTCGGACCGTGATCCTGGTAGATGACGGTCTGGCGACCGGAGCCACGATGCGCGCCGCAATCATGGCGCTGCGACAGGTTCAGCCCGCCCGCATCGTCGCCGCAATCCCGACCGCATCGCCCGAGACCTGCGAAGAGCTGAGAGCGGAGGTCGATGATGTCATCTGCGCCATCACGCCGGAGCCGTTCCTCGCCGTCGGCCACTGGTACGAGGATTTCTCACAGACGACGGACGACGAGGTCCGCGACCTGCTTGCGCGACAGCAGCGACAGCATTCGGTAGACGCGCAACCAGCGCAAGGTACGACTGACAGCGCACTTCTCGAGGCAGTGCAGAAGGCTGCCTACCCGCTGACGGGCGGTGCCGGGGACTATGACCCACTCATGGAGTTAATCGGCGACGCGCGCTTTGTGCTCCTCGGCGAGGCATCCCATGGAACGCACGAGTTCTACCGCGAGCGTGCGCAGATCACGAAACGGCTCATCGAGGAGAAGGGTTTCACGGCTGTCGCGGTTGAGGCGGACTGGCCGGACGCCCACCGCGTCAACCGGTTTGTGCGCAATGCCAGCGACGATGTGGATGCCCAGGAGGCGCTCAGCGACTTCCGGCGCTTTCCGAGATGGATGTGGCGCAACACCGATGTGGTCGAGTTTGTCGAGTGGCTGCGGGCGCACAACAATGCCCTTTCCCAGAGCGCTGGAAAGGCCGGCTTTTACGGGCTCGATCTTTACAGCCTGCACGCCTCGATGAAAGCCGTGATCCAATATCTCGAGCGGGTCGACGCCGATGCTGCAAAGCGAGCCCGCGCTCGGTACGCCTGCTTCGACCATTTCGGCCCGGACCCCCAGGTCTACGGCTTCATCGCAGCCAGTGACCGCAGCAAATCATGCAGGGACGAAGTCGTCAGCCAGCTCGTCGAGTTGCGGCGGCGGGCCACGGAATATGCGCGGCGTGACGGTCGCATCGCGGAGGATGAGCTCTTCTACGCCGAGCAGAATGCGCGGTTGGTCAAGAACGCCGAAGAGTATTACCGCTCGATGTTTTTCGAAGAGGTATCGTCGTGGAACCTGCGCGACAGTCACATGGTCGAGACGCTTGATGCGCTGGTGGCGCATCTCGGTCGGCAGTATGGGCACGCGAAGATCGTCGTCTGGGCACATAATTCGCACCTCGGGGACGCCCGTGCAACCGAGATGGGGCAGCGCGGCGAGCTGAACGTCGGTCAGCTGGTGCGCGAGAAATATGGCCGCGATGCCGTTCTGGTCGGCTTCACCACGCATCACGGCACGGTTACTGCCGCCTCCGACTGGGGAGGCGTGGCCGAGCGCAAGCGCGTGCGCCCGGCCCTCCCCGGTAGCTGCGAGGCGCTGTTCCATTCCGCCCTCGCCGCTCGTTTTCTGCTCATCTGGCGTGCGGATGGCGCCGTTAGCGATGCCTTGCGCGATCCCCGGCTCGAGCGGGCGATCGGGGTGATCTATCGCCCCGAAACCGAGCGTATGAGCCACTACTTCCAAGCACGGCTGCCACTGCAGTTCGATGCCGTCCTCCATTTCGATGAAACGCGGGCGGTGGAACCCTCGGAATACACCTCCGAATGGGAGGCGGGCGAGGTCCCGGAAACCTTCCCCTTCGCAGTCTGACCGGAGAAGGGACCAATGGAATCAAACTGCGAAAAGCGCATGGTCCGCATCGCTGCGGGTCGGGTGCTGCTCGAGGGCAATTTGAGCCTGCCTGAGGGCGCCGGCGGCATCGTCCTGTTTGCTCACGGCAGCGGCAGCAGTCGCTTCAGCCCGCGCAATCGTTATGTGGCGCAGCTGCTCAATCAAGCAAGGCTTGCGACATTGCTGGTCGATCTGCTGAGCCCAGAGGAAGAGGCGGTCGATCTGCGGACCGCACAGCTGCGCTTTAACATCGGCCTGCTCGCCGAGCGGCTCGTTGCAGTCACCGATTGGCTCGTTCAGCAGCCGGACACGCGACCGCTCGGGATCGGATATTTCGGCGCCAGCACCGGCGCCGCTGCAGCGCTGGTGGCCGCGGCCGAGCGTCCCAAAATTGTGCGCGCGGTCGTCTCGCGCGGCGGGCGCCCCGATCTGGCCGGACCGGCGCTGGCGCATGTCGAGGCGCCAACGCTGCTGATAATCGGCGGCAGCGACCCGCTGGTCATTGAGCTGAACCGGGCAGCGCTCGCCCAACTCCGCTGCGAGAAGCGGCTGGTGATCGTCCCCGGCGCGACGCACCTCTTCGAAGAGCCGGGTACGTTGGACGAGGTGGCGCGGTTGGCGCGCCAGTGGTTCGAACGCTATCTCATGCGGGAGGAGACACCCGCAACTCGATCTCCGTTCGAAAGAAGAGGTGAAACGTCATGACCGTCAAACTGAACAACCGGGCGTACGACCATGCCAAGGGACTTATCCAAGAGGGCAAGTTCGTATTCGACCAGAGGGATGCGTGGAGCGAACACCGACCTTCCGCGCAGAAGGAGAATGAATTTATCCAGCGGCACGGAATGACTGAATATGGGCGATGGTATTTGGGGATAAATGATGAACGCGGGGAGGATACGAAAGGACATTATGAGTTCCCCTATGGCGATTTTGAAAATATCCATCGTTGCGGAGTGATTACTGCAGAGAGCAGAGCAGGACAGTACAAACATTATGACATCGAAAACGCAGCAGCACATTTACATGGGATGATCGACGCCCAGCCTGACCATAAACGGTCTCGGCGGTAGCCCGGCGCCGGCTCGCAAGGGTGTCTGCGCTTGAGCAATGCGGAGCGCCCTCGAATTTGCGGCTTCGGCAATCGTGATGTTTCTGGTCACCATCGGCCCGCTCGAGACTGCGGCCATTTTCGGAGTCCTGACTACAGGAGCCCGGCGCCCAGCGCGGCGGCGGCTCGCCATCCAAGCGGTTGCTATAGCCGGTGCGGTTCTCGTCGTTTTCGCGATTGGTGGTACGAAGTTTCTCGGGCTCTTGCAGGTCAGCATGCCTGCTTTCGAAGTAGCCGCAGGCATCCTACTCCTGTTGCAATCGATCGAGCTGATCTTCGCTCACCCGAGCGGTCTTTCCGCGCTCACCGCGGGCGAAGAAAGGGAGGCCGAGCGCAGTGATGAGATCGCGGTTTTTCCGCTGGCCATCCCATTAATTGCCGGGCCGGCAAGCATTACCGCGGTAATGTTGTTGATGGGACAGGCCGACGCCGATCCGGCAAGAGTCGCCGTTCTCTTCCTGTCGCTGCTACTCGCGTTAGCTCTGACCTATGCCGTGCTGATCCTGGTCGAGCCGCTCGGGCGCGTGCTCGGCGTAACTGGCACGAATGTCATCGCTCGTATTTCCGGTATTTTGCTCGCCGCGCTTGCCGTGCAGTTCATCTTCGATGGACTGCGCGAGAGCCATCTGCTCCGATGAGACGCCATCGTCCTACAAAATCAGTCAGCATTGGCAAGTCGGCCGCTACGTCCTCGAGGCTCCACCGAGGTGGCGCCGTGCTGCCCATTGTCCAGCTGCCCTTCGTCTGGCAGCCAGCCGGGTAACGGCAGCAACAAATACTGTGCCAGGACTTCGAGAAAAGGCTCGTAGGTCCCACGCAAAGAGGCAAGCTGCCGCTCGGCGTCTTCAGGGTCGTTCCACGCGAGCCCGGCCTCGGCGAGACAAGCTGCTAGCTGCGCGTAATCCGTCCGGGGCAATCGATCGACGTTGATTGCTGGCGTTGTCTCGAAGACGCGGCTCATCTCAAGCACGGTGATGCGTGCCATTGCGAAGGTCATGCGCGCCTCAAACTGTCGCAGATCCCTGAGGCCGACCATGATCACGGCGCAGGCATCCATGATGGCCGCAAGCCCGGCGAGCCAGGATTGATTGTCTCGCTGCGACCGATAGTAGCTCAGCATCGGATAGGAAAGGTGGCTGACGAGCAACTCGGAGCACCATGCTTCCCAGCTGCGAAGCAGCGCCTCAAGCTCATCCGTCGCATCTCCTTGGGCGTGGCGGCAAACCAATGTGAGCGCGCAAGGCGGCGAGCCCGCCCGAGCTTCGAGTTGCATGACGTGTATCTCGCGTCGAGCGTAGAGCTGATATAGCACGGGGAGATAACCGATCACCACGGCGATGAAGCCAAAGCCCGTGCCGGCCTCGGCGACGATAATCAGCTTTGCAAGCGGAGTTTGCGGCGCGATATCGCCGAACCCCACTGTGAAAAACGTCAATCCACTCGTGTAGAGCAGGCTTGGAAGGTTCGGATGTGGGTCCAATCCCGTATGAAGGGTCCATTGCAGCAGACCAAAGCCAAGAATTAGCCCCATCGCCCAGATTAGGATGAGCAGCACCATCGAGAGCGGGCCGTAGGCAGCCAGATAACTCTGACGACGCGGGCCCGGCGGTCTCAGGACCCCCAAGCTCGACCAGACCCACCAAGTGAGACGGAAAAAGATCCGCACCATGCGCACCCGGCGGGGTACCCGGCGCGGCAGCAGCATCACCTCAAAGGTCTCACTGAGAATGCCGAGAACCAACAGAACCGCAAGCACGGCCACTGCGAGCATCATGCTAGACATAACAGGCTCCAGCGCGCGCATGTCACGGCGAAATTGCAACCGCGCGCTCTTCCTATATTAGCCCGGCTGATAGGTTAGGGTCATTTCCGCGATACCGGCCGCGACATTGAGGCCGGTCGTGCCTTCGATACTCACCGGCTGCAAGGCAATCGAATTCCCCGAACCGCCGACCAGCACGTTGGCGCCGACCCCGACCCCGACCGTCGCGCTTCCCGTCGCGCCGGCATACGTCCCGGACAGCGCGCCCGGCGCTGGATTGGCGGTCGGTGCGACGACCGTCCAAACCAGCACCCCCCCTTGTAGATATCCGATATCGACACCGAATTTGTTGATGGCCCCTACGTAGTGTTGTGGAGGACCTCCTGTGGGCGAAAAGGTGCAGTTGACCGCCCGCGAGGAGCCGAAGATGAGGCCGAAGCCGCTGGCTACATTGCAGGTGAGCACTCCGGCCTTCAAGCCCTGCGCTTGCGCCGGCGCATCTAACGCCAAAGCGCCGGCGGCCAAGCTGAGCGCGCTAATTATTACTCCGAGTTTCCTGAGCATTTCTTATCAACCTCTCCTCTTTCTTCGACGGGCAGTCACGCACGGCGGCTGCCGGAAGATTGTGCTGCTCTGGGATCCGCAGCACCAACGTGATCGGGGGAACCGTCGCTTACTGCTGTAGGTCTCTGCTACCTGCTGCGTCATTGGACAATGCGCCACGTTGTGCTGCATTGACTCGTGTCAATTTTCTCGAAGATTATGAGGCGGCGAGCGAAGATGTAGCCGCGCCCGTTGCGCCGCTACCGCGGCGAACCGCGCCTCCCCTCGCCGGTGAAAACGAGCGGCGGAAAGCGATAGAGTGTATCGTCGCCGTGGGCGAGCGGCGCTTTGTCGGGATAACCCGGAATCTGGCGCATCGGCAGATCGCGCCAGCTACCCGCGGAGAATGGGTGTTTATGGACCTTTCGGCGCGATAACGTCGATCCGGTCGAACTCGGTCTCGATCCGGGACGCGGGGCTGGTTGAAAACACCTCTTTCAGCCACCCTAAAGGTGCATCGGTTCCTGCTTCCGACCCGGCAATTACGCCGCGGCAGCTTCGCCGCTCCGCGGCTTCGGCACGAGGAATAGCGCTAGAGCGGCCAGAATCAGGGATATTCCGATTACAAAAAAGCAGTCGGAATAGGCCATCACATACGCTTCAACCCTCACAGTGTTGCTGACTTCGGCGATCGCCTGCATGCGCGACAGACCCGCGGCGGACGCCTTTGGTGCCAACACTCCCGCCAGCTCGTCGATCCGTTGCGCCAGCTTGATGTTGTTCTTGGTCAGATGGTTGCCAATAATCGAGAAATGGTAGTGCTCCCGCTCGGTGACGAAATACGACAGCAGCGCGATCCCGACCGAGCCGCCGAGATTGCGCATGATGTTAAAGATCGCCGAGCCGCCGGCTTGCTCGCGCTGCGGCAGCGATCCCGCGGCGAGTGCCGATAAGGGTGTGATGATGAACGGCTGTCCTACCGCCCGCACCAGCTGCGACCAGCGCAATTGCTCGATCCCCCAGTCGTGAGTCAGAAAGGAATTCATAAAGCAGCTGATGGCGAACAGTAAGAGTCCGAACCCAACCATCAGGCGCGGGTCGGTCCGCCACATCACGAATGGCAGCAGCGGGAAAATCGCGAGCTGCGGCAGACCAAGCCACATCACCACCTGGCCAATTTGTAACGCGTTGTAGCCCTGGATCTGCGCCAAATAGACGGGAAGGACATATACGGTGCCGTAGAGCCCGAGCCCCATGACAAAACCCATGAACGACGCACTGGCGAAGCCGCGCCGCGCCCAGAGGCGCAAGTTGATGAACGGCTCCTTGTGCCAGAGCTCGATGATAACGAAGGCGGGAATGAAGATAGCGGCGAGGATCGCCAAGTGCTGGATCATCGGGCTGCCGAACCATTCCTTGCGTTCGCCTTCCTCGAGCACCGTAATCAGCGAGCCGAGCCCGATCGCCATGCAGGCGATGCCCACCCAATCGCCGCGCCGCAGTCGGTCGAGCTGCATCGGCTCGGCATGGAGCCCGTACCAGACCGCCCAGATTAGCGCCAGCCCGGGTAGCAGGTTAATGTAAAAGATCCAGTGCCAGGAATAAGTGTCGGTCAACCAGCCGCCGACGGTCGGTCCGATTGCGGGAGCGAAGGTTGCGGTTACTCCAAACAGCGCGAGACCGATCGGCTGCTTTGATTTCGGCAAGCAGCGCAATACGATCGTCATTGCCGTCGGGATAAAGACGCCGCCGGTAAAGCCCTGCCCGGCGCGGCAGACGACCATCATCGTCAGGCTCGTCGACAGCCCGCACAGCATCGAGAAGATCAAGAACAACAGGCAGTTGACGATGAGGTAGCGCTTTATCGAAAAAACATCTGCGAGCCAGGCGGTCAGCGGAATGGTAATGATTTCGCCGATCAGATAGGCGGTCGAGATCCAACTGCCCTCGTCGAGGGAGGCGGCGATGCCGCCTTGAATATCTTTGAGCGAGGCATTGGTGATTTGGATGTCGAGCACCGCCATGAAGGCACCGAGGATGGCGCCAAATATCGCGATCCAATCGCGTGAAGTCGGCTGGCGCTCGTCGCCTCT
>Ga0209488_10002464_pt1 | contig 15180 bp, 17 predicted proteins | sample Rivendell_Oct201_8_FD_188349 | JGI IMG/M metagenome (GOLD analysis project Ga0209488, IMG submission 188349) | Vadose zone soil microbial communities from the Eel River Critical Zone Observatory, Northern California, USA -... | ecosystem: Environmental > Terrestrial > Soil > Vadose zone >... | reverse complement strand
AGAGACTCGATTTGTGCTCGGACATCGTCATTATCCGGGGGTTTAGGAAGATGAGTGGGCTTCTGAATTGGTGTCGCTGGTTGTTGTTTCTCTTCACGTCGAATGACTTCATCTTCCCATGCATGCTTGGCTCGTGTGAGCTCGTCGTCCAACTCTTTCATGCGATATAAGGGATATGGGGGTGAGAAGCGGAGAGTGGCGGATACAGAGATGAATGTGGTGAGGTATGGGTCTAAAGCTTGTTGAATACGACGAGAGAGAAGTAATTGTTCGGCATCTTCGTCTGGTAAGTCGGCTTCCGGGGTACTTTGCTCCATGGGAGGCGACTCCGACGATGAAGTTAAACGGAAAGGTGATATACTATCTCCGGACCGAAATGGGTGGTTCGAGGGCACCGCATCCATAGTCAGCGAGGGTAAAGCGATGACAAAATCCTTCCAGAGATGGGTCTCTAGCTTCAAACTGCGAACGATGAATGTCAAGAACCGAGTCACTTGCTTGATGCGCCGCAATGTCTCTCGGTCACCTCCTCTGAGGACAATGGTACATCCCATATCGTGGTTGCATCCCTCGAAACGCATGTATGTCTTTCGACGTCCAGGAATTAGAGGATGGTCAAAGGTCTGAATACGGAAATTTGCACAATGGCCAAGGCGAGGCTCCAGGGCTAATTTGTCCATCGAGGAAAAGACGTCCGCTTGAGTCATGCGCGCAACGAATTGTATGGCAGACTGTTTGACGGACCGCGCGACGGCAATCCCTTGCTTTGCGAGTGCATCGAGGGCTAATCGTGAAACAGGCTTCTCGGCTAGGACCACGTGGGGACGATAGGCCGCGATGCGGCTGACGAGATTCCCTAGGTACTCCTTCTCCTGGCGAACTATTTGACCGAAAGGCATATATTGTCCCTCGACACGGCTAAACTCCAGTGGAAACGTCACCAACATGACTCTAGGATGTCTTTGCAATCGTGACATGCTCTTGTGAGAGACGTTCTTCGTGATGACGGCACCATCGACGTATTCTGAATCTTTAGGGGCACCCCCGGGGATCTTCTTGATCTTGACGTAGCGCCGAACGTCCATATCCGGGCCCTGGCGGTGAGGATTGGCAGTGAACGTTAGTTCGCGGGCAATTCTTAGAGCTAACTTCAAAAGTGTGTCTTCCCATTCTAAAACGTTGGGAATATTTTCCTTCGTAAGCATTTGCCGGAGCATCAGTTGCAGATGAGACATGGAAGCCATGTTAAGGTCTTGGGCGTATCTGGAAATAACGATCCAGTTCGAGAGAAGAGATATACAAAGGGGAAACGTACGCTGTGCTTTCGCGCCTAGTACGCCATCCTGGCTCCCCAACCATCAAGACATCTGTCAGCCGGCTCTGGACTCGACTACGAATGAATGGCGTAGAGGATTCAAAATCAGCATAGGAATTGTAACGGGATCGTGGCACGCTCTGCGGCCCAGGACTGTCGGGCTGACGCTCTGGGGAACTCAGCGGAAACTGTATGGTGCTCATCGCACCATTGGGGATGGGAATGGTCACTGGAAAGTCCAATGGTGTTTTGGCCCCGGAACCGACGAGTGGGCTACCTTGAGGGAATACGTCCGTGATGATGTTGAGATCTTTGTCATCATCTACGAGACCACGCCGGAAAGGAGCGAAGGGCTTGGCCACCTCGAGTCCCCAGGTGTCCTCCAGAAAGTGACTTTGTGGTGTCAATGGCCTGGATCCAAAGCTACCGTCATCTGACCCTGACAATAGCTTCCTGGTTTCAGCAATGGAGAATAAATTGAACGGTTCATCAGTGCGACCGAACAACTGGGATGCTGCAAACGGCGATTGTGAACTTCGCGCGAGACCCGTGGCCAGGGGGTCATTGCCGAACTGATGCGCCGCGAACGGAGAAACAGCGCTCGAGATAGATCGCCGATCGTCATCGTCATCGTCGTCTACGCTTGCCAATTTCTCTAAGCATAAGTTGCACACGCGGATCATGCCGTTGTGACCGAACCGAGAGCCCTTGATGATGTTGGAGGCACAGCGAGAGCAAAATATTTGACCTGTAAGGGTGAATTGGCGTCACGTACTGTCACCTTGAAATAGACGAACCGCATATTCGGCAGTGGTGCTTCCGCCGCCAGGCAGTGAAAACGCTTTTGCAATCGTAGCATTCTTTGCATGTCTTATCATCCATCCAGTAATCTCTTGATAGGCCTATACAACGTCAACTTTCTGCATAGGACGTATTTGCTACGTGGGCATACCTTCACCCCTTATTCTCCGGATAACTTTGGACACTGATGCGGAGCGCTTGATGCTGGCGGTAGTCCTAATACTCCTGGAATCTTCGGGAATTGAAAACCCTGGAATGGTGGTTCCATACAAGCCACCGTCCAAGCTATCAGATACAGATGTGTTGATAAACGCGCCGCGAGGGAGAGGTAGATCAAAGTCGATATTAAAAGAAAGTCCTTCGGACACGACGGGGGTTAAAGATACGAGAGGAGGTGCAACATGAGATGGGACGACATTTAGGGATAGAGGTCGATCGGTAGAAGAGCGTGAGGATTCGTTAGAAGCATGGTTCTGCACGAGGGACGCAGCGGGGCGCCTCCGTTCGGCAGGGGAAGAATTGGGAGGGCATGCTGCACTGGCCCCAGCGGTTGAAGGAGGAAGGGCTGATGACAGAGGAGTGGTAAATGTATTCTTCACCTTGGAGATAAGGGAGGTCATGAGGGCGTAGGAAGATTGATCATGCTCGTCCTCCTCCGAGAACGGATTGAAGGATGTCAAGCTCGCAACATCTTCCAATGGTTTGTTGCTGGCCTGAGAGGCGGATGACGCATCAGACGGCTCTGATGAGAACGCGGTTGCTGAGGAAGGGTCCATCGCATTATTTGATCAAGTGTCCGTTGGCAACGAAGGTGGGGTAGACATCGCCGCCATCCTGACTGTGGACACACCAAGTGGAGCCCTCGAATTGGCAGATGAACGCTGACTAATAAGACAAGTTGTGGGTGTGGCAGGTTAGGATGGATTCTTCAAGAGAGAAACGCTATGATTGCATATTAAAAGCTTTACTTGCAGTTTTTCCCCGGCTCATCAATCAAAAGTTATGAAATGAAATGAGAAGTGAGAATAGAGAATGAGAATAGACAATCAATTCCCGTGCACTGCACCCGCACGTGACAGATAGTGAATACGAGGATGGAGTACATGCGGTCGCGGTTGCGTACGACGCACATTGACCAACACCGCTTACATTCCCACTCGGAAAGGCACCAATATCCTAAACAAACATGGACGATGAGGATGCTGAGTACATGCAAGGCAGTGATGATGAGGTTCGTGTATTATCTCGGTGGTTTCCAGCACATTCTCCATTTAAAAGCAGGACTACGGGTTTGACTACTCAGACGGAGAAGGCGCCGATGATGCCGTGAGTGCAGACGTGGAGAACATGTACTACACCGCCAAATGTTCGTACCTCGTGCCTTCTCCTACCGATGTGCTCTTATCTGGGAATCATAGCAAAGAAAGAAGAGTCCCCTGAACAGGCATTAAAGGAGTTCGCTGCGATAGTGGATAAAGATGACCCAATGAGTGACTGGTATGCAATTTGAAGGTATCCGTAGCTATCCAACTCAAGTATATGATACTTGTTAGGGGATTCAAAGCACTGAAACAATCGACCAAGTTATTGTTTCTTGTCCTGCACCGACCTAATGACGCGCTTAAATCTTACACGCGCCTGCTAGCGTATACGAAATCCACAGTAACTCGCAACTACGCCGAGAAGACGATCAATGGGATTCTTGATTATGTGGGCGGTGGAAAGGGTGGCCCTGTCGAGGTCACGGTGCTTGAGGAGTTTTATCAAGCGACGAAAGATGCGCTCCAGGAAGCAAGGAATGAGGTATGTGTCCTCAACCCGCACGCCATCTTCGTATTGATTGAATATTCTGAAAAGCGACTATCGGCAAAAACCAACCTGAAACTGGCAAAACTCTGGCTCGATCGCGGGGAGTATACACGATTATCAAAGGTATGTCCTTATGCCTCTACGGTCTTGAGCTGGTTCCCATTTCCCTGTCGTGCCTAGTTGATTCGTGAACTCTATGCTGTAACAGAAGCCAGCGCAAGTGGCGAAGATCAATCTCAAAAAGGTACACAGCTGCTCGAGATTTACGCATTAGAGATCCAAATGCATAATGAGATGAAGAATTATAAGAAATTGAAAGTAAGTCTTCTGTCTACATCTGCATCAAATATACGAGCAGGTGTAACTTTGGGCCCTCAGGAGATCTACAACGCCTCTAATAGTATTCGCTCTGCGATACCACATCCGCGTATCATGGGTATTATCAAAGAGTGTGGCGGGAAGATGTGGATGGGTGAACGTTGGTGTTCTCATCATTGCTTCAGGTTGGATTTGATGAACTCCTATCGTAGGTCAATGGAATCGAGCTAGTGAAGACTTTTTCGAATCCTTCCGCAATTACGATGAGGCCGGTTTGCCACAACGCATACAAGTGCTCAAATATCTTGTGCTAGCGAACATGCTCACTGGAAGTGAGGTCAATCCTTTCGACAGCCAGGAAACAAAACCGTAGGCTTGACACACTTCCGTCACATTCATTTTCATTAAAACTTGACGAATCCAGGTACAAGAGTGACCCGCAAATCAAAGCAATGACCGATCTTGTCGACGCGTACCAGCGTCGTGAGGTCCACACAGCTGAGAAAATTATTCGAGGTATGCCCCAGATGCCTGAATAAGCCCCCTGCAACGATTTACCCTTGTGAAGATAATCGCTCCACGATCATGGACGACGGCTTCATCCGTTCGCACATCGGCGATCTTCTCCGCAGTCTTAGAACCCAATATCTGATTGACCTTATCAAACCCTACACCCGACTTGAGCTCTCGTTCCTTGCGAAGGTCAGTGACAGCTCAGCATAGATGCACGACGAGCGGCTCATGTCTCGAAGCAACTGAATGTTGATTCCGATGAGGTGGAAGAGTTGCTGATCGATCTCATTCTTGAGGGGAAGATAGATGGAAAGATCGATCAGGTCAATATGCGTCTGGAATTAGACAAACAGTGGGTTTCCCCTTCGTGACAGCGCAGAATATCTTCTAACCTCTCAACAGGCAAAGTCTTGAGAGGAGGCGATACACGGCTCTAGATAGATGGACAGGGGCACTTGGTCGGGTTCATGGGGCCGTCGTAGGGAAATCATCACCGAGCAATGGTAGAGACGCACCGGACATCTGAGGGCGTCCCTCTTGTCATTGGATCCGAATCACGTATGAATCTGTTCATGTCACACTGCTACTGCCCAGATTGCAATCTGTATTACTACTCGACATTAATCTGGCGTCGGTATGCCTGAAAGAGACGCCAGGAATGGGAGGTTAATTAGCATGATACTGTATATCGAAAGGCAAGACTGGAATCAGTCTACACGTTAGCGTTTCTTCGCCTGGGATTAAGCTCGTAACTTACCAGTCAGGCTTTGCGAACGACTGGTGTCCACTCGTATTTCCAGCCATCCCTTGCCGGTGTATCGGTTGGCACGCGCAACTCCCTTGGGAACAGCCCTGGTAGACGCGACTCTAACGCCTTTTTCTCCACACCACGGAGGGTCTTGGCCATCTCCGTCTCCGCTGCTCCGCGTTGTCTCGGGTCTTCCTGTCGATTCGCCTCTTTAAAAAGATGGGGATCGATTTTCTCCAATTCTTCCATTGCCTTCCTCATGCATTCGTATTTCCTGTCGAGCTCTTCCTCCCGCTTCCAGCGCTGGTGGCGCTGGTAAAGCAGCCAGGCGCGCTCGATAGTTTCATGAGCTTGTTTGGATGGAATGGCGATCTGGATGGCACGGGCGACGTCGAGACGCCATGTGCCCGTTGGTGTCGGCTTATTGTTGATATTTGGGGGGTACAGAGCTTTGCGTATGGTTTCCTTGACAGGATCTGCGGTAGTTTCACGTTTGGTGATATGTCGTACTGAAACTCTCGAGATGCGAAGGGGGAATTTTGGCCGATGCAATGCCAGACGAGACGAAGCCATTCGGCCGGTATTGGCGCAAACCTAGACGCGTATTGCACACCCGGCCCGAGCATCGTCGTCGCGTCTCGCGGTCATGTCTTTCCTACGACTATATGCGCCTCGTTCAGCGGTCACCTTGGTAAAGCTTCCTCCCCGTACTCACTGTCCTATGAATACCATAATAACCTGAATTCAATCTCCCTTCGCCAATGTCTAGAGTCCATTTCCACTTCGTAGCTTCTGCACCAGTCATGTTGTTCTCGCACGCCAGACTAAGAAGGCGTCGGGTACAGCACGCAAGTCTCGAACGTCAAAAAAAAAGCTAAGGGTTAGTATCTATGACGCGGAGAAAATGACTCTTTCGGACGCGATACATATCTTACGAGTATGTCCAATATTTGTCTGCCCCCGTGTTCGTTCGTCCATTCAATTCATCCTGTCGCAGTCCGTCGAAGTTGGTTCCCGAAATGCCACTTACGAGCTCACCATAAAGACCGCAATGCCAAGGGGCTCGGTCATCCCCAAGGGACGCGTCTCCCTCCCAAAGGAACCCAAGGCCAAGCCCAAGGACAAAGTGCTCGTCTTTGCTGATGGAAAGGCTGCGGAGGAAGCCAAAAGGGCTGGCGCCGACATCGTCGGTGGAGCAGAGCTCGTCGAGGCGGTCGGTTTAACCTTTTGATATAGGTCACTTTGAGATTGATCTTGGCTCCTCCCAGGTGGCCAGTGGGAGAATCCAAGCAACACTGTTCCTCTCTACACCCACTCTCATCAAGTCCATTTCTCAGCGTCTTGGTCGCGTCCTTGGCCCACGTGGCCTTATGCCTTCCGAACGCAGAGGGACTGTCACGGATGATGTTGCCGGATACATTCGGCGCCTGCAGGGAACTACAGAATGGAAAGGCGATAAAACGGGAACCATTAGAACACCGATCGCGAAAGTGAGTCTGGTCAAATTTCAATACGACACGTTTTTACTATCTGGGTTAGTTGGATTATCCGGTTGAGGACGTGATAAAGAACGTTCGTCATTTCATCAGCGTAGTGAAGCGCGTTACCGGGAATCAAACACAATCTGCAGACAAGGATCAAAATGCAAGACCTGGTAAAGTTATCCCTTTCCTATTCATTGGGGCAATAATTTACGTGGTCATCCAGTGAACGCTATAAGAAAAATAATTCTCAGCTCACGACAGGGTCCGGGAATTCAGATCTCGGATTTATAGTGTACAGTGAACGCGTAATGCATTGGTCGTGTGACTAGCACTAGTAGGTAGATAATAGATTAGAGAATTCAGGTGAAATCCTCAAGAGCTAAACAGTGCCCTGAAAGTCTCAGCCTCAGGCCTCATACTTTCTAAAGTCACAGTTTCTCCTCTGGTCGCGCAACGGGAACGAGTAAGGGTGGTGTTTCAATGGAGCTTCTTGTACCCGTCAAGGGTTTGACGACTTTTTGTTTCGACCCTCACCCGGTTGGTTCTGAGGGTGCTTCAATTGCGGGGGGTTCTTTGGCTGGTGCGGGAAAATGTCACCCCAGCTAGACTTGCGAGCATCGTAGTACGGCTGTTTCCCTTGGGACTTTGGGACAGTCATACGTAGAATTTTGCCTGCACTCGGAAGTCAATCGGTGGAACTCCTACTACACGCTAGGAACATCCACGTACCGGATGGATCACAAACATCCATCACTACATGTCCACTCTTTTTCAAAGGGGGGAAAACGATACGGGGCCAGTGAAACGCTTCGGCCTTCAACACGCCTTCGATTTCGGCTGAATTGTCGCCATACGGTTCTAGCGCTTTCTCTGGGACTACAGCTGCGACCGCGGATGTAAGTAGTGTTTGCGAACCTCCGCCATCCAACTCCAGCTCAATCGGAGGGCGTTTGGCTTCTTCCAGCTCCTTCTGCCGTCTCCCGACTTCGCCCAACCGACCAACCTTAACATCTGGAATAGTTGGCCTTGGGCCCCTTCTGATAACGACGTACGAATACCCGACATCTTCATGGCCAATTCCAGAGTGTTTGGTACGGCGGACGAAAGGTGGGCGCTCCATTCGCTGAGAAAATCCGCATACAAGCTTCGTCATGTTTGATTGTCGGATAGGACAAACACCATCATGGGGACACTAAGCCACTGTCAATACGAAACATAAATATGTGAGAGAGGGGGGCATACCGGCGCCAAAACGTGTGATCCGGACATCGGACCTTCCCCGTTCTCTATATTTTTCTGGCCGAGGCCCAATAACAATTCTCTGGCATCTGCGATGCTTTGGAAGCCGGCTGGACTGCTGTGATCCAGTAGCACCTATGGTAGGAATTAGGGTCAAACTGCCGAGGATGACGAGTCAATTAACAATAGTTCCGGCGCCACTCTCCCACATTTCTTTCACCAATCTCTTTCTCTGCGGAGAATGCTGCAATGTTGATAGAAAGAAGGCCGAGATGGCAATTGTATGGCTCCCGTCGTCAGCCTGCGGATTATCGTGATGAAACCTCCCGTGCCAAGAGATAGTCAGGTTGTCGTGAGGTACATCTGTGGACACTCGTAAGCGGAGGGATGTAGAATCTCGAAATTCCACCACCTTCTAGGAGTTGCCTTCCGACGCTAGTAAGACCACCACGCTTCTCAATGCCAACATAATTGACGAGAGCAGTAGAAGACAAAGTCACCTCATCCTCATTACTGAGACTGTTGGGCTTCTGGAATGCGTAGCTGGCAGCCCTAGAAAAACCGAGGCAAAATCAACCCTTGGGTTTCAGTAGATATTTTGTGAGTAATCACCAGAGAGCACTCCCTGTACCTGCGCCCCAATCGAGGACGTTCTGTACGGGGAATTCAACACCTAGTCTCGACTTGACTTGACGCAGCACGGCGTAGATAGCGGAGAAGTGCGCAGGTAGCACTACGGAAGCGAAGGCGATACCGTCCCGCTCTGCGTGGCGGCGCTCTTGCTTGTGGGACTTATAACGGACGTTCAATGCAGGATCCCAATCATCTTCGTCACCGTTGGGATTGAATAGTCGCTTGGAGTCACTCCGTAGAAGGTGCTTGTCAGAGTCTAGGTGTTGTAAGTAACCCAGGGGGACGCACGACTGCGGTGGCATATTTACCTTCTATTAAGGCGGATGTTGTTTGCTTCAGCTCTTGAGGAATCACAACGGCGCCAAGTTGCTGACTTCCGAAGAGCGCGGCTGGAGACTTGCGCTCTGACCGAGCATCTCCTTCATCACCCTCACGTGCTAGCTCGGTCGGTTTTGAGTCCGTGGGGTAGACATCCAGTTCATGGATGTCAGGACGAGAATGATGACCTCTTAATTTTTGTTCTGTGATGGAATTGTCAATGTCGCGGAGGATGGTCTGGAAGGATTTGTCGAGGTCGAGAGGTGCATTTGGTTGATAAGATGAGAACTGTGAGGATCGCAGGAAAGTTGTTGCGCGTAGTGCTCTACTTGAGCGTAGCCATATCATCACCGCACCTCGAGAGCGCACCGCGTTTGACGCGCACCGATCGCGTGCACTTATGTAAGGTCCAGTCACGCGCTCCTCACTCCCACCCTTGACTGACTCTCATGGACCGTAACACAGAGAATGAACGGCCAGCGAAGAGGGTCAAAAGAACTGAGGCGGATGGTGCTTTAACCCCTACGCCAACCGGTAATGAAGACGATGACACGGAGGAGACTGGCATTGTCTCGGACAACGGCGGTGCACATGGATCCGACCTCTATTTAGATACGGTGTGTATTACTTGCCTGTTTGTTCGCGCAATCTCAAATCTGCGTCAGGTTAATCGCGCCGCTCTCGACTTTGACTTTGAGAAAGTTTGTTCCGTATCGCTGTCAAATATCAATGTCTATGGCTGCCTCGTCTGCGGGAAATACTTTCAAGGGAGAGGTCGTAATTCATATGCGTATGCCCACTCTATTCACGACGACCATCACGTTTTCATCAACCTTGAGACTACTAAGGTACGCCACACATTGTTAATTGGCTTTGGGTGGATGTGACCTCGGGGCCGCAGGTATACATTTTGCCAGATGGCTACGCTGTCTCGGACCCTTCATTGGAGGATATCGCTTTCGTGCTCTCACCTTCCTTCTCGCGCTCTGGGGTTGCCTCACTTTCCACTTCCGCGCACCTGTTAAGACCTTCCTACGACCTATCCTCGAAGCCGTACGTCCCAGGCTATATAGGTCTAAATAACATCAAGAGGAATGATCACATGAACGTGATCATTCATTCTCTTCTTCACGTCGCTCCTCTTCGTGACTTCCTCTTACTCTCTCGCTTTGATGGAAAGCAGTCGGAGTTGGTTAAGCGATTCGCCGCCCTAGCCAAGAAGTTATGGAATCCCCGATTGTTTAAGAGTCAGGTCAGCCCCCACGAATTCTTGCAGGAAGTTGGTAGAGCTAGCGGCGGCAAATTCAGACTGGAAGCTCAAGGAGACCCAGTAGAATTTCTCAGGTGGCTTCTTAACGACTTGCACAGGGATTTGGGGGGCGGCAAAAAGAAAAAGTCCAGTTAGTCCTTTCACTGTTAAACTATTACACTGGTGAACCATATCCCGTTGCACAGGTATTATATTCTCCACTTTCCAGGGACAAGTCCGCACGGAGACCCAACAGGTCGTTGTCCGTCCTGATGCGTCCGAGAACCAGAAGCCAGTATTTGACATTGACAGAGGCAGGCGGCTGCGCCTCATCGCATCGTGGCAATATCTTATATCTTCATTTTGCAGAAATAAAGGCAACAACGTCGCCTTTCTTATTCCTCGCTGTCGATCTACCTCCACCACCACTTTTCCAAGACACCGTAGAGAAGAACATCATCCCCCAAGTCGGCATTCACGCCGTTCTTGCTAAATACGATGGGGTCAATACTCAGGTCGGCTTGATTCACTTGGGCATGACTTTGTCCCCGCATGTACTCACATTATTTTGTTACGCTTAGGAATCGAGGGGTCAACTGCGTCGGTTCAATTGTCAACAACTTCCGCCATATCTCGTAATACATTACAAGCGATTCACAAAGAACAACTTCGTGGAAGAGAAAAACCCGACTATCGTAAATTTCCCCCTGAAGAGCGTCGACTTCCGTGACTGTCAGTTTTCATGAGGCCGTCATCTTGCGCTCAACCGATGCTCATCACCATCCCCATAGATTTGAGCTCCGCAGAACAGCATCCTTCCCCTGTCTACGATCTTATCGCAAACGTGATCCATGAGTCTGTAGCTGGCACCACTCGGGATAAGGAGAATACTGTGTGGAAAGTTCAGCTGCGCGCCGGAAGTGGCACCGGTGAGAATGAAAAATGGTTCCAAATCCAAGACCTCATTGTAGAGGAAGTGCGAAAAGAGATGATTTTCTTAGGCGAGACCGTTATACAGGTGTCAATCTCACCATGAGACTCTAGTACTAGTGCTGACCGTTATCTCCTAGATCTGGGAACGCCGGTAATACATGACAGAGACTTGTGGGATTTGATATTATTCAAACCGTGAACCTGCTATTACCACTTGCTGTACTAGGAAATATGGTCAATATCTCTTCCGTGATTGCTATGGCACCCTCTCTACTTCCTGCCAAATACAAGAGTCAGTGAATGTGCCATTCATTTCGCGGAGACGGGTAATCATGCTTTGGCACTTAGTATTGTAGGTTGTGGCACCTGGCGCTCAGATGAGATGAGGCACTTGGCCATAGCCATTTAGTTTCGAGCGCTTATTTATGACACGTGACTCTACGGCGCCCACAGCCTGGCGCGAGCGCCAAGGTGCGGTATGATCAGTCCCGGCTCTATGGCGGGTGATCATCGATGGCAATGCAGATAAAGGTCTATCGCGGCTTGGCAAGCACTCTGAGGACAAGAGTATACGAAAATATAACCCCAGATCTAAAACACAATATCTCTATGGTGAGTCACAGAATGAGCTCCGTCAAAGACAACAACTCTAGGGGGATTCTATCGACCACTGGCACAACCCTCGTGAGAGGCACGTTCACTCCAGGCCCAACCTTTTCAGGGCTTGTTCAGCAGCAGATTCCTTAGCCGCGGATTTGCGCGGCGCGTCACACGATCCCATTACCTCGCCGTCAACTGAGGCGCGGGATTTAGTACTGGAGGTCAGGAACAGGAAAATGTCCCCTTACTTTTTATGATGACGGACCATCTGTTCATCGCCGTCGGTCCATTGTCCTTCTCGAGGTAGCTGATCGACATACGTCGCCCCTGGCCTTGGAAATCTGTACGGATATAGATGAGCCTGGTCCATGAGACCCAAACAGCCACCTACAGTTATGGAGACGGACAGTAGGTGCTGTTATGATGAAGTGAGAACATGTAGTGAGTATGAGCATTTCATAGGAGGAAATATGAGGGACTCCGTCCCACACGTACGAAGATCGGTAGTCATGTGTGCTAACGAGTATTCTTGCGTTGTATTTGATGTCAGTGGCTACTGTCGGGGATGTTGCGACTCAGGCCGTGAGAGGGACACAAGGTAGGATTTTTATAGCTCAGAACTTGAAACTTCGGGGCAACGAGCCATACGGAGGTCCAGGGCGATGATGGGTGGTCGGTGTTCACTTGGGCTTCTCCCTCAGAATATGGTGACGGAAGCTGAGGTGGTGTATGGGGGCGCCAACGGTCTGTACAGGTTGTAGGGACAGTTACGTTGCGGGAATCGGATTTGAGGACTTAGAAAGGCTACTCGAGGCGCCGACACCACGGGTGATGTTAGCAAACAAGAAGCCGCAATGAGCGGAAGCTGTGACCTATGGGAGGGTCATGCTTTCCGATTAGGATCACGGTCTTTCTCCAGCAGCACAGAAACGACATACGGACGGACATCAAGTGGCTGAGGCAGTGACTCGAACGCCCTCCAGTTTCGGTCGTAATTCACCGTGTACAATACACGGCAAACTGGTAAAGGCGATTAGCGCTGCGGTGTGCAAGTGGGCACATTTGTTTCCTCCGTACCCCATGGCTGTGCAGGGTCTATGTTCCAAGTCGAATCGGATGGAACTCGGATAGGCCTAGGGCGCCTACATCAATACGGCCAGGGCGTCGTTCGGGGCGTCAACTGGAGGGGGTGCACGACGGTTTGAGACTCCTCACGTTCATTACCGATTAAGCGCCGCCGCATGCGCTCATTTCAACAGCGACCTGGGCACTGGATGTTTCATGCTGTATGCTCCTGATGTTTACCAGATTCAGGTAAAGGTGGCACATAATCGATAGTGCAGCCAGCCACTGCGGCAATCATCCTTTCGTCCGTCTTGATAAGACCGATCTGTGCCTGTTGCCTGTATAGACCCTGGATTATCAGAACGTTCTGACAGCCTTGGAAAAGAACGAAAGACACTGATACTGGGTAAGCGGCACCTCTGAGATATTCTAGGTCATTGGTGCACCAGCAGACGAATACTCTTGCCTGGTGCCAGCGGAGAGGAAGAAGAGTTTACATAAGTACGACGTAGAAATGACAAAGCTGACGATGTGACAGGAAAAACGAGTATGGGAAACACCCAAATAAATATAGAAACAATGAAAGAGCAGTGTCAGGGGACTATTCACAACGCCGTATCAAGAATCTTCTGACATTAGAATGGCCAGAGCTTTGTCTGCCGCGGCATCTCGGGAAAGATGTTTATGTGTGCCCTTCCCGGACGCAATTACATTGCCATCAACTGCAAAAGACATTTCGTAAAGGTTTCTGTCAAATACGATAAGTTACGTACTCTTGCAGTCAGATGTCCATTCAGGTGTATGGGCTGGTCCCGATGAAGTATCGTACCAACTAAGAGAGGCCAACTTCCCCTTTGTCTGAAGATCTAAGACTAAAATCAGTCAACAATTCTCGCTTGCTTCTTTGTCCCGTACAGTTATTCAGCGCAATGGTGCCCGTAGCTGTATTCACTAATCAATACAAGGGGAGGCTGGACGATGGAAAGCTCACCTGGAGTCATATTGTTCAAGTTGAGTGCGGCCAAGACCCATTGCGACCACTTTTATAAGGAATGGAATGTGAAAACGAATGATAGCATGCTCCAGATGAAAAACGCACAAGCAAGCATGCCTAAGCACATCGATCCGGGGTGGGGCGTCATGTCAGGGGGTTCCTTGTTACTGTCCGCTCTCGGAGCTACAACCAGGGACAGACTTCGAGACCTAGCGATGTTCAGGAGGGACCCACGACACAAACGCCCCTAACTGAATAAAGTGATGAACGGTGATGTGAACGATGCCAAGGGTACTGTCTGAAAGCCACACGTTCAGGTGTTATTAATCTGAATTTTCAAACTGGTTACACGGCATTTCGGAAATAAGTTGGCGTACAGGCTCCGCAGCTGCACCAGGTTGATCTTGAGCGGAGGCGAGAACTCTCAGTGTGGTGCGTGTACTGCAAGCCTCGCATGTTATGGATGTTAGATGCGACGTCGGAGCCAGGATTAACGATCATAAATGCGGGGCAGTGGCCGACCTCGAGGCGTCATGGCATATATTTGATCATTTTATTGCTCGTTGCATTCGGGCCGTCTAAGTGCAAAGACGAAAGACAAGTGAATGAACTTGAAGAAGTCAAGGTCAGGCGTCACAGGTGATGGGAGCTCCACGCATATCAACATCTAACTCGGAGTTTCAACGCAACGCGAGGCAACGCCCACGCCAACTTGCCCTTTCGTTTGATGGGGCGGGGCGCGACAAGACGACTGGCTAGCCGACCCATCATGGTTCAAGCGAGTTGGAGAGAAGCGGGCTCTGCGGATTCTCTCTCCTTCCAGAACCTATCATCGTGCGCGCAGCCTAAAATGTGTGCTTCGGAGGGTAGATTGAGAAAAGAAAAGAATCCGAATGACTTTGGGAGTGTGACGAATGGTTGTCTGGGGCAGCAGGGTGAAGTCGAAACTCGTTCCCGCAGACAGACACGAGGCGAAGCGCACTTGTAAGTCATACCGATCCCATCTATAGAGCTCCTGCGGCAAGTTCTGCGTTGTGGGGGTTAGGACATAGCAAACAAGGAGTACGATGGCATGGATGAAGCGAACGAACGGGTGTTTGCCCAGCCCTGGCTCGGCCCAAGGTGGCGCCTATTTCAAATTTGATGCCTCGCAAACAACTT
>Ga0209488_10002462_pt1 | contig 15184 bp, 15 predicted proteins | sample Rivendell_Oct201_8_FD_188349 | JGI IMG/M metagenome (GOLD analysis project Ga0209488, IMG submission 188349) | Vadose zone soil microbial communities from the Eel River Critical Zone Observatory, Northern California, USA -... | ecosystem: Environmental > Terrestrial > Soil > Vadose zone >... | reverse complement strand
GGCTACGACGTGGCGGGAAAGATCAAAAGTGATCCGGCTACCAAGAACATACCGGTCATCATGCTCACGGCGTTGGACGATCGAGACGCGCGTATGCTCGGTCTGAACGCAGGGGCGGAGGATTTTCTCACGAAACCTGTGGACCGGCCAGAGTTATCCGTGCGTGTGAGAAACCTGCTGCGGATCAAGGCCTACAGCGACAAGCTGCGTCACGCTCTCACCACGCTCGAGTCCGTAAACGCGCAGCTCGATCGCAACACGAAAGAAATCGCATCGGCACAGGCGATCGCGGACGGGGCGACAGCACGCCTGGCCCGCCTCCAGAAAATCACGGCTGCGCTGAGCAATACCGTCACGCAGGACGAAGTCGCTCACTCGGTTCTACGGGAGGCAATCCTGGCCCTCGAGTGCGACGCCGGCGCGGTAGTCGTTGAGGATGAATCGGGAGAGGAACTGTCGCTGCTGCACGAGTCAGGAGCGCTCGATTCGTTGATGCGGTCGTTCAGGCATCACGAGCCGCCCAAGTCGATTGGGCCATACGCTGAAACGATAGAGACATGTAAACCGGTCTATCTGGAGTCTTTCGAAGAGGCGGTTGCGCGGTATCCGGCGTTTGAGACCGTCAAAAAGAACCAATCGCACGGCGCGTGGATCTTTCTTCCTCTCGGCATTGCCGGCCGCGCTGTAGGCGCTCTTGCCTTCGGGTTCGCGGGTCCGCGCAAGTTTACCTCCCTCGACAGACATTTCGCCGACACGGTTTCACGCTATTGCGCGCAGGCTCTCGACCGCGTCAGGCTTCGAATTGCCGCCGCCTCCGCCATCGCCGAGGCGAGCGAGGCCCGCCTGATGGCAGAGCATGCGAATAATGCAAAGACCGTCTTTCTCCGCGCGATGAGCCACGAGCTTCGCACGCCATTGAACGCCATCTCGGGATACACTGAGATCCTCGAGCTCGGAATCCGTGGCGCGGTGAATCCGGAACAGATCAAGGATCTTGGCCGCATCAAGCGAGCGGCTTCGTACCTTCTCCGCCTCATCAACGATGTCCTGACGATCGCAAGGTTCGAAGGTGCGCGCCCTCTCGAGGTAGTCTCGATTCCCGTCAACGTCATGCTGGCCGAGGTGGACGGACTGTGCGCATTGCAGGCGAAGGCGAAGCGCGTCACGCTTACCGTCGCTCAATGTGACACCGAGGTTTTTGTGGCCGCCGACTCCGAGCGATTCCAGCAGATCCTGCTGAATCTCATTACCAATGCGACCAAGTTCACACACGCTGGCGGCAGCATCGACGTCTTGTGCGATGTGCACGCCAACGCGGTGCGTATCCGCGTGAAGGACACGGGGCTCGGTGTACGCCCACTCGACATCGAGCGGGTGTTCGAGCCGTTCGTTCAGATTGACAGACATCTGACAGTCTCGACACAACAGGGTGTCGGGCTCGGCCTTTCCATTAGCCGAGAGCTTGCGCGCGCGATGCGCGGCGACCTGACACTCGAAAGCGTCGAGGGAGTCGGCTCGACATTCACGCTCACCCTTCCGCTCGCTTCAGATAAATCGGACGACATCCCGGTGACGGCTCCCGCGAACCCGGCGTCAGGGGATTCTCTCTACACTCGCTCGCTCGCTTCCTAGTATTTTCCGCTTGAATGGCGGGCGGCTTGCACAGTGAACGAGTTCGGCGCAGACTGTCTGCGATGGCGGGCGTCGCGTCGCAATGACGCCCACATCACTGACACGGCCAGCGCGAACGGAGAGCGATCGATGCCACTTTCAGCAGCACAGCGTAAACACTTCGAAAAGCGACTACTGGACGAGCGCGCCCGAGCGCTTCGTGTATTGAACCGCTCAGTCGCCGAGCAATCGGATGGGGATGAGCAGGATCGGTCGAGTGACCTGACATCCATGCCGCTACATATGGCGGATCTGGGCACCGATACGATGCAGCAGGAACTGGACGCATCGAACGCGACGCGAGTGTCTCGCGAGCTGGCGGAGATCGACGCGGCGCTTGAGCGCCTCTATCAGACCCCGAAGAAATTCGGTGTTTGTGAGGACACCGGCAAACCAATCCCCCTGGCTCGGCTGGAAGTCATCCCGTGGGCGCGAACCTGCGAGGACGCGGAGAAATGACGGAGAAGGCCGAAGGAGACACGCCGATGAGCGATCCCGGCGAAGCGACCCAGGCCAATCCGCATCCGATCAGTCAGCACCGCACCCCGTGGGAGATTGCGCTCGACGAAGCCGGTCCAATCGGGCACCCGGATCGGGATGTAAGCTCACAAAAAGCAGCGGGCGCGGAGCGGACCAGACATGCAAAGGGTCCGCGCCGCGCCGATGCTCCGGGGAAAAAGGCCGATACTCCCGGCAAAAAGGGCAACCGCCGGTAGGCCGATCGGCGTAACGATCTACATCGCCGGCTTTTTCGCTGTTGGCGGCAGCATCCCGTTCAACCGCAGGTAGTTCGAGTACTGGCTGTAATGGTCCGCCCAATCGCCGGTAGTTAGTGTCATCACTGCTGCGCGCGACATCTTGCGACCACCGAAAAATGGCAGCCCTTCACCGAGGTTGGCGTCGTTCAGCGGCGCGAGCGCCTGATCGCAGAAAGCGAACGTCTCCTTCAGTCGTGCGATCAGCGCTGGCTTGCCATCCGCGACTGAGACCTTCGCGCGCTCCGGCGCCTTCACTCCGCCAATCGCGCCACAGAGATAGTCGTTCCCCTGACTGAGGTGAGCCACGATATCGCCGACGCTCATCTGGGCAGGCGTGGGCTTGTAACCGTATTTGTCGGCTGGAAACTCTTCGGCGGCAGCAACCAGATTCTTGGCCATCTGGCTCGCGTTGTCACGAAACGCGTCCGCGACCGGGTTGGCCTGGGCACTGGTAGCTCTCGGAAGCAGCGCGATCGCGGCGGCGAGAGCTGCGGTATATATGCGGGCCTGCATTGTGTGGCTCCAATAAGTGGGGAGATAAATTCTGCCGCCCGTGTCGCGGCCTGTCCAGAACTATTTCTGCATGACGGGCATCACGAAATCCGGGCAATCGTGGCAACCGCGGGACTGTCTATTCCCACAGAGAGGCCGGCTGCTGACGTCGACGACAGCTGCTCGACAGACCGACGAGTCATCCACCAGTGCCTGGCCTCCTCCTCACCCCACGCGTCCGCGGGAACCCTGGTGAGCGCGTCCGCGAGCTCCCGCGCGCTCTGGGGCCGATACCTCGCGTCCTTCGCCAGGCATTTGAGGATCAGGTCTTCCAGCTCGGGTGACAGCGGCTGATCGGTTCGCTGAGACGGGGGAACCGGCGGAGTCTGCAAGTGCTTGGCGATCATCTGAAACGCCTTCTCGGCTTCAAAGACGAGATGTCCTGTCAGCAGATAGTATGCGACACAGCCAAGCGCATAAATGTCTGCGCGGCCGTCAACGAGCTCGCCGAGCGCCATCTCGGGCGCCATGTATGCGGGGGTTCCGAGAGCCATCTGACCTGGGATCGTTGCCATTGAGCTCTCGGGAGTCACGCTCGAGACCTCTTTGACCAAACCGAAATCGAGCACTTTCACGAAGTCGTGGTGGAGCCCGACCAATCCCAGATGAATGTTGGCCGGCTTGATATCCCGGTGCACGAGTCCCCGGCTGTGCGCTTCTTCGAGGGAATCGCAAACCTGTCGCAAGATGTGAATCACGCGACCCGCGGGCAGCGGTCCGGTTTCGCGAACGAGGCTCTCCAGGTCCATGCCGTCGAGAAACTCCATTACGAGATAGAGCGTTCCATCTTCCGTCACGCCGAAATCGTACAGCTCCACGGTGTGTTGCGAGCGCAGATTCGCGGCGGCCTCGGCCTCACGGCGGAACCGTGTTACCGCCAACTTCGCAGCCTCGTCGTCGACGGCGCCGAGCATTTCGGTCCGTATCAGCTTTATCGCGGCGGGGCGGGCGAGCATGCGATGCGTTGCCTTGTAGACCTCGCCCATTCCGCCGCGTCCCAGCAGCTCACCGAGCTGGTAGCTCCCCATCTCTCGCGCCTTGGTGACCTGCTGACCGAGTTTCGTCACGACGCCGGCGATCACGACAGCGGCGCCGACGAGGATGTAATCCGGATAGTGCATCAGCAGCGCCATGCTCGCCGGACCGAAATCCCAAAGCCCTCGCGCTCTCGCGATCAGCATGGCGATTGGATTCATCGATGCCGCGATGATCCCTGCGATCAGCATCTTCGTCGGCGGCGTCGGCACGATCGCGGCGAACATCAGCATTATCGCGCCGACCCATGAGATCTCAGGGAGGATCGCTCCACTCCCCGGTAGTCCGGTCAGGTGGAAGATGAGAGCAAGCGCGAAGGCTGTGGCTACCAGATACACGAGGCCCAGATCCAGAACGAACCTGGGGTCTCTGTCCGCCCGTCGGCGCGTGTACGCGAAGAGTGCCACCGAAAGAAGCACACTCACGAGCGCGACTCCGTCGCCGATGTCGAGTTCCTTCCATCGCGAGCGTCCCAGGGCGCGCGCCGCGAGATGTCCACCCGCAACGCCCACGACCCAGAGCGTCGCGAACAACAGCGACATGATGCCGAGTCGCAGCGATGCTGCTCTCAGCAGGTCATCGGGGAGATCGCGAAACCGTGAGCGTGACCGCGTGAGAGCGGCGGGTGTCGATACCTGCGGCGGCCCAATCAGATGACGTTCCATCAGGGTTGCGGCGCCCCCGCGGTGATAGCCAGAGTCAGTCGTTCTGCCTGGGTCGCGTTATCGGTCAGAAAAACCGCCGCGAGATTCGCCGAGCGCACGAATGTCGGGGAAAAGAACGGCCAGGGATTCTTTGCGCCGTGCGGCGCCGCCGAAACCGTGTCAATCTTCGCTACGTCGGCGGCGAGAGTCGCCTCGTTCGGATATATGAATACCTCGAGTCGCGACCGTCCGAGGCTGTAGACGGCCGGCAAGACGCTGAACCCGGCTCTGCGGGGCGCGGCGCCGTCGATCCGCCTGATGACGAACCCTGACTGCACGAGTCGGCGCTCAACGCTGCAGAGTGCCCACTGGCCGGTTCGTGGGCACAGGGGCGCAGCCGACGCGGCGCCACCCTTAGCCTCTGCGCCAGCCTTAGCCTCTGCAGTGGTCGGTGCCCCAGTTGGAGCAGCTGAGACGCTCCCAACCGACACTGTCGCGGCCGTCGAGGAGGCCACTCCCGTGTCATCGGAGGCTCCTCGCGTGCACGCTGTCGCGGCGGCACCGATCAGCAGGAACATACAGGGAAATTTTGTCATCGACCTCTAAGATAGACCCGGAGTTGAGGCACCGCGATTGCTAATTAGGAGCGGCACACAGGAGGGCAAATGTCAGGAATTCAACGATTACGTCGGGGCGCGGCGGCAGCGCTCATGTTTGCATCAGTTGGCGCATGCGCCGGCAACCTGGGGAACGTACTGGGTGGCGTCTTAGGGGGAGGAACACCACAGAACGGACAGCTGAGTGGTACCATTCGCGGTGTTGATACGCGGTCACAGCAGATTTCGATTCAGGAATCCAACGGTCAGACCGTGCCCGTAACCTATGACAACCAGACCCAGGTCGTCTATCAGAACCAGAGCTATTCTCCCACCTCGCTGGAGAATGGCGATCGGGTGACCGCGCGCGTTCAGGCAAACGGCAACAGCTTCTACACGGACTACGTGCAGGTCGATCAGTCGGTATCTTCGGTCGGCGGCTCCTCGTCGAACGTCCAGCTTCTGCAGGGAACCGTCAGGCAGGTCGATCGGCGGAATGGGCTATTTACGGTCGACATCAACAATGCCGGCACTTTGACGGTCACGCTGCCGAACAACCTGAGCAGCAATGATGTGAACCGGTTCAACAACCTTCGCAGCGGACAGTTCGTCAGCTTCTACGGCACCTACCTAAATAGCAGCCAGATTCAGCTCCGCCAGTTCAACTGATCGGGCGGCGATCGCGAACAAAAAAAGGGGAAGGGCATTTAGCCCTTCCCCTTTTTCTTTTCTGCGCGGCTCAGACGTCGAGCCGGACCAGACTAGAACATGATTCCTAGCGTGACTGGCACGAACTTCACAGTGCCGCCCGTGACCGAATAGCTGTTGTAACGGGCTTCGACGAACGCATGGAAAACCGACAGCGGCAGATTGATACCAGCGCCGGCGTTCCAGCCGAGGTGGTTATCGGTGACTGCGGACCCGCCAGTCGGCGTTGCGCGCTGCATGTACAGTCCAGCGCCGCCAATCAGGTACGGCGAAATGCCGACGCTCGGCAGGCGCCACACGACGTTACCCGTCGCGCTCGCGACGGCTAGCTTGGCTGGAACACCAGCCTTCTGACCAAACTGGTTGTACGCGCCATCGACGCGCAGGCCAACCGGAATGAACGGAAGGTTGATGGCCATTGCAACGGTACCGTTGTAGCCGATAGCGGTGCTGGTCTTCAGGTCGCTCATGGGCTGAGTAGCGCCGCCAGCAATACCAAGCTGGAACGGCTTCAGCACGCCGAGCTGCGCAGACGAGACGCGCGGAACGGCGACGAGTGCGATCGCTGCGATCGCGAGGAACAGTGAACGCTTCAAAGCTTCTCCTTGTTCGAGAGTGCGCCGCTCACGAGTCGCGTTTGCGGACTCTATAGGACGCTGATCTGGTTATGCGAGGCCTTAGCGCGCCGGTTGGACCCAAATGGGCCAAGACAGATCGGCATGGTTACACCTCGCCGACAAGACGACGAGCCAATTGCTGGTCAGTAACGCCCCGGACGCGGGCAAAATCGGTGATTTGGAAACCCTGGCGGATTTGTGATCATAGGCTTGCCCAGTCGTCAGAAATTCACGCGCTCGGAGCTCGCAGGCGCTCCGAGCCCGACAAAACTTTTTCCCCTGATCAAATGATGAAAAAACTATTGGTCGCTGCAGTCGCTCTGGGGCTGATCGCTCCCGCCGTCCATGCTCAGCGCACTTCGCGCAATGGGTCCGGCCCGATCGAGCTGGGAATCGACGCCGGCCTGACGTTCGGAATTGGAAATTCGAGCGGGACTCTGTTTTCTCTGCCGACGCAGGTATTCCGCCTTGGCTATTTCCTCAGCGATAAGCTCGAGTTCGAGCCGCGGTTCAGCATCAATTCGATAAGTGGCGGAGGCAACACGGTGTCGACCTACGATCTGGAAGCCGGCCTTCTGCTCATCCCCGACGGTGATCGAGTCGGCAAGGGTCTTTACTTGCGGCCTTTCGTCGGCATCGCGGGAATCAGTGTGTCGGGTGGTAATAGCGCGCATTCCGGGGAGGTCGGCGTCGGAGTGGGCTTGAAGCTTCCATTCACGGATCATAGGTTGGCTACTCGCCTCGAGGCCAATTACGACCACGGCTTTGGCGGTGGAGGATCCAACACGATCGGCCTTCTTGCTGGGCTTTCCTTCTTCACGCGCTAGCACTCTTAAGACACCGCCAAAGAAAAACGCACCCCGACCAAGGGTGCGTTTTTTTCTTGGAGAAAACGAAAGCGAACTACCCGTCGATGGAGGGCGGAAGCTCGGAGCAAGCCGCCACAACCACTTCCAACTACTGCTTTTACTGTGCTGCTACGGTCAGCGTTACCGGCTCTGATCTTTCGCTGCCGTTCGTATCCGAAGACGCAACCGCTGACGCGTTGCGGAAGAAGACGGCGGCGGAGGTTGGAACGTGTGAGATGGTGCCTGATGCGACCATCGCGTCAGTCGTGTCCACTTTCGCAAAGCCAGACGCCGCATCATGCGACCACTGCGTTGACTTGCCGGCCGCTGAACCTATCGAGAGCGTCCATGCCTGCGTCGCATTGACCGTGATGACGAGGCCATTCGTCGCGGGCTGGATCGAAGAAACTCTCGTTGCCGTCTGAACTGCTGGAGCGAAGCTGGTGACCTGGGCTTTCACGCGCGGTGGAACGGTGACGGTGACGACGTGGGTGAGGCTTACCGAACTCTGAGCAAGCGACTGGCGCGAGATGATCGCGGTTCCAAGTACGAGTCCAGTCCACATTCCACGAAGACGAATCATTTGACGAAGCCTCTGCGAATGATGAGCCGCTGCTCACCCAGGGTGATTTCTTATGGCACAATATGCACCCGCCTCTGTGACGGCTCTGTTAAGCGACTATGACTGTTCTGTCATACTCCTAAACTGGCTAAGTGCTAGCAGCAGAAGGGCTTACGGACTCGAGCACAAACCCGATTCCCCGTCGCGTACTGATGGCCGCAGAGGCCCCCGCCTTCTGCAGCTTTTTCCTCAGCCGAGCGACGTGGGCATCGATGACGTTCGAGCTCGGATCGAAATGCATGTCCCACACTTTGTCGTGTAGCTCACTTCTCGAGATCGTCTCACCCGTGCGAAGCATGAGATGCTCGAGAAGCTTGAGCTCCATCGACGTGAGACCTACGTCGTTGCCGTTGCAGGTCACTCGGCGAGTGAGGCGATTGAGTGTCAGATTGCCGACGTTAGCCTGCTCGCCGATGCGCGCGCTCCCCGCACCCCTCCGAATGAGGGTGCGCACACGCGCTCGCAACTCCTCATTCGAGACTGGCTTGACGACGTAGTCGTCGGCGCCCGCATCGAGACCGCGGACAATCGATTCGGTGTCGGCGCGACCCGAGTAGAGGAGGACCGGGGTGTGTCGGCCGTTGCGCCGCAGCTCCTGCAGGATCTCGAATCCATGCCGGTCGCCAAGCTGAAGATCGAGGACAATTCCATCGTAGTCGTTCACGAGGGCGAGAGTACGTGCCTCTTCGCCAGAGGACGCCATGTCTACGGCGTAGGCTTCGTCGCGAAGCACTCGGGCAATGAGCTTGAGTATCGCCTTGTCGTCATCGACTATGAGGATGCGCATCTAGCTCCGGGTTCGTTCGGGAATTTACAGCCAGGAGCGGCTGACGCATGGAGTATCGCCTAATCGGTCGTCAGGTTGCAGGGGAGGATGCAAAAACGGGGGAGAGCATTCAGCTCTCCCCCGTTATGCCGAGATTCGGAAACTGCCTAGAACATCACTCCGAACGTGATCGGAATGTACTTCAGCGAGGGCGCTCCGTTGCTCTCCTGGATCTGATTGTAGCGCGCTTCCAGGAAAGTGTCGAAGCCGCTCAGCGGCAATTTGATGCCGCCCCCCAAATTCCAGCCGAACTTGTTCGACGACCCTGTGCCACCGTTGATGTTCGCACCCTGGGCGTAGAGCCCGGCGCCGCCGATCAGATACGGTGAAACGGACTCGGACGGAATGCTGTATTCCAGATTGCCGGTCACACTCGTGAAGTGGAAATCGCCGGTGAGCCCCGCACCGTTGCTCTTGATGCCGAATCTGTTGTATGCGACATCGAGTCTGACTCCGAGGGGAATCATCTGAGGATGGAAGCCGACGATGCCAGTAACGTTGAATCCCGTATTGGTTGCGTCGGACAGATCGCTCATCGGAATCGACGCTCCGGCGGCAAATCCGAACTCTACGGGCTTTGCGGCGGGGGCGACCTGGGCGCGCGTCGCTAACGGGAGCGAAACAAGCGCCGTGCCCGCGAGGGCGACTGCGAGAAATGCACGCTTCAAAGCAACTCCTTGATGTTGGAAGCGTCCGTGCCCGGCCGGTCGGCCGCCTTTCAGACGCAGGTTCCGGTTACGCAGCGTCGGCACTCTGGTTATTCGCGTGCCGTTCAATGCCGTCAACGGGACGAGCTAGTGTCTTTGGGAGTAACTGTAGTGTCTTTGAGTGCAGCTGGTGGCTTTACCGTCTTCTTGGGCGTGCGGCGCGGTGGTGCAGCCGGTTTGTTCTTTACTATATAAGTCGGATTGATGCGCTCGAGCCGGCGCTCGCGCGAATCGTCGAGAGCAGCGTGACAAGCGGCTCGTGTTGCCGAGAGCGAAGGAGTGGTTACACGCGCGAGCGCGGCGATCGCTTCATCATGGTACGTCGCAACGAAGGCTGAATCGCCTTTGAGAAAGGGAATCCCGCATACTTCTTCCACCGGATACTTGTTGCCGACGAGCGCAAGCACCCGCCCTGGCGCACGTGTCAGCGCCGAGGCCAGTGCGATGGACATCGTCGCCTCGGCGGCGGCAGACGCGGGAGAGAGTTTTTCGGCAACCTGGAGCCAAAGACTGTCGCCGGTCGCGACGCCCGCCGTCACCGAGCGTCCAAAGCTTTCGTCGGAATCGATCCGTTTGGAAACAGCGCCGGCGCCACTGAGTTTTATCTCCGAGAGCACGACCTCCGCGCTTCCCATCGGAGTCCACGAGCTGTCCTTGCAACCGGCCGCGGCGATTATCGAGAGCCAGGCTACTGCGGTCAGCCTCCGTGACACGCTTCGCGTACGCGGGCCGTATCGCTCGGCATCCATATCGCGATGGCACTCGCCTTTCGCTCGGCGTCATTGCCGCCCACCGCCGCTCCAAGGATTTTTACGGTCGAACGCGTCACGTGGAGAGAGTCTATCACCACGCCGTTAGCGCCAAGGCTAGCCGCCTGCTTGCGGACCGATTTGAGCACATCGCCGTTCCCAGTGTAAACCGAGTTTCCTTCGCCTGTAATCAAGGCGACTTCATAGTAATCATACGGAACTTTGTCTCTGCTGCCGTAAGCCGCAACAGCGTCCGAGCAAGTTGGCGCGAGGGTGAGCGCAGGATTCCTGGCGACGACATGCGCGTGAGCAGCGCACGCGCCGAGCGCGCACGCAACTATGATGGCGCTCATGACGCGAGCGGAATCACGGCCATTCATTCTGATTCTCCTCCTTAAGACTCTTAACTTGCTTTAGCCAGTGGACGTGCCGCACGCGTGTGATGAAGCAAAAATCCGGCCTCACACGGAGAGCGCCAAGATAGAAGAAGGCGCCACACGCTCGGGGAAATCAGAGCTGAGTACGAGGATTGCGAACTGGCTGCTGAGGAATCACGGGCCAACTGCTATTTCGGATTGCTGACTGATTGCGGATTGGGAGACTAACTTCGAACTGCGGACAAAGGTCGACGCAGTGCTAATCCTCGATCCGCAGTTAGTCCCACGATCCGTAGTTTGTCTGCGGTTCGTAATAGCAGTTGGCCCGCAGTCGTCAGCACCTAGTTCTCAGTTCGCAGTTACGAGATCACTTTCGCGTTCTCGGGCGACATCGCAAGCTTCTCAAACCGCGCTGGCCCGAAAGTCGCCAATCACGCGCTTCACGCGCGTGTGATCCCGAAGGTCCGAGTCAAACGCATCCCAGCGCAAAGGAGAACAATCCCGCTTGAGTCCTCAGCTCACCGGTACTGTACAGCGTCGCGTGTTGGCGTTGGTTCCGGCAGTGTTGGTTCTGTTGGTCGGCGCGCTCGCCTACGATCAGGCGCGGAACGTGATCGCAGATGTTCAGGAAGTCGGGCGGAGCCACGCGGTCATCGAGGGCTCTCAGTCCCTTCTCGTGCGTGCGGTGGATGCAGAAACAGGACAGCGGGCTTTTTTGCTGACAGGTGAAGAGACATTTCTCGAGCCGTATCGCGGAGCTAGTGACGACATCAACCGCTCGCTGGATTCGCTTAGACAGCTCACTCGCGGGGAGCCGGCCCAACAGGCAAGATTGACCACAATTGCGCGCGTCGTTCCGGAGCGCTTCGCACTCCTCGATTCCGGGATCAATCTCCGCCGCCGCGGCACGATCGTGGAAGCCGCGAGTAAAGATCGTCTGATGGCGGGAAAGAAGAAGATGGATCAGCTGCGCTCGCTCGTCGCCGATCTAACAGCGCACGAGGAGGGTTTGCTTGCCCAGGGGCGCCGTGCCGAGCAGGAAGGCCTCCGAGACGCAGCCTTCGTGTTGGGCGCTGCCGGCATCCTGTCGCTGCTGATCAGCGTCCTGGTCAATCTCGGTTTCTCTCGCGCCCTGGGCGAGCGCGACAGCGCGAATTTCGCGCTGAGAACAGTGAACGAGGATCTCGAGCTCCAATCAAAGCAGCTCGAGGAGCAGGCTGTCGAGATGGAATCGCAGGCCGCGGAGCTCGAGGCAACCGCCGAAGATCTTCGCACGACCAACGACGCGCTCAGTCGAACGACCACCGCCGCCGAGAAGGCCCGCGACCTCGCGGAAGACGCACGCCACCGCCTCGAGCGCGTGCTTGATAATCTTCCCGACGCTGCGAGCGTGTTCGATCCGGAATGGCGTTGGACGTACGTCAATCCCAGCGCGGCGCGTATACTCCTCACGCTCGGCGTCGATCCTTCGCAAGCGATCGGAAAGGTGCTCTGGGATGGCCTTCCCGCCCTAAGGGGAACCAGGTTCGAGACGGAGACCCTCCGCGCTGTTCGGGAATCGACCGTCGTCGAGTATGAGGAATACATCCCGGCGCTCGACGCGTGGACGGAGAACAGCATTGTTCCGCTGACTGGCGCGGTAATGGTCTTCAGTCGCGACGTCACCCGCAGAAAACGCGAGCAGCAGGGCGCGCAGCTCCTCGGCGACGCAAGTCGCGTCCTTGCCTCGACGTTGGATTACGAGAAGACGCTCGAAGCGGTCGCCAGACTAGCGGTGGGTGGGTTAGCTGATTGGTGCGCCGTCGACCTCGCTGACCCGGACGGGAAAGTCCGTCAGGTTGTGGTGTCGCATAAAGACGAGGCGAAGATCAGGTGGGCAAAGGAGCTCAACAAGCGCTATCCACCTGATCATAGTGGGCCGACCGGCGTCGGTCACGTCATTCGCACCGGCCAGGCGGAGCTTTACGCCGATATCTCGGATGCTATGCTCGAGGCCGCCGCACGAGACGCCGGTCACCTGGCCATCATGCGCGAGCTGCAGATCAGGTCGGCTCTCATTGTGCCGATGATAGCGCGCGGCCGCACTCTCGGCGCGCTCACCCTGATCAGCTCGGTTTCCGGGCGCCGGTACGACGAAGCAGACCAGACGCTGGCCATGGAGCTGGCCACGCGCGCCGCGATCGCCATCGACAACGCACAGCTATATAGGAGCGCCCTGGCAGCGAGCGAATCGAAATCAGCGTTTCTCGCGACGATGAGTCACGAGCTGCGGACCCCGTTGAATGCGATCATCGGATACCAGTCTCTTCTCGCAGAGGGTATCGACGGCCGTCTCAACGAGCCCCAACTCATCCAGCTCTCACGAATTCGCTCGAGCGCCGATCACCTTCTCGGCCTGATCGATGAAGTGCTGACCTTCAGCCGAGTTGATGCTGGAAAGGAAATGGTGCGAAGGGAGGAGGTCCATCTTGCGCCAATCGTCGCGGAAGCGCTCGCGATGGTGACTCCTCTCGCAGAGTCAAAAGGGCTCAAGCTGCGCAACCAAACAGCGGATGCAGCCCTCCTTACCGATGGCGTGAAGGTGCGCCAGATCCTTCTCAATCTCTTGTCCAACGCGATCAAGTTCTCCGACGATGGAGAGATCGTTGTGCGATCGCGGCTCGACCGCGATTCAGTCGCGGTCTCGATTGTCGATCCGGGAATTGGAATATCCGCGGAAAACGTTGCCAGGATCTTCGATCCGTTCTGGCAGGTGGAACAGCGCTCGACCCGGAGGGTCGGCGGGACAGGTCTTGGCCTGAGTGTGAGCCGGAGCCTCGCGCGCTTACTCGGGGGAGATGTGAGCGTTGAGAGCCAGGTCGATCGCGGGAGCACTTTCACCGTGACGCTGCCTGTTCGACGCGGGGCGAATACATAGAGACGCAACTGCCGTGCGAATACCTGAACTGCAACCGAAGACTACCTGCGGGGAGCTACCGGCGGTGACGGCGGTTGGTTGCGAGCCTGCTACTTCAGTCCGCTACCGAGGGTCTGGCGCGCGGCATCCCGTTGCTCGGACAGCAGCCGAGTTGTAAAGCGCTGGCCTTCCGAGATACGCTCGACCTCCAACGCTATCGCGTCTACGGCCTGGTTCAACTGCGCGAGCTGCGAGGAGACTTCATTCGGGATCTGAGCAGTTCCTCCGCCCCGGCGGTCCATGCGCCTCGCGAACGCGCGCACGAGCGGCAGAAAGATGATGATGGCGCCGATGGTCAGGAAAAACATGATCGAGATGTCCTCCACCTGCGGAGGAATCGTGTTGTCGAAAGCGTGTGGGGGGATCGTGATGACCTGCGTGCCGTCCTTTCCGCGGATCGTAAATGTGCGGGGGCCTTCCGGCGGCGCGGGCGGTGCTGGCGAGGCGTCCTGAACGCCACCCGCCACACCCCCGGCAATCGCACCATTGATTCCAGCTGCGTTCAATTCGCGCTGAACATTGGCTCTGATCGCGTCGCCCAATTGCCGGGCACCGGCCGCCGCGTCCCGCCCGGCCTGAGCCTGGTCGGTCGTCGCACTCGGACGCTGAGTCGTCGCGGGCGCCGTCGTGGCGTTGCCTGTCCCCTTGCTGCCGCCCCCTTGGATCACCGCGTCCGTACTCCAGATTGCACTGGTCATAGATATCCCATCCGATTCGGTTGCCACGCTCGTAAATAAAACCTAAGCATTTGAGAGTCGCCTCGCGTCCGTCCGTTTCCCAACACAGAGGGAAAGAACTCCGTATTACCTTAGATCTGGAATCGCCCGATCCACCCGACGGATCGATCTTCCAACCCAAAGCCAACCATGCGAGCCCACCCAGCCCTCTCCGCTCTCGCCGGTGCGTTGCTTTGCACCGGACCCCTTTCAGCACAACTCACTACCCCACTCGACTCGGCGACCCTCGCCGGCTTCCGCTGGCGATCGATCGGCCCCGCCATCATGGGTGGGCGAGTCACCGATGTCGAAGCAGTTCCCGGAAACCCCAAAATCGTTTATGTGGCCACAGCCACCGGGGGAATCTGGAAGACAATCAACGCGGGCACGACCTTTTTCCCGTTGTTCGACAAGGAGCGCGTTATCTCGATGGGGGACATCGCTCTCGCCCCATCAAATCCCAATATCATCTACGCGGGGACCGGGGAGGAGGATTCACGAAACTCCATCTCGCCCGGTGGGGGAGTCTTCAAGTCGACGGACGCGGGACGCACCTGGAAGCTGATGGGTCTCGAAGCGACGCAGCAGATCGGTCGCATCGTCGTCGACCCCGAAGATCCCAACATCGTTTACGTCGCGGCGCTCGGCCACGCGTGGAACGCGAATTCCGAGCGCGGTTTGTACAAGTCCACCGACGGCGGCGCGACGTGGAAGCTCTCGAAATTCGTGAGCGACAAAGCCGGCTTCGTCGATCTCGTCATGGATCCAAAGGATCACAACACGCTCTACGCGTCGAGCTGGG
>Ga0209488_10002461_pt1 | contig 15194 bp, 22 predicted proteins | sample Rivendell_Oct201_8_FD_188349 | JGI IMG/M metagenome (GOLD analysis project Ga0209488, IMG submission 188349) | Vadose zone soil microbial communities from the Eel River Critical Zone Observatory, Northern California, USA -... | ecosystem: Environmental > Terrestrial > Soil > Vadose zone >... | reverse complement strand
CCGGACATCGATGTTCCTGACCATGCTCTAGGGAGACAAGACTGTGCTCCCTGGTTACCGGCCACCCATCCGGATGGTGCCCTGTATTTTTACGATCCAGAGTGGGTGTGTCATCGACCTTGAAACTCGCTCTCCCCAGTCGGAATTTATTCGCCATTCCAGAGAATGTTTACTGACACGGACATGTACGATCCCGAATTATATGAAGAAATGGAGCACTTCTATCGGTACCTGCAGAAAACTCTGCGTGTGGATCAATTGACTATTCCCTCTGGAGAATGTGACTTGGTCCTCGACATAATGCCTACGAAGGACGGGAGGATACAATGGTCTTACTACTATGCGTGTCATAAAACTCGGTGCCTGTTCTGGCTCGAAGTATATGACGCACACTATATGATTTCTGAACTAGACGGGGTCGAGTCTCCTGCTCACGTCAGTGAGTTGCAGTCATTTGCAAGTTTCCCCCTGTTTCCACTGATTTAGTTCATAGAGCATCGTTTGGAAGCTCTATATTGGTACATTATTTATCTTCTGGTTTCTCGGGATCTGATGTTGTTAATAGGAACCATTGGTCACTTTTTCCAGCCACGTTTAAAGGTCGCTGTCTTCCACGACGTGTCTACGATGAACTCATGGCGACCTTGGTGCATGGTTGCGTAGGTGAGTCTATGGGCCAGGGGTTGGATTCTCAGGAAAGAACCCAAGATCGACATCATAGATGTGATGACCTCAAAGTCTTCAACTTTCCCATACAATGATGAAATAATGCAAAAGATGATTCAGCTTGTACAGAAAGCCAAAGGTATGCCTCTGTGCAATTAGAAGAGGATGTTATCTGACATTCTGATTCAGAGGCAAAGGGTGGCGCGGAATTCTACACTGCTGGAATTAGTCAGTACATAGTACATATCGTCCCTTGTTAGTTTCTAACTCCTCATTCACAGCCCGCCTTCTGTCGTTTTTCGGTAAGCCCGGCTCAGATGTGATTACAGGTGATTCGCTTTAATCGACTCGTGCACATATCTAAGCACATTGGAGGTTTTTGCACTTCCACGGACAGAGACATGCTCGACTTTTCCGGGGTCAGACAGTGTACGAGAAACCAACACGTGAGAGATCCAAACTCATCACGTGGCTGTCGCCATTCCTTTTCCGGGCACCCGAAGTTCATCTGCGGGAATTGGAGAAGCTGTGGACGGATGGTGTCATTATCGAGACAGTTTGGAAGGACTTCATGGTCAAACTATCAAAAGAGTGGGAGGACATAATACTTTGGGTATCGTTTCATGTCGCGCTGTCGCTGTTGTTCTTAAGGCTCACATTCTCTAGTCGACAGTGATGCTGACAGCCAACGTGGGATTTCTTGCCATCCCCGGCGTGGTGTTTTTTAATATCAATGGATACACGTTGGAGAGCGTGCATCAAGTGGTCATCTTCCCGTCTTCTTCTCAAATTGTCAGCTCGCTCTCGATAGAAGCTAGCATCGGAAGCATTGTGATCGGCTTGTTCCTGACCCGTTTCAATCGCACCAAACAGGAAGCAGACCCATCAGAGGCGGTGAGTAAACAGTCACATCTTACTTTGTTTGCCGACGTGACACTGGGACAGTCAACATATCTCCACGATAACTCCAGGAAAATGTTCGGACTGGAGCCAATGGCTATCATTTTCAGCCTGCCGTGGGCATTCCTCATGTTGTCGTACGTCATCTTCCGCTCTTGTAAATCATCATTTCGCCTTTGAATTTACTGAAACTTTTCGTTTCCCCCAACAGGATGGTGATGTTCTCCATCGCGCTCTTGCTCTTCTGCTTCGTCATCTCGAACATTTGGACGCGAATATTTATGACGCTGATGTTATTCTCTATGTTTGCCTTTACTATATGGTGCATCTGGACCATCTCGGAATTCGGCGACTGGGAGGTGTGGCGGGGTGGCATTCAACCCTCTATTACACGCGCGCTGTGCCGCGTCAAATGTTCGGCGAGCGGCGCGGCTAGATCACTGCGAAATTGTCTCCCTTCAAGTTCTCACACGCCAGATGGTGTCAGCAGCGTTCCGTGACACTCATCGGCTCCTCGGGGTGGTGCTGATGATGTTCAATGCTTTGACACTCAATTCGGTGCTGGTTCGTTGTAGTACTTTGTGACAAGTGTACGAGACCCTTTGTGTACCACTAATACGATACATGTGACATGTGTACAGCCCTTCGAGCGTGAGTGTGATCCTACCGAAACAAACAATTCAACACAGAGCACAAGGGTAGACAGCGCATCCTCATCTATTAGACCTTATTGTGAATTTCGAGCTTTGCATGACCGCGAAAGCGTGAGGGTTATTTGGCGTATTGTTGACAACCACCCGCCAAGCGGGTCATTCTTCCTTTTGCGTGGGCGATGGCAGGTTTGCAGCCACTTGGATATCCGAGTCGATTGGCTTTGTATAGCTGATGTGTCATTCTGCGATCACGAGTATCGAATTCTGGCCACAAAACAAAATATATATCTGCAGGTCGTCACGGTGGGCCTTTCTCTGCGGGCCCAGCCCAACGAGGTTCCGTACCGCCCACCTCTTGTCCAACCGACGTCTCAAAGATAAAAGAAAATACTACTACAAGATCGGGACAAGGCGGATGCGTGGCGTCAGATCCAGAAATACGTTACGTTTGCACAGGCCCAGGTGGCGCAGCCCGAGCGCGCCGCCTCAGTCGCACGGGCAAGGGCTTCACTGTAAGGGTTATCATCATGTTTGCTTGCATGACGCGCTCTCGCCACTGTTCGCCCGTCTCGCCGGGATTCATGATCGGCTCGATGATCCAGTCTCTGACGAGGAGCGTGAGGAAACAGACGGCTTCCACCACCGCGAACTTGCGCCCGATGCATGTGCGAGGGCCTGGCCCGGGTCAGACGTCACGGTGAGTTTATTGTGACGGGTTTCTTAGGGCCAAATTGGAGGCGTACCGAAGCTGAATGCAGAGATCTCTTCGGACTCTGCGGTGACTCCTCGCCACCGATTCGGGTCGTATGTATAGGGATCGGGAAAGTAACGCGGATTGTATTCTGATGATGGCTAGCAGTGAGGAGGTCAGTAGTTTCGTCTGATAGGTGCCAACTCACGGATACCAGCCACGTCCACGATAATTGGCAAGCCTTTTGGGATTGGGACTTGTCTCATCCCTGGTTGCCCGTCAGAGTTTGGAACATTGAGAGTTGTATCATCGGTGGCCTCCCGAATCATTATGTATCCAGCCGCTGTCAGTCGCTCAGAACGAGTGGCATTCGACCAAGGAAAAACGACGGACGGTAAAGCCTCAGCGCCTCATAGAAAGTATGGGCTACCTCCTCGAGTTGAGGGAAATCTTCAAAAGTCTGAAAGACATGGATAGAATGGGATAGTCCAGGAGACACTGTGACGTACTGGATCACGATCGTGTCCTACGACTTTGATGATTTCCTGGTAGACGTTCTCTTGGATGTTCGAGTAGAGCCCAAGGAAACCGATAGTTGCTGCGAGTGTGGATGCGGTCGTTTCTGTAGGGAGTGGGCACTTTGGCGGCTAGTTTAGCTCTGCGAGATAATGAATGCACAAACCATGGCCAGCAAACATCAACCCAAATACGTTCCCCATCTCACATCGCGCATCAAGGACAGACCTAACTCTGATTGCTCAACGTTGTCACTCACCAGTTCGCTGTCACTCAGCTTAAACTTGCTATCCTCCTCGCTAGCACGGACAAGCAAGCTGAACATGTCTTTTCTTTCAGCATCACTGTCAATGGACTCGCTATTCAGATCAGCCCTGTGCTCGAGAATCATCCTCGTCATGTGATCCCGTAGCACCCGAGTCGAGGTGGCCATGTCACGCAACCTGAAAATGGAAGTCACTTCGAGAAGTATATGAGGGTCATGCAGTTGCGGTACGAACGTCTTGAACGGAAGTTTGTACATCCATGACGGAATCATGGTTCTTATGGCCGATGTGTCTGCCCATATACGCATCGCCTTTCGTATGCCCATGTCCCCATCCTCGTCCTTCGTCATACCTTCCCATTGGAATCGTAAGCCAAAGCCGCATGCACAAATTACCAAAAAGGCTAGACGCATCGTGTAGGCTTGTACGGGATCGAGTGTTACTACGTCCTTCTGTGTCCAGCCTTCTGTGGTGGTGATATCTCTATATATTCGCAATGTCTCGGCCCATACAAGCGAATATGTCGAATGATTGAATGCGGGACCAATGATGCGCCGGTGACGCCTCCAGTCTTCCTTGTTGATGGAAATGAGGTTATGGCCCCATTGACTTGGAAAACACATGAATGGGAAACACGAGTATAAATAAAAGAATACCCTACGTCAATGCTTTCACGGCCCACTCCGGCTTCACCCATACTGACTGGGGCCCTCCAGCGACTACTTGCCGTGTGACCTCCAGAGAGGACGTATAGATCACCGGGGTACCTAGAAAAAATGGGACGAAGGAGACAAATTCCGAGCGCCATTGCTTATAAACTACGGAGAAATTAGGGCGATGAAAGCGCATTCCAAAAAGGACGGCACGCACAAGACAGGCGCCATTTCCAGACAAAAGCGAGACCTGGGTTCCATGATGTAGTAGGAAGGACAACGCCGGGGGGCTGGATGGGGGAAAATGGCACGCGTGGGCCCGGAATCCCTCTGACCATCTTATGATTGATGAGTGTTTGCAGGGGTTAGGGTATTCACACCAAGCCTACCTTTAAGCCAGCGACGAATTTGAGAACCCTCGACACGACAAATATGCAGAGCACGGCGCTCGAGAGAATACGCCAGTCATGCATGTTAGTGCCTGGTTCTTGAGGCATAGCTACAGAAACGAGAGGTGGTGGGAGGTTTCAAGCTTACTTCAAGGTTTAGCCGCACAGGGCCCTCTTATTGCGCCCTACCTATTGCATTTGTGGATAATAACCAGTGGGTGACCTCGGTCCGGCCCCGGTCCGTCATGTTTCAACCCCTAATCTTCCTAATATAGTAATCGCGTCGGAATCATTACGCCTATTTGGGACTAGGGTCGGGGTCCTCGGTGAACCTATTGAGTGGCAATCGCACCAAAATGTTGGGCATCGGAACAACCCATCAGCGCTCAGTCATAGCAACTATGGACGATTGCCCGCGGGATGTGATGGAGGCGTGTTGGTTGACAACCGACACAACGCAAACGTGTGACGTGTGACCGTCACGCGGTCTCGTGACCCCGAGAACGAGATTATCGCGCGATAGAGCATGTGCTGCGAGATCGAGCGAATATACCCTTTGATTTCACTAATTTCCTTCGTCACTCCTTAGCTACGGACTCTAGTACATAAAGTACGATACTCTTCTTCGTATCCCCTCAGTCTTTGCTTTGAAAGGCTGAGGTATGTCATTCATTCTTATCTTTACTTTACTCTCGTTGACACTGTAACTAGCCGTACGCTTACAGGTTAGATTACGTAATTTCAGTCTTTGCTTCGAAAGGCTGAGCTGTACGCTCACAGGATGATTGGACTAGCTCCCGGGCCAGCCTATGCGTGGCACTCGCGAGGTGTACTGTAGTGTAGTCGATCAGTCGGTAGGGGCATTTCGTTGCATTTGTCGCTGGTTAAGACATCAAGATAAAAGCATTATCACGTTGCACTCGACATCTTCAGGAATGGTTCAAATAAGCAAGCAAATACTGAGCCATCGTGGCAAAACGTTGGGTACCAAAATAAACCCATTAAACCCCGATTTGGAAATGCCGGGTTCCAAAAACGCCACTTGTCCCTAATTTGGACCTATTTTGGTCAACCTACCTATTAGGGGCCAAACCGGCCGCAATCGGGATCTAGCCTCAGTTCGGGGCTCCGCACCACAAGGATTGGGAAGTTGAAGCGTGTTCTTGAATTGTTGCCATGCCACCCCCGCCCCACCCTACCCTTTTCGACGACGCTACGAACGCATCTATTTCTGCAATACAACGACGACAGAATGATCTACATGACTTTCAGATACCGCGCTTACATGGCTGCTCAGAGTCTCTTGCTGTGCAACAGCAGTACGCCGCGGAGCTTCGCGAGGATTTGGAGACCATCACGCGTCTCGTTGAGGTAGGTACATTTACAGGGCCCTCCTCATGCTCATGCATTACGGATGTTAGTAGGCCCTAGATGAAAACGTCGACGTTCAGCGCAGTCCACGCAGTCGGCAAGACCTCCGCGGTGTAGTCGACGGGTTCAAGGCAGATGTCACTCAGTATGTGATGCCTCTCCTGCTTGATTAGAATCAGCGTCGAACCCTGCTACTAGACTGAGAAAGGATGTGCGGGCAGCTCTGCTAGCCTCGAAACGAGCCATTGACTCCAAGGCATCGTCGAATCGGGAAGAATTGCTACGCTCGTCAGTATTGACACAGGCGAAGACCTCGGACAGCAAAGCAACGTATGTAATAACTTATATGTCTCCGAATTTCCTCTCACGCCATCCCAGAGAGGACGCGGTCATGAAAGCCCAGGTCGATGTCACGGAAGCACTGAGAAGGACAATGGGATTGATGCAGAGTGAATTGGAGCGATCCGTCCTCTCAGTTCAGATGCTCGGTGAGCGAACCTTGGTGTCTGCTCCGATTAATCTAACCTATGCGCCTAGAGGGATCCACGGCTTCGCTTAAAGCAACATCGGTAACGCATGACGTGCTTACGGGACTACTTGGCACCTCAAAGCAACTTGTCACCGCGCTCGAGAAGGCCGATTGGTTGGATCGGATACTTATCTTTGCCTCTCTGGCATTCTTTATCCTTGTTTTCCTTTTCATTCTGAAGCAACGCATTATCGACCGCGGGCTGCGCATCGCGTTCTGGTGGACGCGTTTACTTCCCTCCATGGGCAGAGGCGACTCGCTGCTCGGTGCCAAAGAAGTCGTGATGGAGAAGGGGACCGTTACCTCACAAAACATTGCAGCGGTTGCCTCATCCATTACCGCGTCTGCAGCAACCACTATAGCGTCTCAAGTCGCACATGCCACGGAACGAGATTGGGACGCCCTACGTACCAGCTCGCCAGTTGATGATATCAGCAACATTTCTACCACATCCGCTGAACCCAGCGGAACGCCTCCCCCGGAGCCGGAGAGCTTACATGACGAGCTCTGATAGACCTGATCTTGTTTGTAAATGAAGCTGAATATATTATATTGTCATTCCTAGTGTGAGATTCATGTACATAGGGATCCCTATTCGTCCACCAATTCTGGGTACTGGATTCGTCTCGTACGCGAGTCAGCCAGGGTGTGACCCGCAAACGACAAATGGCGGCAGTGCGGTCCGGGTATGAATAGGTCACAGTCACATGGCAGGGACGACGGTTGACGCTTTATAGTCGACATGTCCACGAACGAGGATACGAGCTCCCCGGCAAAGCGACAAAGGCTCGACGAAGACAAAATAGAGACACAGGAACGAACCTCTCTACTGTCGCGTTTGGAGCGCATCCCGCTCGAGATTCTCGCTGATATTTTCTCTTATGTGAATTCTCCTAATGATGTCCTCTCCGTTTCGCGCTGCAACAAGCACCTCCGTGCCACACTCCTCAACCCCTCCAATGTGATGATATGGCGTCGCGCTCGTCGTCATTGCGTCGTACCCGATCTTCCTCCTCCATTGCCGGGCTGGTGTGAATCCGCATACGCCGCCTTCATATTCGACCCGGGAAATTGCTATGTGCGTATTGCTCAAACACCTTACTTCATGACTCAGAACTCAGAATGATAACTCGATCAGGTCTGTGGTGTCCCGACGAAACGAATGTATTTCTCGTTTGTTGGTAGGGTTCGTCTATGCGGGAAGGTCCGTGTTCCTCGTCTTCTTTATCGTGTCTGGCTCAGGGTCCAGTAGCCCGAGTGTCGTACAACGCTTTTTAAGTATGTTGTGACATTTCTTGTCAATCGTCGCATTGCCTAACTTCAGCGGGCCAAGAAAACATGTTGCGATCCAGATTTATCCAGATCCAAACCAATCCGAGTCGGAACAGTGCTTTTATGGAGAGAGACTGAGATTTTTAGAAATTCCCGTTCTTGATTATGCTGGTAGGTGTTTGATCGTCCGCATGATACTTCGCTTACCAGGTCCTCAGCGGACAGTCGTCACTATTGTGGGTTTTCGTGGAGTATTGAAAATGTTTTCGTTAATTTCCCTGTCAGGTCTCATGACTGATGTGGTTAAAACTAATGCAGAGTACAAAAAAATGACTGTGGGGGCCATATCTCAGGATGAATATCTACGGGTAAGTCCAGTATCAACGACCGTATTCCCCACTTTAACGTTCCCACATCAGCTCCGTGAGACCGATAGTTGTCGTCAGCACCAGATGCTCGAGGTCCGTGTTCGTATATTCACACTGGGCGCTATCCACTGACTTACACTGGCAGCATGCAAAACTCCTGTCATCATGGTGCCAGCAGTGGCGTGATAGATACCGGAGGACAAAGACGTCAAACATGGAATTGTAAGTGTGTGCTTTGTCTTGTCCTTCTCTCTTATTGTGTCGCTCATGTGCGCAGTGCGAGAAAGCTGGCAAAGGAAGCCGGCTGGAATCTCCAAGATCTTCTAAATACTCCTACGTTCTGCTCATTACTACGATGTCATAACGCGTGCCTCGAAAACATCTCTGCGGGTGGTAAGCGTTGGCCTTTTATCAGCCTGAAGAGTTGTAACGGAAAGAAAGCTGTACGGCTACTTTTCAAGAAATTTGATGCAGAGATTCTCTCTCAAGTGGAGAACAGAGCACAAGGACAAAAAGCCCACGCCCAGCAAACGAAACGCGCAAATATATCCCGCCTCTACGATCGTCTATTGAGAGAAAAGAAATATCCTGTCATTCCCAATCTGGCAGAGTTTCGAGTGCTTCCCATCATCAAGACTCTCCAAGACAGGGATGATGTGATGCCGGCTCTGTCGACCAAGCCGACCAAAGCTCCACGCGTCCTGGAATCTGAACTGGAGCGTTCCGATCTTATAAGCGGAATGATCGACGGCGACGTTAAGAAATGGGTCGACACCGCCGTTGCCGCGTTCGATTCGATGTTGGGCTTCCCAAACTGGAAAAGCGCATCAACGAGAATTCTTCATCCGGCCGAGCGGATTACAGTCCGTTTTATCTGCACTCTGTGCAACAACAATCCGAAAAAGAAACGTGCTGCCACAGCATCGCTTGACTTTCGGGAGACTTGCGCGCACCAGTGTGCAGGCCCACCCAGAAAGGCTGCTGCGAAACGAAAGTGGAAGGCTGGCCAATTTGTCCTTGATCAGAAGGTATCTGTCTGGGTGGTGACTGACAAGTCTCCCAAGGCTAACATCCCTCGTCCGCAGGCCATCGATGTGCTTTCCAATGCTCTCTCTCTCCTTGGGCTCAGGGCACAATACCGAGATACAGAGGCTGAAGTCAAGGCTGCGGGTGCAATATTTATGTGCAAGTCCTGTGATTCTCCAATCGTGATGGACTTCCGGCGTCTGGTATTTTGCCGTTTAAGCTCGGGGTCACTTCCTTCTGTTGAGTTTGGTCGTATTTAGGCTGGGCATTGCCGTCGGCACGACGAGATGCAACTTAAACGCCTTTCCGTGGACGAGGCTCTTTCCTTGGGTCTCAATCGCTCGTATAATGAACGATCGCTTGCCAAGTACAGCCCCGATAGAAGTGATGGGGCGAAACAGATGAAAGTGTTTGGGTGTCGTCACTGCCAGTACACAAGCTTAGAGGAGACCATTACGCCACCACAGTCGCGGAACGGCGATGCTCCTCGACAGCGGCGCTTCACGTTCAACGGCCTAATCTCGCACGCGAAAGAAAAGTGGGGCCCAGAGTTTCTTTTTTAACGTGAACGAGTCTCATACTATCCTAGGCACAAGATACTCCGCTTGGGTGACGAGGACTTTTTCCGAGACGTCCGAGACGTCCGCGCACCCACCGATGAAGTGCAAGCTGAGCCAGAGGTCATCGTGATTGATTGATTAGTGTAGGGAATAGCTCAGATTGGGTTCACAAAGCAAGGGTCGCTGCGCTGGCTGTTTCCTGGAGCCGGAGTATGCCATTTTCCTTAACTATTCTCTGCCCAGGCGAAGATTGGGGCAGCTTCTACTTCTATTATCGGCAACTGATGTTTCTTACTGTGTGTTTCTCTGTCACTACCCTGCAGTATCTCGACGCTCAGGGGGCATGTGAGTAATAAACTTTCGAAGAGATCTCCAGGCATTGAGTATGTTGGTCTGAATGTTATTCAACGAATTCCAGATTGATTTGGCATGTGGGCAAAGGACTATCAAAGAAGTGTTGCCATTGTTGGTCACATGAGAATTAAGATCAACTGTCAAGCCCCAATAATGCACGCCGTGATTGACCACGTCGTCCCTCATGGATTCCGTTATTGATAGTAGCTGAATATGTCATAGCACCTACTCGGCCGTCGTAAGATGACGAATAGACAGTGGCGAGGAAGCATCAAATTACTAATAGCCACGTACGAGATCGAATTCTCGAGGCTGTGTCTGAGACGCTGTCTGATCTGCTTTATGTCTACTAAATACTACTCATTCGCCTCCGAGTCTGCAGGAGAAATTTGAGTGTAAGCGCGCGGTGAGCTCGGCAGAGTCAAGGTTCCATGGGAAAAATGGCATGTTCGCTACGCGTCCTCTAGGGTTTCAGTTCGGATCGCTGTTTGGACATCGTAACAATCTGAACATCGACACTTTCCCCTGGAGCCTGCGCCTGTTCGGGACTTCGACGGATGTCACCCCGACCTTCAAGATCAAGATTTTGACGCGTTTCATGCTCCCAAGGCCGCCTTGATCCAAGTCTCTTCCGCGAGCTTGTAGAAATAGAACTCCATTTATTAGCAGGACTAGGACTTGATCCTACTTCAGCCGCATCCGAGTCGTGCTGGCACCCGTGGCCGTTGGAAGACCAACCGAGTGCACGTTCGAGAAGAGAGCTGTGTCGACCATGCGGCGTTCTTCAACAGCTGCCAGTGTCTGTCACGTCTTGCAACTTCTCGTCAGACATATTCTCCTAGCGTGCGGCCTCGCCTACCAGCGTCGATTTCTCGTTGCATTGTAGATGACATGAACTCGCGCTTGATAGATGGGAGACGAAGGCAAAGCCTCGGCAGCCCAGCTGCCACAACTGGTTTGTAGAATCAGTTTATGGCCTCACGAATGTCTTCCTTCACATGCTCTAGTACTTACTGGACAAGAAGATAGAGTGTTAGAACAAACAATAGGAGACGTGATTGTCTGGATCCCTGGTGGAAAAAAAGATATGCCAGAACCACGATCTCTTCAATCCCAGGCCCAATCTTTGTATAGGGATGTCCCCACTCAGGCTAGCACCGGTGGTAGCTAACTCCGAAAGGTGTTTGTTCATTCACTGGATGGGTGATGCCTGGAACAGATTGATACCACACAACTTCACTAGATACTCCCAAATTGGAAGTTTGTACAAGAATTATGAGGGCCGCCAGATCAACTTTATTCTCGGACAGACATCTTTAGGCATTAAACGTATGATTTTTTCAACAGACTAATTGCTACCGCGACGGGTCCTGCGTTTAGCGATGCCCGCAAGAACCTGCTTGCCCGTGAGTACAGCAAGAGTGGCCGCACCGGAGCCATATAAGAGGATCTGTCCGAGACGAAGCTCGATCCAGTACCAAAAAAGGAGGCCCTCGATGAGGCCGAGTGAGAATAAGAAGGACAGAACACTAGGCGAGAAGAGGTGAGGAACGCCTGGGCGAATTGCACCCCACTATGAGCACAATCCAGAAGATGTCGTCAGCACCGCACACAGGGCCCAGTGCACGAAGCGAACGAGGTATTACACGCACCAACGTAAAGAGGACAGCCCATGGGGCAAGGACGAGCGCGGCGAAGAGCGCAGAGATGGGACGAAGGGGAAGCTTTGGCTCCGGGCGGAAGGTATGCGCAATCTGGGGGCGCGGATGGTAGAGGACTTCCTCTGGGTGCACGGGCGGCGATGCGGAGGGCGGGACGTGAAGGTCAAAGAGGTCGAATGATGCGGGACTGTGCACGAAGGAGCCGAGGAGAAGGGAGACTTGTAGCGGCGCAGCGCCGGAAGGTGGGAGGGAGCTCAAAGGTTTGGCCATGTTCTTTCGTTTTTTTAGAAAGGGAGAGGTTGCAGAGGACGACCAGCGTTAGTTAGTGGGGGATTGAGACCTCATGTAGTGAAACGATGTACCAGTTCAAATTTTGCCTTGCCGGAAGACGAGATTTTAACGGGCTGAATGCCCTCCTCGCCTGTTGTTGAGTCAAAGAAACGCAGGAAGGTCTGATGCGGCTGGACGCCGTTGTCAGTTGCCTGTTCTGTGACTTGGAAGGTGAGCTTCAGCGTATCACTCGGGCCCAAGGTGACAGAATCAGGGCGTTTTTTGAGAGAAATCCTGTTCAGGTTATTCTTTTTAGCACGAGTGAATTGAATATTTATATCACATACGGCTCTGAACGCAGCTGGCCGCCATCAGGTCCAATGACCGTCAAACGGGGGGATTGAATAGTGAGTTGACCAGCATGCGCAGCTACGATAAAGAAAAGAAGAGCCAAAAAGAATGGTTGAAAGCCCATGTGGTGATGTGCCAGATGCCAGGAAAAATGACTGGTGAGATAGAAAGATGTCCTGCGCTCAGTTAGCCACGTACACGGCACGGTTCGCTTTTGCAAATTGGTCACATGAGTAGCCGAAGGGAATAAATGCAAAAATAAAGACCCGACCGTGGTTCGAACACGGGACAACACGATCTGCAATCGTATGCTCTACCACTGAGCTACCGAGTCACCGGTTTCTATCCGAAGGCATACATTTATATCACAGCAGGCTCATCCCGTGAACAGTGACGCGTCGTTTGTGGACGCGTTTCCCTTCTACTGAGACTGTCTCTTTCTAAACATCCGAAATGGCTGACGTCGAAATGAAGGACGCGAAGGTTAAAACCGACAAGGACGATATCGCAACGACCCCACAATCCCCCGTCTCGGAGATAAAATCCAATGTCGCGCTAATCGAGAGAGCCGTGTCCACACTAGAACCACGGTTCACCATCCGAGTATTGCGTTCACTGACTGCACTCCGGAAACGCTTAGACGAGAAGGCACTGTTGGACGCTGTATCCGAAATTTACCCTCAAGGTGTGTATGTCTTTGCATTAGGGAATTAACCCTTCTCATCAAATCGCAGATTCACCGGTCAGGTCGTCTCTGCTTTCATGGCTCCCCGCTACACCCGCTCAAGATGAATCCATGGAAGTCGACCCCTCTCCTTCACCGAAAGTATCCTCAGAGACTGTACCTGAAACGGAGATCTATTTCCGCCTTCTCATCTTGTACCATCTCCTCACTTCTCCAAGTACATACTTTGAGGCCATCAACCTTGCCAACGAGACTGTACAAAAGATTCAGTCTCTGAACCGTCGAAGCTTAGATCCGATTGCTGCAAGGGTTTGGTTTGCCCTAGAGCGGGCATACGAACTCGGTGGAGAACTCTCTGATGCACGACCGTGAGTATTTTGTCATCTCTGTTTCTCCCGTCCCATTAACCGCTGCCTTTTTAACAGCCTCTTCCTTGCAGCCCAACGGACCGCTTCCCTTCGCCACGATGATGAGACCCAAGCTTCCCTCATCAATCGCCTTCTTCGCAGTTACCTCCACTACAGTCTTTACGACCAAGCCGACAAACTCATTTCGAAAACTAATTTTCCTACTTCCGCTCCCAACTCGCAATACGCTCGTTATCACTACTATCTTGGCCGCATCAAAGCCGTGCAGCTAGACTACACCGCTGCGCACACTAACTTGCAACAAGCGATCCGCCGAGCACAGGCACCCAAACTCGCGCCTGGATTCTACCAAGCCGTACACAAGTTGTTCGTCGTAGTAGAGCTTCTCATGGGTGACATCCCTGAGCGTAGCTTGTTCCGACACCCTGTGCTCGAAAAGGCCTTACGTGGATACTTTGACATCGTGAAAGGCGAGTTGCCCACGCCCACCATAGTTGTCCTATCTCACACCTTTGTAGCGGTCCGTACCGGCTCCCTCTCGCAGTTCCAAAGTACACTCAAGACGCACGCCGCTGGCTTCGAGGCAGATAAGACCTACACCCTTGTCGCGCGCCTCCGGCAGAATGTGATCAAAACGGGCATCCGCCGTCTATCCCTCTCATACTCACGCATCTCGCTGCGTGACATATGCGTCAAATTACACCTAGACTCGGAAGAGGATGCCGAATATATTGTTGGAAAGGCCATTCGCGACGGTGTTATCGAGGGCCGGATCGTGCATGAGAAAGGCTGGATGGAGTGTGGAGGACAGAAGACGGGATATGGCCCCGAGGTTAGCGAAATGTTCTCTCGTCGAATTGGGTATTGCTTGGAGCTCCACAATCAAAGCGTCAAGGTATGTCCTCTAAACTGCGCGCGTGTCGAGTCGAAATTATTCACCTTATGTAGGCCATGCGCTATCCGCTCAATGCGCATAGAAAGGACCTTGTAGATGCCGAAGGTGCTCGGGAGCGAGAGAAAGAGTTAGCAAAGGGAATCCAAGAAGGAGAGATCGACGAAGAGGATGCGCTAGGCGGCGACTTCTGATGTCACCGCACATATTTGTATGCGCAATGTGATTTTTGTTTTCATGCGTCGAGCGTAACAGTCGCAGGAAGTACCTCTGGCAAGAGTTATTCATCTATGAGACGGTGGTCATCTGGTGCCACTATTCCGTGGTGCTATCTTTGAGACTAGAGCAAGTGATTCGCGATGAACAGTATGTGTTGCAAATTTACCCGAACGATGACAACATTCTACCCAATTACCTTATCTCGAACGTCTATGTGCGCACTCACGACGAGAAGGTGATGTACAGAAACTTGGCTAGGGAGCATCTCAGGGATGAAATTCACCACAGTGCAAGACACCACATTACATTCTGCATGTGGGAGTAATTTTGAGTGTCCAGCTGAGTGGCCAAAATCTGGGAAGGAATATGGGGGAGGGAAGGGCTGATTCTCGCATTTCTCAAGTTTCGGTTCAGTTTTAACAAGTATTGTCGCATCAAACATCAGGAAAATATCCATTTACTCGTTTACTTGTCTACTTTTTGAAAAAATAGAGGGTTTTTTTGTGCTTCACTCCTCCTGAAAATGCATTTGGG
>Ga0209488_10002460_pt1 | contig 15199 bp, 8 predicted proteins | sample Rivendell_Oct201_8_FD_188349 | JGI IMG/M metagenome (GOLD analysis project Ga0209488, IMG submission 188349) | Vadose zone soil microbial communities from the Eel River Critical Zone Observatory, Northern California, USA -... | ecosystem: Environmental > Terrestrial > Soil > Vadose zone >... | reverse complement strand
GCGCGATTGCGCGCCAGGCTCCGAGCGCGCCAATCCGGGTGCGGGTCGCGATGCAGCCGACCTTTACCCGCTATATCTTCAACTTTACCGAGCTTGTCGCCGTCTCAGCCGACAACAGCAAGGACAAGCTGACACTGACCTTCGACGGGGCCTACAAGTTTGATCTTGCCGACGCGGTCGCGGCACTGCCGCCGATGGTCAGCTCGATCACCAGCGGGCTCGAACGTGAAACCGCGACCGTGCGTTTCAACTTTTCCAGCATGGTCGATGTGCGCACCTTTCGAGAGGACAACAGCTACGTCCTCGACGTGATCTCACCGGACGCCAAGGCGGAAGGAAACGGCCGCTCGGACGATCTGGCAGCGTTGGCGGCCGAATTGGCGGTCCGGGCGCAGCGACCGGCAGACGAGGCCGAGGAGCCGGATAACCAACGCCCAGATAATCAACGCCCAGAGAATCAACGTCCAGGCACGCCACAGGCGTCGGGATCGCGCTCGGCGGTGCCCGCTCCTGCGACCGCTCAGCCGTCGCCATCCAATCCGGCGCAGCCGGCAAGGTCCAGTGAGCGATCCAGTGAGCGGCCGGTTCCCGCGCAGCCACAGCCACAGACGCCGCAGCCACAGATCCCGCAGCCAGCTGCTGTGCATCCACCTGCGGCGCCCAGCGTGGCGACGGCTAGCGAGCCCGAAGGCGAGCGGCCGACACTATCTCCTCCGACGGCGCGTCCTGTGCCGCCTCCCACTCCGAGTGAAGGGGCTGCGCCCGCGCCACGGCCGCGCGCCACGCCGGTTGTCCCGGAGCCGGGCGCCGGAATAGCCACCCGCGTCAGGCGCAGCGGCGACAACGTGACCTTCGAGTTTCCGTTCGCGTCAGCGACGCCTGCCGCCGTCTTTCGCCGCGGTGATATCCTCTGGCTGGTCTTCGCCAGCGAGGACGCCGTCGCAATTGCGCCGCTCGAGGGCGAGATTGGCCGCAGCATCAAGGGCGTGATCAGAACGCGCGCGCGCGACGCCGAGCTGGTACGCATCAGGCTCGACCGCCCCATGCTGGTGAGCGCCCACACCGAGGGCACTGCCTGGAACATCACGCTCGGCCCGGAGGTGGTCGAGCCATCACGTCCGCTCTCGCTCTATCGCAGCCGGATCAGTGCATCCCGCTCGAGCATCAGCGTTCTTCTCGACGATGCGCGCGACCTCTATCGCATCGAGGACCCTGAGGCCGGCGACACGCTGCTCGTCGTAACGGCGCTCGCACCCGCGCGCGGTTTTTTCAAGACGCAGGACTTTGTCGAATTCCGCATCCTGCCCTCGACTCACGGGGTTGTCATCCAACCGCTGGCGGACGACCTCAGCGCCGAGCTTGCCTCCGACAAGCTCGTCGTCTCGCGTCCGAACGGGCTTACGCTGTCGGCGGTACAGGGCAATACGCGCGGCGGCGGTGGCAGCGCGGCGGTGCAGCGGCAGGTGCTCGACACCCAGACCTGGGGATTTGATCGTCAGGCCGATTTCAAGGAGCGGAATTGGCAGCTCCTGAGTGCTGCCGCCGATGCGCCGGAGACGAAGCGGCTGCTGGCGCGTACTGACCTTGCCCGCTTCTACCTTGCCCGCGACATGATCTACGAGGCGAAGGCCGTTCTCGACGTGGCAATCGCGGATCAGCCGCCGACGGCGGAGAACCCGTCGGCGGTGGTGCTGCGCGCGGTCTGCAACATCATGATCGGCCGGGCCGACATGGGTCTCAAGGATCTGGCCAATCCGTTCGTCGGCAACCAGAATGACGCGCCGCTGTGGCGGGCGCTGGCCTATGCCAAGCTCGGCAAGTGGCCGGAGGCGCGCGAGGGCTTCCACGCCGTGGAAGCCGCGGTCGGGACGCTGCCGCTCGAGCTGCAACGCAACGTCATGAAGGAGATGATCCGCGCCTACATCGAGGTGGGCGACATCACCGGCGCGACGGCTCAGCTCAATGAGTTCGAGGCGATCGGCATCCCGCAAGAGCTCGAGCCCGCGATGGCGCTCCTCAACGGCCGCCTCAACGAGGGGCTTGGCCGGACGGAGGATGCCCGTCGCTTCTATCAGGTCGCGGCCGACTCGCGGGATCGCGGAGCTGCCGCCCAGGGGCGGCTGCGTGAGGTCGTGCTGCGGCAGGCGCGCCAGGACATCGATCGCGTCGATGTCATCAGCCAGCTTGAGACATTGGCGGCGACCTGGCGTGGCGATCCGACCGAGATCGAAGCGCTGCAGATGCTCGGACGCGCCTATACGGATGATCGTCGCTATCGTGATGCGTTTCAGATCATGCGCACGGCCATCTCGGTGAATCCGAACTCGGAGATGACACGCCGCATCCAGGATGAGGCCGCCAGCACCTTCGACAGCCTGTTCCTGGCCGGGAAGGGCGACACGCTGCCGGCGATCGATGCGCTCGCCATGTTCTACGACTTCCGGGATCTGACCCCGATCGGACGGCGCGGCGACGAGATGATCCGGCGGCTCGCCGATCGTCTTGTGTCGGTCGATCTGCTCCAGCAGGCGACCGATCTCCTCAAGCATCAGGTCGACAACCGCCTGCAGGGCGCCGCACGCGCCCAGGTGGCGGCGCGCCTCGCGGCGATCTATCTCATGGACCGCAAGCCTGATCGCGCGCTGGCGGCGCTGCGCGGCACGCGATCATCGGAGCTCAGCAACGAGCTGCGCAACCAGCGTCTGATGCTGGAGGCGCGCGCGTTGTCGGAGACCGGCCGCCACGATGTGGCGCTGGAGGTGGTCGCTAATGTGTCGGGGCCCGAGGCGATCCGCTTGCGTGCCGACATCCAGTGGGCGGCCAAGCATTGGGCGCTGGCGGCCGAGCAGATCGAGCTTCTCTATGGCGAGCGCTGGCGCCAGTTCGAGCCGCTCGAGGACAAGGAGCGCCTCGACATCCTGCGCGCCGCGGTCGGCTACGCGCTTGGCGACGATGTGCTCGGGCTCAATCGGTTTCGCGAGAAATTCGCCGCCAAGATGGGCGACGGCCCGGATCGGCGCGCCTTCGATGTCTTGACGGCGCCGGCCGCCGCTTCCGACGCTGAATTCGGCGATGTGGCGCGCGCGCTGCGCGCAGCCGATACGCTGGAGGCCTTCCTGCGGGATCTGCGCGCGCGTTATCCCGCCCTCGGCACGCTGCCGGCGTCGCGTCAACGTGCGGCGACCGAGGACCGCACGGTGCAGGCGCGCTAAAGCGGCCGGGCGACGCTCAGGTCACTCCGAACGCACGCAGCAGCTGCCATACCGAAAGCGTCACGATCAGGGTGCCGACCGCGATCATCAGTGCGCGAGCCGGCACGTGCTTGACCATCCATCCGCCGAAGGGCGCCGCCAGCACTCCGCCCAACACCAGCGGCAGAAGATGCTCTATGGGGGAGGCGCCGAGCTCCACGAAGAATGTGGTCGCGGCCGCGACCGTGACAAAAAACTCGGTCGTATTGACCGAGCCGACCACCTGGCGCGGCGCATGGCCCGAGCCGATCAGCGTCGAGGTGATCATCGGCCCCCAGCCGCCGCCACCGCTGGCATCCAGAAACCCCGCCACAAATCCCAGTGGAGCTGTCCAGCCCGCGGGCTCCTCGCGCGCTGCTGCGATCCGCGTCGACTTGTAAAGAATGTAGAGGCCCATGAGCAGCAGGTAGATATAGACAAAACGCCGTGCCGCCGAGACATCGACATTCGAGAGGATCCAAGCGCCCACGATCGCGCCGAGCACGCCGGTGAAGCCAATGCGCAGCATCAGGCGCCAATCCACATTGCGATGATAGATGTGCGACGCTGCCGAGGCGCCGGTGGTAAACACCTCGGCGGTGTGGACCAGCGCGCTCGCCTGCGCAGGCGGTAGTCCCAGCGCCAGCATGGCAGTGTTGGCCAGCACGCCATAGGCCATGCCGAGCGCGCCGTCGACCAGCTGTGCAACGAAGCCGACGGCGAACAGCAGCAGGAATTCGGTAGTCATCAACGCCCCTTCTGTGACTGCGCTCGCCCATGATGAGTATTCGACTGAGCGTAAGACAGAATGATTGCAATCATGCTTCGATATAAGGTCGCACCGGAGTAGGTCACCTGACTCATCCACAGTCTTGAGCACAGTGAGCGATGCATTCAACTGTCCGGGCCGACCGTAGAGATGCGGCAGTCTCCTGCATGAGGTCGGCGGCGCCTTGCGCTAACCGCGCTCGAGGGGCACAGTTCCGCGCCTAGACTTTGATCTGACCAGTTGCATCGGATCAAAGCTCAATTTTTTGTTTTGAGCATGATGTTCCAGAAGCCGGCTTGGGCTTTTCGGGATCATGCCTTGGGGAGGGCCATGATCGATCTCAAGAGCATCAGGACCGACGTGGTCGGCAGCTTGCTGCGCCCGCAGAACCTTAAAGACGCGCGCATCGCCTTCGACGAAGGGCGCATCGACACGGCCGCCTTCCGCGCGGTTGAAGATGCCGCGGTCACGGCCGCGGTTCGGCTGCAGGAGAGTGCGGGCCTTGACGTGATCAGCGACGGCGAGATGCGCCGGCTGAACTTCCAGGACAGTTTCGGCGCGGCGGTCGAGGGCTACGACGCCAAGCGCTCGACGCTCAAGGTCTACGAGAGCCGTGTGGAGGGCTCGGCGCCGCTGCAGCGCTGGGACATTGCGCAGATGCACGATGTCGGGACGGCGGTGTCGCATCGCCGCCCCGCGAAGGCGCGGCTCACGCTCGCGCGCAATGTCCCGCTTGAGGAATACCAAAACGTCAGCCAGCTTGCAGCGCGGCCCGTCAAGGTATCGCTGATCGGGCCTGACCGGATCACGCAACGCTTCGACTATCAGGCCTCGAGCGCGGTCTACCGCGAACTCGACGACTTCATCGCCGACGTGGTGGCGATCGAGCGGGCGATCGTTGACAGCCTGGTCAAGGCTGGCTGTCGCTACATCCATATCGATGCGCCAGGCTTCACGGCCTATGTGGACGAGCCTTCGCTCGCGCAGATGCGCGCGCGCGGCGAGGATCCGCAGCGCAACTTGGAGCGTTCACTCAAGGCCGAGGCGGCCGTGGTGTCCGATCTGCCCGGAGGCGTCGCCACCGGCATCCATCTCTGCCGCGGCAACCAGCGCAGCATGTGGCATCGCGAAGGCGCCTATGATGCGATTGCCGAGCGCTTGTTCAATGCGCTGCCGCATGACCGCTTCTTGCTCGAATATGACAGCCCGCGCGCCGGCAGCTTCGCGCCGCTGCGCTTCGTGCCCAAGGGCAAGGTGGTCGTGCTGGGCCTCGTCAGCACCAAGGTGCCGGAACTCGAGACCGTTGACGCACTCAAGCGCCGCATCGATGAAGCCGCGAAGATCTTGCCGCTTGACCAGCTCGCGATCAGCCCGCAATGCGGCTTCGCGTCCGACGTGGTCGGCAACCTGCTCAGTGCGGATGAGCAGAAGCGCAAGCTCGAGCGCGTTGTGGAGACGGCACGACAGGTGTGGGGCAGGTAGGAGCGACCGCGCCTTTCTCAATGATGCGCTAACGCCACTCGATCGCGTTGCCGGACTTCGCGGGCGGCGATTTGCAGGCCGTGTCGATTTTTTTCCGGACGTCCTCCACGCCGGCGAGATCGAACGTTGCCGGTGGCGTGGCGCCGGAGCCGTCCTGCACGCGAACACCAAACTGACCCGGATCGGACATCAGGCCCAGAAGCCGCGCGGCATCTCCGCGCAAGGTCGCGCCATGTCCCCCGGCCGATGACACCCATCGTTCCTGCATCTCCTGTTGGCTGTTGATGCGATACGCGACCTGGACGTCATCACCTCTCAACGGCTTCCACGCTGCGGTCGTGCCAAGGGATATCTCGGTGCGTTGGGAGCGGCAGCCAACGGTCAGCAGCGACGGTGCATTGCCGGAGGTTTTGCGAGTGAGCTTGGTTGCGGTGATCTGCGGGCTGTAGTCGACTGGCGACATGGTCGCGCTGACAATCCAGTCCTCGCCGGCCCGTACCGGCGGCAGTGTGGCCAGGGATGCTTCGCGCGTCAGCGCGCGCCAGAGCGCGTCAATACATCTCTCACGTGCTGTGCCCTCGTGTCGGAGGCAGGCCCTGATCCGCGTGACAGTATCGTCAGCGGGCTGGGCCTGGCTCTGCTGGTTGAGGCCTGCGAGGGCCAGCCCGGCGAGCAACCAGGCCTTTAGTAAACCAGCCTTCATCGGCGCATCCCGACGGTCGCAGTGTTGGCGTTTAGCCACTCCTGAGCGGCACGAAAGCGCTCCAGGCCCGGCACTTTGGCATTGAGGTTGACGTCCTTCCATTTGCTGTCGAAGCCCTGCGCGTGCAGGCGCTCGATGCGGCTGAAGAGATATTCGGTAAAACGCGCCACGCGCCGATACCGATCGGAGGTGGTGGGCCAGTTGTATGCCGTGAGGATCGTAGGCACCGCGATGGTCTCGACTTCGACGCCCGCCGGGACCAGGTTCGGGTAGTCCTTGGCGTCGAGCGTCGACGGCAGATAGTAGTCCTCGAACTTGGGGCCATATTCGATCGGCAGGAACTTGAAGCCGGGGTCCCACTTGCCCTTCAGGAACGCGTCGATCGGCTTCGACGTGATGAAGACCACGGCGGCCACCTCGCCACGCCGCATCTGCTCGATCGCCAACGGGTGCGGGATGAACATCTGCTCCACGTCGAGCCCCAGCCGGCTGAAGAGCATCGGGCCGGTGAAGGCCGCCGCGGTGCCGCGGGTATTGAAGTTGACCTTCTTGCCCCTCAGATCGGCAAGCGATTGGATCTCGGGTCGAACGAAAACATGCAGCTCGGACGGAAACAGATTGAGAATGTAGGTGATGCGCCGGCTCACGTCGGGCAGCTGCTGCTTATACTCCTCGAGCGAGTCGCTTGAGATGATCGCCATGTCGACGCCCCTGAGAAACAGGAGGTCGTTCAGATTCTCGGTCGGCCCGCGCGTCACGATCGGCAGCACGTGCAGGTTCTCGCCATCATTGACCACGCGGGCAATCTCGGTCGCGAGCCGGATCGGCGCGCCTTCCAAGAGGCCGCCGGCAAGGCCGAGCGTCCATTCGTTGATCTTGAGCTTCATCTGCGTTTCAGGCGGCGGCGGATTGGCCTTGGCCGGTGCCGCCTTCTTTTGCGCGAGGGCCTCGCCCCCGCCCAGCATCACCAACGCAGCGAGCAGGCATCCAGATAGTTTCGTTGTCAGTGTCATCATGGCCTCCCTTGACTTAGAGTTTGCTGTGCGGGCACCGGCAGCGCGGCCGCGCCGGCGCCAGTTGCAGCCGATACCGGCTGGGCAACGCCGCGCCACGGCTGGATTTCCTCGCTGCCGAAGCTTGCGACCGGCAGCGGCTTGAGCAGCTTGAGCCGGCCGGCTCTGGGCGCAGTCGTTTTGTTCGGCAGGCCCGCGAGATAGCGCACCACCACTTCGACGCCATCGAGCGCCTTGCCGTCCTTGTCCTTGAGGACGGTCACGTCGCTGGCCGGCACCGTATTGATGAGGTCAGGATCGCGCGCGTAGTAGTAGGACGCATACGTGTAGGAGGCGGCGGGATCGAGCGGCTTGAAGCTCCTGCTCACCCGGTCGAACACGCTGATGTTGACCGCGCGCTCGCCCTGCTTGGCGTAAGGATCGATATCGGCCCGCAGGCCGCTGAAGTTGAACAGCCAGCCGCCGGTCCATTTCGCCACATCAGGATTGAGCGACCCATCGATGGAATTCTCGATTTGATTGCGCAGCTGCACGCCCTTGATGGTGCCTTTGGCAATCAGCGGACCGATCGGGATGAAATGATAGAGATCCTCAAGCTTGATCGGGCCTGGCTGCACCACCGTGCCGTAGCGAAAACCGCGGATTGCGGCGACATCGGCTTCCGTCGCATGACGGAACGCATCGGCGAGCAGAATGTGCGAGCTGCCCTCGACCACGGCCGGCGGCTCGTGTGTCGTTGTGTTCATGCGGTGAAGCGCAACTTGCGTCCGTCCAACCACGGTGTCGATCGGCTGCGTGAGCTTGGTGCCGTTGAAGGGATTGACCTGCGGCTTGAAGTCCCGGCCTGACAGGAATGGTTTGCGGATCTGCGCGACCAGACCGGCGATCGAGCGGTCCGGCGTGACGCGGTCGTCGATGTGGTGCAGCGTCCACTTCCAGCTGCTCAGACGACCGTTCGTGACCGTCAGGTTGAGCTCGCCGATGACCTGGCCGTCCTGCCCGACCTCGGTGACGAGCGTGTTGGTGCGGGTGACGACCGGTTTGCCGGTGATCTCGTGCATGTCTGAGGACAGGATCACGTCGATGCCGGGCGTCTGCTCGGCGAGCCTGATATTGTTTGACAGGCCGAGCTCCGAGATCACGACGACGAGCGCGACCTGCTCACGCTCGCGCAGCAGGGGAACGAGCTCCTTGAGCTCTGCATCACCTTTGGTGAACCGCACGCCCTTGGTGACGGCGCGGCCGACGACTTGGGGACCGCGGTCGGTGGTGAAGCCGATGATGCCGATCTTCACGCCGTCGACCTCGCGGATGAGATAGGGCGGCAGCACGCGGCTGCCGGAGCGATCCGCGTAGGGCTCGCCATCGAAATAGGCATTGGCGGCGAGCGCGTTCCAGGGCGCCTTGGGCGCGGCGCCCGTAAACAGCTCGAGCGCGCGCTCGACGCCGTAGACCCAGTCCCAGTTGCCGGGCGTATAGGCGTCAATGCGGAACCGGTTGAGCACGTCGACCAGCGCCTGGCCGCGGGTGAAGAGCGCCTCGGCCGAGCCCTGGATGGTGTCGCCGGTGTTGATCAGCAGCGTCTTGCCGCGCGTGCGCCGGGCGCGAATCTCGTTGATGGCCGTCATCATCCGCGCCAGGCCGCCATCGGTCGCGCCCACAGTCTTGGTCGCGCCCACAGTGTTGATCACAGTTTTGGGGTGCAGGCTCGGTCGCGGGACCATATGCCCGTGCACGTCTCCCATGTGAATGAACGTCACCTCGGCGGCGGCAGCCGGCGTGATCAGAGCTGCGAGCGCGATCGCCAATGCAGCGCAAAGTCTTCCGGCCAGATGGCGCCGTAAACGTGAGGCGGCGTTATGCGTAGACATGGCAGTAGACGTAGACATGGCATACGTGGAGATGGCCATTCCGAATCCTCACCCTTGACTTGACCGGCAGCCGTTCATCGACTGCTCGGCAGCAATGTCTTCACGTGTTCGGCCGGCGTTGCCGCCGGCCGTCATGGCACTGTGCGCGTCAGTCGCTCGATGCGACGGGATGCCTCGGCTGATCCGGCCTCCATGGCGCGCTGGTACCAGACGCGCGCCACATTGGGATCGGGCGCAAGCCCGAGCGCGCCAAGATCGGACACGGCAGCGGGATCGAATGTCGCGCCGAGCAACAACGCTGCTTCCGCATCGCCGGCCTCGGCTGCCGGCCGCAACACCAGCCGCGCTGCTGCGAAGTCGCCGATCCGCAGCAGCTCGACGCCGCGCTTGACCAACTGGGCCAGGCGTTGCGGGTCGAGCTTGCCCGCCTGCGGAATGAGCGGCGAGGCATCATTGGCTTTGGGCTGTGGCCGCGCGGTCGCCGTCCGGTCCGTCAGCTTGGCAACCCATTCGTAGCTGGCGGCCTGGGTATCAACCGGGACATTGCCGGACGCGCGCAACTGAATGACGGTGCGCATCGTGCCGACGAAGGAGGCCGGCGGAATCACCAACACGCCGGCAAGATCCCGTGGCGGAATTTGCCAGCCGCTCGGTCCGAGCTTCTCGCCGGCCGACAGCCGGCTGCCTTCGGTCAGGCCAGTGATGTGAATGGCCTCTTCACCCGCGCCGAACAGCATGCCGCCCAGTGGGATCGGCTCGTTCACGAGCGCCTGCCGATCTTGAATCCCGATCAGAATGGAGGTGATCGGTCGCGATGTGCCCGCCGGCGCCAGCCCGCTCGACATCGCCGAATCCAGGGAAGCCGCTGGATTCGACGGGATCGGGATGCGTTCCGGTGCGGGCATGATCTCGATCCCTCCCCACACCAGGAACAGGATCGCCGCCACGGTGGAGAATGAGATGGTGCCGACGAGAATAGGGCCACGCGCGGGCTTCGTCGCGTGGAGCGACGGATCCGGAACGTTGTCTGCATCATTCAATAGTCGATACCGCGGCTCCCGCAGATCCGCGTCGCCTTTGAACATTCCGGGCATCGGGGTCAAAAGCGGCTCGCGTCTCCCCGCGAGACCAATGTGATCCCCGCGAGCTCTGTCGGTGTCGCTTTTCTTCTCATTCGGTGCACTCATTGTTGCGGCTTCCTTTTGAAGGCTGTCAGTGCGCCTTGCGGTCTTTGCTTGCTCTTCGATTGGTGGCGCGAAAACCCTCCTGCTCTCGCTGATGCGTATGGATGGTTGTTGTTGTTCCGGGCGCGGCCGGGCGTCGCGAGCGCGCTCATCACTTGATGCGCTGGCGCTTGATGCACGAGTACTTGCCGCCGCATCTTTCGCCGGGGTGCGTCGACGATTGGGATCGAGCGGAATTGGACCGAGATCTCGGTCCAGCGCTGCCCGCAGTGGACCAGCGTGCGCGTTGCCAGCGCGGAGATATCGGAATTGGATGACGAGCCGACGACGTGTGCGACCTGCGCGCCCCCGCCGGCCCATTTAAAGCCCCCATACGCTCACCCCATCCCGCCGCGCGGGTACTCGAACGCAACACACCCAATTCCAATGCAACAGACCCAATTCTTGAGTAGTTTCGCTGGGTTACAGTTGCAGAGGTTGTAACTACAATGGTAGCGCGTAAAACTTGTCGTTGTAGTGATTTTAATGTGGTCATTATGCGGCTTGCATTCGCGCACGGGCGCGATGCGCGTTCGTGCGTGTGCGCAGAACCCGCGCGAAGCCGTTGGAATGTCTTGCAATGGTCGGACCGGGCGGCTCGCCTTGAAAGCTCGTCGGCAAGGCTCGGAGCGGCGGCGACGTTGGAAATGACGCCGACGTGATCACTCCCTCAGGCGGGCGGATCGGATCCGAAGCGCTAAACCTACTCCGCCGCGACGCGCGACTGCAGCTCGGCATCGTCCATCAGGTCGGGATCCATCGCGCGCAGCTCCTCGCGGACCTTCTCCTTGATCTGCACGGTGTTGGTGCGCGAGCCTTCGCCGATGCGGTCGACCTCGACGATGGTGTCGATGTGCTCGATCACGGCGACGCGCTTCTCGTTCGGCGCCGCGATGATGATCTGCAGGCCGAGCTTCTTGTAGAAGCTCATCATCTGGCGCTGGTTCTTGCCGTCCATCTTGGAGAACGCCTCGTCGAAGATCGCGAGCGCCATGCCGGAGGCCTTGCCGGGGCGGCGCTCGGCGCTGCCGTAGACCGAAGCGAGCGAGGCGCCGATAGCGACATAGATCGGCACCTGCTGCTCGGCGCCCGAGCCGGTGCCGCGCCGCGTCTCCCACCGCGTGGTGCGGCCGCTCACCACGTCCTGCATGTGGATCTCGAAGGTGTAGAAGTTGCGATAGTCCTCGAACTGGGAGAAGTCCTTCTCGGGGTCCTCGAGCAGCGCTTCGAGCTCGGCGATCGTGTCCTTGTAAGGAAAGTTCGCCGGCATCTCGTCGCCGCGAAACAGCATGTCGAGCGCCTCCGGCGTCGTCTTGGCGATCTCGATGATCTTCAGGATCGGCTGGAACTCCACGACGCGGGTGTGGTGGAACGAATAGCGCTCGTTGTGGAACGGATGATCGTGCAGGCCGCGGTTCACGGCCTGCAGCTCGCGCTCCATCTTGCTGATGCGGGAGGTCAGCGCGTTGATGAACTCGCCGCGCAGGACCGTCACGGCCTTCTCGGATGCGTCGCTGGCCTGCTGCTCATAGCGGCGCAGCTCATTGGTCTCAATCTCGCCGATCAGCTGCTCCATCCAGGGCTTGATCTCACGCAGGGGCTCGCTCTCGATGCCAATCTCCGAGCTGACGCCGAACGCGTCGAAATACGCGCCCAGCGCTTCGCGCACGCGGCGCTCGATCCGGCCACGCTCGGCATCGGCGGCGGTCTCGCCCGAGTTGGCCTTGGCGGCCACGGCGCGATGGCGCTCGAGCTCGCTTTTCTTGGGGCCGACAGCCGCGAGGCGCTCGCGATGCGCGGCGCGGCCCTTGACGCGATCATAGAGCAGGAGCGTCTTGAGAAACTCGGCCCAGGCGGCCTTGAGGTTCTCGTCCGAGCCGGGGGTGCTCTCGCCATCCGTGAGCTTGCGGGCGCAGACCTGCGCTTCAACCTCGTGCTTGTTGAGAACGCGCTGCTGCTCATCGCGCGCTGATAGGCGCGCGACCTTGTGCTCGGTTTGCGCCCGGCGCTTGTCGCGCAAGCCGCCGTCGCCGCTGCCATCCAGCGCGTTGATGCGCACGATCGCCTCCGCCCGCTCCTTGGTGGCGGCGCTATGAGTCGCCGCGAGCGCCGATAGCGCAGCCCCGGTGTCCTCGCTCAGCGCCTTGAGGGCGCCAAGTGCGCCATCCGCAGCGCGCGCGAGCTTGCCGGTCTCCTCGGCCGCGTCATCGAGCTGCCAGGCCTGGTCCTCCAGATCGCGCAGCGCCTTGGTCTGTGCGGTCTTGCCGATCTTGTAGCCCGACGAATCGCTCGCCCGGTGTGTGCGCACGAGCCCGTCGTCGTAGAGGCCATCCTTCATGATGGCGCGGCCTGGCGCGTTGAACTCGTTCAAATTCTGCGCCAGTCGGACCGAGCCGTAGCGGCGCATGATGAACCCCATGGCGTCATGGTCCTGCGAGCGGAACAGCGTCGGGAAGGTCCCGGGCTGCGGCAGTGTGCGGTTGCCGTCGAGCTTGTTGAGGCTCACGAGCGTGGCGCCGCGAAACTCGCGCCGGCCTTCCTTGAACAGGGTGGTCGCCTGCACGATCTGCGCACGGTCGACAAAGACCGCCTCGCGGTCGCGCCCGAGCAGGCCTTCGGCCGCCGCCGTCCATTCCGCATCGGCGACCTCGACGAGATCGCACAGCACGCGCGGCGCCATGCCCGCCTGCCGCAGCTTGCGGCAAAGCTCCTGCGTGCTGTCGGCAAGGTGCGCATTGGCATTGCCGGCCGCGTGCTGGCGGATGCGGTCGCGGATGCGATCGCGGCGCTCGCGCTGCTCGGCGGCATCGCGGAAGAGCTTCTGGCGGGCCTCGTCGACCTTCTTTATCAGGCTCGGAGCAGCCTCGACGACGGCCGCCTCCGCAGCCGCGAGCCCCGGCGGCAGCCGGTCGATCTGCGCTTCCTTGGCGAACCGGTTGAGCTTTTCGATGGTTGCGGCATGCTCATCGAACCCAAGCCCGCGCATCGCGCCCAAAGGCTCGAGCAGCCGGACGGCGGCCATTCGCTTGGTGAATTGCGCGGACGTCGCAGCCACCGTCTGTTCCGCGGCTTTCAGCGCCTGTTGCAGCGCGCCGCGTCCGGTCTTGGTGTCGTGCTCGAGGATCGCGATGCTCAGCCGCTCGATCTCGGCGTCGATCCCTTGAATCTCTGCGTTGATATCGTCGAGCACCCCTTTCGCCGCGTCGCGCTGGACCTGCGCGCGCCGTTGCTTGTCCCGGAGGTCGCGGTTGGCGGTGCGCACGATCAGCCATTCTGCCCGCTTGGCGATCCAATGCTCGCGGAACTTCTGCTCGTAGGCGCCGTTGAGCTCGGCGATGATCGCCTGCAGCGCCTTGAGCGCGTCGAGGCGCTCGCGCATCTTGCGGATCGTTTCGTTGATGGTGCGGTAGGTCTGGATCGATTCGCGCAGCTCCCCGACCCGCATGTTGTTCTTTTCGAGGATGTAGTCGCGCACGAACTGATTGGCGGTCTGGTCGTGGTCGAGCGTCATCGCGTTGACGATCGCCTTCTGCAGCGAGTTGGCGTTCTGCTCGCCGGCGGAGCCGTGCGGCAGCAGGTGCCGCATATATTCGCGCACATAGTCGAGGGCGCGGTCGCGATGGTTGACGAAATTCTCCTCGCCGACCGCCGCCACCATGCGCGAGCGCGCATCGTCCCATTCGGCTGGAAAGCGGCCTTCCGGACGCGCCTCGACAAAATCCTTGGCGGTGAAGATGCGGCCGACCGCGACGAAGCGGGCAAGCACCGTCTCGTTGCTTTCGGACTTGCGGGCTTCGATCGCCATGCCGATGGTGACCGGCGGGCGCTTGCCGTCGGTATCCTCGAAGCCGAGCGTGATATAGGTGCGGGCCTGATCGCGCCGCCGCTCGTCCTCACCGAGCGCGCCGAGGCAATAATCGGCCACCGAGCGTTTGGAGGCGCCGCGGCTCTTGCCCTTGTCGCCTGCGACCGCGTTGAGCCGCTGCAGGTTGCGGTTGCCGCCGGTGAGCACGACCTGCGCCATGTCGAGAATGGTCGATTTGCCCGAACGGTTCTCGCCGAACACGCCGGCGTGGCCGCTGATCTCGACGTCCTCGACGTCGAACAGATGCCAGTTGACCATCGCGATGTGACGAAGCAGCATCATTGTCAGTCGTCCTCTTCCGACGGCGACGAGCGCGCCGCTTCGTGTCGGACGTAACGCTCGATGCGCTGCAGCGCGTCACTGCCGCTGACGAGCTTGATCATCGGACGGATCGCGACCTCGCAGTCCTGCTCCTCGTTGTCGAAGTCGCCGACATCGACCAGGCTGCGCTGGCCCATCTCCTTGAGGAGGTCGCGGAAGCGTGTCGACGAGATGGCGGTGCTGCTGTGCGGCCTCGCCATCTCGCGATAGCGGTCATAGAGCGTGTTGAGCGTGGTCACCACGGTGGCGCGGCCTTCGACCGCGCCGACATTGACCTCGTCCTGCCAATGCGCGGCGAGCACCAGCACCACGATGGTCTCGTCGAGCTTCATGCGCGGCAGTGGCACGTCCTCCGCAACAGCCGTGATGCCGGCCCACTGCGCCTCCTCGTCGCGGTGGACGCGGTAGCCGCAGCTGTCGAAGAAGCCGTCGATGGTGTTGCGGAAGCGCCCATCCATGATGGTGCTGTAGACGGTGGTGGTGCGCGGATCGCCCGCAAACACGAACTGCCGGCGCAGCAGGAAATGCAACGCGCGGCGTACGTCGGCAGCCTTCTCGCTGCCGGCGGCGCGCTCGATCTCCTCGAACTCGCTAAGCATGCGCGGATCCCCTGCGGCGCTCACTTGTGCGCTCACTTGGGCGCGCGCTCGTTCGCCGCACAACGAAGTTCGGGCAGCGCAGCCACTCGCTCTCATGCGGCGGCATGTCGGGCGCGAATTCGA
>Ga0209488_10002459_pt1 | contig 15202 bp, 21 predicted proteins | sample Rivendell_Oct201_8_FD_188349 | JGI IMG/M metagenome (GOLD analysis project Ga0209488, IMG submission 188349) | Vadose zone soil microbial communities from the Eel River Critical Zone Observatory, Northern California, USA -... | ecosystem: Environmental > Terrestrial > Soil > Vadose zone >... | reverse complement strand
AGCGGGAGCGGGCTTTGCAGCAGGGCTGGCTTTAGGAGACTTTGACGCGGTAGCCGACGCGGCTACAGGTGGCTCTTCCAATGACCAGTCGACTCTGAGGGCGTATGAGAACGAAGAGGAGGGGAGACAAGGGGGTAGCGACTGCGCACTCTTCTGGAGGAGCGAGCTGCGGGCGGGTGTAAGTACGACGCGTCAAGAGGACGCGTTTCCACTCACTGAGTCATTATGGGTAGATAGCGCTGCCGGCTTGGACGAGGGAACGGCATTCCCATTATGCTGATACTTGGCGTTGTACGCGTCTATGGCAGGTTGGCTTGCGAGGATTTTGGTGATGAGGTCGGCCTTTGTTGACCTTGTGGTTGTGGGGACATTTGCGCGGGTGCAAATTTCCTTGAGGTCTGCAACTTTGAGAGATTTTCTTTTGATTGTGAGAAGGGGTGGATGGAGGAAGGAAAGAGAGGTAGACGTACAACTTTGCCTCCATTGTAGAGAAGAGAGAGAGGGTAGTGCACGTGACGGGGGGTGAAAGGTAATAAGGGCTGACCCGAGTCGACGCAAGCCATCAACCGGCCAATCATGGAGGATGGAATCAATCAGCTCTTTCATCCCGCTTATCCACTCCCATCTCAACACCATCCCTTCCAAGACGAACATGACGTCGTCCAAGACCAGTTTCATCGTATGTTTTCTCTCTCTCCTCCTACTCTTCACCCACCCCTCACTTACCCGATAGCTCCCCATCTCTACAATTTTTATAATCGCCCTCCTCCTACCTCTTCCGCTCGCCACCTATCCCCACCTCACAACGAACCCCAATCTCCATTCCCTCAAGATACTTCCCCCCCTTCCCATACTCCCCAGTCCGAGACACCTATCGATGACGAACCTCTCTATGTAAACGCAAAACAATACTATCGCATTCTCAAACGTCGTGTCGCTCGCGCACGCCTTGAGGAGGTCCACCGCCTCTCCCAAAAGCGAAAGGTACTCACCCGCATATCTCATCTGTCCCTTTCAGTATCTCACTGTTTCCTTCCTTCTCGATAGCCATATCTTCACGAATCGCGCCACAAACATGCCATGCGCCGTCCCCGTGGGCCTGGTGGCCGCTTTCTCACTGCAGAAGAAATTGCTGCTCAGAGGGCTGCCGCACCTGAAGGCGAAGTCGCACGTGAGGAAGACGACGACCGCGACGATGGAGATGATTCTCCACGCGATATGCCTGTTGACCCCGAACCATCTCCTGTCTCACCTAACCCACCTCGCCCGGTGGCCTCACAACCCCCAGCCCACCCGCAACCCCCCGCTCCCGTACCTACCCTTGCACCTGCTCCCATACCTGCGCCACAGCAACAGCAACAGCAACCGCCTGTCTCTCAGTTTCAAACAGGCCACAGGTCTAATTCCGTGAATCTTGTCAATGTAACGTACCATCACCAGATACAACCACCACAACCGCGACCATCATCTTCACCCACTCTCTATCAGGATATGCGTGTTCATTCTCACCCTCAAGCCCAAACACCAGCTCCGGCCCCGCCGACCCACTCACATGCCGGTCTCCGCGGCTTCCACGCTCCGCCGCAGCCGGCATCGGCAGTCCCCCCTCCCACATCAGCGTCAGCGCTTCCCTCGCAGATAACCACTGTGCATTCGGCGAGCCCTGCACCGGGTGTACTACGTTCTCCATTCAATGTAATGCAGATGCACCATATACCCCACCCGCACGCGCACGCACGCCACCACAACACTCGGCTCAATATTGCCGAAGGTCTTTACGGACCGGAGGGTAGCTTGCAATCTGGGAGGACGTAACCTTCCTCCACGTCGTTTGGTGATGAGAGGGCAATGTATATCTGAGAACGGTTGCATTGCCGGTGTGCTGGTCCGCGTTTCCAATCTAGTCAGTAGAACGTTTATGTGTGAGATTGTTAAACCTGCCTGCTGTTAATTGGAACAGCACCTGTGCTCCGTGGTTTGACACTACGTAGCGACAAAGAGAGATAAGTTGGTGGGGACCTGTTTTCGGTTTTCGTCGTTTGTAATTTTACTCTGTTCGATCTACTTGAATTACACGCTATCTCTGGTCTGGCCTTCCAGACAAACAGCTGAGCAGATCCATCAAAAATTGAACCGTCACTTGAAACCTCACGCAAACTTTAGCGCTGCAGCTCCTGGTCACCACCGCGATGATGTATCTTTCGTCATTTGTCATTGTACCTTACGAAAATCTATGCCGGCAAGAGCCGAGCTGGTGGTTTTGAAAAAAGGCGATAATATCCAGTCAGGTGACAGGGTTCGAGGATATGGTATTGATGGTAAAAGTGAGATAAGTAACGGGGGAAATGAAGTACAAACGGTGTGTATATCAGGGCAAAACTACTGCTCGACATCCATGACTTCGTCCAACTGCGGCCTGGAGAGACCTGCCGGATCATAACCAGGTGATAAAGGAGGGTCCAACGACTGTGACGGCTGCTGCTGCAGTACAAGGGGCAATTCCAGAAGCCGTGGATGGTCGCATTCTGGTCCGCGCAGAAGTGCCTGTAGTACGGAACGCGGCAGCTTCGGCGTATCGTCCACAATGTCAGCTTCGTCATCAGATGATACGTCCAAGTCTGTAACGATTATTCCTGTGCAAGCGCGTCAATGCGCATATATAACCAGTAAGCAAACGCGGCAAAGACAAAAGTGAAAAAGGAAGCCAGTGACACGTACGGTCTTTCTCGGGCTCATACCAAGATGAAGAATGCATTTTGACATCCGTTACCGTTTCGGCGTTTGCCATGAGTGCGGGCGTAGGTGTGCACGCGGGAGCGTTGACCGGGTTCGAGTTGAATGGAGGCGGCGGCGGCGATGGTGAATGAGAAGAGGGAGGCGCTGGCGAGCTCATCTTAAACCATTGAGAGAAGGAAAAATCAGGAGCGGGCAGCACCGGAGCGGCAGAGAAGGGAGCAGGCAGATGCCCCGCAAGCTCATGAGCAGGCGCCTGCGCGGCCACCTGAGTGAGAGGGGTGAGGGAGAGCCTCTCTATGCTGCGCTCGAGCGTCGTGCACCGCTGTCTTTTGAAGAGCAGTGGGTCATCGGGTTCCTCGATAGGCGACTGTGGGGGTGAGGGCAGCTTTCGCTTCTTAGAAGGTGTTTGGCCCAGAATGATCTGGCGCTGGCGCTTTACACGCGAGCCAAAATCATCACCGTCCACAGGAGATGGAGATTCCAAACGAGGAAACATTGCAGAACGTTTGCGCTTCAGGGTGGCCGGCTTGAACCAAGGATGCAACTGTGCAGGCTGAGCCCAAGCCCAATGGCAGGAGGACATCCTTATCCTTACGGTCACGAGAGGGCTGATCAACCCACGACTTAAGTTGTTCACGGCTTGATCGGGCCGCCGAAGATTAGCAATGTCGTGGGTATGGCAGGGCATCCTTCTGCTCTCACATTAGGCTATCTAGGCCTTCATTACATATGACATGACACAGTGATATCAAACAGAGAGAACGCGTGTTCATGCTCCTAATCAAATATAGAGAAAAGGTGTTTAACCACGCTTCTTCGACACACCGACCGTCTTTCCACGGCGACCTACAAATGAGTGGCATTAGCAGAGTACTCACATGATTGGTATCGGAAATCGACAAACCAGTTGTCTTTGTGTGCTGTCCACGAACACGAAGTCCCCAGAAATGGCGGAGACCACGATGAGCGCGGATCTTCTTGAGCCGCTCAAGGTCATCGCGCAACTTCGAGTCTACACCGTTGGACAAGATTTGTGAATTCTTTCCATCAACAATATCACGTTGGCGATTCAGGAACCACACAGGGATTTTGAATTGTAACGGGTTCTGGATAATTGTAACCAGTCGCTCCAGCTCGTCCGAGTTGAGCTCCCCTGCCCTGGAGTGCGGGTCAGGAGTAGGCTTTGAGAGTCACCTGCGATAATGACGCACCGCTTGTTAAGGTCAACATCTGCCTTTTTGCAGACAATATTTGCGTATCGTCGACCAACACCCTTGATCTCTGTCAGAGCGTACATGACCTTGCGCTTGCCGTCTACGTTCGTGTTAAGCAGACGCAAGATATGCTGCTTTATGATCAGCGAAGATTATGTAGAGTGAGAAACAATTACGCACCTGAAATTGATTATGAGGGTCGGGGGCGACAAATGACATGACGGGCAGGACAAGAGTTTAGGTCTGAAAGAGCTTTGGTCAGCGTCATTATCATCCAAACCGCGAGGTGTCCATCCACCCCCGGGCATCCCTTCTCATCCTTTCGAAACTCGTTTCGTGACTCGACTGAAACGGGACAGCTACAATGAATATGCAGGCAGAGGCTTACCTTGCTGAACTTTTTGAGTCGAAGGCACAGGTGGTGTTGTTCAGTTGAGCGATTGGGTGGGGGTGAATAATGTGACCCAGGATTGTCACGACGTCTTGTCACGCCACAGAATACGTTACGCGTACAGGCTACCCACAACTTTATGATTGATGGTGTAAAATAATGCACACGCGCAACCACCGTAGAACTAGAAACAAATGGCCTACGTCTTTCCATCAAGAAGATATTTTTGTGCCACCTCGAGAGCTTCCCTGACTTTGTTAATGTTAGAGCCGACACCTTGTGCACCATCCTCTTTGCCACCCGCCTGTTGACCATCTTAAATTCACAAGAGGGCTAAATGGAAGGGTACGCACTTTTCCCCCGAGAGTTTCTGTCACACGAGCGGCCCATGTACGGGCGTCGAAGCCTTTCGACCTCAGTGACTCGGGTACATGATTAACGTGTACGACCTTGCCACCCTCCGAGTCGACACTAAAGACGTATACAGCCTTACCAAGCTTTTTCGCTTGAAGTGCAACAGCCTGAAGAATCTGAGAGAAGGCGTCAGGGAATATCTAGCTCTAGGACGTCACTAATACCTTTGCATTGCCCTCCACATCCACAATCGCAAAGTAAGCTTCGTCTCGTGGGTTCTTGTGGAAAAATGTTAGAACAGCTTCAACAGCCTGGACGTAGGAATAATTAGCATACGGGTGCCAGGAGCATGAGAACCACGAACCGTCTTGTTAGCTGCCGCCTCTTTTTCCTTGGTCTCCTTGTCCAAAGCCTTACGTAGCACCATCAAGCGGTCGCGCAAGTGCGACTTCCGAAGCAATGAGATGTCTGCCTGGCCAAGTTCCTGAAGGCCATGTAGCTCGGCGTCAACTAGTACGTAAAAGAATGACATACTACACTCAGCATCTTCAGGGCCGTGTCCTTCGCCCTCCCAGTCAATGGCTCGGCTTGTCTTATTCGCGCCTCAAACACATCAGCAACACGAGTGACATCCTGCGCTTCATGCCCCGTGACGGCAACGATTCGTCGGATGCCCTTCGCGATGCCAGATTCTTCGGTAATCACAAATTGCTTGATATCCCCGGTGCGTGCGACGTGCGTTCCACCACAAAATTCGATGCTCGTACTCCGCCACTTGGGATTCTCGATATCTTGTGCGATTTCGTCCACATCGTATTCGAGAGACACCACGCGCACAGGATCTGGATAAGCCTCGCCGAAAACAGCCCGAAGGCCAGGAATCTTGTAGGCGAGAGGCAGCGAGAGCTCCTTGCTAAATACCTTGACATCTCTCTTGATCCAGTCGATACACATACGTTCGATGCATTCTAGCTCTGGCAGCAGGATCTGGGCTTTGTGGGAAAGGTCAAAGCGGAGCTTTGTCGGTGCGACGAGAGATCCTTTCTGGTCGATATGGTCTCCTAGAACCTCGCGTAGTGCAAAGTTTAGAATGTGCGTTGCTGTGTGGTTATTCCGAAGCGGCCAGCGCCGGAGCTAAAAATCGAAGGTCAAGAGAGCACTGGGAGTGTGCCACTGACTCACTTCATCGTACGATGAAACCACGTTGTCACCGACGGAGAGTTGCCCATATTTTAGATGGCCAATATGCAATACGTATCCATTAAAAACTTGCACATTGGTAACTTCAAAGTCTGCTACGCCGTCGATTACAATGTTCCCAGTGTCATATTCTTGCCCGCCAGCCTCTGCGTAGAAACTGGTTCGGTCAAGAATGATGCCAAAAACGGTGTCCGATGGAATGTTTAGTGTTGACTGGAAGAAGGACTTCTTATGGTATATTGCCTTGACAGTCGCATCAACGTTGCCGATCCCTTTGTCTACTGTGTGAGGAAGGTACTATTTGAAGTGAAAACCTTACCAAACTTTGCGGAATCGTCAGTTTTCGGCACATCCTTGTTCTTCTCCAGGGCTGCGATGTCGTGTACATCGAGCTTCACGACATCCTTCGCTCCGATTTTGAGTGAGGCCTTACTTGCCTCCCTACTTGCTGCCTGCGCCTCATCGAACTCCTTGTTATTGACCCCAAGTCCGAGCTCCTCTGCCATGAGAAGTGTGAGATCAACCGGGAAACCGTAAGTGTCGTACAATCGCCAGACATCTCTGCCATTGAGTTCTTTCAAGTTGGCTTCGCGCGCAGCAGTTGCGTACTGCTCAAACAATTTCTCTCCGCGGTCAAGAGTACGTGAAAATGACTCTTCTTCCTCGTCAAGTATATCTTTTATCTCCGTTGTTCTCCTAGTTAGCTCTGGATAGACATGGCCCTAGGCATTGAAGTCAGTCTGTCACCGAAAGGCACGATCCTAGTTACGAGGCTCACGAGTTGCTGAACAAGGGTCGGGATAAGTGAAGAGAAGAACGACCCGATAGATACCCCAAGCTTTTTGCGCGCGTATCGCGCACCGCGGCGGAGGATACGACGGAGGACGTAGCCACGTCCAACGTTATTCGGCACTCCGCCATCACTTAACGCAAATGCCAACGTGCGCGCATGATCGGCAACCACACGATACGCGGTATCGATCCCATCTACGTCGTGTTCACCGAACTTTCCTGTGTATGATCGCACACCTGTGACCTCCTGGATCCGAGCGAAGAGTGGAGTAAATATATCTGTGTCATAATTAGATCGTGCGCCTTGAATCGCGGTCACAAGGCGCTCAAATCCCATGCCAGTGTCAACGTGTTTGGCGGGAAGGGGCTGCAGGGAACCATCATCTTCGCGATTGAACTGTATGAAGACATTATTCCAAATCTCCACGACAAGGGGGTCGTCTTTATTAACGAGGTGGGAGGCATCACGATCACCTATGTGGTCATAGTGAATCTCACTAAAAGGAATGAGATTGAGAGCAGATAAAGAGCAGTTGGGGTTCAACTCAGTACCTTGAAGGGCCGCAGGGGCCGGTCGCACCCATTTCTGCAATTCGGTTGAGACGAATTCAGGATAAAGGCTGAAATGATTCGTACCCCAAAAATTATCTTTCGTGTTTCCAGGAATGATATGGTTTGCAGAAACACCAACATCCAACCAATGATCCCGTGCCTCGAGGTCAGGCTCGAGACCATTCTTTGGATCACCTTCGAAGAAGGTCACGTATAGTCGATCTTTGTCGAGCTTGTACACATTGGTCAACATGTCCCAAGAATACCGAATGGCATCTTTCTAGGATACCAACTTATCACTGAAGAGGTTAGGCATGAAAGGAGAGAGGCTTGCTTACCTTAAAATAATCACCAAATGACCAATTGCCGAGCATCTCAAAGAAGGTGTGATGGTACGAGTCTTTACCAACATCATCGAGGTCTATGTATCGTGCATTTGTCGAGGGTATGTGTGCACGTCGGAGGAATACCACGCACCGTTGTGCTTTCCACCTGCTCTGATGCACTTCTGGCTGTTATAAGCGCGCTTTAGTTTGGCGAGATCGGAATTTGGATCAACAGTTCCGAGAAAAATTGATTTGTACTGAGAACTATGTTAGCCCGTAGTGAGGGTGATTGACGTCTGAGGGTACATACCTGGTTCATGCCAGCATTGGCAAAGAGAAGGGTGGGGTCCTCATATGGGATCGTGGACGAGGAAGGGACGTAAGTATGACCTTTGGATTGAAAATAATCAAAAAAAGCTTGACGAATCTGCATTGCGGAGAGGGGGCGGGTCTGTGGGGAAGTCATGGTGTGCAGGTATCTTTGATACGACCTGATGATAATTCGACTGCTTAGCATCGAACCCCCCGAGTCATAATCGATTTCTTGAACCCAAAAACGGAAGGAGGTCGGCCCGGGTACGATCACGTGAACCGTCACGAACACCCTGCCGCGCAAGTTGGCTTCGCGTAGCGGTTGTCTCGTTCGCCTCACCTGCATGGCTCCAAAAGCAAAGATCCCGTCAATTATAGAGGTACGTGCTCACTGATTTTCGTGGCCTGTATTGTATAGCTAAAATTTCTCGCTTTGTATTAGTGCCATTCCGAATCTGCCTTGAGAGAGGAGTTGGAACGCGCCCACGCTTCGCTCTCTCTTGCGGAAACTGATGAAACCTGGGACGCGATCGGCAATGCTCTCCTCAGGGTCATCGCTCTGTCGAAAGGTGGCGCATGCGAATTCCCTACAACTCTGAACTCTTCCATCCGTTCAATGCATCGCCCGATCACGTCTGCGGCAGCATCTGAGCGTTCTCGGCTTTCTGCCACTGCCGTTGAGTGCATTGCTACCCTTGCCACTGGGCTGGGTCCCTCGTTTGACCCACTTGTGCCCCTTTTCATACCCACCCTCTTATCCCTCTGCTCCCGCCCAAACAAAGTCTTCATCTCTCGTGCAAAGGCAACGATACAAACGATCATCGATCAAACGCAACTCATATCACTTCTACCGTACTTCGTTGGCGCTCTTCGTGACAAGTCCGTCACCCTGCGCTTGATTGCAGTAGAAAGTATTTTTTCATGCGTCCTAAGTTTCAATCCGCCGGACCTTGAGAAGGATGCGCGCGCACGAGATGTGGAAAATGCAATCAGGTTGACGGCCACAGACGCAAGCGCGGACGTTCGCAAAGTTAGTAGGCACGTGTTTGATGCGTACAAAATTCTGCTTCCCGCAAGGGTCGAAAGGTAAGCTTAGGATCTAAGTTTCTTGGAGTTACACCATCTTGACGCAGGACCCAGGTTTGCAGCGCCACTTTCTCCAATCACGAAGAAGTATCTCAATATTGATATTCCCTCTGGCAATTCCCGACCACAGTCGTCGCAATCTACGCACACGACTCCTGCTACACGTCCGACGTCTTCTCTGGAGTCTGTCCCACCAAGGCGGGTAGAGTGTCGTCCCCGACCTGCTACTTCCATGGCATATCATCGTTCTACATCGTCTTCGGCACTCGCATCCACTAAGTCATCGACAACATCGAGGATCATACGTAGTGAGCCAGAGCCCTTGATGGCACCACCCAACGGGCAGGCTGCAACTGGGACTATGCCCCCTCCTGCTGCTGTCCCTCAGCGCCACCAACAAGGATCGCGAGGGCCTTTAGAACGCGCAGTGCCTACAAGAAGGGCGGAGCCCAAAGTTGCCGAGAGACCACCAGACGCTTCCTCTTCGAGGACTACTACACAGATACTAAGACCGGCATCGATACAGCAATCTGCTCCCTCGCTGAAACAGAATGCGGGCCCTCTGCGGGCGGAGACGATGTCCATTAAGGAGAGGTTCCTAGGCAGTGCACAAAGAATACTCTTGTCAGGGATGCAGCAGCCACCGGCACCACCCAATCCATCATTAGTGCATCAGGAAAAGAAGGTTTCATCGGACGTTCAGGTCATGCCGAGACGGTTAGTCCGTCACACATACCCGACAGTGCACCACTCACTTTTGGTTTGTAGTCCACGGTTGGATAGTGTGCGACATGGACCGAAATCATCCACTGCGATGGATGCCAAGCGCGTTGTCTCTGAAGTGGTAGCGACATCATCTGCAGTGCCGAAACGCCTTGGGTTATCCCACCCATCCCGGCTCATTGTTGAGGAAAATCCGATACCGGCAGCAGAGAAGAAGGATGATCACAAACCGGAGCTCGATCGCAAGGGCAGAGGAGTCAGCCGTAAAACTCCAAATGCTGGGGGGCAAGGAAAGAGGGAAGCCTGGAACGGGCCTTTGGCACATGATCAAAAATCTTCCACATCTAACCGCCTGCTCGACGGTAAAGGTGGTCAAAGGGTCAAAACGAAGAAGGGGGATGACCCCAAAGGTATTCGTCCTACGGTTGATGGGACTTCCCAGTCCGTGAAAGGTGGGGCACCAACACAAACACAACCTCCGAACAAGGTAGTGGTGCGTACTGGTGGCGCCACGCAACCAACGCTCTCCCAGCTGGCACGTATGAAGGCCACGGATGAAGAGAAGGAACGCCGCGCGGCTGCTAAAGGTTCAACGAAGCGCCTGGCGATTCGAGCAAAAGATAAAGTCGGCCGTCCCAAGGCTACCTCTGAAGAAGCGGAAATACCCACTGCCGCAATGACGACGCCACTGCCACCTAGCCCAGAGGTGAGGCCCGAAGATGTACCTCTGCCTGGATCACCTGTCTCCGTGCCATTGGTAGCAGGGACAAACGATAGAGATAAGGAGAACGCCGAGTCGTCAACTAATCATACGGAGAACAAGGCGGTGGCAACCAAGGGACATCCACCCATGCCCATGCTTACGCCAGCACAGCTACACACAGCTCCCTTTGGGATGGTGACGACAGAGAAAACACCAATCTCTGCCCTTGTCAGGTCAATCCAGCGTGGGTTCTTACTCTCTCCAAATTCACCACTGTCTCCGGTACAACCGGACACGGAGTGGGAGTGTCCGGCGTGGCCAGGCCTCGCGTTGAATGTAGGAGAGGAACTAAGTTTCGAAGGGGTTGCGGAGAGCACGATGAAGCAACCCCTGGCTGCCGTGGGGACCGACCCTGAGCGGGGTGCACCAGTCGAGGTGAATTAGCAAGGGTGTGGTATTTAGTAGATCATTGTGGCACAGGCATGTCGTATCTTAATCTCTGATTGTAGATCCCTATCATGAAAACTGGACCCGTATGGTGGTAAGGTTACACCAAGGGCCGTCACACCGGTCTATGTTGTCTATAGGAATAATCATAGTCCTGAGAGCTAGACATTAAGTCAGAAGTTCTTAAGGATGTGTGGGGAACGTATACCTTCTAATGCGTCAGGTGCATCCGTTCCTTCGCCCTGCGGCGCTCAAGGATTTTTCTGCCGCCAACAGTGCGCTTGCGAGCGAGGAAGCCATGCTTTCGTTTGCGTTTTCGTTGGGACGGTTGGTACTCAGTTCCGCGTGACTTGTGACGGGCATGCACCACTACTGGGGAAAACGTAGGGGATAGGGAAGAGCGAATGGAGAGTACAGGGCGAAGTAGCATAGGGACTGGGAAGGGTGGGAGGGTGACAAAGGGTGAGGCTGGTCTCCAGAGAGACTGAAAGGGTGTTTGTCGGCAAAATACTGTATTTGGTGTAGGAATGCGTGTCATCGGGATTGCGGATTGCGGCAACAGTTTCAAGAGATGGGTGAGGCGTGGCATGGTATCGCGCAGCCCAATCGCGGTGTGTGGCTCAAATGGGATGAGGAAGTGAGTCAGTCGGAGTCTAGCGTAGACCGGCGATCTCCGAAACCCAAAAGTTTAAATATTTTCCTCACCTTCATCTCTCAAACAATCATGTCGCGATTTTTCAGACAAGCAGCCGATTCAGACTCTGAATCATCGGACTCAGAGGAATCTCTTCTGAGCTCCGATGAGGACGCATCCCCGAGCAAACCTACCGTACCTGCCAAACCAGCCATGTCTCGTTTCCTTCGTACTGCTAATGCCTCAGATTCCTCCTCCTCTGAACCGGAATCAGAGGACGAAGATGAGTCAGAAGATGAAGGAGTAACGCACAAAGAGGCAAAACCAAAATCTCGTTTCCTTCGAGATTCAGATGAAGAGGAGAGCGATGAAGAGGTCAAACGAGTTGTTAAGAGCGCGCGTGACAAGCGTCTCGAAGAGATGGAAGCCACAGGGAGAGCCATGGATAATGCCCTTAAAATTAACGACTGGATTTCCATTTCCAGCGGTGAGTACATGTGCATATGTAGCCCTTCCATGCTCATTTGCGCGGTCTACTAGAGTATGATAAGTTGGCCCGCATGGTGCAGCGTCAGCAGAACGTTGCAGAACCAGTCCCTCCGTTTTACATTAAGACTCTTGTCTCGCTTGAAGCGGCCTTAAATGCGGCCCTCACTAAAGAGAAAGAGGCCAAAAAGAAGATGAACGCTAGCAACGCCCGCTCGCTAACCGCTATGAAACAAAAGGTACGAAAGACGGTCAAGGAATATGAGAAAGAAATCAAGCAATATAATGATGTATATGGCCTTCGTTATCTTACGCGGTCAGCCGCTTACTACTTTATCAGGATCCAGAGACATTTGAGCAAGAATACGCGACTCTTGCCGTGCCCCAGGCACAAGTGAAGCCAGAAGTAGTTAAAAGGCCCGCTGTGGCGGAGGACGAGGACGAGGAAGATTTTACTCGAGTGGGAAAGGGCGGGAAAGCCACTCAGTACACCTCTGAGGGCATTTATAAGACTCTTCAGGCCATCCAGGAAGCCCGTGGGAAAAAGGTGAGCCCTGGGCTGTTACCTGTCCACTCAGCGTATTTAAACAGCGCAGAACACTGACCGCTCGGATCAAATCCGTATTTTGGAGCGCCTCCTCGACGTGGCAGTCACACAATATCAACGAATACGGGTTCTTCTTGCCTTGGTCTCCTCACGCTTTGACTACAATGCTTCCATCGCTTCCTACATGCCCATTGAGATGTGGCTATCTGCTCAGCGCGAGATAGACAGTCTTATCGGCATCCTCATCGACAATGACGGCTACTCAGTGCAGGAGATCACTGATGACTATGATGACCTTATAGAACGTACTCCTGAGAGTGAAAAGGACGGTGTCGTCCGCCTGCGTGGCAGTATAATTAGCTTCGTTGACCGATTAGATGACGAGTTCATCCGCAGCCTTCAGCATCTGGACCCCCACGGGACCGAATATATGGATCGCTTGAAGGACGAAAAGGGCCTCTACTGCACCATTTGCCGCGCTGAGGCTCTTTATGAAAAGAAGCAACTTCACGAACCCCTTGCTCGTGTCGTAACGCGACGTCTTGAGCACATCTATTCCAAGGTGCTTCCCTTTGTCTCCTCTATAGCACATTCACATATACAATTCTAGCCCGACGTCGTCCTCGCTGCGCTTGAGTCGGCCGTTGCTGCAGCCACTGTGCCTATTTCTCTTTCCCTAGCCTCGCAGGCATCCCCATCTACCCTTATCCATGCACTATGCGTTCACCTGTATAGGTCCGGGAATTCAGTCTTGCGCACACGGGCAATGCTTAGCCACATCTACCACCACGCCTTGCATAATGACTTCTACACTGCACGCGACATGCTGCTCATGTCCCACCTGCAGGAGAGTGTCTACTCCATGGATGTTGGCACGCAGATCTTATATAATCGTGCCGTTGTACAACTTGGACTTTGCGCATTCCGATCCGGGCTGATTAAGGAGGCCCAATCGACTCTGCAGGACATATTTGCGACTCAGCGGGTAAAGGAGCTCCTTGCACAAGGTGTCCACCAGCCACGATTCCAAACTCTTACTCCGGAACAAGAGAAGGCGGAGAAGCAACGCCAATTGCCTTTCCACATGCATATCAACACGGAGTTGCTTGAGGCTGCTTTTCTCGTCTCTAGCATGCTCGTGGAAATCCCAATGCTCGCGAGCATAGATTTGGAAGAACAAAAGCGCAAGGCCATCTCGAAACCCTTCCGTCGCCTGCTGGATTTTGCAGACCGTCAGGTATTCACGGGACCCCCAGAAAGTACACGCGATCACATAATGCAGGCAAGCAAGGCACTACAACATGGCCAGTGGGAGCAATGCCGTGACCTGATCCAGGACATCAAGATCTGGAGTCTCATGCCTGAGGCTACGTCCGTAAAGGAAATGCTCGCTAAGTAAGTGGATAGGCAACCGGTTTTGCGATATGCTGACGACAGTCCCACGTCCCTTGAGGCGCATCCAGGAAGAGGGCTTACGCACTTATTTATTCACTTTCGCACCGCACTACAAGACTTTGTCGTTAGCATTCCTTGAGCGCAAATTTTCGTTGGGTCGTCGGGCTGTTAACTCTGTCGTGTCACGGATGATCTGGACGGAGGAACTCCCTGCATCCTTGGACCAATCTACGGGCGTCATCGTATTCCATCGCATCGAACTCACAAGGCCCCAGCAACTCGCGCAGATTCTGGCAGAGAAGGTCGGCGCGATGGTGGAACAGAATGAGAAGGCCCTTGACATCCGTCTCGGTGGGGCAACAGCGTGGGGTGATCGAGCAGATGGACTGAAGGGCGATAAACGTGGTGAACAGGCACAGGAGCGGAGGAGAGGACGAGGGGAACGGAGAGGTGGTGTGAGCGCGCGAGGTGAGCGGCGCCGTTTTTCCCTCGCAACGTATGGCGCTTACATTTACGCATACTGTCAAGGCGCAAGAGGTGGACGAGGTGCACGCTTTGCACAAGGGCTTGGAAGCCAAATGACCAAAACACGATAATGGTATCTGTCGTTTTCTCACCTGCTTTGCATTCGCGATGCTCTTGTCCTCGACATAGCATGTGTTTCTTACTCCTACAGAGGGGATGCTAGGTGCTGCACCAAACTGTAGAGATATGCCCTTGGTTTTCATAGATCTGTAAACTGATTGTGGTTCTTTTGTACAACTTGGGCTCTGCCTTTCTAATTTGTACAGAAGCTTAAAGTGAGAATGCTAGTGTGAGATGGAAAAGTATGTGGACCTGAATCTGACTATTAGAGGGTTCGTTTGTATTGGCAAAAATATGACCAAAGTCTTGTAATAGGTATCATTGTCCATGATCATGTGACTTTCGGAAGTCTCGGTTGAGAGTCGGACAGAGTCGGATTGACTCACAAGTTAAGATCGGGATTTGGTAGCTTCAGATAGGAGCTGGAGATCATCTTGCATGACAAATGCAAAGGCTTTGAATGAGAAGTAGAGAGGGGATTGACTTTCAGAGGCTTTCAACTGGCCTAAGGTTTGAGAGACAAAGCTAAGCCTGTATTGTACAGTAAAGTGAGTCTAGAGTTGCTTTGGAGAAACTACAGGGCTTATATACACATCAGCAAAGCATATCATCAGCAAAGCATCATGGCTCTTGAAAAACTCTTGAAAATTATTTAATTTTTAAAAGATGGTTTTTAAGGCATCTAGAGTTCATCTAGATAGACATTATTTTTTTAAAGT
>Ga0209488_10002458_pt1 | contig 15204 bp, 15 predicted proteins | sample Rivendell_Oct201_8_FD_188349 | JGI IMG/M metagenome (GOLD analysis project Ga0209488, IMG submission 188349) | Vadose zone soil microbial communities from the Eel River Critical Zone Observatory, Northern California, USA -... | ecosystem: Environmental > Terrestrial > Soil > Vadose zone >... | reverse complement strand
TCGAGGTTGGTGCGGATCACTTCGTCCCAGCGCTCGGGTCCCGGCAGCGCGCAGGCGTTCGGCCCCCCGACGCCGGCATTGGCGACCAGCACGTCGAGTCCGCCCATCGCGAGCACCGCGGCGTCGGTGGCGCGCTGCATCGCCGCCGCGTCGGTGACGTCCGCGGCGAACGCGAACGCACGGCCAGCAGGTTGCGGCAGCGCGGCAACGACCGCACGCAGCGGCTCGAGCCGACGGCCGGTCACCGACACCTGCCCACCGGCGGCAGCCAGGCGGCGGGCGATGCCGGCGCCGATGCCGGTGCCACCGCCGGTCACCAGACAGCGGCGGCCGTGCAGCGTGCCGCTCACAGTCCGGCCTGGGCCGTCGCCCGACTGCCGCTGCACATCCGCAGCACGCTCTGCACCAGCTTCTCGATGCCGGTCGACACTTCGCCGACGCGGGCGTGGAACATGTATGCCGGGGTCGACACGATGCGGTTCTGCTCGTCGACCACCAGGCCCGTGACCTGGCAGTTCTGGTGCCTGCCGCCCATCGCCGAGATCGCTGCGGCGGTGCCGGCATCGTCGCCGATGGTCAGCGTCGGCTTGCAATCCTTGCCGAGCACGCTGGCGAGCAGCGCCGGGGCGATGCAAACCGCACCGATCGGCTTGTGCGCGGCGTGCAGTTCGCGCAGCAGCCGCGCGACCTGTGGATGCGGCGTCGCCCTGGCGCCGGCGACCGCGAAGTCGCACAGGTTCTTGGCGGCACCGAAGCCACCCGGCATCACCAGCGCATCGAGATCGGCGGCCCGCACGGTGGCGAGGTCGCGGATCTTGCCGCGGGCGATGCGCGCGGCCTCGACCAGGACGTCGCGGCTCTGGCCGTCGGCGACCTGACCGGTGGCGTGGTCGACGACATGCAGTTGCGGACCGCGCGGCGCGATGCAGACGATCTCGGCGCCCGCGCGATCCAGGTGCAACATGGTCAGCACCGACTCGTGGATCTCGGCCCCGTCGAGGTAGCCGCAGCCCGAAAGCAGAACACCGACACGAGGACTCATGGCTCTTGCTGCCTCCTGGATTAGGATGTGGATTATGCCGCGTTCCTGGCCGGCAGCCACGGTCGTGTCGCTGCTGCTCGGCGCCTGCAAGGTGCAGGACTTCGCCTGGCAAGACGAGGCACCACCGCGACTCTCTGCCTACAAGCAGGCGTTCCACCAGCAGGCCGGTGACCGCTGGAATGGCGAAGTCGGCTGGGCCGAGTTCCTCGCCGCCGTCGCCCGCACGCGCATCCTCTGGCTCGGCGACGACCATCGCGACGCGCAGCTGCACGCGTTGCAGCTCGATCTGTTGCAGCGCCTGCACGCCGCTGGCCTGCCGCTGGCCTTGGGTCTCGAGGCGATCGGCGAGCAGGACCAGCCGGTCGTCGACGACTACCTGCGCGGAAGCTCCGACCAACAGCACCTGCGGACCGCGATCCGCTGGCGCTGGCCCGGATCGTGGCTCGACGATCCGGAAGTGGACCACACCAGCTATCGGCGGCTGTTGACCATGGCGCGCGACCGTGGCTGGCCACTGTTCGCGCTCGAGCCCACGCCACGGCTCCGCCTCGGCATCCGCGACGCGGCGATCGCCGGCAACGTGCGCGCGGCGGCAGCCCGCCACCACGACCGCCTGCTGGTCGTGGTCATCGGCCAGGCCCACCTGCTCGGTGCCGGCGATCTGCTGCACCGCTGCGGCCTGCCGGGTATCGCCATCGGTGCCACGCCGTCACCGCAGCTGCAGGCCGTGGCCACCGAGTGCGCCGCGACCACGCCGTTCCGGCGCAGCAGCGGCGGACTGTTGTTCTTCACCGCCGCCGCGGCAATCAGCCCGCGGCCGGCTGCCGCGCGCGCCGCTGCGCCATGATCTCGAACGCCGCCACGCGGTAGGCCTCGGCCAGGGTCGGGAAGTTGAAGATCTTGTCGACGAACATGTCGACCGTGTCGCCGTGCATCGCCGCCATCTGCGCCAGATGGATCAGCTCGGTGGCGCCCTCGCCGATGATCTGGGCGCCGAGCACCTTGCCGTGCAGGTCGGCGACCAGCTTGAGCAGGCCCTCGGTGCAGCCGGCGATCTGACCGCGGGCCAGTTCGTCGAACCGCGAGCGACCGACCAGGCAGTCGCCGAACTGCTTCCTGGCCGCCGCCTCGCCGAGGCCGACGCTCGAGATCTCCGGGATCGTGTAGATGCCGGCCGGGATCAACTCGTCACCGGCGGTCAGCGGCAGGCCGAGGGCGCAGCGCATCGCCCGCCGGCCCTGCTCCATCGACGTCGACGCCAGCGACGGCGGCCCGATGACGTCGCCGGCGGCGAAGATGTGCGGCACGACCGTGCGGCAGTCCTGATCGACCGGGATGTGGCCGCGTTCGTTGGTCGCGAGTCCGGCGGCGCCGATGTCGAGGCCCTCGACATTGGCGACGCGGCCGAGCGCGCACAGCAGCTTCTGCGACCGCGCCTCCCAGCCATTCGCCAACCGGGTGACGACTTCGCTCACGCCGTCCCACTCGACCCTGGCGATGCTGGCACCGCCGACGTAGACGCAGCCCGGATTGCACTCGAACGCCTCGACGAAGCGGCTCTGGATCTCGCGATCGAGGAACGCCAGCGGCCGCTCGGCCTTGTCGATCATGGTCACGTGCACGCCGAGCGCGGCGAAGATCGTCGCGTACTCCGAAGCGATCACGCCGCTGCCGAGCACGGTCAGCGACCTCGGCAGGTACGCCATGTTCAGCACCGAGTCGCTGTCGAGCACGTGCTCGTGGTCGATCGGGATCTCCGCCGGGGTCCGCGGCCGCGAGCCGGTGGCGATGACGATGTGCTCGCCCCACAGCCGGCGTCGTTCGCCGTACACGGTCTCGACTTCCAGCTCGTGCGGACCGACGAAGCGGGCCCGGCCGTTGAGCTGTTCGACGTGGTTCCGGCGCAGCTGCGCGTCCTGGTACTTCACGTGCGCGGCGACGACGCTTTCCATGCGGTCCATCAGACTGGCGAGCTGCAGGTCGGGCGGGATCGTGACCTGCACGTGGTTGCCGACCCGCAACCGGAACCCGGCCAGGTGCACGGCGGTCTCGCGCAGGGTCTTGCTCGGAATCGTGCCGCGGTGCACGCAGGCGCCGCCGACGCCCTGCTCGCGCTCGACCACGCAGACCCTGCGGTCCTCCTTGGCGGCCTGGATCGCAGCCTTCTGGCCGGCGGGACCGCTGCCGACGATCACCACGTCGTAGCGAACCGGGTCGCTCATTGCATGCTCTCCGCCAGCTGCAGGGCCTGGTCGCCTTTGCCCAGCAGTTCGGCGAGCTGGTCCGGGTAGAGATTGAGCGCCGCCAGCACCGGGTGGCCGCGGATCGCCTCGCAGGTCGCTGCCGGGCCGAGCGAAGTCGGCGCCAGGAAGTGCGCCACCAGGTCGGCGAGACACACCATCATCGCGCTGTCGGCGAACTTCGTGGCCTTGTCGTAGTCGTGGTGGCAGACGACTGCCTCGGCCAGTTGCTCCGGCATGCGCCACTCCTTGGCCAGCAGCGCGCCGGCAGCGGCGTGGTGTTCGTGCAGCGCCGCGGTCAGTTCGTCCATCGGTACCTGGGCCTTGCCGGCAGTGACCACCCGATCGAGGTTGCTGAGCAGCACCGCCTTGCCGATGTCGTGCAGCAGACCGCACAGGAACGCGATCTCGACGTTCCGCCGGCGCAGGCGCGCGATCTCCTTGGTGAAGAAGCCGGTGATCACCGAGTGTCGCCACAGGCCCTTGAGCAGCTCGGCACACAGCGGATTGGCGAACACGCGGCTCTTGACCGACACCGCCATCGCGATCTCGGTGATCTGCGCCATGCCGAGCCGGCTGACCGCCTGCTGCAGCGACGTGACCGACACCCGGGCGGCGAACGCCACCGAGTTGGCGACGCGCAGGATGTTCGACGCCAGCGTCTGGTCGCGGTGGATCACCGCCGACAGCCTGGCGGCGTCGGTGCTCTCCTGCTGCACCAGCGACAGCACCTCGGCGGCCACGCCGGGCAACATCGGCAGCTCGAGCCGGCGCTCGGCGATCTGCTTGCGGAACAGTTCGGACAGATGCAGCGTGGAGGTGGCGGGCATGGCGGCTGCGCCGGTCATCGGCATTCGCGCCGCACGGGAATGAGCCACCGGGCGGCCTGGCGCGTGCGTTCGCGGGCGGCACGCCCGCCCGGTGTCGGTTTTCCCGACGGCTGCGGCTGCGTGCCGCCGCGGGCGACGGCGCGGCGCGCAGGCGCGCCGCTCCCTCAGTCGTCGCTGCCAGGCAGTCCGCGCCCGCGTTTGATCTCGCCGCGGTGGCGCTTGCCCTGCACCCGCCGTCGCTTGCTGCCGCGGGTCGGTCGCGTGGCGTGGCGCGGCTTCCGCCGCACCAGCGCCGCGGCCAGCAGCTGCGCCATCCGCGCCAACGCCGCCTGCAGGTTCATGAACTGGCTGCGGTGCTCGCTGGCGGTGACGCACAGCCGGCCCTCGGCGTCGAGCCGCGCGGCCATGACCGCCCGGATGCGCGCGGTGTCGTCGACCCCGAGCACCGCTTCGGCGGCAGTCAGGTCGAGCCGCAGATCGACCTTGGTCTCGGTCTTGTTGACGTTCTGGCCGCCGGGTCCGCCACCGCGGGCAAAGCTCAGGTGGAACAGGCTCTTCGGCAGCACGCGACCGTCGGCGAGCACCAGGTCAGAGCGCGACATGCTGCACCCAGGTGTGCGCCGGCTGCGCGCGGCGATGCCAGGCTTCGGCCAGAGCGGCGGCACCGCGAGCGGCGGCCAGTGCGTCGGCCAATTGCGGCACCGGCGCACCGAACGCGCACAGCCGTCCGGTCAGCTGCTGCCGCAGCGATGGCACCGCGGTCAAAGCGCCGCCGCCGAGCACGACCGGCAGCCCCGGCCAGGCGAGGGCGGCACGGCGCACCGCCGCGTCGGCCAGCAGCGCCAGCGCCTCGATGCCGGCGCCGAGCACCGCCTGCGCCACGGCATCGCCGCCGGCGGCGACCTCGACGACCGTGCCGAGCCGGGCGGCGACCGCGGCGGTGTCGAGACGCTGCAGCACGGCGCCGAGGCGCGCGGGCGCTGCAGAGAACACCGCGGTCAACGCATCCGCCAGCAAGGTCGCCGGCCCGAGCCCGTCTTCGGCCAGCAGCACCGCGGCGGCCGCGCGCCGCACCAGGTCGTAGCCACTGCCCTGATCGGACAGCAGGAAGCCGCGGCCACCGACGCGCACCAGTCCGCCGTTGCGACTGCGCGCCACCGCGAACGAACCGGTACCCGACCACAGCAGCAGGCCTGGGCCGTCGCCGAGCGCACCGGCCGCGGCCGCCAGTACGTCGCTGACCACCGCCAGCGGCAGCGTGAGACCAGCCGCGCGCACGCCGGCGACGAGCCGCGCCGCGGTGGCCACGTCACCGACGCCCGCCATGCCCGCCACCGCGGCCTCGACCGGCACCGCCGCACCGGCCGTGCGCAGCAGCGCCGCCAGCGCCAGCGCGGCGGGTTGCTCGCCGTGCACGGCCGGCTGGCTGCCTGCGGCTTCGCCGCCGGCGCCCGCCGACTCGGGCCGGAAGACGTAGCGTGCGCGGCTGCCGCCGATGTCGAGACCGAGGAATGCCATGCGGATGCTGCCCGGCATCTTCGCGCACGGCGACCGTGGTTGGAACGATGTCGGTGCTCGCGGCGGCCCGCGCGCCGGAACGCCGCGCGCGCGCCGCATGGCATCGGCGTCGGCCACCCGAGTAGAGTCTGCGCGCGTGGCGCGGTCCGTCGTCGTCGAGATGTTGAAGCTCAGCAACCAGGCGAGCGGGCTCGGCCAGTTCTGCCGGCACCTCGGCCGTGCGCTGGCGGCCGCCGCGCCGGCCGGCCTCGACCTCACCTTGCACGGGCCCGCGAACTGCAGGTCGCTGTTCCCCGGCAACGTGCGCTACCACGACGCCCGCATCTGGGATCGCTGGAACCTGCCGCTGCGCGGCCGCGCCGAGCTGTGGCACTGCACGCACCAGGATGCGCGGCTGCTGCCGTGCGGCCGCACGCGTCTGCTGCTGACCGTGCACGACCTCAATTTCCTCTACCAGCACGACGGCGCCCGCCGCCGGTCACGACTCGCGGCGCTGCAGCGACGTCTCGACCGCGCGCACGCCATCACCGCGGTGTCGCAGCACACGGCGCAGGAACTGCAGCACCTGCAGCTGCGCGGCAAGCCGGTGCGCGTGATCCACAACGGCAACTCGCTGGTACCGCACCCGGATGCACCGCGACCGGCATTCGCACCGCCGGCGCCGTTCCTGCTGGCGGTCGGCGTGTTCCACCCGCGCAAGAACCTGCACCTGTTGCCGGCAATGCTGCCGCAGCTGCCGCAGCTGCAGTTGGTGCTCGCTGGCCAGCAGCGCCCGGCGTACCTGGCGCAGGTGCGCGCCGCGATCGCCGCCGCCGGGGTGCAGGGTCGCGTGGTGTTGCCCGGCGAAGTGTCCGACGCCGACAGGTACTGGCTGTACACCCACTGCGAGGCGCTGGTGTTCCCGTCGCGCAGCGAGGGCTTCGGCCTGCCGGCGATCGAGGCGATGAGCTGCGGCAAACCGGTGTTCCTGGCGCGCGCCACCAGTCTGCCGGAGATCGGCGGCGAGGCAGCGTTCTACTTCGACGCGCTGGAACCCACGGCGATGGCGACGACAGTCGGCGCCGGCCTGCAGCAGTTCCGCGCCGACCGTGGTCATGCCGAACGGCTGCGGCGCCGCGCCGCCACGTTCTCGTGGGCCAGCGCCGCGCGCGCCTACCTCGACGTCTACCAGAGCTGCTGAGCCACTGCGGTCATCGCCGCCCGGCGGCGAGCAGCGACTGCACCGCCTGCACGACCACCTGTGGCTCGATCAACGCCTGGCAGTGCGGCACCTTGTCGCAGATCGGCAGGTAGCAGCACAGACAGTCGAGACCGGGCGGCACGATCTTGGTGCCGCGACCGTACAGCTCGATCTCCGCCGCCGACGTCGGGCCGAACAGCACCACTGCCGGCACCCGCCGCGCCGCGGCGACGTGCACGGCCAGCGAATCACCGGTCACCACCACGCCGCACAGTTCGAGCAGTGCCGCGAACCGGCCGTACGAATTGCGGTTGCCGGCGTCGAACACCGGCCGGCCGTGACAGCTGGCCAGCAGTTGGCGATGCCGCTGCACTTCCTCCGGCCCGCCGAGCAACAGCACCGCGGCGCCGGCGTCGGTCATCAGCCGCAGGAATGCGGCCTGATGCGCCGAGGTCCACTGCTTGTACGCCCAGCGCCCGCCGGCACCGGTGTTGAGGCCGACCAGCACGCCGCGGTGAGCGAGGGTCTGCCGGAACGCCGCGGCGTGCGCGCGATCAGGGGCACTCGGCTCCAGGATCGGCTCCTGCACCGCCGCCGGATCGAGCCCGAGCACCTGCGCGACCAGCGTCTGGTAGGTGGCGCGATTGCTGCGCTTCTTCTGGTCGTCGATCCCCATCGCCAACCAGACTTCGGCGCCGTTGCCGAGCGGCACCACGTGGCCGTGTTCGTTGCGGGTGAAGCCGCGGCGCTCGCGCGCGGTCGCCAGCGCCGCCAGTGCGGCAGCATCCGGATCGGCGTCCGGACACAACACCACGTCGAACGTCGTGGTCAACAGCCGCGCCGTGGTCACGGCCTGGTCGGTGGCCAGCACTTCGTCGACCAACGCGTTGCCGAGGAACAGCTCGACCGCGGCCGGCGCCGTCACCCAGGTGACGTGCGCTGCCGGCCACTGGCGATGGATCGCCGGCAGCAGCGATGTCGTCCGCAGCACGTCGCCGGTGGCCGCCAGCTTGACCACCAGCACGCGGTGCCGGACCGGCGCGTACTCGTCGCAGGTGTCGCAGGTCTTGCCGCGCAGCTTGTGCGGCGTGCAGGGCCGGTCCCAACGGACCTGCCGGCAGTCACGTTTCAGCTCGAAGTCGCCCACGGTGTGCAGTCGCTATGGCGCCAGGATATCGGGTCGGCGGCCGTCCGGCCTGAACGGTGCGCCGCCGCAGTCATTCGTGCGACGCCAGCGCCGACGGCTGCCAGGCCGGCGGCCCATCGCGGTCGCTGGGCAACCCTTCGCGCAGATACTGCAGGATGCGGGCGACGCGGTGGAAGTAGCGGTGATGGTTCATCACCAGCGCATGGCCGCCGGCGGCGACGCGGGCCCGCTCCTTGGCATTGCCGAGCCACTGCTCGAGCAGCTGCAACATCTCGTCTTCGTCGCGGAACCAGGCGAGGTGCTCGCCCTGCTGGAACACCTGCTCGAGCCGCGGCACGTAGTGCGTCAGGTGGAAGGCGCCGCAGGCGAGGGTCAGGAACGTGCGATTGCTGAAGTAGCAGACGTCGTCGTTGATCTCGTTGACGCCGAGCACGATGCGCGACGTGGCGCAGACCTGGGCATAGCCGCGGTTGTCGATCGCGTGGCGTACGCGCAGGTTCGGATACAGCGCCGCCCACCGGTCCCAGTGCTTGCCGAACACTTCGGTGTCGAACCGTTCGCTGACGCGCGCCAACAGCGAGGCGCGCTGGCCCTTGCGGCCGGGACCGCCGATGAAGGCGACGTCGCGGCGGTACGGCAACAGCCGCGCCGGGCGATGGTAGCGCGGCGAGAACCCGCTCATCAGGAACACGGCGTTGGCGACGCCCTGTTCGCGCAGCCACGGGATGCGCGCCGGGTTGCTCAGACAGACCAGGTCCGGCACCGACAGGTAGTCGACGACCGAGTTGTCCATGTCCTCGAGTGCCTCCTCGCACCACAGCACGGTGCGGGCGGCGCGCGCGAACTCCTGCAGCAGCGGCCGCGGCAGATCGCGGAAGAACACGAACACCAGGTCCGGCTGGTAGCGGCGGAACTCGGTGCGCAACCAGCGCTGTGCCATTTCGACGCCGAGCCAGCGCCGCAGCGTCGCCATGTTGCGCCAACGCACCTGCAGGCCATGCTCGCGCAAGGCATCGACCAGCGCACCGGTACAGCGGGTGCGCGACATGCTCTTGCCGATGAACAGCACCCGACGAACGTCGCCCGGTACCTGCAATCTGCTGGCCTCGAACTGCGCGCGCGCGTCAGCGCCCATCGTTCCCCCTGCCGACGCGACAGTCCGCAGCGTCTACGCCATGGAACAGCTCGCGATACCTGTCGAACCCCTCGGCCAACCTGCTGAGCTCCGCCCCGACCTGGTCGGGGTCAAGTTCGGCGGGAATATAGACTGCGTGCGCCGGCGGTTGCCACCACCAGCTGCGGAAGTACGCGAACAGCTGCGGCGGCTGCCCCTCGAACAGCTGCAGCGCGCGCTGGCCGAGCCAGCAACGGCGCAGGCGCTCGTCACCGTGCTGCCAACTGCCTGGCGGCAGGGCGCCGCGCCGGCGGTATTCGACCCCCCGCCAGCGCCAGCTGGCCTCGAACTCGGTGCTGGTGCGCAGGCAACGCCACAGTCGGGAGCGCCACCAGGCGGCCTGCTGGCGCCGTGCGCGGGCGTGCGCCCGCACGGCTGCTGCCGGTGAGCCGAGCAAAGAGACCTCGCACAGGGTCGCAAAGACGGCACCGGGGTCCAGTTCGGGAGCCGTCGAGAACAACCGGGCGGCCACCCGGATGCGGGCTGTCGCCGTGTTCGCCAGCAGCTTGCCGACCCTGCGCGCCGACTGCAGGTCGAGCACCGCCAACCGACCGTCCTGCAGCGACACGAAGTTGTCGGCGTGGAGATCGGGGTGCAGGATGCCGGCTGCCAGCAGCCGCCGCGCCAACGTCGCCCGCGCCCGCAGCAGGGCGACCGGCGTGACCGCGACTGTGGGCGCGCGCGCCACCGGCAGGGCGCGCAGCACCAGCAGCGAGGCGAACGGCAGCAGCGCGCGCCGCGCCGTGCGCACGGCCACCACTTCCGGGCACGGGATCCCCGCCGCGTGCACGCCGGCGAGCAACCGCGCTTCGTGCGCGGCCGGCAACGCGCGCCAGCAGTAGCGCAGCCGGTCACGCCAGCGCGGAAAGCCCATCACCTTGAGGAACACCGGCCCCGACGGCAGCGTGCCGGTACCGACGGCGCGGACCAGCCGCGACTGTACCGGCTGTACACCCGCCGGCAGCGTGCCGGGCCGCGCCAGGATCTCGCGCCACCAGCACGCGATCAGCTCCTGGTCACCATTCACTGCAGCGGTCCTCCGCCCCGCTGCGACAACAGTTGCTCGTAGAAGTTTGCGAGCGCGCGCGCGGCCTGGACCGGGTCCATGCAGTCGCGCGTCAGCTGCAGGGCATTGCCGCCGAGCTGCCGCCGCAGGGCGTCGTCGCCCAGCAGTTCGAGCAGCCGGTCGGCGATCGGCACCGCGTCCTCGGCGCAGGCAAAACCGACGGGCCCGCCGCCGTGTGGTCGCGGGCCCAGCAGCTCCGGCAACATGCCGCGCTGCGTCGCCACCACCGGCAGTCCGGTGGCCATCGCTTCGCGCACGGCGCGGCAGGTGCCGTCGCTGCCCGGCACCAGGAACAGGAACACGTCGAGTGCCCGCAGCGCCGCCGAATAGTCGGGCTCGCGCAGGTATCCCGGCAGCACGACCTGCTGCTGCAGGCCCAGCGCCGCGATCGGCTCGGTGACCAGGGTGCGGGTGTCGCGCTCGTTGCCGCGGCCGAGCAGCACGAAGCGCACCGCGGGCAACGCCGCGCACACCCGCCGCGCGACCTGCCAGAGCAGATCGAACCGGCGCTGCGGCTGGACGCGCGCCGTGATGCCGACCAGGCGATGGCCGGCGTCCAGGCCCCAGCGGGCGCGCAGGTCGGGGCCGGCGCCGCTGCGCGGTTCGGTCACCGGTTCCTGGCGCAGCAGGCGCTCGCCGGCGAAACCGAACGCCGAAGCCACGCCAGCATGCGCCGCCGCAGTCGGCACCACGACGCCCGCCGTGCGCCGGAACGCGTAGCGCGCGCGCAGCGTCGGCCGCGGCAACACCGGGTCGTACAGCGTGCGCACCAGCAGCGGCGGTCGGGCGAGCGCCCACACTGCCAGTGCGGCCAGCAGATGGTCGGCGTCGAGGTGGCAGTGGACGAGATCGAAGCGGTCGCGGCGCAGGATCGCGCGCAGCGCGCGCATGTCGCGCAACAGGCTGCGCAGGTGGACGTGCTTGCGCAGCTCCAGGCCGGTCACGACCGGCAGCCGCCAGCGCCACAGTTCTTCGGCCATGCGGTGCTCGCCGCCGCGGTGCACGAAGGCGGCCTGCGCGAACCGCACGTCGGTGCCGAGTGCGCGCAACCGCGCCGCCATGCGGATCGCCGGATCCGCCGGGCCGGTCCACTTGTAGTTGGCGAACAGATGCAGGACGCGCCGCGACTCGTTCACGCGCCGGTCCCCCGGTGCCGGAGCCGGAACAGCCGCCAGTACTTGAGCCAGTCGGTGTAGGCCGCCATGCCGGCGATGACGACGCCGCGCCAACCATCGCGAAAGCCGCGCTTCAGCAACAGGCTCTTCACCAGCACGCTCGGCGGCCGCACCAGCAGATCGAACAGGTTGGTGCGGCGGCCGGCGGCAGCCAGTTCCCGCGCGGCGATGCGCGTGAACGAATCGACGGTGCGCAGATGATGCCGGAAGTCGCGGTAGCTCAGGTGCTCGATCGGCTCCTGCAGCACGGTCACCTCGCCGCCGGTCTGCACCTCGACGTGGTCGTGCGGGTTGGTGCCGCCCCAGCGCGCGCGCCGGCGGTCGAACAAGCGGATCTTGCGATCGGGCCAGAACAGTCCGGCCCGGACCACGGCGCCGAGGTAATGGTTGCGCCGCGGCATCTCGTAGGCGGCGCCGCGCAGGCCGGCCTGTTGCAGGGCTAGAAGCCGCGCCTGCAGTTCCGGCGTCAGCCGCTCGTCGGCATCGAGGCACAGCACCCAGTCGTTCTGCGCCTGTTCGACCGCGAACTGCTTCTGCTCGCGGTGGCCGGGGAACGGTCGGTGCAGCAGCACCCGGGCACCGTGCGCCGCCGCCAGCTCGGCGGTACCGTCCGTGCTGCCGCTGTCGACCACCACGGTCTCGTCGCACGCCGCCAGCGAGTCGACGCAGGCGGCGATGCGGTCCTGTTCCTGGTAGCAGATGACGCACGCCGAGATCGGCGTGCGGCCGGCTTCCCTGGCATCGTCCGGCTCCGCGGCGGGGTGCGAGCGCGCGGCGTCGCCGATCACGCCTTCATCAGGTTGGCGTTGGCGAACTCCCAGTTGACCAGCTGCTCGAGGAACGTCTTGATGTAGTCCGGACGGCGGTTCTGGAAGTCGAGGTAGTACGCGTGCTCCCAGACGTCCATCGTCAGCAGCGGCACGGCGCCGGTGGTCAGCGGCGTCTCGGCATTCGGCGTCTTGGTCACTTCGAGCTTGCCGGCCTTCATGTTGAGCCAGGCCCAGCCGCTGCCGAACTGGGTCGCTCCGGCCTGGCTGAACTGCTCGGCGAACTTCTCGTAGCTGCCGAAGTCGGCGGTGATCTTGCTGGCGATCACGCCGCTCGGCTTGCCGCCGCCTTTCGGCTTCATCGATTGCCAGTAGAAGGTGTGGTTCCACACCTGCGCGGCGTTGTTGAAGACACCGGCCTTGTCCGGTTTTCCGGCGGTCAGCTTGATCACGTCGACCAGCGACTTGCTCGCCAGATCCGAGCCGTCGACGAGCTTGTTGAGGTTGGTGACGTAGGCTTGGTGATGCTTGCCGTGGTGGAACGACAGCGTCTGCGCCGAGATGTGCGGCGCCAGGGCGTCCATGGAGTACGGCAGCGACGGCAGTTCGAAGGTCATGTTGGTCCCTGGAATGGCTGGTCGCAGCGGCGCAGGCGCCGGAGCAACGGAAGGCCTGGACGATAGGCTCCTGCCGCGGCGGGCACCATCGGTTTTCACCGCTTGCAGCCGTGACCGACCTCCCACTCGGGGTGGCGGCAGCTACCGTGCAGTCATGACTGCACGCGACCTGCCGAACTTCCAGCGCCTGCTCGCGGTCATCGCCCGGCTGCGTTCACCGACCGGCTGTCCGTGGGATCGGCAGCAGACCGTGGCGTCGATGGCGCCGCATCTGCTCGAAGAAGCGTACGAGACGGTGGACGCGATCGTGCGCGGCGATGGCGAGCAGGTCGCCGAGGAACTCGGCGACGTGCTGACCAACGTGCTGCTGATCGCGCAGATCCGCGCCGATGGCGGCGACAGCGATCTCGAGCCCATCGCCGGGGCGGTCGCCGACAAGCTCGTTCGCCGGCATCCGCACGTGTTCGGCGACCAGCCGGCAGACGGCCAGGCGGTCGCGTTCCGCGACTGGGAACGGCTGAAGCTTCAGGAACCGCGCCCCGGCACGCCCGTGCGCTCGGTGCTCGATGGCGTGCCGGCAGCGCTGCCGGCGCTGCTCCGCGCCAGCCGCGTCGGCGAGAAGGCGGCACGCGTCGGCTTCGACTGGCCCGACTGCAGCGGCCCCCGGGCCAAGGTCGCCGAAGAGCTGGCCGAACTGGATGCCGCGATCGCCAGCGGTGACGGTGCCGCGATCGCCGCCGAGCTCGGCGACCTGCTGTTCAGCATCGTCAACCTGGCCCGTCACCTCGGCTGCAGCGCCGAACTGGCATTGCGCGGCACAGTGGATCGGTTCCAGCGACGCTTCGCCCTGGTCGAACGCGAGCTCGGCCCCGACCTGCAGCAACGGTCGCTCGCCGAACTCGAGGCCGCCTGGCAGCGAGCCAAGCAGGCCTTGGACTGAACGACGTCGGCTGGCCGACGCAGCCGATGTCGGCATGCCGTCGACAAGGCTCCGTCGCGGGGCTCGCGCGCACTCCTGTTCGCGCTGGAAGTCCGCATCCGAGCGGCAACTGGGGAAAGCGAGCCATGCGCGGACGCGCCGGCACGCTTCCTGCTTCTGGGCCGGCGGTGGAAAGAAACGCATTGGGCACGTGCCCAGTGGCAGGGATTTGACCCCGGTGAGGAGTGGTGCCTCACCGGGGTTCTTTTTTTTCCAGGACCCATCGCTCGTCCCCGGCCGCACCCCCGACACGTCACTCGGGCCAGCCGACCTTGGCCACGGCCAGCGACCCGTCCGAGCAGCCCTGGACGAACAGCACGCCGACGCGCTGGCCAGGCGCAGCCCGCTCGAGCACTTTCGTCGCACCGTCCACACCGAGCACCATGAACGCGGTGCCGAGCCCATCGGCGAGGGCCGCCGACGGCGCCAGCACGGCGGCCTCGACCACATGGTTGTCGGGGTTGCGGCCGGTGCGCGGGTCGAAGATGTGGTGCCAGTGCCTGCCGCCGGCCTGGACGAAGTTGCGGTAGTCGCCGCTGGTGCACAGCGCCTGCGAGCGCAGCGGCAGGGTGGTGAGCGCGCGCTCGTGGCCCGGCACTGCCTGCGCTGGATCGACCACGCTGACCAGCCATGGCTGCCCCTTTGCCTTCATCCCGCGGGCGAGGAACTCGCCGGTGATGTCGAGCAGGAAGTCGTGCAGGCCGTGGGCGGCCAGCACCTCGGCGAGTTCGTCGCAGCAGGCACCGGCGACGATGCCGTCGAGGTCGAGACGCACTTCCGGATCCAGTTTGTGCAGCGCGCCCTCGGCGACCCGCAGCCTGGTCCAGCCGACGTGAGTCGCTGCCGCTGCCAGTGCTGTGTCGTCGAGCACGCCGCTGTGCTTGGCGGCGCGGAACACTTCGCTGAGCGGCGCCACCGTCGGGTCGAACGCGCCATCGGTGGCGCGCGCGAGGTCGAGCGCCTGCTGCAGCACGGCGCAGAAGCGCGGGCTCGCCGGCCATGGCGCGGTGCTGCGGTGCCGGTTGCAGCGGACGATCTCGCTGTCCGCGCGCCAGTTGCTGAACGTCGTGTCGTAGACCGCCAGCAGTTGTTCGACCCAGACCCGCACCCCTTCGGGCGCCACGGCGCCGACGTACTTCACGCACCAGGTGCTGCCCATCGTCGTGCCGTCGAGCACCACGACCGTAGGCGGCGCGGCCGGCGTGCACGCCGCGACGGCGAACGACAACAGGTGGCAGCGCGGCCAGGACATCGGTGCGCGATCGTATCCGGGCGCCTGGTGCACTAGACGTAGCGGCCGTGAACCGGCTCCGCGCCCCGCTGCTGGCCAACGCCCTGCCCTGGTTGCTCGGCGTCATCGCTGCCGTCCTGACGGCGCGCAACCTGCTGCAGAACCCCGGCGACTTCGGCCTCTACCTCGAGGCCGGCCGTGAACTGCACGACGGCGGCGTCGATCTGTTCCGCCCGCG
>Ga0209488_10002457_pt1 | contig 15204 bp, 11 predicted proteins | sample Rivendell_Oct201_8_FD_188349 | JGI IMG/M metagenome (GOLD analysis project Ga0209488, IMG submission 188349) | Vadose zone soil microbial communities from the Eel River Critical Zone Observatory, Northern California, USA -... | ecosystem: Environmental > Terrestrial > Soil > Vadose zone >... | reverse complement strand
ATCGGCATCGTCGGGGCAGGCGCCGTCGGGACCGCCCTCGGGGTCGCCCTCACCCGTGGCCGGTGGCCCGTTCATGCGGTCGCCAGTCGCGATCCGGCCCGGCGCGAGCGGTTCCGCTCGCTCGTCGAGGGCGCCCGCCCGTTCGCGGAAGCGACCGCGCTGGTCGAAGAGGTCGAGCTGATCATCGTCGCCGTCCCGGACGACGCGATCGCCGAGGTGGCGGCGGGTCTCCGGATGTACAGCGGCCAGGCGATGGTCCACACGAGTGGCCTGCTCGAAGCCGACGTCCTCCAGCCGGCGATGGCGGCGGGCACCCAGATCGGGGCGTTCCATCCGCTCGTTGCCTTCGCCGACATGGAGCGGGCCGTCGCTGCGCTTCACGGGGCCACGATCGCGATCGAGGGAGACGATCAGCTCGCGGCGCTTCTCGCCCGGATGGCCGAGGCAATCGGCGGCCAGGCGGTCCGACTCGCCCCGGGGTCGAAGGCGGCGTATCACGCGGCCGCCGTCCTCGCGGCGGGCGGTTTCATCGCCCTGCTCGACGCGATCGCCGAGCTCGGTCGCGTTGCCGGGCTCGACGAGGCCGGCGCCCTGGCGATCTACGGCCCGCTGATCGAGGGGACGCTTGGCAACGCCAGGGCGCTCGGCATCCGGGCGGCCCTCACCGGTCCGATGACCCGGGGCGATCGAGGCACGCTCGATGCCCACCTCGCCGCACTCCGTCGCCACGCCCCGGACGTGGTGCCGTTGTACGCGGCGGCCGCCGAACGGGAGATCGCCCTGGCCGAGGCCCGTGGCGCCCTGACACCGGAGGCTGCCGAGAGCCTCAGATCGTCACTTGCATCGGCCGTTTGACGCGCTACCATGGGGGCCCATGGAGCACAGCATCGCCGCGAAGTACGCGGCCCGTCAGGCAGCCCGCTTTGTCCACCCGTCGTCACGGGCGCGCGAGCGACGGCTCGGCCTCCGGGCCGCCGGCACGTTCCAGGCGGCGACGACCCGCCCGACCGTGCTCTACCGGCCGTCCGGTAGCGTTCTCGCCCGTCTTCGCGGGAGCTGGCGTGCCTTTCGAGCCGCCCGCCCGGGTCGCCCGACGGATGGTCGGCCGCGGCCGCTGGTCGCGATGCACTGGGCGCGGTCCGGCCGCGCCGGAACGGATCGCCGGTCGAGCGCCGCCATGGCGCCGTGGCGCGGCTGAGGAACACGACCGCCACATCTGCCGGCGGGATCGTCGTTCGGTTCGAGCGTGATGTCCCATACCTCGTCGTCGGGTCGCGCCGGCGAGACCGCGACATCGTGACCTGGACCCTTCCGAAGGGAACGCCCAACCCCGGGGAAACCCGCGAGCAGACCGCACTGCGCGAGGTCGCCGAGGAGACCGGCCTCGAGGTCCGCATCACCGGACCCCTCGATTCGATCGACTACACGTTCATCCAGCGCGGCACCCGGATTCACAAGACTGTCCACTACTTCTTCATGGTGCCGACCGGCGGGGACCTCGCCCGTCACGACCACGAGTTCGAGGAGGTCCGCTGGGTCAGCTTCGACGATGCGGCCCACCTGCTGACCTTCGACACCGAGCGGGCGCTCGTCCTGCGTGCCCGCGCCGAGCTGGCGTCGGCCGCCGGCGCCGGCGCCGGCTCCGGCTCCGCGTCGGCTGAGACCGAGCCGTCGAGCGTGGACGCCGCCCAGCGGGCGACGGCACCGCGCTGAGCATGACGTGACCGAGCAGGCCGAGGCGACGTATCACGAGACGCCGCTTCATGACCGGCATGTCGCGCTCGGGGCGCGGCTGATCGAATTCGGTGGCTGGCTCATGCCGGTCCAGTACAGCGGGATCCTCGAGGAGCACCGGGCGGTCCGCGAACGAGCCGGCCTGTTCGACCTGTCGCACATGGGCGAGCTGTTCGTCGAGGGCCCGCAGGCCGGGGCGGCTCTCGCCGCCGCGCTGGTCAGCAATCCGCCGGCCCTTGCCATCGGCCGGGCCCAGTACTCGATGATTTGCGCGGAGGACGGCGGGATCATCGACGATCTCATCGTCTACCGGCTCGCCGAGGAGCGGTTCCTCGTCGTCGCCAACGCCTCGAATGCCGCCATCGTCAGCGACGCCCTCGTCGAGCGCCTCGCCGGTTTCAAGGCCGTTCTGGACGATCGTTCGCTGGCCACGGCCCTGTGCGCCGTCCAGGGTCCGCGGTCGGTCGACATCGTCGGCCCGCTCACGGATGTGGATCTCGGCGCGTTGCGCTACTACGCGATCGGCGAGGGTCACGTCGCGGGCATACCGGCGCTCGTCGCGCGGACCGGCTACACCGGCGAGGACGGTTTCGAGATCTTCGTCGACAACGCCCGGGCGCTGGAGCTCTGGGATGCGCTGACTGCCGCCGGGGAGCCTCACGGGCTCGCTCCGGTCGGGCTCGGCGCGCGGGATACGCTTCGTCTCGAAGCGGGCATGCCGCTCTACGGCAACGATCTCGATCGATCGACGAATCCGTACGAGGCGGGCCTGGGCCGAGTCGTCAAGCTCGACAAGCCGGGCGATTTCGTCGGGCGGACCGCCCTCGAGAAGGTCGCCCGCGATGGACCCGCCCGAAAGCTGGTCGGCCTCGTGATGGAGGGTCGCGGCATCGCCCGCCACGGGTATCCCGTCCATCGCGATGCACGGCGGACGGGCGAGGTCACGAGCGGGACCCACTCGCCGTCCCTGGGTCGGGCGATCGCGATGGCCTACGTCGGGCCCGCCGATGCGGAGTCGGGTACGATCCTCGACGTGGAGATCCGCGAGCAACGGGTCCCGGCCAAGGTCGTGGACCTGCCGTTCTACCGCCGACCCCGGACCGATGGCTAGCGGAGCGTCGGCGTTGGTCCGCCGGGGAATCAGCGACTCGCGTCGTCGCCCGGCGCCCCACACCTGACCGATCCGAACCCGGCCGCCACCCCTGGCGTCGGCAAGACAGGAGGAAGAGCCGCCGATGGTTCCGACGGATCTGCGCTACACGAAGGATCACGAGTGGGTCCGGGTCGCCGGTGACGAGGCGACCGTCGGGATCACGGAGTACGCGGCAAGCCAGCTGGGCGACATCGTCTTCGTGGAACTGCCGGATGCCGGCCGGAAGCTCGACCAGCACGCCACGTTCGGCGTTGTCGAATCGGTCAAGGCCGTCAGCGACCTGTTTGCCCCGGTCAGCGGCGAGGTGCTCGCGACGAACGATGCCCTGACGGGCGCTCCGGAGCTCGTCAATGGCGAGCCGTACGGCGACGGCTGGATGATCCGGATCCGCCTGGCGGACCCTGGTGAGACGGAAGGCCTGCTCGACGCTTCGGCCTACGACGCGCTGATCGCGGCGGGCTAACCGGCAATGCCGTACGGACCGCACGCCGCCGGAGATCGCGAGCGGATGCTCGAGGCGCTCGGCATCGCGGACGTCGACGCGCTATTCGACGACATACCAGTGCCGCTTCGGGCGAGCCGGTTGGACCTGCCGGAACCGCAGCCGGAACTCGAACTGGCGGCCCGGCTCGAGGGCCTCGCGGCTCGCAACCGGACCGACCTCGCCTCGTTCCTGGGAGCCGGTGTCTATCGCCACTGGACGCCGCCCGCCGTCGACCAGCTGCTCCTGCGCGGCGAGTGGTACACCGCGTACACGCCGTACCAGCCGGAGATCAGCCAGGGCACGCTCCAGAGCATCTATGAATACGAGTCGCTCATCGGCGAGCTCATGGACCTCGACGTCGTTTCGGCCTCCCACTACGACGGCGCCGCGGCCACGGCCGAAGCGGCCCTGATGACCTGCCGGGCGACACGTCGCACACGGGTCCTCGTCTCGCGGGCCGTCCATCCTCACTACCGCCAGACCGTGGCCGCGTATTTCGGGGGCGGCCTCGAGGTCGACGAGATCCCGCTGGTCGCCGATGGCGAGTCCGCCGGCACGACCGACCTGGCCGCCCTGGAGCGACTCCTGGCGGATCCGGACCGACCGGTTGCCGGGGTGCTCGCGGGCCATCCGAACTTCTTCGGTCTCCTCGAGCCGATGCCTGAGATCGGCCGGCTTGCTCACGCCGCCGGTGCGCTGTTCGTGGCCGTCGTCGAGCCGGTTTCACTCGCGGTCCTCGCCCCGCCGGGCTCGTACGGGGCCGACATCGCCGCCGGCGAGGGCCAGCCGCTGGGCATCGCCCCACAGTACGGCGGCCCGTACCTGGGCCTCCTGGCCTCGACCGATGCCCTCGTCCGCCAGATCCCCGGCCGACTCGTCGGGATGACCACCGATGTCGATGGCCGGCGGGCGTTCGTCATGACGCTTCGTGCTCGAGAGCAGGACATCAGGCGCGACAAGGCGGCGAGCAACATCTGCACGAACCAGGCGCTGCTTGCGCTCGCCGCGAGCATCTATATCGCGACGCTCGGGCCGCACGGTCTGCGCGACGTCGCCGCCCTGGGGGCCGCTCGAGCCGCCGAGCTCGAGCTCGCCCTCGCCGCCGTCGGGGCGCCGCGGCTCCATCCCGGTCCGTATCTCAACGAGTTCGCCGTGCGGGTCCCGCGTGCCCGCGATGTCCATCGCCGGCTCCTCGACCGCGGCGTCCTGGCGGGCCTCGCCCTTGCCGATATCGAGCCCGACGACGAGACCCTCGCCGACGCGCTCCTCGTGTGCGCGACAGAGGTCACAACGAGTGACGAGATCGCCCGGTTCGCCGCTGCCCTCGGGGATGTCCTCGCCGGGCGACCATCGATCGGGCCCGAGTTCGGGGCCGGAGCCGAGAGCTCGGAGCGACCGCGGGCCGGCGCCGGGAGCCCCCGATGAGCGTCGTCGGCGAGCGCCTCCAGCCGACCCTCTTCGAGCGATCTCGACCGGGTCGCGGCGGCGACAAGATCCCGCATCCACCGAAAGACGCCCTCGACCGCCTGCCGGCCGCGGCCCGTCGCAAGACGCCGCCCGCCCTGCCCGAGATCAACGAGCCGGAGGTCGTCCGTCACTACGTCAACCTGTCGCAGCTGAACTATGCGATCGACACGGGCTTCTATCCACTCGGGTCGTGCACGATGAAGTTCAACCCGAAACTGAACGAGTGGGCGGCCCGCCTGCCCGGTTTCGCGACCCTCCACCCGCTCGCGCCCGACGAGGTTGCCCAGGGCACGCTCCAGCTCCTCTGGGAGCTCGAGGGCATCCTCGCCGAGATCAGCGGCATGCAGGCCGTCACCCTCCAGCCGGCTGCCGGCGCGCAGGGCGAGCTGTGCGGCATCCTCATGATCCGGGCCTACCACCGCAGCCGCGGCGACACGGAACGGGACGAGGTCCTGGTCCCGGATTCGTCCCACGGGACCAACCCCGCGACCGCCACGATGGCCGGATTCCGGACGATCACGATCCCATCGGCGGCCGACGGCGGGGTCGACGTCGAGGCGTTCCGGGCCGCGCTCGGGCCGCGCACGGCCGCGGTCATGATCACCAACCCCTCGACCCTCGGCCTGTTCGAGCGGCGGATCGGGGACCTTCTCGACGCCGTCCACGAGGCGGGTGCCCTGGCCTACATGGACGGCGCCAACCTGAATGCCATCCTCGGCCGCTTCAAGCCGGGCGAGGCGGGCTTCGACGTCATGCACTTCAACGTCCACAAGACGTTCAGCACGCCGCACGGCGGTGGCGGTCCCGGGGCGGGGCCCGTCGGGGTCGGGGACAAGCTCCTGCCGTTCCTGCCGTCCCCGCGGGTGCTCAAGGCCGACGACGGCTCGTTTCGCCTCGAGCGGCCCCACGAGCGCCCGACGTCGATCGGGCGGCTGCGGAGCTTCGTCGGGAACACCGGAGTCCTCGTCCGTGCCTACGCCTACCTTCGGGCCCACGGCGGCTCGGGCCTGCGCCAGGTCAGCGACGACGCGGTCCTGGCGGCGAACTACCTCAAGCACCGGGTCGGAGCCGCCTACCAGATCCCGTACGACCGGCCGTGCAAGCACGAATTCGTGGCGTCCGCAGCAGCGATCAAGCACAGGACCGGCGTCCGGACACTCGACATCGCCAAGCGCCTCATCGACCACGGCTTCCACCCTCCCACGATCTATTTCCCGCTCATCGTCGAGGAGGGGATGCTGATCGAGCCGACGGAGACCGAATCGGTCGAGACGCTCGACGCCTTCGCCGACGCCCTGATCGCCATCGCCGCGGAGGCCGAGACCGATCCCGAGACGATCCGCTCGGCGCCGCACACCTCGCCGGTTCGCCGGCTCGACGAGGCCCTCGCCGCTCGCCATCCAAATCTCAGGTGGCGTGGCATGGTGGGAGCGGACACTCCTTGCCCCGACTGAACGGCTGTCGCGCCTGGGCGCCCATGGCTGCGTTGGCCGCTCGGCTCGTCGCTCACGGGCATTTGAGCCCGCTCGCTCCGGTGCTCGCGGCCGCCTTGCCCTGAACGCCCAGTCGCGACGATCGCAGATGGGGCGGCGACGGGATTTGATACGGAGCTGAACCTTTCCGGTTTCGGCCCCGTATCGTATAAGTAAGACAGGCGGGGGACAGCCGAACACGGAGAAGAGACGATCGACGACGCTGCGGGAGGCGCCGCGTCGACGGCCAATCAGAAGATGGACGCGGAGCTGCTGCGCCGTGTCCAGGCCGACGATCTGGACGCCTTCGAAGAGTTCTTCGCTCGCTACCGCAACCCGATCTATCGGACCGCATACGGCCTGACGGGTGATCGGCTGGCCGCGGAAGAGATCCTCCAGGACACGTTTGCGCGCGCCCATCGGTATCGCCACACGTTCCGCCAGGATGTCTCGCCGCTGCCCTGGCTGCATCGCGTCTCGCTGAACCTCTGCTATTCGCGGCTCTCGCGGCGGCGACTCGAGACAGGGCCGATCGACGATGCGGCCGAATTCGGCCTCCCGGACAACCGCCCGCTGCCCGCCGAACGGGCGGAGCAGGCCGAGCTTCGCCAGATCGTTCGCGAGGGAATCGCCGCACTGCCGGAAAAGCACCGGAGCGTGGTCGTCCTCTACTACCTCCAGCGCCTGTCACTGCAGGAGACCGCCCAGGTCCTCGGGATCCAGCTCGGCACGGTGAAGTCGCGGCTCCACTACGCCCTCCGTGGCCTGAGGGTCCAGCTCGAGGGCGATCGACGCTTCGGTGGCGCCTATCACGCCCTGCCGGATGACGCCGAGGCCAACGTCACGTGATCGACCTCGGCGGGTCCTGCAATCGTCATCGCCCGTTGCTCGTCGACTTCGTCGATCGCGGCGAGGTCCAGCCCGGCACGTCGGCCGCCCTGGCTCACCTCGATCGCTGCGCCCGCTGCCTGGCCGCGATCGAGTCGACGATGCTGACGATCACTGCCCTCAGGCGCCTCGGCGACGCGGCGATCGAGGCAGAACCACGGCCGGACGCCTGGCCCCGTCTGCGGGCCCGCATCGAAGGGCTGCGTCCGCGCCGTCCGAAGGTGATGTCACCACTCGCCGGGATTGCGTTGAGTTTCGCGATCGTTGCCGTCGTCGTCGTCCCGTTCCGGTTCGGCGGGGGCACGCTTGACGCGGGCGCCGCGCCGCTCGGCCAATCCGCACCCATCAACCCCGCCGAGCGCCGGATCGAGACCGCCTACATCGCCGCGGTCCGTCATGTCGCGTCGACCGCGGGCGCGAATCAGAATTTCGACACGTCGGCCGCGTTCAATCGCATCTATCCCGACGACATACGACCCACGCGGAAGGAGGTGGGCCCGGCCGCGACGACCGTCAGGCCGTCGGAGGCGAGTTGACACCACCAGATCCCGCTATCCATAGTAGCCGGAGCGCAGAAGTCAAGGCTCACCGGACGTTCGCGCGACCCCTCGATTTGACCCATTCCTTCTAGGGCTGACCTCTGGGAAGTTGGCGACGATGGGCCCGCCGAGCGACGAACGTGGCGATCTGCGACCGGAAGTGTGCCGCGCACACGCAATGGAGGAGAGTTCATGCTCAAACGTGTTCTAGGCCTGATCGCGACCACCGCGATCGTGTTCGGAGCCTGTACGCCGGCGGCCAGCAGTCCGACGGCATCAGCGCCGGCTGCGACAGCGCCCGTGGCGTCTGCACCGACCGGTTCGGAAGCCGCCCCCTCGGGGAGCGGCGGCACGGCGGGTGCCCCTGACCTCTTCGGGACGAAGTACAAGGACCTCCGCAAGCCCGGAACGACCGGTGGTCAGGTCATCTTTGCCGACTGGCAGGAAGCCACCGAATTCAACCAGTACTACCAGGCCCAGGTCACCGAGGCGAACGTGACCTCGGCCACCCAGGGCGGCCTCGTGACGTCGACCAACGACTTCAAGTACGCGCCCGACCAGGCCGTCGAGATCCCGACGCTCGACAACGGCGGCGTCAAGGTGCCGGGTGATGGCAGCGACGCGATGACCGTGACCTGGAAGCTCCGGCCCGGCCTGATGTGGTCGGACGGCTCGCCCCTGACCTGCGATGACTACAAGTTCACGCAGGACTGGATCATGGACAAGGCCAACACCGGTCTCTATGCCGGCCGTTCCGGCTACGAGGACGTCACGAAGTTCGAGTGCACTGACCCGCAGACGATCGTCCTTCACTTCGGGAAGATCTACGAGGGCTACATCACGATGTACCCCGTGCCGCTCCCGAAGGCCTATATGTCCAAGTTCAGCGTCAAGGACGACGTCGCACACAAGGGCATGGGCGCCAAGGACATGCCGAACGTTCCCGTTTCCGGGCCGTTCAAGTACCAGTCGGTGACCCCGGGTGCGGAGATCCGGCTCGTCCGGAACGACAAGTACACGAACCCGTGGGACGGCAAGCCGGCCAACCTCGACACCCTGATCTTCAAGTGGTACGGCGACGCTGACGCGATGATCGCCGGCTACAAGGGCGGCGAGTTCGACATCGCCAACGACCTCAACGACGCCGACCTGCCGAAGATCGCCGACCAGGGCGATCAGGTATTGCAGCTCGACTCGCTCACCTACGAGTTCCTTCGCCCGAACTGGAACCCGGACGTCTGCTCGCCGAAGATCACCGATCGGGGCAAGGGTTGCCCGGTCTCCGATCCGGCGATCCGCGAGGCGCTCCGCTGGGCGGTCAACAAGGACGAGATCAACACCCGGCTGCTTGGTGGCGCCGCCGCCATAGCGACCACGAACGTCTCGCCCAATGCCTGGTTCTACAGCGACCCGCCCTCCTACAAGTACGACCCGGAGAAGGCAAAGTCGGTCCTCGACGCAGCCGGCTGGGTCCCGGGTGCCGACGGCGTCCGGGCCAAGGGAGGCCTCAAGGCCAACATCGAGCTGTGCACGACGACCCGCCAGGTTCGACAGGACACCGAGGCCCTGGTCTCGTCGTACCTGAAGGCTGTCGGTATCGCCTCGACCGTGAACGCCGTCTCGCCGAACGACATCTTCGCCTCGTACAACGAAGCCACCGCCCAGACGCCGTGCGCGCTCTCGAAGAGCACGTATGACGTGGCCGAGCACGCCTTCTCGGTGCCGCTCGACCCGCTGGCGAACTACCCGACCTATCACTCGAGCCAGGTCGAGCCGGACGGCGGCAACGATGGCTACATCAAGGACCCGGACGTCGATCGCATCCTCGAAGGCGTCAAGGGCACAGTCGACTTCGCGAAGATCAAGAGCCTCATGGCCGAGTGGCAGCAGGTCTACGTCAACAAGACGATCGAGATCCCGCTGTACTTCCGCAAGGAGGTCTACCTGGTCAACCCGAAGGTCTCGAACTTCACCGGCAACCCGACCTCGCAGGGTCCGACGTGGAACACCTACGACTGGTCGATCACCCAGTAAGCGCAGTCCCGTCCTGATCGCGGCCGGCTCCGCCGGCCGCACGACCCGCTCGGGGCGCCTCGTGCGCCCCGAGCGGCACCATACTCGCCACCGGCCGACGCCGAGCGCGTATGCTCACGCGACGACGACCCCCTCGATGCAGCAGGTGGTGGCACCGTGACGAAGTACGTCATTCGGCGGGTTATCCAGGCGATCCCCGTCCTCTTCGGCATCACGATCGTCGTCTACATGATTCTTCTCGCCGCGCCGGGCGGCCCCACCGCGCGGTTCGCCAACAACCCGCGGGTGACACTCGAGGACCGCGAGCACTTCAAGAAGGCGTGGGGCCTCGACCAGCCGATCCCTGTCCAGTACTGCCGCTGGCTCGGCGCGTGCAATCCCGATGTCGACGAGAAGGTCCTGGGGATCTTTCCGTCGCCGGCCGCGCTCATCGGCCCGAATGGCTGGCCGAACATCCTGCCGGAGGCCATCAGCGGCGGCAGCAACGGCGTCCTCCACGGCGACTTCGGCGTCTCCGTCGACAGCGGCGAGCCCGTCGGACCTCGGATCATTCGAGCCGCCCTCCCGACCTTCATCCTCGTCAGCTTCGCCCTCGTCATCTGGATCGGTATCGCGATCCTGATCGGCGTCTACGCAGCTGTCAGGCGTTACTCGCTCTTCGACCAGGTCGCGACGGTGTTCGCCTACGTCGGCTACGCGATGCCCACGTTCTGGCTCGGCATCATGCTGATCTTCTTCTTCAGCGGACCAGGGCTGAACATCCTGCCCGCCGGCGGCATGACGACCACCCGGATCTCGCCGCCCTTCGGCTCCAACGAATACTGGGTGTACTTCGGCCACAAGCCGTTCGAGGCGCTCATCGACATCGGCCGCCACCTGATCCTGCCGGTGTTCACGCTCGTCGTCGTCAACATCGCCGGCGACAGCCGCTTTATCCGGGCGAGCATGCTGGAGGCCCTCAGCCAGGATTACGTCCGGACGGCGAAGGCCAAGGGCCTGCCGGGCCGATCGGTCACCTTCAAGCACGCGCTGCGCAATGCCCTGCTGCCGGTCGTGACGAACATCGGCCTGGAGATCCCGTTCCTGTTCACGGGCGCGATCGTGACCGAGACGATCTTCTCGTGGCCGGGGATCGGCAAGCTCACGATCGATGCCACGCGCGCCTTCGACTATCCCACCCTGATGGGTCTCCTCCTGATCACGTCGATCCTCGTCGTCTTCGCTAATCTCGTCGCCGACGTGACGTACGCCTTCGTCGATCCTCGAATCAAGTTCTGAGGGGACCGTGTCGGATCCGTTTCTTGCGCCGAATACCGAGCCCGCCCCCGAAGAGATCGAGCTGCGTGCGGCAGAGGCCGGCCAGGACTACGAGGTCCAGCTCGAGTCCCTGAACCAGTGGCAGCTGGCCTGGCGGAAGTTCAGGAAGCATCGACTCGCCATCGTCGGCCTGGCCATCCTGATCGTCCTGATCGCCGCGGCGATCTTCGGGCCGATCCTCTCGCCATTCGTGTTCAACGAGATCCCGAGGCCCGACAAGGCGGTCTACGCCGGCCGCCCGCCGTCGCTGAACCACCCCTTCGGTGAGACCGGCGGGCTCCAGCGCGACGTCCTCCAGCTCGTCGTGAACGGCGCCAGGACGTCGCTGATCATCGGCTTCAGCAGCATGGCGATCGGGGTCCTGATCGGCACCGTCGTCGGGGCGCTGGCGGGCTACCTCGGCGGGTTCATCGACAACATCCTCATGCGGATCGTCGACGTGATGCTCAGCCTCCCGCTGTTGTTCGTCATCCTCGTCGCCAGCCAGTTCTTCGGCAACGGCAACGTGCTCCTGATCATCATCATCTTTGGGGTCTTCAGCTGGATGGGCATCGCCCGCCTCGTTCGCAGCCTCTTCCTGTCGATCAGGGAACGCGAGTTCGTCGAGGCGGCAAAGGCAGTCGGTGTCCGTGACCGGCGGATCATCTTCCGCCACATCCTGCCGAACGCGATCAGCCCGATCGTCGTCTCGGCGTCGCTCATCGTGGCCGGCAATATCATCGGTGAGGCGTTCGTCAGCTTCCTCGGCTTCGGCGTCAACCCGATCTACCCGACCTGGGGCAACGTCCTGTCGAACGCGCTGACGTTCATTCCGGTGGGCAACTGGTGGTGGCCCCTGTTCCCGGGCCTTGCGATCATCATGACCGTGCTTGCCGTGAACTTCATCGGTGACGGCCTGCGCGACGCCCTCGATCCGCGGTCGCGGGCATGACCGAGACGATCGAACTGCACGTCCTCGGAGCGCCTCCGCCGGACGACATCCTCCTCGACGTTCGCAACCTCCGGACCATCTTCCACGTGATGGACGGCGACGTCCCGGCGGTCGACGGGGTCAGTTTCCAGCTCCGGCCGGGGCGGAGCATCGGCATCGTCGGCGAGTCGGGCTCCGGCAAGAGCGTGACTGCCCTGACCATCATGCGGCTGCTCGACATCCCGCCGGCCGAGGTCGGCGCGGACAGCGAGATCTGGTTCGACGGCAAGGAACTCCTGCGGATGCCGATGGACTCGATGCGCAAGCTTCGCGGCAACGACATCGCGATGATCTTCCAGGAGCCGCTGACGAGCCTGAACCCGGTTTTCACGATCGGCGACCAGATCGCGGAACAGGTCGAGATCCATCTCAAGGTCAAGCGGAAGGAAGCCTGGGACCGGGCGATCGAATCGCTCAAGCTCGTTGGTATCCCGAGTCCGGAGCGACGCGTCAAGCAGTATCCCCACGAGATGTCAGGCGGGATGCGCCAGCGGGTCATGATCGCCATGGCGCTGTCCTGCGAGCCCAAGCTGCTCATCGCCGACGAGCCGACGACCGCCCTCGACGTGACGATCCAGGCCCAGATCCTCGAGCTCCTCAAGACGATCCAGGACAGGACTGACTCGGCGCTGATGCTGATCACCCACGACCTCGGGGTCGTCGCCGAGATGGTCGAGGACGTGGTCGTCATGTATGCCGGCCAGGTCGTCGAGACCGGCACGGTCGAACAGGTCCTGCTCGAGCCGCGGGCGCCGTACACGATGGGCCTGATCGAGTCGATCCCGACCGTCGACAAGCGAGGTGGCCGGCTGTCGGTCATCAAGGGAACGGTGCCGTCGCCCTTCAACCTGCCGCCGGCCTGTCGGTTCGAGCCGCGTTGTCCGTATGCCTGGGACCTCTGCCGCAACGTGCCACCGGAGCTCTACCCGACTGACCAGGCAAGCCAGTTCGCGCGCTGCCACCTGCACACGCCCGCCGGTGAGACCCGGCGCAGCGCGGCCCTCGACGTCCACGAGAAGGCGATGACCGTCGGGCGCGACGTGCGGGGCCCGGCGTGAGCGAGGGAACGATGCCGACAGGCCAGTCCGAGGCCTCCGTGACGCCGCCGACGGCCCCGTCTGACGGCGGCGCGGTCGGCGATCGAGCCCCGGCCGCCGAAGCGCCGGCAACCTCCGAAGCTGCTGCGGCCTCCGGGGCAACGGCGGCCTCCGAGGCTCGCCAGGACGCGGACGACGCCTCCGATACCCGACGCCGGGTCGACAACGCGGCCGAGACGGAGCCGCTCCTCAGGGTCACCGGGCTCAAGAAGTATTTCCCGATCTACGGCGGCCTGTTCCGTCGCCAGATCGGCAGCGTCTACGCGGTCGACGGCGTCGACTTCGACGTCCAACGCGGGGAGACGTTCGCCCTCGTCGGTGAGTCGGGCTGCGGCAAGACGACACTCGGGCGGTCGCTCCTCCGGCTGACCGAACCGACCGCGGGCAAGATCATGTTCGGTGGGCAGGACATCTCGGCGCTCAGCCAGGACGAGCTGCGCCCGGTCCGGCGGCGAATGCAGATCATCTTCCAGGACCCGTTCGGGTCGCTGAACCCGCGAATGCCGGTCAGCGACATCATCGGCGAGGGCCTTCTTGCCCAGGGCGTCAAGGACCGCAAGAAGCGCGACAAGAAGGTCGAGGATTCGCTCGAGATCGTCGGGCTCCGGCGCGACTACACCCGGCGCTACCCACACGAGTTCTCGGGTGGCCAGCGCCAGCGAATCGGGATCGCCCGGGCCCTCGCCCTCGACCCGGAGTTCGTGGTCTGCGACGAGCCGGTGTCGGCCCTCGACGTGTCGATCCAGAGCCAGGTCCTCAACCTCCTCGTCGACCTTCGCCGCGACTTCAACCTGACGTACCTGTTCATCAGCCACAACCTGTCGGTGATCCAGTACTTCAGCGATCGGGTCGCGGTGATGTACCTCGGCAAGATCGTCGAGGTCGGCACTGTCGAGCGGCTCTACAAGAACGCCCGCCATCCGTACACCGTGGCGCTCCTGTCGGCGATCCCGGAAGCGGACCCGCGCCGTCGCAAGAAGCGCCTGGTCCTGAAAGGCGACGTGCCTTCGCCGGCAGCGCCGCCGTCTGGCTGCCGCTTCCACACCCGGTGCTGGCTTCGCGAGAAGCTCGGCAACCCCGAGCGCTGTTCCACCGAGGAGCCGCTGCTGCGCGTGCTCGAGACCGGCCACACGTCAGCCTGCCACTTCGCCGAGGACGTCAGTGAGCAGGCGGTCTCCCAGGTCGTGGCGACCCAGTCGGTCGTCGAGACGGCGGTCGCCGATCCCGTATGACCCGCGGCCGCGCGGGCCGCGGTCCGAGGCCGGATTGCCCAAAACGCCATCGAAAAGGACGGATTCAAGAGCCTGGAGGATGTCAACAACCGGACGAAGGGCGCGTTACTATTCGCGCCGACCATCGCGACCGGCGAAGGTGAGCGGGCAGAGGCCGCGCTCAAACGAGCGGGTTGGTTGGAAAGAAGGAGGAGGTTTCATGGTTCGACTTCGAATCGGGGCGCTCGTCGCCGCGACCGCGATCGTGTTCGCGGCCTGCGGCGCGGCCGCGTCGCCATCGCCAGCGGCGACCAGCCCGGCCGCCACCGGCAGCACGGCGCCTGAGAGCACTGGGCCCTCGGCAGAGCCGTCGGCCGCTGTCAAGGAAGGCGGCACGCTTGTCGTGGCCCTGCCGGGCGACATCACCCGGACGGATCCGGCGATGATCGACGACAGCAACTCGTCATACGTCATGCAGAACGTCATGGAAGGTCTCCTGGCGCTCAAGCCGGGATCGACCAGCGAGATCCTGCCGGCCCTCGCCGAAAAGTGGACGGTCTCGCCTGACGGCCTGACCTACGATTTCAATCTCCGCCAGGGCGTCAAGTTCCACGATGGGACCGACTTCAACGCCGACGCGGTCGTCTACAACTACAACCGCTGGAAGAACTTCCCCAAGGAGCTCCAGGACTACACCTACTACGCCGGGGCCGTCTTCGGCGGCTACGGCGCGACGTCGAACATCGCGTCGGTCACGGCCAAGGATCCCGCGACGGTCGAGATCGTCCTCAAGAAGGCCCAGTCCAACTTCCTCATCGCCCAGACCCTGACGGTCTTC
>Ga0209488_10002456_pt1 | contig 15205 bp, 12 predicted proteins | sample Rivendell_Oct201_8_FD_188349 | JGI IMG/M metagenome (GOLD analysis project Ga0209488, IMG submission 188349) | Vadose zone soil microbial communities from the Eel River Critical Zone Observatory, Northern California, USA -... | ecosystem: Environmental > Terrestrial > Soil > Vadose zone >... | reverse complement strand
TCCAGCCATTGTCCTTGGCCAGCAGCCGACTTACGAATTCTCCCGGTGAAGTGGGACTCACTCCCACCAAGTCTTTCCATTCGGATTCCGCCTTCGGCCCCCCGGGCACGATCACCTTTCCTGCCCGCACGGAGATGTGACCGCCGTAAAAATCCAGAACCGCAGCAACCGGCACCAGCTTCTTCAGGCCTTGCGATTGCCATAACGCATTTCGCGTCTCGTTATCCATCCGCGACATCGCCCAGTAGAGCCGAGCCATCCCGGGATCGCGCAAAAGAGCGTCCACTAAATCTTTTTTCCCGTTTTTCTCGTTCTTTTCTGCCGCCGCCCACTCATTCCCGCCGAACAGCACCGGCACTCGAGTCGACGCGAACGGATAATTGAAAGGCTCGCCGCCGCGCATCGTTTCTTCCAGTTCCGACAATGGGAATCCGGAATCAATCGTCAGGAAAGCCCTGTCCGCATTCGTGGTTTCCACCGCGGCGTTAGGTCCGCAGGATTCCTTCATCCTGTAGCCAAGAATCGGTAGAAGCGGCTTGGCCTCCGCGCAAGTCGAGATATGAATGACTCCCCCGGGCCCCGCGAACGTCATTAATTCCCTGGCTTGATCCATATACCAATTCAGCAGAATCAGAAATTCCGTGGGCTTGCCGCTTCCCCCTTGAAACCCGTTCACGACGACGTTGCGGGCGAGCAGAGGTAAAACTTCCTCGGGTGAAATTTTCTGACTGATTGCAGCCATGCGGAGGAAAGACCGCAGAGGACCGGGGATCGTGACTTCCTCCGGAGATGAAGGCTCGGAAGCGGCCGGGATTGGAGACTGTGTTCGTTCGGACTGCTGAGGTGGAGTAGCAGGTGTTGCCGCGCGGGCGTTTCGAGGGACGCAAAAAAATGCGCACAGAAAAATTGTAAAAAGAAATGCGGATAGGCAGCTGCGAACTTTCATGGCCGAATCCTCCGTCCAACCCGTGGGAACATTGACTTGCGAACTGTTGGCGACGCCAGACAGGAATTGTTTTCAATCCTTTTGGCGCGACTCCATCTGGCTGACGCTGGCCCTGAGAACCGTTCATCGGCTCTCGCAAAAATTGGAGACTTCTTATGTTATGTCACGGTGATCCAACTGTGCTCCTTGTTGATGCGGTCTCCGATCAAAGCCCGCACCGGCGTGGGAGCGCAGAATAGATCATCGTTAAACTCCAGTCAATCAGGTCCTTACTTCAGTTCATAACGCTAGCAGTTCGCGGGCCAAAACGTTTTGACGAACGTGACTCTGCCGGATGCTCCGGTAAGTCTTCCGTTAGGTCCTAAATCTCTGAACAAAGAAACCACCTGCTTCCGGGGACGGGGGTAGGCCAAAGGTACACGAGAAACGCGAACGGAGCAATATCTGGCGGGCTCTTTAACCTGGGCGTGCGCGCCGCAGTCCTGGGCTGCCGGGTCGGTTTTCTTCTGATTGAATCCGGATCAGAAACTATGGATGGGAGACGCCTCTGGGGATCTGGCGATTCAACGAACGGGGGACAGCGTGGAGATTACGGTGTTACGAAAGGAAGGAGACGTTGACGCTGTGTCAATAAAACAATTTTCGTCAATTTGCCTCAGCAGTCCCTGACCACCTATCAGCGTCTAATTTTCCCGCCCGGTTCGGCTCGATTGCATGACGCGATTCACAGTCATGATGAGATCCTGCGACGCAGCGGCCTTGGAGATAAAAGCGTCTCCGCCTGATATCCGGGCTGTCGCGGGTATTTCGTGAATGCTATAGAACACAATTTTGACGGTGGGGGCAATTTCCCGCATTCTCGCGGCGGTTTCAAAACCGTTCATTCCCGGCATGGTCAAATCAAGTATGACAACGTCGGGAGCTAATTCCAGAACCTTCTCAAGCGCGTCCGGACCGTCTTCGGCTTCGCCACACACCTGCAACGGACCATTATTGCTGAAGAGCAGTCGTATGCCCATGCGGACGACTTCGTGGTCATCGACAATTAAAATGCGTGTGGCCATACGACTTTAAATTCCCGCGGCGATTCGCCAAGTTGGTGATGTTGACACAACGGCAGGCACACCGATATAAGGTGAATCCTGTATAAAAGAGCCGCCTACGCTTCATATCGAGCTTATGGCACAAGTTTCGTGAGAAGGCACCGTATGCCTTCTCCGATCGCTCAAAAATATCGCGGGCTTAGAAATAAATGACCAGGCCGGTTCCCACCGAGAAATTGGACTGCAGATCGGATTGGAAATGCGTCCCGATGTAATCGCCTTGCATCCGCCAATACACGCGTGGCAAGACCTTAAAGTCCAGTCCACCACCAGCCATAAAACCGAAGTCCGAATTGGAGCCAAGACCCTGGCCTTGCACAAATCGGAAGTGCTGCCAGCCAGGCAGGACGTGGACCCATGGCTCGACGAACGCGTCGCTTTGGATGGAAACGTGCGGCCCGCCGCCGAGGAAAAGAGACTTCACATTCAGATTTGGATTGTAATTCAAATGCCCAAAGCCAAATGCTGCGGTCCCCTCCACCGCGACGGCTACCCGCATACTGGCCCCGGTAATCGCGTCGAAGAGATGAACGCTGACATCCGTATTGTAGCCGTTGGTGTGAAATGTCTGGCCGAGCACGTTGTAGTGCTGAGCCTGGTAACCAGCCCCGATCTGGAAGCGCCCATGGTCGGGCTCAAAAATCAGCGGGTTTGACTGGGCATAAATAGATGGGACAGCGAGGATGGACATCAACAACAACAGCGCGCCGCATAACAGTGAACATTTGCTCACGGGTAGCTCCTCGAGAGATAGCTTCGTGTTTCATTGTTTGAGGCCGACACATAGGTGGAGCCGACAATAACGGCCCACAGTCGATATATCAATACCTACGAAACTGTATAAAGTCCAGTGCATTCCTCTGGATATCTCAATTCGCTCGTGCGTATTGCATTGTGCCCACCCTACAAAAACCGATGCAAAGGTACAAGTACGGTACTGAACCAAAGCACAGGTTAAGTTCCACGACACAGTACCATTCACGCAGGCTTTTTGTCCCTTCACAATTGAGCGTGGAGGGGCCCAGCTATGAACCGTGTTGTAAGATTCAACAGTCTTTTGTTCGCCGTTCTTTTTTTACTTTTTGTGCCACTGTACGCGAAAAATCAAGAACCTCTTACCGCCCGGGACTACTTCAATGAACTCGTTGCTTCCGGTGGAATCGACCGCCTGACAAAAAGTCATGCCTGTTTTCAAGATGACGCCAAGGCTGACAATTTCTTTCTTATTGGAGAAAGCAAATCTTTGCGCGAGTACAGCCTTGCCAACGGCACCTTCAGCAGGTTGCCGAAGCCGACCCAGGAACTTATGAGAAAAGATTTCCTGATGGTGCGGGGCTACCTCAAGGGAATTCCGTGGAAAGGTGAAGAATTTCTGGATAGAGATGAAGACTCGTGGGTAAGCGATCAGCGCATGTTGGACGAGAACACGCCTATCAGAGTCAGGTTCAATCTCAATTTGCAGACACTGCGCTACAAATACACCGTGGAAGTCTTGAATATGGATTCCACTTATCGCTCGGAGGTCGCATCTTCAGGACAGTGCGAGGAACTTCCAGCGGAGGTTCAGCCGCATATACCGGATTAACTCCGTTAGTGAGCGCGACGGGACCGGTCATATTTTATTCGAGCGGGAGCGTGTGAACATTCGCTCGGGCGGCGAGCGTCCATCCCGGCCAGATGAAGAATCGGAATAGCAGGCGACTCCAGCAACGTTACAAGGTTACAGGATAGCAGCGCCATCGGAGACCAAGCACAGAATTGTCCCGATGCGATTCATGGCTGCCTTTCAGTGCTCTGGGATGTGCCGTCCGAGGCCAGAGTCAATTCGCCGGAGAAAGCTGAATCGTCCGAATGAATTTGACTCCGTAGTCCCGGTCAATCCGCGGATGCGCTCTTCGACATCGCGCGCACGGCGTCTGCCTCGGAATTGGAAACTTCGAAGACGGTCAAAAGTCTGGTCATTTGTAGCAGTTCGTCGGTCCGCGAGCTCAGGTTGCAGAGCCGCAACGCTGCTCCGCCCGATTTCGCGCTGGAATGCGCGGCGACCAGCGCGCCGAGGCCTGAGCTGTCAATCATGGCGACGTTCTTCAGATCGAGGACGATATTCTTCTTGCCCTCTGCCAGAAGACTCTTCACTTTTTCGCGAAGGGCAACGGTTTCTTCCCCGAGAACGATGCGCCCGTCCAGCGCCAGCACGGTGATTCCATCGACTTCGTGACTTGCCATCCTGAGAGCCATTTTTCTTCTCCCTCTTTGTCAGAATATGATTTCCGATGCGACCAGGGCGGGCCCACCAACTAAATAGCCGGAATCTCGCACAAGTTTCCGGACACGCGGGAGTATACACCCATTGGCCGGTATCCGGTTCTTGAAGAGTTGGAGGCGCAGACTTCAACAGTTTGTGGAAAAAACCTGAGAGCCCGAGGAACGAAGCGACGAGGAACGCCTCTTTTTGCCGGCACAATTCAAGAGGGATTCCTCGCTCCGCTCGGAATGACGGGGTTGGTGCATTTTTCCACAAACTGTGAAGTCTGCGCTACCTGCAAGTCACAACCTGCTTCAGGACGCAGCGCTCTGCGCGGCGGCGTGATAGCGGACCAGCAGGAGCGTGATATCGTCGGCCTGGCTTGCGCCACGAGAAAATTTCTTAACCGAATCGAATACCGCCTTCTGGAGATGATCCAGGGGAGAGTCACAGCAGCCGGCAAGGGCGTCCCGCAGGCGAGGGACGCCGAACAATTCGTCGTCGGGGTCGGCAGCTTCGGTAACTCCATCACTGAAGAGAATAAGAGTGTCGTCCGTTTGCAGTTTCACGCAAGCGGCTTTGTATTCCACGCCCGGAACGAGCCCGACCGGAGTGGAACCTTCTGTAAACGGTTCGGCAAGTTCCCCACCGCGAAGAAGCAGTGGCGAGGGATGTCCAGCATTGATGTATTGGAGATCCCCATCGCGGCTGAGAACACCAAAAAACATGGTGGCGTATTTGCCCACTTCCGAATGCTCGCACAGGAAATTATTGATGTGATTAAAAACTCGCGCCGGATCGGCGCCCATGGTCATGCCGGAAAGCGCGCCCTGGAGCATCGTCGTGAGCAGGGCTGCGCCGAGTCCCTTGCCGGAAACGTCCGCGATCAGGAAGGCAGTGCGGTCATCGCTCATCGGAAATACGTCGAAGTAGTCGCCGCCGACGGAGAGGCAAGGAAGATTAATGCCGCTCACCGTAAGATGCGGGTAATCGCGAAAGCCGCGCGGGAGAAGGGCCTGCTGAATGTCGCGTGCGATGGTGAGTTCCTGTTCGAGACGTTGACGCTGGCGTTCATACTCGACGAGGCGGGCATTATCCAGAATGCTGGCGGCTTCGACGGCGAGCGCGTCCAGGATTTGGCGTTCGAGTTTGGAAAAAGCGGCCACGCGACGGGAATCCAGATAGACGATGCCCAGAAAATGTTTTGATTGCACAACGGATTCCGGGGAAGTCGCGCGAGACATTGCATAAAGCGGCATGGCAACAACGGCGCGCAATCGCTGCGCGACGATGCTTTGCGCACCCTGCAGGTTGAGGTCGGCGAGATTAAGGTCTTCGGTAATCACGCTGGCCTGTTGCTTGAGAGCCTGACGCAGAGCGGTCTGGCTGGGAGCGACACTCTCTGGCGAAAGAGGCAGGCCTCCGCTGCGGCGCGCCAGCCGGACACGAAGCGTTCCCGAGGAATCGGGCTCGAGCAACAGACCACGATCCGCATCGGTGACTGAGATCGCGTGGTCCAGCATGGTACCGAGCACGGAATCGAGAGGAAGTTGCGAATGCAATAGCATCGTGGCTTCGAGGAGAAGATTGAGTTTCTGCAGGCCACCCGGAGACGAACCGGAACTGGGGATGCTTTGGATACGGCTTAGAATGTTTTGAATGGAAGTGTCGGTCGCGGAAGTTCTAAAAATAATTTCGTAGGAATTTTCGAGGCCAAAACTAATAACGTCGCCGTCCTTGAGGATGCAGCGATCAGTTTGCTTTCCACTTACGTAAACGCCGCGCCGATGTCCCCGATCCTCGAGAAACCAGGAATCACTCTCAGAAATAATCGCGGCACACTGGCGAGAGATACGGCTGTCGGCCAACTGGAGGTGATTTCCGGTCTCGCCGCGACCAATGCAGAAGGGTGATTCGGTGAGGCGCACAAACCTGCGCGTGCCGTCGGGTAACAAGAGTTCGAGTCCCGTGTTGTCAGCAGCGGGCAGTTCAGACATTGGATTGCTCGGTGCGGGGATTGTAACACGCTTCCACTGAAGATAACTCCCGTGACGCAGAAATACAAAACTAGCTTTACGTGATTCGTTCGTAGCATAATCCGCAGCGAGCGGGAGGAACATCTGCCATGACAAAAGCTTCGTTGGTTGTCGGTGCTTTGCTTGCAGTTGCTGGGTTCGGTTCGATGCCCGTACGCGCCCAGGAGGTAACAAAGCAGGACGTCGAGGGCGTCAAAAATTTCAAGCGGCTGGAGACAACCGTCGCCTGCGCCGGTGCGACTAAGGCTGACGCCGTGCCGGAAATTAAGAAGATGGGGTTTGCCTCGATCATCAATTTGAGGGAAGCGAGCGAGGAAGGCGCAAACGTCGAGGCCGAAGAGGCGGCGGCGAAGAACGTGGGCATTCGTTACTACCATATCCCCTTTAACGGCTCCAATCCGGATCCCGCTGTGGCCGAGAAATTTCTCAACGCGATCACGGCCAGCGGCAGCGATCCGGCTTTCATCCATTGTGCCGGCGGGAACCGTGCGGCGACGATGTGGCTCATCAAGCGCCTGGCGGTTGATCACTGGGACGTAGATCGCGCCACAAAGGAAGCCACCGAACTCGGAATGACCAGCGAGAAACTCAAGCAATTCGCGATTGACTTTGCGCAGTCACACAAACGCTGAACGCCACGGCTTGCACAGCGGCTACTCATCCAACCATGAAATTTACAAGACGCGATTTCATTAAAACCAGCGCCGCTGCGGGCGCAGCAGCCGGTATTTCAGATCTTGCCGGGCTGCCTGCGGGCGGCCTGTCTGCAGCTGATGCGCCGCGCCTGGTAACGTTCAGCGAATGGTTGCGAGCGGATCGTGAAACCCGGAAACGCGGACTGGAACTCTGCCTGCAACGCATTCGAGAGCTGGAGCCGTCGATTCACGCATGGGTCAAGGTGCAGCCCGAGAGGCCCACTGCGGACGGACCGCTTTCTGAAATTCCCTTTGGCGCCAAAGACATTATCGAGACGCAGGATATGGCGACCGAATATGGTTCGCCGCTTTACAAAGGACGGATCGGCACGAAAGACGCCGCTATTATTCGCGAGATGCGCAGCCGCGGGGCGATCCTTCTCGGGAAAACCGTGACCACCGCTTTCGCCTACAGGACACCAGGGCCCACGCGGAACCCGCGGAATTTGGATCATACCCCGGGCGGAAGCTCCAGCGGCTCGGCGGCAGCGGTCGCCGCTGGCATGGTGCCTTTCACGATAGGAGAACAGACGAGAGGGTCGATGATTCGGCCCGCTTCGTATTGCGGCATTACGGGGTTCAAGCCGACCCACGATCTCCTCCCAATGGAGGGCGTGCTGCCCTTCGCCAAGAGCGAGGACACGCTTGGCCTTTATACACACGCGGCAGCGGACATGATTGCCCTTTGGAAAGCGCTGGGACATCCGGAAGGCAGCGAAGAGCAATTTTCGTTTGGCGCTCCCGAACCGATTCCTGAATGCGAACCGAAAATGGCAGATGCCTTTCGGCAGAGCTTATCGTTGTTGCGCGGCGCGGGCGTGGTGATCAAGACGATCGATATTTCAGGGATGTTGAAGAAACTCGAAGCAGCCAACGATTTGATCACGACCTACGAGGGCGCTCGATTCCATGAAGCGCGCCTGAAAGAGTTCGGAGATCGCCTGGACCAGCCCGTGGCGACCGTCGTTCGTGAAGGCCTGAAGATTCCGATTCAACGTTACGACGAGGCGACGAAATTCGTATCCGATAGCAGGGTCCGGATGGCGGAAATTTTTAAGTCCACGCCCGTGATTCTCACGCCCGCCGCAACCGGACCGGCACCCGTGGGCATATCCACGACCGGTGATCCGGCAATGAACGCCCCCTGGACAGCGCTGGGGACTCCGGCGATTTCGATTCCGATGCCGGTCGGCAGCGAGCTTCCGCTTGGATTGCAGATGACTGCCGATCTTGGGCAAGACTCAAGATTGATTCGCGCCGCGATCCAACTGCAAGCGCGATTCAAAACCGGACCCAACATTTCGCCGGCATAATTCGACGCCGGGAGCTCTGAACAAAGCATATTGACAGGATGAAATCGAAATTCCCGGGGAGGTTCACATGCGCTGGATTCGTGGATCAATGCTCTTCGTGGCAGGAATGCTTGCCGGAATTCTGATCATGGCGACGGCCGCGTCACCCCAAAAAAAATCGAATAGTCTCACGCTGAATCACGTCGGACTTTATGTAAAAGATATAGAGGAATCGACGAAGTTCTACACAGAGAACATGGGCTTTCGCAAAGCGTTCTCGTTCACAGACGGCGCAGGCCACCCGGTTACATATCTCCAAATTGATCACAACACATTTCTCGAGATGACGCCGGCCGACAAGGACCATGCGCCCGGCTTCTCTCACGCCGGTATTTTGACAGATGACCTGGAATCAACTGTCGCTGCCCTGCAGAAAAAGGGGCTAAAGGTGGAAGACGTTCATCTCGGCGGAACGAAAGCTCTCATTTCAAATACGCTCGATCCCAACGGCGTGCGGCTGGAATTGCTTGCCTATCCTCCGGATTCGCTGCAGAGGAAGGCGATGAACGCATGGAAGTGAGCGTCACGAAATTGGCTGGCTGACATCTCTTTCGCCGGCGAAACAGGAGGACGAAATGAAAAGATTCCTGCGCCTGGTTTGTATTTCGTTGTTTGTGTCCAGCGGGTATGCGGCCACGGGCGGAAACATCGCCGGCACAATCAAGGGGCCGGATGCCGCTCCCTTCAAAGCTGCTTTTGTGCGTGCCCAGAATGTGCAAACCAAGATGGTCACGATCGTGTTGTCAAACGCGCAGGGGAAATATTTGGTGAACAATTTGGCTCCCGGCACATATGAGGTTTGGGCTAACTCCGTTGAGTACAAGAGCGATCCCGCCAAACGCAGCGACGTTAAAGTAGATGACGGACAAACGGTGATCCTAAATTTTAAAATGCAGAAGGGCGCAGTCCAATGGAGTCAGCTGACCCGGTACCAGGCCGGGATGCTGCTGCCCATACCGAAGTCTGAACCGGAAGCGAAGGACAGAGACGTCCTCCTGCAGAATTGTTTTGGCTGCCATGGCATGAGTAAGTGGGGAATGCGCACCGATCACGATGGCTGGGCAAACGCGATTGGCATGATGCGGCAAGTGGGAGTCGCGGACATCAAGCCGGAAATCGCGGAGCAGACTGCGAGCTATCTGGCCAGCGTCTTCGGCCCCGACTCCGACACGCCTCCTGTTCCGACTCAAATGCCGGGCTATCAAGCCGTCAAGCAGGATCACGACAACTGGAGCGATGATGCCCTGAACATAATGTATGTGGATTACCAGTTGACGGGAGAACCGAAGGATCGTCCTGGAACGGGCAGGCCCGACAAGAATGGTTTCATTTGGCTGGAGATGGGCGGTGGCTTAGCGAAGCTGAATCCGGAAACCGGTGAAGTGAAAATATTTCGCTTGGATGATCCGACCCGGCCTTCCATTCACGAAGTTTTCCCTAGTGCGGATGGCTCGTCGGTATGGCTAACGGTGCAGGATCAAAATGCGCTGGTGCGATTCGATACGCGCTCGGAAAAGTTCGACCCTGTCTACAAGGATCAATACGACGGGCCGAGGCCCAGGCAAACCAACACGATTGCTCCATGGCCCCAGTTCCGAAATAACGACAACGAAACAATTGGGAGCGCGCCGAGGACGCATACGGCGGTGGCGGATCCGGCAGGAAATATCTGGGCGTCCGGCCGGCCACTTAAAAAATTCGATATCGAAACGAAAAAATATACAAACTTCCCTGACGTTCCCGATACATATGGCATAGCCGTGGACAAGGAAGGAAACATTTGGGCCGGAGAGTTTACCGCCAGGGATTATCGGAAGCTGGTCAAGGTGGACTCGAAAACAAATAAAGTGACCAAGTACCTGCCGCCTAACACCGACGACAAATTAAATGGCGCCCCGCGACGCGTAAAAGTCGATTCTCAAGGGTACGTATGGTGCGCGGACTATTTCGGCGGCAACCTGACACGATTTGATCCCCGGACCGAAACTTTTAAAATATTCAAAATCCCGGGACCAACCCCGACACCATACGGAATGGGCGTCGATCACGATGATAATGTCTGGTACACCTCGTTCTACACAGACGTGACGGGAAAACTCGACCCCAAGACCGGAAAATTCACCGAATATCCTTCGCCCTACGGAGAAAGAAGTACGAGGGACCTGAACGAGGATTCCAAGGGAAGAATTTGGTACGGGGCAGAAAGCTTATTCAGAGTGGGGTACTTTCGACCGCGAACGGCGTCCGAGATGGCCGCGGTGCAAGACATTAAATAGCAGGCCTGGGGACGGCGACCGCCGTCCCTTCCCTGCTGTCGACTATTTCACGTTGAAGCTAAGCGTTACCGTTCTTGAAATTCCTCCCGACGTTGCCGTGACGGTAATGCTCGCCGACGGCACTACCTGAGTGGACTAAGTGGAGACTGCCCCACCGCAGCCCATGAGGCCGGCCGAAGTAATCACGATTAACGCCAACATGAGATAAGCCATGCGTCCACGGAACGGCGCGATTCGCCGGCACGCCGCGAAGTAAATCACCATAAGACTGGCGAGCGCCGTCGTGGCCGCCCACGGGAGATACGGAGTCCGCGGATCTTGCCGTTTGGCAGGTGGAGGCAAGTTCGCTGTACTGGTGATTGTCAGCGTCGTGGTGCTACCGGAAGGGCTGTTCGCCAAAATCTTCGCAGGATTGAGCGTGCACGTCGCAGTTGAGATCGATGCCGGCGCGGCGCACGTAAAATTCACGTCGGCGGGCAACGTTAACGTGTGATTCGCCGGCGTACCCGCGGTAATTTGTACTGGTCCGGGCACGGATTGCGCGATCATAAAATCAACATTTCCGGGTAGCGGATTCCCGGCACTGTCCTTCACTGTGGCTTTCAAGGTGGACGCGAAGGCAGCACCTATCAAGGTGCTCTGCGGCGTTCCACCGGTCGCCGCGATCGAATTCACCCAACTCGGCGCGCTCACTGTCACACTGAGTAATTTTGTGGAGGTCAGCAAATGGGCGTCCGTAACCTTTACGGTGAAGGTGCTTGTCCCTGTTCCAGTTGGCGTGCCTGAGATCACTCCTGTAGTGGATGCAAGCGTCAGGCCCGCGGGTAACGTCCCGGATGTGAGGGACCAGGTGTACGGAGTCGTCCCGCCTGCAGCCGCGACAGTGGCTACTGCTTGTCGTAGACATAACTAATGCTGATCTTTTTGCCGTTGGCGTCAGTTCCGGTGGCATTGACCGTGCGGTTTTCGCCGTCGGGCGAGATGACGATGCGCCCTGTAATAGTAGGCTTGCCGTCCTTCTTCTCGGACAGCGCCAGAGTGTGATCATTGACCGGCTTATATGCACGCGTGTCAGATGCCGGATCACCGGTCAGGGGATAATCTTTGCCGTCGAACTTCCCTATCCATTCATTGTGCGTGGGTTTGCCGTCGGCGCCGATGCCGTCCACGGTGACTTTCACGTTGTCGCCCGCCGCCGCGATCACGACGGTGGTATTTTTTCCGGCTCCGGGGCTGATCTTGGATTTGGCTTCGTTTAGTTTCCAGGTGCCCATGTTCACGTCGGAGGCGGAACACACTGTGATGGCAGTGAACAGCACTGTCAAACTCAGCAAGAGCGTTCTAGTCTTCATGCGATCTCCTCTCACGGACTTCGTTCTTTACCTTGAAACCAAAATTTCCGACTTGGACCTGTGTAGCGCGAATCGTACGCTTCTCCCGCCGTCTGCACAACATTTTTGCCACCGGCACACGCGCCCAGGAATATTGCCCGCCAAAAAAGACCAGCAGCTACATCATGATTGCGCTAGAATCGCGCCGCGAATCACTATTATTTGAAACTGTGCATCTCCACGAGGGGTCCCATTGAGATATCACGTTGCAAAGCTGCAAATCACCTGCGTGACGGCGATTTTGCTGTTGAACTTGTACTTGCTCTGGCCGGCAGATCAACTCTTCGCACAACAGCCCGGCCGTGGCGCGATTCGTCATGTGCTCCTTATCAGTGTCGACGGCATGCACGCCGTGGATCTCGCGAATTTTATTAAGTCAGAGCCGGAGTCTGCATTGGCTCGACTCAGTGCAACAGGCATCATCTATAGCCAGGCATCAATCGCCAGACCGTCAAATTCTATTACAGGGTTGCTGTCCATGGTGACGGGAGGCTCGCCGAATTCAACCGGCATTTGGTATGAAGGTTCGTATTCCCGCTCGCTTTCTCCCCCGAGTTCGGACTGCGCGACCCATGGAACACTGGTGATTTGGGGAAGTACGATTGACAAGGATCGAAAGGCAATGGACGGAGGAGGGATTGACCCCGGCAAACTTCCTCGTGACCCAAGCAAGGGTTGCGCGCCGGTTTTTCCTCACAATTTTCTTCGTGTTAACACCATCTTCGAGGTTGTACACGACGCAGGGATGCGCACGGCGTGGTCTGATAAACATCCAGCCTATGATGAAATGTTGACTGGACCTTCCGGCAAAGGGCTCGACGATCATTTTGCGCCCGAACTCGCTGCCACCGCCGCCAGCCGTAACCTTCAGGCCGCAGAAACTTACGACGACATCAAGGTGCAAGCAGTCTTGAACTTGATTGCAGGTAAAGACCACACAGGCCTCAAACCTCAGGCCACGCCCGCGCTCTTTGGGGTAGCGCTTCAGTACGTCAGCTTTGGCCAGAAGATTTCTACCGGGGGTTATGCTGATGCTGTTGGGACCCCGAGCGCGGCCCTCGCGAAGTCGCTAAAACATACGGACGAATCGATCGGAAAATTTGTGGAGGCTCTAAAAGCGCGAGGCTTGGCGGAGTCAACACTGATCATCGTGACTTCCAGGCATGGAGACTCACCCATGGATCGCGCCAGGCGGCGGATTATTCCGGACACGATTCTTCCCAAAATTATCAAACAAGCTCACGGAGACGCGGTGGCACTCGCCTACCAGGACGGAGATATTGCTTCCATTTGGCTCAAGGACCAGAGCCAAACGAGCCAAGTGACGAAGACTCTGAGTACGCCTGAAAATGTAGCTGCCCTGGACATCCAGCAGATTCTTTCTGGGGAATCGCTGAAGCTGATGTTCAACGATCCGCTTCAGGACGAGCGCATTCCAGACATCGTCTTGATTCCCAATCTTGGCGGCATTTATACCGAAGAAGGCAGCGAGTTTATTGCTGAGCACGGCGGATTCAACGATGATGACACGAATGTAGGCTTGCTGATCGCCAGCCCGCGTCTTTCCGCGCGAGTTATCAAGACTCCTGTGCAGACGACGCAGATCGCTCCTACGATTCTAAAAGCTCTTGGGTTGAATCCCAATGCGCTACAAGCAGTCAAAAAAGAAAAGACAGTTGTTTTGCCGGCACTGTTTGACTACCTTGAGACCACCGCAGGAAATTCTCAAGGGCAGATACGGAAGTGAACCTCGCGGGTATCTGGTGGTACCATCCCTGGCATGAACAGGCGGACATTCTTTGCAGCCACTGTGGCCGGCGGAGTAGCAGCGTGGCTACTGGGTTGCCAGAAGGAACCGCGCCACGCTGGGTCGAAATTGCCTGACGCTTTTGAGCTCGATGAGCTCAGTCTTCTGGATATTGCCGCAGGTCTCGGACAAGGAAAGTGGACGTCCAGCAAGTTAGCGGAGCTATACCTCGGCCGAATCGAAGCTGTGGATCGCAGCGGTCCGCGGCTCAACGCCGTGATGGAAATAAATCCAGATGCCATGTCACAAGCCCGCCAGTTAGATCAGGAGAGAAAAAGCAATCACGTGCGCGGCCCGCTCCACGGCATTCCGATTCTGATCAAGGCCAACATCGAAACCGGCGATCGCATGGCCACTACCGCAGGTTCGCTGGCACTGGCGGATTGGCGCCCTCCGCAAGACGCATTCGTAATCGCGCGCTTGCGAGCCGCGGGCGCGCTCATCCTGGGCAAAACCAATCTCAGCGAATGGGCGAATTTTCGTTCGACTCATTCCACGAGCGGATGGAGCGGGTGTGGAGGTCAAACCCTCAATCCTTATGCGCTCGACCGCAATCCCTCTGGATCAAGCTCGGGTTCAGGAGTCGCGGCCTCCGCGAATTTGTGCGCAGCCGCGATTGGCACGGAAACCGATGGATCGGTCACCAGCCCAGCATCCATCAACGGGATCGCTGGGATTAAGCCGACTGTTGGACTTGTGAGCCGCTCGGGAATCATACCGATCTCGGCCAGCCAGGATACCGCGGGTCCGATGGCACGTACAGTCGGCGATCTTGCCATTTTGTTGAGCGCCATGACCGGTGTCGATCCTCAGGATCCGGCTACAAGCAGCCAACAAGGAAGAGTGGTTCAGGACTACACGCGCTTCCTTGACCCACGAGGTCTGCGCGGCGCTCGTGTTGGCATCGCGCGGAAATTCTTCGAGAATAATGCTCCGCTCGATCGCTTTCTCTCGGGTTGCGTCGACGTGTTGAAGAAAGCCGGAGCCGAAGTTGTCGATCCCGCCGATCTGCCCACACAGGGACAAATCGATGCGCCCGAGATGGAAGTGCTTTTGTATGAATTCAAGGACGGACTAAACCGTTATCTCTCTCGGCTTCCGTCAGGCAGCCCAGCGGGTTCCCTTAAAGAACTGATTGCCTATAACGAACGAAATCGTGAGCGCGAGATGCCGATCTTTGAACAAGAATTGTTCATTCAAGCCGAAGCGAAAGGCCCGCTGAGCGAGGCCAAATATAAGCAGGCACGTGCGAGTTGCCTCAGCCTGGCGCGTAAGAATGGCATCGATGCGGTTACTGCAAAATTCAAGCTGGACGCTTTGGTGACGCTCACGTCTGGCCTCGCGTGCTATATAG
>Ga0209488_10002453_pt1 | contig 15220 bp, 14 predicted proteins | sample Rivendell_Oct201_8_FD_188349 | JGI IMG/M metagenome (GOLD analysis project Ga0209488, IMG submission 188349) | Vadose zone soil microbial communities from the Eel River Critical Zone Observatory, Northern California, USA -... | ecosystem: Environmental > Terrestrial > Soil > Vadose zone >... | reverse complement strand
TGCGGGCCGGCTGGAACGAGCTGGCCGCAATGGCCGTCGGTTACGCGCTCGCCAGGGCTCAACACGATGTGTGAATCCCGTAGCCCGCAGAGGGGAGAGGGCGCAATAATGCACGCCGCATCTGCGGAGCCCTTATCCCCTACAACCACGGCATCAATGATGCGTGGATCACGTCCGGCAGGCCCTTGCCGCCGACCGAACGGATCGCGAGGTCGACGTCCTTGAGCCCGAACTTGTGCGTGGTCACAAGCTCGAGCGGGAAGCGCTTCGACGCCAGCTGCTCGAGCGCGAGCTCGCAGGCCTTGTAGCTGTGCCCGCGTGCGCTCTTCATGGTGATGAATTTCACCGTGAACTTCTCGAGCGGAAAGTTCGGGAACGCCGCGAGCTCGCCCTGCGCCACGATGATGCCGCCCTTGCGCTTGAGCGCCTCGATGCCGAGCAGGATCGGGATGGTGCCGGCGCCGGCGGTGCAGTCGAGCGCGACGTCAACGCCCTTGCCGCCGGTGATCTCCATGATGCGCGCGAGCGGGTCTTCTTTCTGCACGTCGATGACGTAGTCGGCACCGAGCTTCTTGGCGACGTCCATGCGGGCGCCATCCTTCGAGGTGCCGGTCACGATGATCAGCGACGCGCCGGCCTGCTTGCAGATCACGGTCTGCGACAGCCCCTGCTGGCCGGGCCCCTGGATCAGCACTGTCGAGTTGTAGCCGACCTCGCCGTCGAACAGCGACCACTCGACGCCGTTCGCCATCGGGGTCACCAGTCCGGCAAGCTCAGGCGTCACGCCCTTCGGCACGTGGTGCACGACCGCGTTCCAGGGGAGATAGACATACTGGGCGAAGCCGCCCCACAGGTGCGGCGGCTTCTCGTCCGACGTGTAGCCGTAGCGGATGGCGTCCGGGTTGGTGCGCCAGTTGGTGTTCTCGCAATGGCGGTACTGGCCGAGATGGCACCACTCGCACTTGCCGCACATCACGTAGTGCTCGACGAAGACCAGGTCGCCTTCCTTGAAGCCCTTGCGGCGGGTGAACTCGCGGCCGGCCTTGCAGATGAAGCCGATGTTCTCATGCCCCATGATGGTCGGCTTGTCGTTCGGCGGGTGGGCGTAGAGCTTGACGTCGGTGCCGCAGATGCCGGCCACCTCCATCTTCATCAGTGCCGCGTCCTCGGGAACGTCCGGCATCGGGTATTCACGAATCTCAGTCTTGCTCGGCCCCGTCCGCACCGCCGCCAGCACTTTTTCCGCCACTCGAGAGCTCCCATTTAAAGCTTGAGAATGTGGCCGGCACCATAGGAGCGGCGTACCGCCCGTCAAGTCCCGGCGATGCGGGCCGAGGGCGTGTTATCGTGGCGTGCTATCGGTAACGTGGCATGACTGGACCCCTGAGCGAGTACCAACGAGCCCTGCAGGCGTGGCAATCCGGCCGCAACGGAAACCCGATGCCGGAGGCGTTCCGGATCGGGCCTGCGCTCAAATCTGACCCCGAGCGCAGCGCTGCCCTTGAACGGGTGCGCATCTGGACGCGCACGCGCTTTGCGCTGCCGGAGGACGCCGCCATCCTGGTCGCCCAGGTGGCCTGCAGCCTGCCGGGCTGTCCGCCGCTCGAGACCGCAATCGCGTTCTGGACCGAGGGGCCGACCCGCCACCAGTTCAAGCTGTTCAAGCCGGTCGCGGAGGTGGTGGCAGATGACCTGCCGCCGAGCTTCATGAAAAACGCGCTGATCGTGGACGAGGAGAGCGGCCTCGAGTGCTGCTAGATGGGGTTCGCGGCGTGTGTTATGGGCCCTGCTGAACATCCATCCATTCGGAGCGAAATGCCGCCATGGCCGGACCCAAGCTGATTACCGTCACCCGCACCCAAGGCAACAACCAGGCCCTCAAGGACGGCACCGTCAAGCCCAAGACTTTCGAGCCCGACTTCCTGGAGGTCGATCCGATCATCGCAGCGTTCCGCCGCATGGTGCGCGGCAACGAGTTCGACATCTCCGAGATGGCGATCACGACCTACATCTGCGCCCGCGCGCATGGCAAGCCGATGACCGCGGTCCCAGTGTTTCTGGTGCGCGCGTTCCACCATGGCGCCACGTTGGTGAACACCAAAGCTGGCATCACCAAGCCGAAGGATCTCGAAGGCAAGCGAATCGGGGTGAGCCGCGGCTACACGGTCACGACCGGCGTATGGGCGCGCGGTGTGCTGCAGGAGGAGCATGGCGTCGATCTTTCGAAGGTCACCTGGGTGCTCTCGGGCGATGAGCATGTCGCCGAGTACAAGGCGCCGCCGAATGTGATTCCGATCGAGAAGGGCAAGGACATGAACGCCATGCTCATCTCGGGCGAGCTCGTGGCCGCGATCGGAGTCGAGGTGGATCATCCCGACGTGAAACCGCTCATTCCCAATTCGCTCGAGGCCGGGCTCGCGGCGCTGCGCCGCAACGGCCACTATCCGATCAACCATACCGTGGTGATCAAGGATGAGCTGATCGCCAAGTACCCGGACCTCGCGGCCGACGTCTTCAATGCCTTCTGCGAGTCGAAGCGGCTTTACGTCGAGCAGCTCAAAGCCGGCAAAATCGAGAAGCCAACCGCCGTCGACAAGGTGCATCAGAGGGTGATGGAAGTCACCGGCGAGCCGTTGCCTTACGGCATCGCACCCAACCGCCGAGTGCTCGATGAGCTCGTTGGGCACGCGGTGAAGCAGGGCATCATCAGCAAGCCGGTTTCGGTCGACGAGCTGTTCGCGCCGTCGACGCGGGGTCTAGCGGGATAGGGTCATGCCGGATTTCGTGCCCACCCATCGGCTCACCCATGAGGCGAGCCTCAAGATGCTGCAGGCCGGCGTTGCCAAGGCGAACGAGCTTGGCTGCAAGGTAAGCGTCGCAGTGGTTGATCAGAGCTGCCGGCTGATCGGCTTCCTGATGATGGATGGCGCGCGCCACTTCTCGATCATCACCACGCAGCGCAAGGCCGTCACTTCGGCCTCGCAGCGCATGCCGACTGGCTATGCACCCGAGGAAAACGCCATCAGCATGACGGTGCGCATGGGCGATTTCACCAACGTGCCCGGCGGCTTCCCGATCAAGGTCGACGGCGAGGTGATCGGCGCAGTCGCGGCCGGCGGCGCCTCGATCGAGCAGGACGTGATGGTGGCGAAGGCGGCGCTCGCGGCGTTGCAGTTGCCGTAGCTTGCGTGGCGAATGTCCTTATCGGAAAAACCGGTTCCCACTTTTCCGGGACATGCGCTAACGTTTGTCGAACACCATCACCTTGCTGGTGAAGGCGTTGACGTCACGCACATGCGCGAGGCCGTGCTCCGCTGCCAGTGCGCCGAAATCCTCCGTCAGATAGCCGGCGTAATAAGGCTCGTGGAAGCTCTGCGGGAATAGCTCCAGCATCCCGTCGTAGTCCGGCTCGTCGCCATATTGCAGCGAGTCGAGGAGCACAAGGCGGCCGCCCGGCTTGAGCACACGCCCGAACTCGGCGAGCGCCTGCCGCCGTACCTTGGGCGGCAGCTCGTGAAACAGGAAGACGCAAGTGACCGCATCCTGGCTCGCATCCGGCAGCGGAACGGCCTCGGCTTTGGCGACCAGGAGATTGAGCCAGCCCCAGCGCCTGACATGGCGTCGAGCCTCGGCGACATAGCTGTCCGACATGTCGAGACCGACGACGGGGAGGCGAGGCCAGGCCTGCTTGATGAAGTCGATGAGGCGCCCGGTGCCACAGCCGACGTCAAGGAGCTTGAGCTGCCGCTGGTCGCGTCCAGCGAAGACCTCGTGCAGCGGAACAAGCGCCTGGCGCCGGATCGCATTGGCAGAGCCGTTGAACAGCACCTCGACCTGGGTGTCGTAGCGCTGCGCGGAGTCGTCGGTGAGCCAGCCGCCGGATTGGAAATGGAAATTCTGCAGATAGTACGCAGGCCGTTTTCCGCGCGTCTCATCTGTGAACACCTGGCGCTTCTCGCCGCTTTCGCGGCGGCGATGGACCTCCGGCAGGTCGTCGAAAAAAAGCCGCGAGCGGCGCAGGAGCTTGAACAACGAGCCGTCGTGATCGGCGGGCAGCGGATAGATGCCGGCTTCGACATTGGCGAGGTCCTGCTGAAACAGCTTTGCCATGTCGGCGAACAGTCTGCGACGCTCGGGCACCGGCCGATCGGTCAGCGGCTTCGGCCGCGCCGTCTCGCCCTCGCGCTGTCTCACCCTCTGCGACAGCCGCCGCATGATCTCGCCATGACCGACGTACCAGGCGACGCGTGGCAATTGAGTCGTGCCGTAAGCGAGGCGGGTGGCGAAGACCGACAACGGGCTGATCATGCTGTTTCCACGGGCGAACACACTACAACATGGGAAGCTTGGCGCGTCTTGTCTACCCGCAACTAGTCGAATGAGTAGCCGACAAAAAAGATCTCGTGAGGTTCTGCCCCCGAATAGATCACAATGTAGCGGCCTTCGCCGCGACCAATCCGATCCCAAAATAGGTCGGCCGTGCTGCGACGAGAGTTCGGCTTTGGGTTGATCAGAATGCTCTCCAGCAAATCGCGTGTCGGCCTGGTAGTGCCAAAGAGCTGGATCAATTCTTGATCGTCCAGCGGGCAGACGGTGAAAAAGTCTGGTGCGGTGCCAACCCGAGACAGATCAAGTATCGACCCAGTGCCAGATTCCCCGGACGCGTTGAGCGCCTCTTCGATTGATGCGTGTTGTGCTCCAGGGGCTGGCCAGCTTTCATCAGGTGGAAAGCGCATTTGAAACGTATAGGACGGTGGGTCAGCCATCTGCATGGCAGGATCGTATCGCCCGGCCTTGAACTCCCGCTCGCGAAGGGCTTGAAGCGCAGCCTCAATGCCCTTCTGGTAGGGTGTAAGATAAAAATAGGGGTTTGCGCCCACGAGTGCCCTCCATGCGCCACGCTGAACAGTTCCCGATCCCGGGTTAGCACTGTACGATCAGGGCTCCACGGAGCGAATATTTTTCTGGGGCTCAGATGCCAATGTCACAAGTGGTATTCTGTTCTGTCGTTGCGCAACTACGTATCATTGGGTCCTTTCGTCGTGTTGCTGGCGGCCAAAAAAATGGGCCGATGCTGCGGGCCTAAGAGCGCTTAACGATGATCAAGACCAAGTCAGTGCATTCGCCGATCGATCCTGACGACGGCTTGCGAATTCTTGCGACCAGGCTGCGTGGCCGCGGCCTGCCGTCGAACCGCTACGATGTCTGGATGGCCAATCTCGGGCCGAGCGAGGCCCTGCTGCGCGATATCCTCGGGAAGCGCGTGAGCTGGGGCGAGTTCTCGCGTCGCTACAAGAAGGAGCTTCTGGAAAGCGGCGGCGTCGATGCGCGTAACCGCACAATCAGGAACCACGGCCAGAAATTCACGCTGCGGCTGCTGCAGACGCTGGCGCGTACCGGCACCATCACGCTCATGTGCCATTGCGCCGAGGACGAGCCGCATTGCCATCGGCATCTGTTACAGAAAGTGCTCATGGGGAAGGTGTAGGTTGGGTTTAGCGCGGCCCGGGAGCGTCGGTCGATCGAAGCCATCGACCCGCGCGTAATCCAACAGCGGAACCCCCGCCTTGTACCCACGATGTTGGGTTACGCGCGGAACAGCGTTCTAGCCAAATCGAACGTAGGGGTAGCGCTAACCCTACGAGGCTGCCTTCGCCAGAAACTCCATGATTCGCGCGACTGTTGGCTCCTCGGTCTGGCCGTCGACAGGCACGTCCCAGTATTCCGCACGCGGCAGGCATTCTTCGAGATAACGCGCGGCAGACGTCGCATGTGCGGCGTCGCGGCCAGGCACGATCAGCGCCGGGATGTCGACGCGCATCAAGTCTTCGGGCTCGGCGCCGGGCGCGGTATCGCGGTCGAACATTGTGCGCGCGGTCGCCGCGACGATCAGCTTGTAGCGATCGACGTTCTGTTTGGCGTAACTCGCTGCAAAGGCGGGATCGCTCTTGATAACGGACGCCCACGGGCCACCGCGCGGATCGGCGCCGAACGCCTTGCCGTCTTTCGCTACGAGCGCCACCACGGCGTCAAGTCCGTACTGCTGCACGAAGCCGAGATGCTCGGCGAAGCGCTGATGGCTCGAGAGCCGATACTTGGCGCCACCCACCGGCCAATAGAGAATCATGCTCTGCACCATCTCGGGGTGCATGACGCCAAACGCCGCCACCGGGCAACAGCCCATGCAGCCACCCATGATGTGCGCGCGCTTAAAGCCGAGATGCTCGAGGAGGCCCTTGCCCTGCGTGACGTGGTGCGCCCAGGTCAGATGCTCGACACGGCCGCCGGATTGGCCGCATTCGCGCCGGTCGAACACGATGCAGGTGCAATGTTTGGGCAAATGATCAAGCAGCTTGATCTTGGCGTAGACGCCCTGCGTGCGCCACTTCTCGAGTGTCGCGTCGAAGCCCGCGGGCGCATACATCAGAAGCGGAGGGCCAGAGCCCAGCACCTCGTAGCGCGTAGTGATGCCGTCGATGATCGCTGTTGCCACGGCACTAGTGCCCCGTTTCCGAAGTTCGTGATCCATTGCAGCACCCTCTGACACGAACTTCGGAAACAAAGGGGCACTAGCAATTCTATAAATCTAGTGCCGCTTTTCGATTTGAAGTTCCTAACCGAGTTTGCCTCAACTGTTGTAGGAACTTCAAATCGGCGGCACTAGCCCTTGATCTGGCGGCCAGCGCGGGCGTCCTCGATCAGCGCCGTGAAGGCGGCGAGCGTGGCCTTGGCGCCGTTGAAATATGTGTCGGTCTTGGAATCGATCCAGCGCTCGGCATAGCCGATCGCGGTGTGCGCCATGCGCACGCGACCGTCGAGCCAGGGGCCGCCGCCGAAACCGCCGATCACCGGGATATTCACCGCCTTTACGACCGCGGCGCCGGCGACCGGTCCGGAGTTGGTGAAGTCGAGCGCGACGGCGCCGGCGTCCTCCAGCATCTTGGCCTCCTCGACGAGCCGCGCAGCCGCTTCCGCGGTCGCCTGCGCGCCAGGCGAATTTTGAGTGCTATACGGAATGCCGTATTTGAGCGCGGTCTGCGGCGTCAGTCCGAATTGCGCGAACACGGGAATGCCAGCGCGGGTGAGCGCCTTCACGGCCTCCGGGAAGTCGGCGGCAGCATCGATCTTGACCATGTCGGCACCGCCTTCCTTGACGAGGCGGATGGCGGCGCGCAGCGCGGCGTCGATCCCTTCCTGCACCGGCCCAAACGGCACGTCGCAACTCACGAGCGCGCGGCTGACGCCGCGCCGGACCGCCTTGCAGCAGACGAGGATTTCCTCGAGCGTAACCTCGAGCGGATTGGAATGGCCCCAGAGATTGACCCCGACGGAGTCGCCAACCGAGACAAAATCGACGCCGGCGCGCTCGGCAATCCGGGCGATCTGGTAGTCCCAGGCAACGACGCCGACGCTTTTCTTGCCGTCGCGCTTCATCTGCTGCAACGCCGGGATGGTGACCTGGGTATCGCTCGTCGACGCCATTGTGATCCTCTTCAGGGGCAAAGCTCGCTGGCGCTTCTAGCACGGCGGTGGCAAGAAGAAAGCACGTCGGCGCAGGCGATCACCGCATCGCGGTCAGCATGCGTTGCGCGGCGGCATGCGCCTCGGCGCTGGGGACATTGGGATAGCCGATCATCAGCCCGTTCGGGGCGTTGCGCCGTATCGCGTGGAGCGAGAGTGGCCCGGGCCCGATGCCCTTGCGGCGCAACCGCTCGACCAGCTCCACGTCGTCTGTCCGCCCGCGCAGATGTGCCACGAAATGCATCCCGCCGTCCTGCAGCCTGATGTCGAGTTGCCGGGGCATAGCGGCCTCGAGCGCGGTTGCGAGCGCCTTGCGGCGCTCGGTGTAGAGGCTGCGCATCCGGCTCAGGTGGCGGGAAAAGTGACCTTGCGACATGAACGCCTCGACGAGCTTCTGCACCATCAAGGCAGGTGCCTGATGCGTGGCCCGTCCCAGGCGAATGAACCTGTCGATGACGGCATCGGGCACGACCAGATAGCCAAGCCGCAAGCCCGGAAAGAGCACCTTGCTGAACGAGCCGGCATAGAGCACGCGGCCTGAGCGATCGAGACTCTTGAGCGCTGGCGGCGGCAGGCCACGGTGGTGGAATTCGCAATCGTAGTCGTCTTCCACGATGAAGGCGCGCTTGCGGTCCGCCCAGTCGAGCAGCGCCAGGCGGCGATCGACCGGCAGCGTCATGCCAAGCGGGAATTGATGCGTCGGGGTCACCACGGCGAGCGAAGCGTCAGGCGCGATCCGCGTGCCGGCTGCTACGTCGAGCCCTTCGTCGTCGACCGGGATCGGGGCGAGCCGCAGGTGCGCCCCACGCAGAAGCTCGTGCGCGAAGAAGTAGCCGGGGTCATCCACCCAGACCTCGTCACCCGGTGCAAGCAGGGCCTGGATGATGAAGCCGAGCGCCCCCTGGAAGCCCGCAGTGATCATGATCTGGTCGGCCGTGCAGGCGATGTCGCGCGCGATGCGCAGATAGCTCGCGATGGCTTGCCGCAGCGGCTCATAGCCCAGGATGTCGTGGGGATGCGCGAGCTGCTCGATATCGACACTGCGCACCACGCGGGCTGCGATCTGCGACCACTGTTTGCGCGGAAAAACATCGAGCGCGGGCAGTCCCATCTGAAACAGCAGCTGCCCGGGCGGGAAGCGCAGCCGCTGCGCCCGGCTCTCCGGCTTCGCGGCCGGTCGCGTCCGGCGCCGGAGCGATAGTGCCGGATTGACCATGGTGCCACGTGCGCCTGCCGCAATCGTATAGCCCTCGCCGGCGAGCATCTGGTAGGCGACCTCGACGGTGCCGCGCGCGACGCCCAGTTGGCTTGCGAGCGTGCGGGAGGAGGGCAGCCGGGCGCCTGCGGGGAGCCGCCCGGCGAGGATCTCGGAGCGCAGGCGCTGATAGACGTCGCGGTAGAGCGAATGGTCCGGGTGCGGCGGCGCGGTGTCGTGTTGCCGGTTCATGATCGATTCATTGGTGGGATCATTGGTCGTTCATTGCTCGATTCTTGGCCTAGTCCATTCCCGAAATCTTGGCCCTTCATCATAGGCCGATAACGGCTATGTAGCCAGCGTTCCCGGGGGATCGCCAGTCCGCAGAACCGCCGCGTCGCGGTCTCTGCGCATTGGCGCGGGGCAATGCCAACCGACCTCGGAGATATCATGCGATTCCTCAAGCTCGCTTTCGGCTCGCTGCGGCGAGGCGTTCTCGCGCTCGCGACCGCTTCGGGAGAGCGGCGCGCCATCCGCATGCTGCGGTCATTCGACAGTCGCGCGCTTGCCGACATTGGCGTCAAGCGCGGCGAGATCGACTTCGCGGTGCGCCACGGACGACCGAGCGAGGTCGACATCACGCCTGTCTGGCGTGCGAGCGGCCGCGACCAACCCGGTGTGCCGCGGAAGACGCCGGAGCGTGTGCCGCCGCTGCACCTGTTCCTGCTGCTTCTTGGTCTCGCGCCGTTCGGAGCGCTGATGTCGTGGGGCCCGTCTGCAACAAATGCATCCACAGGAGAGCTACGAATGCACGACAAGCAAGTCTATGATTTCTGGTTTCCCCCTGGTCTCGAAAATGCAGACCGGGAAACATTTCGTCGTAGGATCGAGTGGTGGTTTGCGGGCGGCGCGAACGCCGAGCTGCCGCCCTTTACGCACACTCTCATGGCCGCCAGATTGGGACGGCTCGACCATTGGCTCGCCACGCCACGCGGCCGGCTCGCGCTGATCATCGTGCTCGACCAGTTTCCGCGCGGTCTGTTCGCTGGCAAGGCGGAGGCTTATGCGTCTGATCCGCAGGCGCTACGGATCGCCGAAGAAGGACTGTGGAACGGCCACTATGATGCGCTGACGCAACCCTGGGAGAAGACATTCTTCTTCCTGCCGCTGGGGCACGCCGAAGGGCGTGGTCATCTGCATCGTCTTGACCGCGTTGTGGCGCTGGCAGAGAACGTGACGCTCGACGCGCCTGAGCGCTTCAGGATGTACTACCAGTTCTCGCTGAGCCAGGCGCGGGCCAATAGAGACTTGATTGCTCGTTTCGGGCGCTTTCCCCATCGTAATGACATTCTGGGGCGGACCTCTACGCCGGAGGAAGCCGAGTATGTGAAAACTGGCCACTTCGTGCACCTGCGTCGGCCTCCTGCCGAGCGGATGCCGGTTGCGGCGGAGTGAGCGCTATTTGCCAGAGGCCCTACTCCAAGAAGCGCGCCCGCACCTTGTGCGAGGCGCGCTTGCCGGGAAGCGCTGCCGCCGCCTTCTGGGACGCCAATGTGGTCCAACCTCATGCTAACATGACCTGGGCGCGCTATGGTGCAGGTATGCAGGGCAAGATCGCACTGGAGGAGCACTTCGCGATTGCGGAGACGGTGATGGAGTCGAAGCCGTTCGTTCCGGCCGACCATTGGCCCGAGCTCGAACATCGGCTCACCGACGTCCAGGACAGGCGGCTCCGACTGATGGACCAGCACGGCATTGAGATGATGCTCCTGTCCCTCAACGCCCCGACTGTCCAGGCCGTCACGGAAACGCGGCGCGCAGTCGAGATCGCGCGGCGAGCCAATGATGCGCTGGCCGGGGAGGTTGCCAAGCGCCCGCACCGCTTTCAGGGGCTGGCAGCGCTGCCGCTGCAGGATCCGGAGCTCGCCACCGGTGAGCTGATCCGATGTGTGAAGGAGCTGGGCTTTGTCGGTGTGCTCGCCAACGGCTTCTCGCAATGCTCCGATACGGGTGCGCTTCTCTATTACGACCTGCCGCAATATTGGCCGTTCTGGGCGGAGGTCGAGCGGTTGGACGTGCCGTTCTATCTGCATCCGCGCAATCCCTTGCTGCAGGACGCCCGCATCTATCAAGGCGCCGAATGGCTGATCGGGCCGACCTGGGCCTTCGGTCAGGAAACAGCCGTGCATGCGCTGCGGCTGATGGGGTCTGGTCTGTTTGACGTGCATTCGAGGCTGCAGATCGTGATCGGGCACATGGGCGAGGGCATCCCTTTCAATCTCTGGCGCGTGGACAACCGCAATGCCTGGGTCAAGGCGCCGCGTGCCCACCGCGGCAAGCGCGCGATTGCGGATTACATCAGCGAGAACTTCCACATCACGGTATCAGGAAATTTCTGCACCCAGGCGCTGCTGGCAACTATGAGCGTGGTTGGTGCGGGCCGTATCATGTTCTCGACCGACTGGCCGTTCGAAAACATCGATCACGCGGCGGACTGGTTCGATCGGACGCCCATCGCGCCAGCCGATCGCCAACGGATTGGCCGGACCAACGCGGTCGAGCTGTTCAAGCTCGATAAGCATCTGGCAGGCTGAGCATCCGGCGCGCCATCGCTTCACGCCCACAATCTCCGGCTGGCCCGTCTGGCTCCCTCCACCAGCGCCGCGAGCTTCGCCCAGGCGACGGAAGGGTGCACCTCGTCGCCCGCGCCCGAGGAGGCGAAGCCGCAATCGTTCGACGCAATGACGCGCTCACGCCCAACCGCACTGGCAAAGCGTTCGATGCGCTGCGCCACCAGCTCGGGATGCTCGACCAGGCTGACGCAATGGGAGACCACGCCGGGAATGAGGAGCTTGTCGTCGGAGAGCTGTACCTCCCGCCAGAGCTGCCACTCATGCTCGTGGCGAGGATTGGCAGCCTCGAAGGAATAGCCGCAGACGTTGAGGTTCAACAGCAGGTCGACGAAGTGGCGCAGCTCCAGGTCATGGACGCGCGGGGCCACGTTGGTGCTGTAGCAGGTGTGAAAACGCACCCGGTCCATCGGAATGCCCCGCAGCGCGTGATTGATGATCTCGACCTGGGCCGCAATGAAACGCCGGCAGTCCTCGATGCCGAGATCGGGGTGACGATCGTAATGTGTTGCCAGCCGCGGGTCGTCGACCTGCACGAGGAGGCCGGCATCGACGATCGCCTGGTACTCCTCATGCATCGCCTCGGCGAGCGCAACGTAATAATCCTGATCGGTCGCGTAGTGCTGGTTGGGATAGTAGAGCGCGACGTTGCTCGGGCTGAGCGCCGTCATGAAAACGTCGGCGACCGGTCGATCCCCGATGGCAGCCTTGAGATTGGCAATGTCGCGAGCCACTTCGGCGTGCCCCGTGTACCGGACTGGGCCGGTGCATGCGAACACGCGCCGCTTGCGCGGCATGGCGAGCTTCAGGGGCCGCGCCGCATACATGGCGCGGTTCTCCTCGTAGACCGCAGGGAAGGCAAGCTTGTCGCGGGTCGGGCCAGCATGTCCGAAGGTCGCCTCGATCGGAGCGAAGCCCGACAAGCGGCTTGCCGCATAGTTGTTCCAGCTCGATTTGCTGTGCTCGCCATCATCAATGACGTCGATGCCAAGCGCGAGCTGATGGGTGACAATGTCGGCAACGGAAGCGGCAATGTCGGTCGCGAGTGTGGGATCTGGGGACTCTCCCGCCTCCTTGGCCTGCAGCCGGGCATAGAGCTCGGGAGAGCGTGGAAGGCTGCCCACGTGGCTGGTGAGGATCCGATCAGTGCTGTGCCGCATTGGGCTTCCTGTGGATCTATCGATGCGCGTTGCTCGCGCCGATGCACAGCGGCAGTTGTCTTGCGGTAAGAGCGACTGTCAAGCACCTACGTGCCGGCGTGGCGAGTAAGCTGCCAGCCGGGAAGAGCGGAAAAGCAAAGCGCGCCTTGCGTAATACAAGGCGCGCTTTGCTCAGAGTTGCGTACTGCAAGTCGCTTGCTCTTTACCTAGGCCGGCCGGACATTTTGTCGATCATAGGTGATCAATGTCGCCGACCTTGTTTCCTTTCGGATCATAGACATCGGCCCCCTCCACATCCTCGCTCGAGATCAGCGCATGGTTGGGATGCACGGTGGCGTTGGCCATGGTTCCTCTCTCATTTGTTGCTGCCACACGGAGGGATTTTTCCTCCGCGGCAGGTCTCCGTTATCCAACGCAAGGCGGGATCAGGAGGTTCCGGAGGAAAGAAGTCGCAATATCAGTCAGATAAAGCAGGACTCAGTCAAAGCACGGCCCGCCTGCTGGCGTGCCACATGGTCGCGCGTTTGGGAACAATAGACATCCTGGGCCAGTTGCCATGTTGCCTAGCGCCGAGTCTCGCCCCCTCACATACCCTCGGGCTTGGCGCGGGTGACCCCGGCTCGGACTAACACTCCAGCCGGGGTCTTTTTGTACTCTTCGACGGATCAGCCGCCCCTTCAATCCAGCGGCTGAATGTGCACCAGCCAGCCGTCGTGGTCGACGTACCAGACCGAGACCGGATTGGTGGAATTGTCGATCCAGGATTGGCGGTCCATGCTGAACGGCTCGGGCAGTGTATAGGCGGTGAACGTCTCGGTCTTCGGATCGAAGCGCAGATAGCGTCCGCCATTGAGCTCACCGGCCCACACCTCACCGTTCTTGTCGGCCCTGGCCGTGTAGAGCGACGTATAGGGCGTGGGCAGCGGATATTCGTGGGTGCGCTTGGTCTTGATGTCGAACTTGATCAGCGAGCCGCCGCGACCGGCTGCCCAGTAGTTGCCCTCGCCGTCGAACTCGCCGCGCGCCGGGCCTGAATTCGGGCTGGTATCGGCCTCGTAAAGTTCGCTGGTCTTGCGGTCATAGACCACGACGCCGTCTCTCGGCCAGGCGCCGCCGCCGAAATAGCGGCTGTCCCAGCTCATCGCGCTGCCGTAGGTGGAGGGGAATTTCTTGGTCTTGATCGCCTCCATCTTGCTGCCGTCGATGCCGTTGATGCGGGAGACCTCGCCCTCGCGAGTGCGCCAGATGTGGCCTTCGTCGTCGAGGCTGTAATTGCCGCCCATCGGCGAATTGATCGGCTCCTGCACCTTCCAAACCACGCGCCGGAAGTCTTTGGTCTTGGGATTGAGCGTCCAGATATTGTGCGCCCAGTTTTCCGAGCCCCAGACCTGGCCTTTCGGATCAACGTAGATCCAATGGGTCCCGGGGAGCGCATTCGCCTGCGGCGGCAGCGGGACGTGGAATTCCTCGACGTGCCCGTTGGCTGGATTGAGCTGGCCGACGTTGGAGCTGCGATGAGTCGAGTACCAGACATGGCCCTCCGCATCGCCGCCGGTATCGTGGCCGGAGATGTCGAGGCGCGGCAATTCGTATTCGGTGATGATCACGTTGGTCTGCCGTCCCATCGGCCGAGGCTGCAGGACGAAATTCGGGTCTTTCGAGTCGGGTCCGCGGACCGATGCGAGCCAACGGGCGAACTTGGCCTCCTCCTCAGTTGTCAGGCGCCCGGGGTTGCGAATATTGATCAGCGGCGAGCCGGCGCCATGGGTCATGCGGAAGATGATGTTGGCCCAGCCGCTCTCGTCGTAGCGGTTGCGGAAGATCTGCTGATATTCATGGCAGAAGTTGCAATAGACCGTCAGCGTCTTCTTCTCTTCGCCGGTGCCGGGCAGGTTCTGCAGCCATTCCGAGCCTGAAAGCTGCGCAGCAATCTGCGGGAACGGCGGCAGGAATTCACCTGCGGTCACGCGCAACAGCGTGATGTCGTCGATGGTTTCGTTGCCTTTGATCTCCACCTTGGCGCGGGAGAACGGATAGAACTCGCGCGGCTTGGCGATGCGCAGCGTATAGGAGCCGGGCACGACCTTGGGAAACTCGTAGTGCCCATCGCTGCGGCTGTAGACGGTGGTGCGGATCGCGGTCTCGTCCGCAATGAGCTGCACCATGATGCCTTCGATCGGCTCGCCGCGGGCATTCTTGACGAGGCCCTTCGGCCCGCCGGTCAGCGCGCCATAGAGTGCTGCCCGCGCCGGTGCCTTCGCGCCTTTGTAGCGGGGGTTGAGCGGCAGGGTCTCGGAGTTCCAGCAGCACTTCTCGTCGCGCAGCCAGCTCATGAGATCGGCTAGGTCGCCCTCGTTGAGGACGTGCTTGTAGGCCGGCATGTTGGGGCTGCCATTGAGTATCTTGGCTTGGACGGTCGTGTCGTTGACCGGATCGCCGCTGACCAGCGTCGGGCGCTTGTATAGGCCGACGAGCTTGGGCGCGCCCCCCTGGGCGAACTCGTTGTGACACATCCAGCATTTGTAGAAGTAGATTTCCCGGCCGCGCTCCGGCCCGCTCTGGGCGGCTTTGCGGAATTCGTAGATTTCCAGCGCGCGCTGATTGTAGTCCTTGACGGGCGGTGCGGGCTCGGCCCGAGCAGGCTGCTGGCGCGTCTGTTGCTGTGCCGACGCCGTCGAGGCCAAACCGGCCAGCACGATGGCTGCCACGAGCGG
>Ga0209488_10002452_pt1 | contig 15221 bp, 12 predicted proteins | sample Rivendell_Oct201_8_FD_188349 | JGI IMG/M metagenome (GOLD analysis project Ga0209488, IMG submission 188349) | Vadose zone soil microbial communities from the Eel River Critical Zone Observatory, Northern California, USA -... | ecosystem: Environmental > Terrestrial > Soil > Vadose zone >... | reverse complement strand
GCGGTCATGGCCAGTTCGGCGACGTTGTGCTCGACATCAAGCCGCTTCCGCGCAGCGCCGGCTTCGCGTTCGAGGAGAAGATCACCGGCGGCGTGGTGCCGCGCAATTACATTCCGTCGGTCGAGGAGGGCGTGATCGACGGCCTCAAGCACGGGCCGCTCGGCTTCCCGGTGGTCGACGTGGCGGTGGCGCTGACCGACGGCTCCTACCATGCGGTCGACTCGTCCGACATGGCATTCCGCATCGCGGGCCGCATCGGCGTCGTCGAGGCGCTGCCGCAATGCAGCCCGGTGCTGCTCGAGCCGATCCATACCGTGGAGATCGTCTGCCCGTCGGAGGCGACCGCGAAGATCAATGCCATCCTGTCGGGGCGGCGCGGCCAGATCCTGAGCTTCGACACGCGCGAAGGCTGGGAGGGCTGGGACGTGGTGCGGGCCAAGATGCCCGAATCCGAGATCGGCGATCTCATCATCGAGGTGCGGTCCGCGACCGCCGGCGTCGGCAGCTTCACCTTCAAGTTCGACCACATGGCGGAGCTCACCGGCAAGCAGGCCGACCAGATCGTGGCGGCGCGCCGGGCGGCGGCCGCCGAGTAATCAGCCGCTTCGGCGAACCTGCATTGGTCCGCACCCGAGCCGGATCTTGGCAACGATGCCCGCGCGGTTCGCCGGCCTGACAGGACCGCAACGATCCATTAACCGGATCAGGCTTGCGCCATCCGGGCCGCCGTCATGCCGCGTTGATTACCATTTGGTTGCGTTTCGGCGCGCGCCGCTAACCGAAAATACATCGCGGATGGACAGGATGGCGGCGATCGGCGGGTCGGCGCGGACCACCGCGCCGGCGAATGCTTGGGCGAGATACCGTCATGTTCAAGGCCCTGAAGGGCATGTTCGCGCGGGCGGACGCGCCCATCGCACACGATGAGCGCGACGCGGCCGGCAAACCCACGGTGACGCTTGCCGGGGCGCTCAGGCACGGCTGGCTCGACGTCTGGTACCAGCCCAAGGTCAGCCTGCAGACCCACCACTGGGTCGGCGCCGAAGCCCTCATCCGGCTGCGCCATCCCGAGCTCGGCATTCTCGGGCCCGGCGCGTTTCTGCCCGGCGCGTCCGAAGCCGACATGCTGACGCTGACCGAAACCGTGATCGCGACCGCGTTGCGCGACTGGAACGACTGCGCCGCGCTCGGCATGCCGGGACTCCATCTCGCCGTCAACGTGCCGGCGAGCGCCTTCGTGGAGATCCCGATCGCCCGCATCATCCGCGAGGAACGGCCCAAGTCCGACAAGTGGCCGGGCTTGATCCTCGAGGTCACCGAGGACCAGATCGTCAACGACCTGAAAATGGCGAACGAGGTGGCCAACGAGCTGCGCCAGCAGAATTGCAGCCTCGCGATCGACGACTTCGGCGCCGGCTACTCCTCGCTCGGCCGGCTGCGCCAGCTTCCCTTCAGCGAGCTCAAGATCGACCGCGCCTATGTGATGGACTGTCACCTCGACAAGATGAAAGCGGGCATGCTCGAATCCATCATCGAGCTGGCGCGCCGGTTCGGCCTCAAGACCGTGGCGGAAGGAATCGAGAGCTCGCACGAGAGCCACAAGCTCCAGGGCCTGGGGGTCGCGGTCGGTCAGGGCTTCCTGTTCGCCAAGCCGATGTCGAAGGAGGATCTGCTGGCCAGGATCTCCGCCACCACCGGCAAGCGGCGGGTCGAGCAGCCCCGTTCCTGGTGGCAGTTCGGCGCCGTCCCGACGCTCCGCGCCGGCTGAGTTCTGCCGCAAGTCCGCCCCGGATTCGCTAGATGGACAGCGGGGATTGCCGGCGCATGCGGACCCGATCACGATCCGCTCAGACAGGTGTGACTTGCCGGTGAGCGGCCTTGCCCGTAGCAAAGGGGGGTTACGCCCCAGGAGCCCGTCATGCCCGTGATCCATCGCCGCGGTTGGGAGCTGCCCGAGCACCAGGCGACCCCGGAAAAGCTGTTCCTCGACCGCCGCCGGTTCCTGGCCGCCGCCGGCGCCGCGGCGGGCGCGCTGTCGCCGGCGCTTGCCTTCGCCCAGCGCGTATCCGATCTCCCCGATCCGAGCGCGTCTCTGTACCCGGTGAAACAGAACCCGAAATTCGTGCTCGATCGGCCCGTCACCGCCGAGGCGATCAACATCACCTACAACAACTATTACGAATTCGGATCCGCCAAGACGATCTCGCGCGCCGCGCAGGCGCTCAAGCTTCGCCCCTGGACCGTCAAGATCGACGGCATGGTGGAGAAGCCGCAGGAGATCGGCATCGACGACCTGCTCGCCAGGATGCCGCTGGAAGAGCGGCTTTACCGCCATCGTTGCGTCGAGGCCTGGTCGATGGCGATTCCGTGGTCGGGTTTTCCGCTCGCCAAGCTGGTCGAGCTCGCGAAGCCGCTCGGATCGGCGACCTATCTGCGCATGGAGACCTTCCTCGACTCCTCGGTCGCATCCGGCCAGCGCGCCACCTGGTATCCGTGGCCCTATGTCGAGGGCCTGACGATGGCCGAGGCCACCAACGAGCTCGCCTTCCTGGTCACCGGCGCCTATGGCAAGCCGGTGTCCAAGCAGCAGGGCGCGCCGCTGCGCCTCGCGGTGCCGTGGAAATACGGATTCAAGTCGATCAAATCGATCACGCGCTTCAGCTTCACCGACCGGCGGCCGAAGAGCTTTTGGGAAGCGCTGGCGCCGGCCGAATATGGTTTCTGGGCCAATATCAATCCGGCGGTGCCGCATCCGCGCTGGAGCCAGGCGAGCGAGGAAGTCATCGGCACCGGCGAGCGGCGGCCGACGCTGCTGTTCAACGGCTACGGCGACTATGTGGCGGGCATGTACGCGGGATTCGAGAGCGAGCCTTTGTGGGGCTGACACTCGCAACGACACGCGAAAAAAAACGCCGGGCAATTGGCCCGGCGCTAGTTTCACCTTCCAGAGAGGAACAGCTGAGGCGACCGATTGCGACCTGGGAGGATGCAGCAACCAATTGCCTACAGCTCGAAGCCAATATGTCGACCCGCGCGTTGTCGCGCAACGCGATGACCCGCATGACAGCCATGTGGCACCCGCAAGTCATTGTGCCGCCGAGCGAAGCCGCGACGCCGCGTCTCGCGGCGATTCGCCTCAGTAGCTCCAGCGCTGCGCCTTGCTCACCAGGAAGTCGCGGAACGCCTGCACGCGCGCGACCGACTTGAGCTCTTCCGGATAGACGAAATAGGCGTCGAGCGCGATCGGATCGGCCTCGCTGAACAGCTGCACGAGCCCGCCATTCTCCTCGACCAGATAATCCGGCAGCATCGCGATGCCCAATCCGCGCTGGCAGGCGCGCAGGATGCCGAGCACGTTGTTGATGGTGATGTGCGGGGCGCGCGGCCCCTTGCTGTCGCGACCGACCTCGACCAGCCAGCGCGTCGGCTGCAGATAGGCCGGCACGTGGCCGCCGAGCAGCAGCACGCGGTGGGTGTCGAGATCCTCGATGGTGCGCGGCGTGCCGAAGCGCTTGAGATATTCGGGCGACGCATAGGCGTGGAAGCGCACGGAAAACAGCTTGCGCTGGATCAGGTCCGGTTGGGTCGGCTGGCGCAGGCGGATCGCCACGTCGGCCTCGCGCATCGCGAGGTCGAGCTCCTCATCGGTGGTGATCAGCAGAATGCGGATATCGGGATAGAGGTCGACGAATTCGCCGAGGCGCGGGGTGAGCCAGTGCACCCCGATGCCGACCGTGGTGGTCACCTTGAGGTCGCCATGCGGCCGCTCGCGGCTGTCGGTCAGCTTGGCGCGCGCCGCTTCGAGCTTCATGAAAACTTCGTGGGCGGTGCGGTAGAGCAATTCGCCCTGCTCGGTCAGGATCAGCCCGCGCGCATGGCGGTGGAACAGCGCGACCGAGAGCTCCTGCTCGAGCGCGCTCACCTGCCGCGAGACGGCCGATTGCGACAGCCCGAGCTGCTCGCCCGCGTGCGTGAAACTGCCGGCCTCGGCGGCGGCATGAAAAACCTTCAGCTTGTCCCAGTCCATGATTCAAAACCTTTTGGTATGCCCCGGGCGGGGGGGAAATCGATTCATTCGGCGGCGGTGCGCTGCTCTACCTCGCCATGCCCGGCGAGGAAGCGTTCCGCTTCCAGGGCCGCCATGCAGCCCAGGCCGGCCGCGGTCACCGCCTGGCGATAGACATCGTCGGTGACGTCGCCGGCCGCGAACACGCCCGGCACCGAGGTCGCGGTCGAAAAGGGTGCGGTCTTGACGTAGCCCGAGGGCTTGAGCTCGAGCTTGTCGGCGACGAGCTCGGTCGCGGGCGAGTGCCCGATCGCGATGAAGACGCCGTCGGTGGGCAGGTGGGTGACCGCGCCGGTGTCGACGTTTTCCAACGCGACGCCCGTCACCCTGAGCGGATTTTCATCGCCCAGCACGTCGTGCAGGACCGAGTCCCAGATCACCGAGATCTTCGGATTCTTGAACAATCGCTCCTGCAGGATCTTTTCGGCGCGGAAATGATTGCGCCGGTGCACGACCGTCACCTGGGCGGCGAAATTGGTGAGAAACAGCGCCTCCTCGACCGCGGTATTGCCGCCGCCGATGACGACGACATTCTTGCCGCGATAGAAAAATCCGTCGCAGGTGGCGCAGGCCGAGACGCCGTAGCCCTTGAATTTCTGCTCGGACGGCAAGTCGAGCCAGCGCGCCTGCGCCCCGGTGGCGAGGATCAGGCTGTCGGCCAGATAGACGTCGCCGGAATCGCAGACCAGCCGGAAGGGCCGCCGCGCGAGGTCGACGGAGTTCACGTGATCGGTGATAATCTGGGTGCCGACATGGACCGCCTGCTTCTCCATCTGCTCCATCAGCCAGGGGCCCTGGATGACGTCGGCGAAGCCCGGATAGTTCTCGACGTCGGTCGTGATGGTGAGCTGGCCGCCCGGCTGGACGCCCTGGATCAGAACCGGTTCCAGCATCGCGCGGGCCGCATAGATCGCGGCCGTATAGCCGGCCGGTCCGGAACCGATGATGACGACCTTGGCCTGGGTAGTCTTGGGCATTTCCACGTCCTGGGGCGGGGGGAACCGCGTGCCGTCCTGTCGGTGGCCGGCGGGTGCGAATTCGAGCCCCAATGTAAGCCATCCGAGAAGCTATGCAACAGATGCAACCCTGCCGGCTCACAGCTTCGTGTGGCGACGGGCTGATCCGGCAAATTTCATGGCTCCGTCGCGCAATAATGTTTCGCGGCAGACCGGTTCCCGGGCTACATAACGGGGGATTCGCGCAGATTTTCTGAGGGGCGACAATGCGTCGCCCTCGCCGCCTGGAGGTTTTCCGTGACGACCCGCCTCGACGCCATCGACCGCAACATCCTGAGGGAGCTCCAGGACAACGGCAGAATCACCAATGTGGAACTCGCCCGCCGGGTCGGCATCTCGGCACCGCCCTGCCTGCGGCGGGTGCGCGCCCTCGAGGAGGCCGGCTACATCAAGGGTTACCGCGCGCTGCTCGACGAGAAGCTGCTCGGCTACGAGGTCACGGTCTTCGCCATGGTGCATCTCTCCAGCCAGGCGGAGGCCGATCTGGCCGAATTCGAGCGCTTCGTGCGCGCCCAGCCCCTGGTGCGCGAATGCTGGATGCTGTCGGGCGAGATCGATTTCATTCTCAAATGCGTGGCGCCCGATCTCAAGACCTTCCAGGCCTTCGTGACCGAGCTCACCGCCGCGCCGCATGTGCGCAACGTCAAGACGTCGCTCACGCTGCGCAACTCCAAGGATGCCGCCATGGTGCCGATGGAGATGATGCGCGTCTCGCCGTGACGCGCGTGGGCTATCGCCCATCTGGCATTTCTCCTGGGTCAATTGAATCATCGGCCCTCTCCGGCGCATGATACTGGACAGATGCCGAGCATCGCTCGGTGTCCGCAGATCAAAAAAAGGACCGGTCGCGTGCCGGCCCAGTCGGGAGGGACGAATGTGCGAGCTCTGCAGACGTAGTTTCATGCGTGGCGCGGGCGCGCTCGGCGCGGCCGTCGCGAGCGGCCTGTTCTCGTCGCCGCTGATGGCGCAGACGGGCGGCGGCGCCGCGCGGCTGCCGGCACGCGGCGAGTTCACCATCGCCAACGCCTATGTGATGACGATGGACGGCGCGCTCGGCGATATCGCGGACGGCGCCGTGCATGTGAAGGACGGCGCCATCGTGGCGGTCGGCAAGGACGTCCAGGGCGGCGGGGAGAAGATCGACGGCACCGGCATGATCGTGATGCCGGGCCTGGTCGAGACCCACTGGCACATGTGGAACACGCTCTACCGCAGCTTCGCCGGCGACAAGCCGGAGGAGGGCTATTTCCCGACCGTGGCGCGCTTCGGCCAGCAGATGACCCCGGACGATATCTTCCAGAGCACCCGGCTGTCCGCCGCCGAGGCGATCAACTCCGGCACGACCTTCGTGCATTCCTGGTGCCACAATGTGCGCAGCAAGGCGCATGCCGAGGCCGATATCCGGGCGCTCGCCGAGCTCGGCATCCGCGCCCGCCATTCCTGCGGCTGGCCGCAAGGCATGCCGGACACCCAATCGGCCGACCAGGGGCCGGTCGAATCCTTCGCCAAGGACTGGAAGAGCTGGTCGAACGATGGCCTGATCGGGCTCGGCGTGGCCTGGCGCGGCCAGTTCCGCGCCGGCCCGATCAAGCCGGAGGTTTACCAGCCGGAATTCGACAATGCCCGCACGCTCGGGCTGCCGATCACCGTGCATGTCGCCAGCGCCCGCAAGGCGGCGAACCAGATCGAGCCGCTCTACAAGGCCAAGCTCATGGGCAAGGACGTTCAGCTCATCCATACGCTGTCGGCCTCGCCGGCGGAGCTCGACATGATCAAGGAGTCGGGAAGTTCGGTCTCGGTATCGCCCGGCTCGGAGCTGCGCATCGGCTACGGCTATCCGCAGATCAGCGAGATGCTGGCCAAGGGAATCCCGCTCGGCATCTCGATCGACACCTCGGCGCTGACCGGCAGCTCCAATCTGTTCGCCGTGCTCAAGCTCGCGCGCGACTCCGAAAACGCCAGGGCGGAGAGCGAGACCAAGATGTCGGCCCGCAAGGCGCTCGAGCTCGGGACCATCGGGGGCGCGCAGTCGATGGGGATCGACGACAAGGTGGGCTCGCTCAAGCCCGGCAAGCGCGCCGACCTGATCGCGATCAACACCAACGCCCTCAACATGGCGGTGGTGACCGATCCGGCGCATCTCGTGCTCGAAGCCACCGGGCCGGAGAATGTCGACACCGTGGTGGTCGACGGCCGCATCCTCAAGCGCGCCGGCAAGCTCGCGGCGGTCGATACGCCGAAAGTGATCGCCGAGGCGCGCGCGGCGCTCGCGGGTGTCCGCGAGCGCACGAAATGGCGGTGAGGGGAATTAGGGGCGAGGGGCGAGTGATCAGTCTCTCGTCATTGCGAGGCGCGCGTAGCGCGCCGAAGCAATCTCGCGGCAGAGATTGCTTCGCTTCCGCCTTCGCGCGCTCCGCGCTTCGGCGGACTTGAACCCGCCGTAGCTCGCGAAGCAAGCGTAGGCGGGTCGCTCGCAATGACATTTTTGTTTCAGCGCCACTCGACCTTCATGATCTCATAGGCCTTGGCGCCGCCCGGCGTCACGACCTCGACCTGGGTGCCCTTGGTCTTGCCCACCAGCGCGCGGGCGAGCGGCGACGTGATCGAGATCTTGCCTTTCTTGGCGTCGGCCTCCGGCTCGCCGACGATCTGCCATACCGATTTCTTGTCGGTGTCCTCGTCGACCAGGGTCACGGTCGCGCCGAATTTGATGGTCTCGCCGGACAGCTTCGAGACGTCGATGATCTCGGCGCGCGCGAGCTTGTCCTCGATCTCGGCGATGCGGCCCTCGTTGAGCGACTGCATCTCCTTGGCGGCATGATATTCGGCATTCTCCGACAGGTCGCCGTGCGAACGCGCGTCGGTGATCTGCTGGATGATGCGCGGCCGCTCCACCTGCTGGCAGTGCTTGAGTTCCTGCTCGAGCGCGGCGTGGCCCGCCGCTGTCATTGGGATCTTGTCCATCGGTCCTTAATCCTCCGCAGAGAATAAAGTTCCGACCGCGAACCGGGCTTCCCCGCGTCGCGATCGCATTTCTCTCTGCCAACTCCTGCCGTCAGCTTCGCGCCGGTCAGCGGTCAGCCCTTACCCGCGAAATAGCTCTGCAACGTGCGCACCTCGAGGTCGCCCCCGAGATAGGCTTTGATGCCCTGCGCCGCCGCGACGGCTCCGGAAAGAGTGGTGTAGTACGGGACTTTATGCAAGAGGGCCGCGCGCCGCAGCGAGCGGCTGTCGGCCAGCGCGGTGGCCCCCTCGGTGGTATTGAAAACCAGCTGGATATCGCCGTTTTTGATGGCGTCGACGATGTGGGGGCGGCCCTCCGCCACCTTGTTGATCTTGTCGGCCGGGACCCCGTTTTCGGCGAGATAGCGCTGGGTCCCGGAGGTGGCGATCACCTTGAAACCGAGGTCGGCCAGGAGCTTTGCGGCCGGGATGATGCGCGCCTTGTCGACGTCCTTGACCGAGATGAACACCGTCCCGGCGCGCGGCAGCCGCGAGCCGCCGCCGATCTGGCTTTTCGCGAAGGCGATCTCGAAGGAGTGGTCGAGCCCGATGACCTCGCCGGTCGAGCGCATCTCGGGACCCAGCACGGTGTCGACGCCCGGAAAGCGCGCGAACGGGAAAACCGCTTCCTTGACGCCCACGTGGTGCAGGGCGAACGGCTTGAGGCCGAAGCTCGCGAGCGGCTCGCCCGCCATCACGCGCGCCGCGATCTTGGCGACCGGAATCCCGATCACCTTGGCGACGAACGGCACCGTGCGGGACGCGCGCGGATTCACTTCCAGCACATAGATCTCGCCGTCCTTGATGGCATATTGCACGTTCATCAGCCCGCCCACCTCGAGGGCGAGCGCAAGCGCGCGAGTCTGGCGCTCGAGCTCCGCGATGGTGGCCGCGGACAATGAATGCGGCGGCAGCGCGCAGGCGGAGTCGCCGGAATGAATGCCGGCCTCCTCGATGTGCTCCATGATCCCGGCAATGAAGGTGTCCTTGCCGTCGGCGATGCAGTCGACGTCGACCTCGATCGCGTCCGACAGATAGCGGTCGATGAGGAGCGGCCGCTTGTCGGACACGGCGAGCTCGGACGGCCGGTCGATGTCGGCGGCCAGCCGCACCACGTAGCGGTCGAGGTGGACGGCGTCGTGCACGATCTCCATGCCGCGGCCGCCGAGCACGTAGGAGGGGCGGATCATGACCGGAAAACCGATCCCTTCCGCAATGGCGCGGGCCTTTTTCGGGCTGGTCGCGATCCCGCTCTTGGGCTGGCGCAACTGCAGCTTCTCGATCAGTTTCTTGAACTGGTCGCGATCCTCGGCGAGGTCGATCGCGTCGGGCGAGGTGCCGAGGATCGGCACCTTGGCGTCTTCCAGGGACTTGGCGAGCTTGAGCGGCGTCTGGCCGCCGAACTGCACGATGACGCCATGCAGCGTCCCGCTCTGGCGCTCGGTCTCGATGATCTCCAGCACGTCCTCGGCGGTGAGCGGCTCGAAGTAGAGCCGGTCCGAGGTGTCGTAGTCGGTCGACACCGTTTCGGGATTGCAGTTGATCATGATGGTCTCGTAGCCCGCCTCTTTCAGGGCGAAGGCCGCATGACAGCAGCAATAGTCGAATTCGATGCCCTGGCCGATGCGGTTCGGGCCGCCGCCCAGGATGATGACCTTCCTGGCATCCGACGGCGCGGCCTCGTCGGCCGCCTTGCCGGCGAAGGGCGTCTCGTAGGTCGAGTACATATAGGCGGTGGGCGAGGCGAACTCCGCCGCGCAGGTGTCGATGCGCTTGAACACCGGACGCACGCCGAGCGCGCGCCGGCGCGCCGTCACCTCGTCGGGATCGAGCCCGGTGAGCTTGGCGAGCCTGGCGTCCGAAAAGCCCATGCCCTTGAGGCGCCGCAGCGCGCCGGGCGTGGTCGGCAGGCCCTTCTGCCTGATCTCCGCTTCGGCATCGACGATGCCGCGGATCTCGGCCAGGAACCACGGATCGATCTTGCAGCTCGCATGGATCTGGTCGTCGCTCACGCCGAGCCGCATCGCCTGTGCGACGTTGAGAATGCGGTCGGGCGTCGGCGTGCCGAGCGAAGCGCGGATCGCGTTCTTGTCGTCGCCCTGGCCGAGCCCCTCGATCGTGATCTCGTCGAGCCCGCTCAGGCCGGTCTCGAGCGAGCGCAGCGCCTTCTGCAGCGACTCCTGGAAGGTGCGGCCGATCGCCATCGCCTCGCCGACCGACTTCATCGAGGTGGTGAGCACGGGCTCGGCGCCGGGGAATTTCTCGAAGGCGAAGCGCGGGATCTTGGTGACGACGTAATCGATGGTCGGCTCGAACGAGGCGGGCGTCGCGCCGCCCGTGATGTCGTTGGCGATCTCGTCGAGGGTGTAGCCGACCGCGAGCTTGGCGGCGACCTTGGCGATCGGAAAGCCGGTCGCCTTCGAGGCCAGCGCGGAGGAGCGCGACACCCGCGGATTCATCTCGATGATGACGAGGCGGCCGTCCTGCGGATTGACCGCGAACTGCACGTTCGATCCGCCGGTCTCGACGCCGATCTCGCGCAGCACCGCGATCGATGCGTCGCGCATCATCTGGTATTCCTTGTCGGTCAGCGTCAGGGCCGGCGCGATCGTGATCGAGTCGCCGGTGTGCACGCCCATCGGATCGAGATTCTCGATCGAGCAGATGATGATGCAGTTGTCGCGCTTGTCGCGCACCACCTCCATCTCGAATTCCTTCCAGCCGAGCACGCTTTCCTCGATCAGCACCTCGGTGGTCGGCGAGGCGTCGAGCCCGCGCTCGACGATCTCGATGAATTCGGATTTGTTGAAAGCGATGCCGCCGCCGGTCCCGGCGAGCGTGAAGGACGGCCGGATGATCGCCGGAAGGCCGATGTCGGGCAGCGCCTCGAGCGCCTCGATCAATCCCTTCTCGATATGATGGCGCTTGCGCTCGGCCTCGCCCGCCGACCAGGCGGCCTCGAAGCCCTCGAGCGCGCGCTCTTCGTCCTCGGCCGGAAGCTTCTGCGCCTTGATCCTGGCGACCCCGGCCGCATGCTGGTCGCGGTCGGCCTTCTTGAGGTCGGACGCGTTGGCGAGGGAGGACTTGGGGGTCTCCAGGCCGATCTTCTTCATGGCCTCGCGAAACAGCTCGCGGTCCTCGGCCTTGTCGATCGCCTCGGCGGTGGCGCCGATCATCTTCACGTTGAACTTGTCGAGCACGCCCATGCGCCGGAGCGACAGCGCGCAGTTGAGCGCGGTCTGCCCGCCCATGGTCGGCAGCAGCGCGTCCGGCCGCTCCTTCTCGATGATCTTGGCGACGATCTCCGGGGTGATCGGCTCCACATAGGTGGCGTGGGCCAGGTCCGGATCGGTCATGATGGTGGCGGGATTCGAGTTGACCAGGATGATCCGATAGCCCTCTTCCTTGAGGGCCTTGCAGGCCTGGGTGCCCGAATAGTCGAACTCGCACGCCTGGCCGATCACGATCGGACCCGCGCCGATGATCAGGATCGAGGAGATGTCGGTGCGTTTCGGCATCCGGTTTCCGGCAAGAGGTTGATCGCGGGCACAAAAAAAGGCGTCGTGGATGCGCCGCCCATCAGTGCCGCACGCGCCAGGAGCGCGGCCGCGACCCCTTAGCCCAGAATCGGCGGGGAGGGAAGAGCGGCCCGCAAGGGCGATGTGTGGTGGCTTAAATAGGCAGCGGACGCGGAAAAAACAGGGACGGGTGCCTGGGGCGTCCGCCTTCGCCCCGGCTTCGGCGGACAATTTTTCACGGCGGAGGACTTTTCGCGCCCGTCTTCGCCCGTTGGGCTACGACGGGCAACCTTCGCGGATTTGGTACGGCCTGCCAACCGAAGCGGCAAAGCCGCGAAGGTTGGAGGCCCGACCTGGATTCGAACCAGGATAGGAGGCCTTGCACAGCCTCTGCGTCGCCGCTCCGCCACCGGGCCGTGGACCTTATAGGGCGTCCGCGGTTGCCGGATCCTTCCCGGCTGCCGGATGGATGTCGTTAGCCATAATGGATTCTTAGCGGCCCGCTGCTTAGCGACGCGCTGCTTAGCGACGCGCGGGCCCGACGGGCCGGGCCACGAAGGTCATGCGGGCGCCGTTATGGCCGATATTGGCGGGGGCGCGTTCGGCGGAAAACCCCGCCGCCGCGAGCTTGGCCGCGATCGTGGCCTCGTCGTAGCGCGTCAGGCCGAGCGCGGAGCGCAGCCGCCAATAAGGCGACAATACCGTCCGGCCGAGCCCGATCAGCGCGGCGAAGAAGAAGCCATGGCGGGCGCCGAAGCGCAGCAGCGCGAGCGCATCGCCGAGCGCCGACGTCGTCGGCCTGATCACGTCGCCGAGCACGAGCGATCCCGTCGGGCTCAGCAGCCGCCCAAAAAGCACGAGCGCGGCATCGAGCTCCTGCGCGGTGAGATATTGCGCGACCGAATGCATCACCACGAGGTCGACCGTGTGATCGGGAAGCGCGGCCAGCCGCTCCGGCGCACAGACCTCGATCCTCGGATTTGCGCCGAAGCGCGCCGCGAGCCGCGCCCGCACCCCCGGCGCCGGCTCGACCAGGATCAAGCGGCCCGCTTGGGCCGCCACGACGTCCGCATGCAGCGCCTCGCCGCAGCCGTAATCGAGCACGGTCGCGCCCGGCGGACGCGCGCGCGCCACGTAGCGGGCCAGGTCCTCGGCGATGGTGAGAAAATGAACGTCGCGGTGGCGCGCGTTGACATAGATCGTGTGCGCGGAGTCGTAAAAATCGATCCAGTCATCCATGAGCGGTCAGCGGCGCCACAGCCGGGTGAGCGGCCCGGCCGGGCCGTAGACCGGATCGGTCGCCGGCAACGGGACCTCCGCGATGGCGACGATCGCCTTGGCGTGCTCGGCCTTGCTGCCGCGGCACAGATCATAGGTCCCGGCCGGCGGGTAGGCGCCGATCACCATCAGGTCCGGGCTCGCCCACAAGCCCTGATGGCCGGTGCCGGCGGGCAGCACGCAAACGTCGCCCGCGAAAAGGTCGACCTCCCGGCCGCCTTGGCCGCCGAACCGGACCTTGGCGCGTCCGCGGGCGAGCCCCATCACCTCGTGGGTCCTGGAGTGATAATGGACGTAAGGGTAGATGCCGTTGCGCCACATCTCGCCCCATTGGTTGGCGGCGAAGGTTTTCTCGACCAGAGCTTCCGGGTTGGCGCTGCCCTTGAAATCGAGCGCGCCCCGAAAGATCAGGAACGGCAGCTTGGGATTGTTGGGAATCGAGCCGTCGTCGGCAAACGAAAAGGATTCCGGCTCGGTCAAGGGTGCGGGTTGCATCGGCTCAAACCTGGGTCGCGGCGGCTCGGCAATTCCGCCGGAGTTTGACGGCTGCGATTTAATACGCGCTTAAGACGACTCACGGCTTTTGTCGCGCCCGTATCATAGCGACGAACCGGTCGAACAGATAATGGCTGTCGCGCGGTCCTGGTGACGCCTCGGGGTGATACTGCACCGAAAATACCGGCTTGTCCTTGAGCGCGAGACCGCAGTTCGAGCCGTCGAACAGCGACACATGGGTCTCCTCGGCATTGTCCGGCAGGCTGGCCCGGTCGACCGCGAAACCATGATTCATCGAGGTGATCTCGACCTTGCCGGTGACGAGGTCTTTCACCGGATGGTTTGCGCCGTGGTGGCCCTGGTGCATCTTCACCGTCTTGCCGCCGACCGCGATCCCCAGCATCTGATGGCCGAGGCAGATGCCGAAGGTCGGCACGCCCTTGGCGATCAGCTCCCTGATCACCGGCACCGCGTATTTCCCGGTCGCCGCCGGATCGCCCGGGCCGTTGGAAAGAAAGACCCCGTCGGGCGCGAGCGCCATGATGTCCTGCGCCGAGGTGGTGGCCGGCACCACCGTCACCTTGGCGCCGGTGCCGGCGAGCTGGCGCAGGATGTTGCGCTTGATGCCGTAGTCGATGGCGACGACGTGGAATTGCGGCGCCTGCTGGCGGCCATAGCCTTCGTTCCAGACCCAGGCCGTCTCGTCCCAGCCGAAGCGCTGCGCGCCCGTCACCATCGGCACCAGATCCATGCCGACGAGGCCCGGCCATTCGCGCGCCTCGCGGGCGAGCGCCGCGAGATCGAAAGCGGCGTCGGGCGCATGCGCGATCACGGCGTTCGGCATGCCCTTGGTCCGGATCAGGCTGGTGAGCGCGCGCGTGTCGATGCCGCACAGCCCGATGATGCCGCGGCTCTTGAGCCACAGGTCGAGGTGGCGGGTCGAGCGGTAGTTCGACGCGTTGGTGATGGCCGAATGGAGGATCACGCCGCGCGCGCCCGGCGTCGCCGCCATGTTGACGGTCTCGATGTCCTCGTCGTTGGTGCCGACATTGCCGATATGCGGGAACGTGAAGGTGATGATCTGTCCCGCATAGGACGGATCGGTGAGGATCTCCTGATATCCCGTCATGGCGGTGTTGAAGCACACCTCGCCGACCGCCTGGCCGGCGGCGCCCAGCCCCGTGCCGTGCAGCACGGTACCGTCGGCGAGCACCAGCACCGCGGTCGGCTTGGGCTCGCTCCAGCCCGCCGCCGATGCAGCTTGTCTCTCGTTCATCGCTGGCCTACATCTCTGCGGCTGCCGCAGGCCTCGGGGCCGGCTCTCGCAGGAGCCGACGGCGGCGCTATCGGCGAAGGGCATAGCGATGTTGCGGGACGATATCAACAACGCCTTGAAGACCGCGATGAAGGCCCAGGAGCCGCTCCGGGTCTCCACCCTGCGGATGGTCAATTCCACGATCAAGAACGCCGATATCCAGGCGCGCGGGGAGAACAAGGAAGCGCCCGCCGACGAGGAGCTGCTCGGGCTGTTGCAGAAGATGATCAAGCAGCGCCAGGAATCGGTCGAGCTCTACGACAAGGGCGGACGGCCCGAGCTCGCCACCAAGGAGCGCGACGAGATCGCGATCATCGCGTCATTCCTGCCCAAGCAGATGTCGGATGACGAGGTCAAGTCCGCGATCGCGGCGATCGTCAAGGAGACCGGCGCCGCCAGCATGAAGGACATGGGGCGCGTGATGGCGGCGCTCAAGGAGCGCTATTCCGGCAAGATGGATTTCGCCAAGGCGGGCGGACTGGTGAAGGGGCAGCTCGCCTCGTAATCAAGTCACGAACGACGAGAATAAA
>Ga0209488_10002451_pt1 | contig 15223 bp, 15 predicted proteins | sample Rivendell_Oct201_8_FD_188349 | JGI IMG/M metagenome (GOLD analysis project Ga0209488, IMG submission 188349) | Vadose zone soil microbial communities from the Eel River Critical Zone Observatory, Northern California, USA -... | ecosystem: Environmental > Terrestrial > Soil > Vadose zone >... | reverse complement strand
CGCCGACGCGCCCGCAATCGCTCCCGCCGTGCTTATCGAAGCAACCTCGGCCCCAGTCAGGAATCCGGCGCTGGGTGTGCGTACAGACAAAGCGCCAACCCGAGCCGCCGCACTGCCTCCGTCTGCCGGCACTACCGACAATCGTTCGGTTGAGGCGCCTGATGCTCCAACGAATATGCTCACTCCGCCGGTGGTCGCCGAAGTGCCTCCCACGGTTAACACCGCTCCGCTGCCGACCGATGCGCTATTGAAAACCAAACTGCTGCCCGTGGCCGCTCCGATGTTTGGCGTCACCAGTGTTGGCGACGTGGCTTGAACCGGAATGCCTGTTCCCGTCGCCGTGGACGTGCAGGTTGGCGGAGCAGCAGTATTCAACGCCGCGACATACTGGTTCGCCGCGCAAGCCCCAGCGCCGGGGATGGACCCGGGAATATTTGAGCCGGTTACCGTCCCCGTGGCTGCCACGTTTCCCGTAACGCTCAAGTTGCCTGAAACCGCATTGCCCGCGAGCGGCGCAAAGCTGCCCAGATTGACCGGAGCGTAATTGTCGAAATTGAACGTGGCGCCGGTGAACGAAACTCCGGTGTATCTCAAGACCTCTTGCCCCGTGCTGGAATCCTTTACCGTGACGCGGTAATAAATCCCCGACGGCAGCGTATTGGCCGGATTGGGCACGGTAAACAACGTGACCACGCCTGCCGTGACAGCCGAGCAATAACCGCGCTTGAGAGCCTGTCCGCCGCCGCCGATGGAGACGGAAATCGGGTTGTCCTGCTGGTCGGTAATCAGAAAGCAGAGCTGCCCAGCCGCCAGCTTGGTCCCGTTGATGTCGGTAATGTTGGAGCCTGAAACGGTGGTTAGATTCTGCGCGTAGGCATCATTCGAAAACCCCACCGCAAAGGACGCAATGATCGCAAAGAGTACGAGAAGTTTTTTCATGGAATCTCCAAAAGAGCTTTAACCACAAAGGACACAAAGGAACACGAAGTGGTTTCATTGCAGATCACACACCTTAGTGATCCTTCGTGGCCTTTGTGGTAAATGGGTTTGTTTTACAATCCTGGTAACGGCCTTCCGGGAGCGCCTGAGCCGCCGCCGCCCGGCGATGTCCCTTGCCCGCCGGTAGTGCCTCCGGTGCCGGATGAATTGACCGTGCTTACCAGCCCGACGCGCATCTGCCCGCGTCCGATGGCCTGAACGTAATCATTCAAATTGATCCAGGCAACGTGCGTGGACTGATTGAAGTCATACGACACCCAATAATTCGTGGTGACCTGAATCGCCGTGCCCCGGTTGTCGAGGGTCAAGGTCTGCGCTGGAATGGTGCGCTGTGTCTGGTCACGCTTCCATGCCGTGTAGGAAGCTCCTACGGAAGCGCCGTAAATCCTGATGTTGTCGGCTGTGCCGCTGATGAAAGTGGAATCCAGTGTGGCGTTGTTCGATGGCGGATCGCCGATATTTCCGAACGTCCCGTTAAACGCGAAGCTATATGCCGTGGCGTTGGCCAGCGACTGTTCCATCAGGCCCATCCGGTTGAAGCTGGTGAACTTGAAAAATATGGTGGTTCCTACCAGAGTCGGATCGGCTTCCCAGACAAATACGCCATCATCGAGCCGAAGGAACACGGAACCGATGTTGTGTGTGCCGAGGGGCGAACCGAAAACGCCGCGCCTGAGGCGCGCTGCAACCACGGCTGTTCCGCCCGATGTGTACGCGCCGTTTCCGGTGCTGCCGTTCAAAGTGAAATTGTTGCCATCGACCACGGTGATGACCCACGTTCCAGTTGCCGCCGTGTTTCCGCCCACAGCGGCGATCACCACGGTTTCGCCGGAGCCAAAACCATGGTTCGCCACGGTGATCTTGATCGGACTGGCATTGCTGCTCCCGGTAATGGATGCCGGCGAGCCGTGAGCGCCCAGATCATAACGATAAGCACCGGTAAGCGTCGCGTCTTCGTAGCTGATGAGTTCGCCATCCACGTAACAGAGAGTGCGAAAGTTGTCACAGTCTGATTGAGTGCCGGAGTTAAGCGTTCCCGATGATTGCGTGACATCGACGGCCAGAGTATGCGTGGTATCAGGGTCAGCCGATGAAACCAGTTGCGCCGTGAGCGCGCCCATGCGCGACGGTCCATACATTTTTCCGATCTGCACGTAATTGCTGTTGTCCGGTGAAACCCATACCGATGCGCCGCCCCAATCTTGATTCACCGCCACCCCGCCCGAAGTGTAAGCCCCGTTGCCGATCGAGCCGTCGAGGTTGAAATTGTCAGGATCGATCTGCGTTATGGTCCATGTGCCATTGGCAGCCGTGTTGCCGCCCACGCCGGCGATGGTGACTTTCTGTCCGCTCTTGAACTTGTGCCCCGTGGCCGTGATCTTGATGGGCGTGCCCGCGATGTTCGTTGCTCCGGTGATCGCAACCGTGGGGCCGCAGGCGCCGAGCCACACTTCATAGTTGCCAGTCAAACTTAGCCGGTCATTCGCTTCAAAGATGATCGGCGTGGAAATTGCCCCGGGATCAGAATTGGCCTGAGCCACATACCCTGTTCCTGTCTGATGCGGGTAAAGCGTAGGCGTTGCAGTGCCCCAGGGGAAGTCTTCGGCGTCCACTTCCAGCTTGCCGGAATCGTCTTCCCGCATAGCGGTGATCCGCACGGGCTTTTTGTTGTATCCCAGTTCTGGGATAGTGAGCGTTACCAGGTCCATGGGCTCAAGCAGGTTGAATTGCCAGCCGAGAGAAAACGTATATGTCGCCCGGATTTCTACCGAGCGCTTGCGCAGCAGATTTGCCGCAAACTTTGCCACCGTGGTGGTGGTAATCGAGTGCGCCTGAACCGGCGATGCTTTGCGCAAACCGTAAAGCGCGATCATTGCATCGTCTTTGTCTTCAGCCACGTCAGGGTTATAGTCGTTGGCGCGATTGGCAAATTCAATCGAGACGGAGTTCATCACGTCCGCCACCGATGGCCGTTTGATCAGAACGGGCGTCAACAGATCGCTGGTGGTCAGGTCATAAATGGGCGACGTGTTGGGAATGAACGTTGCGCCATTGCCCACCATGGTCGTATCGCCGTAAGGAACGATTTTCAGTACACCTTCACTCCAGACCGCCGCGGCGTTGGTGATATCAAGGATTTCCTGTATCCAGTCGCTGGCAGCCTTTTGCGAGTCCAGCACCGGCGAAAGAAACAGCCCGTTGGCGGTGCAGAAATTTTTGTATTGCGTGAGATCGCCCGGAGTGAGGACGCCGGCCAGTCCGTAAAACTGGTTAGCCAGGATGTCGGCAATAATCGCCGAAGGCTCCGCATCGGCAATGCCGGCGCCGAAGGTGATAGCGCTCAGCACTTCAAAACTCAGGTTCGGCAGTGTGCCGCTTTCGCCCAAATCCATGGCGGACGCCGCGACGTAGGCTATGCCGTTATAGCCGAGGGTCCTGGCCGGGATGCGCCGAAGTCAGATAGCTCCAAGGTGTCTGCGGACGTGAACCGAGAAACAACGTGAGGCTTAATTTCTGTTGCGGCTGGCCGTTCGAGTTGGAATCAGGCACGGAATAGACATAGCTGATGGTGACGACCTTGCCGGCGTCGGCCGCGGAGAAATTGAACACGGCGCCCGTTTGCGTGAACTGTCCCGCACCCGGCGAGCTGCCGACCTGCGTCATGGGCGTCTGCTGCGTTCCGGAAAAAGGTACTGAACCATCTGAACCAAAGTCTGTTTGCGAGAAACTGTAAGCATCCGCTCGGCCTACTCCGCGGTGCGAATGAAAGACCCCGCCACCCGGAGGCGTGACGGTAATCCCACCGCCGCCGCCCGGAACAGTAAAGGGCACCGTGGCGGAAATCATAGTCAATTTTCCCTTAGTGTCCCAGACGTTGTGCAAATTTAGGATTGGCCCCTGACACAAGGCCATCGCAACAGCCGTTTGGTACGTGTAAGTCGTATTGCTTATCGCGTTGCCGCCGCCGGAGCCCAGCCCCTTGCCGCCAACCTTTGTTGTGGACGTGTGCGGAATGGAAGAAAAATCACCGGCCCAGATCAGCCGCGCTGCAATGCGGTTCTGCCCATAAAGAATCGGAATGACTTGCCCGTACGAACTGGTTTGCACGCGTAACGCGGAAAGCAGATTCGGTTTTGCCGCGAGAGCGTTCTTCCCGCCGCCTTTTCCGCCCATCAGAGCCATACATTGACCTCGTCTTGTTCGTGGTTACCTGCTTGTCAGCAGTGAATCTGCTCTGCCCCGATTGCCCATTTCCGTCGCCGCTACCGGCCGCAGTTCAAACCATTTGTGTTCTCTGCCCAGCAATTCACCATCGCGCAAGGCGTCGCTCAAAAGCACTCCGTGAGGAATGTAAGAGTGGATTACGATCGGCCATTCCACCACGATTGCACCATGAGAAAACGTTCGCCCGAATCTGAATACAATGAAATCGGCGGGCCGCGGCGGAGTACAAATCTCCACCACAAACTTTTCGATTTCCTTCAGGTAAAGCTCTTCACTTCGGTGCAGATGCCATTGCACCGAGTAATGCGGAGGCTCATATTCCCGCGGCAGCACGCCACATTCCTGATACACAGCCAGCGGAAACATGGCGCAATCCACGCCAGCCCGCTTCACCCGCGCATGATGGTGATACGGCGTGCCCAGCCACTCTTTGGCTGCACGCACAATATCGGCCCGGTGCTCAATCGTCAGTCGTTCCATTTGCCATCCTCCTAGATTGCAGTCTCCGGTGCAGGCACGTAAGGAAAGCCTTCAAAGTTCACCAGGTTGGCAAACTTTCCGGAGCAGGTGGCTTGTCTCTTGTCGCAACCCGGGTAGGCAGTGAAAGTGTCCCCAGCGTTGGGCGCGAACGGCAGCGGAGAATTGAAGGAAATCAATCCGCCCTGGTGTTGCCGGACCGCTTTCACCAGTCCATTGTTCGAGCCGCTGGTGAATACAAGCTGCCCATTGTCGAAATAGCCATCCGGCCGCGCCGAGGTTGTGATGATCTTGTTCGCTGTGCTTCCCGCCTGGACCACAAGGCTGTCGGCAAAGCTGGTTTTCGCCAATCCGCAGCGCGCATCAAAGAGCGTATTCGTGCAGCCTGGTTGCAAGATGAGCGCCGGAAGTTGCATGCTCAAGTAGGCCGTGCCGGCGTTGACGTTCAGCTTGGCGGATGAGCGCGTGAGTTCGTCTAGGGCGCCGATGAAGCCGGAAAACCTCAACACCGTGCCAATCTCGTTCGAAGCAGAATCCATGAACAGGCGGTCGATTCGAAACGCTGCGCCGTCAAAAAATCCCTGACCAATAGCTTGGAGAATCGGCATGCCATTGAGCGTGTCGGTCAGGCTGGCTTCGATCGTGATCTCCAGCGTCGCCACGTCCATGCCAAGCTTCTCTTCAATCGCCGATCGAGCAATATTCGGCGGCCCGGTCACAAATGTGTTTCCCAGCACCACCAGATTTGTGTCCCAACTTGTATAGCGCAGCGCGGCGCCGTTCTTGAGAGTAATGGTGTAAAGATCGGCCATGCGGATTTCTGTTGCGCTCTGGAGCCACGTGACCAGATTGTTGCCGCCGATATTTGTCGGTGTTTTCATATAAAAACCTTTTAACCACTAAGGACACGGAGGACCACGAAGCTTTGGGACTCTCGAGCGAAGCACCTTTGTGATCCTTCGTGTCCTTTGTGGTAAAAACCTGTTTATTTCCTGACTGAAATCAGCTGCACTTCCTTGCACTCGTAAAGATTGAAGTAGAAATTCGAGAGCTCAATTCCTTCTTTTCCGTTCCGCGATGTTCCAGTATCGAAACGGACACGATGCAAAAAAGTAAAGTCTGCTGTGATGGCGGCGCCGTTCGCCGGAGCTGCGGTAAACGTCACCAGTCCCAGGGCGATGGTGTAATCCGTGCCCTGAATCTGAAGGGGCGGCGTACGTCCGCTTACATAGATCGTAGCTGCCTGGTTTGCTGGGTTCTGACAAGCCTCAAGAAAGCCGCCGAAGTTACGCACCAACTGAAACGTCCTGGTTACTCCGTCCCCGGTGCCGATGGGCTGCCCGGTGAATACCGAATCTTCCAGCCGCTGCGTCAGGTCGCTTTCGTTAAGCAGGAAGTCATCAAATTGACCGCCTCGTGCCAGAAAGAAGCCGACCAGAGTTTCCAGCGGCGTCTGTTCGTTTTCGTCTCTGGACCGCGGATCGTTCAACAGGTATTCATAGGCCAGCGTGAACTCCCAGATCGGATTCTGGAAGTTCTGCAGGCGGACTTCGCGGCCGGCAAGGGAGGACTGGATCTCGGTAGAGAACGTAGGGTTCTTCGTGACACTCCAGCCCAGTCCGCGGATTTTTGGAAAGAGAAAGTTGCTCATCGGACTCCTTTCCGCTTGAGCGCCCGCGTTACTTCATTGGCAATCATGTTGCCGTGCCGGCGGATGTGGCCCTGGAACGACGCAGCATCCACCGCGCTTACAGAATGATTAACCACCACGGTCACTCCACCGCCGCTGCTGGCGCCACCTTCCACCATGCTGCGCAGTTTCCCGGCGATCCCCGCCGGCAGAATAGTTTCGTCTTTGTGAACAAAATTGAGGCGGTCGTTGTCTACGCGCCAATCGCCGCCGGCAGAAGACATTGCACCTACCGCATACCCTTCCCCTACCCCTAACACCTCCGCTGAGGCGGGAATATTCATCGGGTAGGGAACGTCAGCAAGAGTGCCAGCGGCGGCCGTAGCCGCGGAAGAATGTGCGCGCCCGGCATTCAGCACCTTTTGCAAGGCAGCATGAATTGCGTCCTGGATGGCCGCAGCGTGTTTCGATTCCTCATACTGCAATTCAATCTGAATGATGCTCTGAATCGCGTTTGCGGCAAGTTGCTTCCAATTTACGGTGCCGGTGACTACGAAGGCAGCCAGGCTGGAATTAAACCCGTTTATCATTTGCATGAAAGACTGGGTGAGCTGCTTGTTTACGTCCCGCCACTCTAACAGCTGCCTTCTCAGCTGAGATGAGGAAGTGTTCGCCAGCTTCAACCTAAGCGCGGCGATTTGATCGTCGTATTTCTTTTCAATATTCAGTTCTTCGATTTTGAGCTTCTGAAAATCGAGAGCGGCTTTCTGGTAAGCCGCCTTTTGCTCAGGCGAGCCGAGCATGCCGTACATGGTGTCTATTCCAAGTTGCTTTACGATAGCCTGCTGCGCGGTGAGACGATTGTTGGCCTCCGCCACGGCCGTGGTTTTATCTTTTTCCACCGTCGCCAGTGCCTGGGCGTCTGCTTTTCCCTGTGTTGTGTAGCCAAGTGCAACTGCCAGGGCCGCATTGCGCTCGGCCTGTTTGTCCTGGATGTCGCGGCCAAGTTGTGCGATCTTTGCCGAATTCTCGGCATTTTTCTGCCCGAACTCAGCTTGCTGCTGCACAGCCTTTAGGTTGGTCAAGTTCGCCAGAATCAACGCTTGCTCTGTGGTGACCTCATCACCGGCTGCTTTGTTTTCCAGTTGTTGCACCGCCAGAATCTTGTTCTTGCGATGGAGCACATCGTCCAAAGGCACAACAACTTCTTCAGTTTTAATTTTCAGATTCAGGTTCTGTTTCAACTCTTTAGCGGCTGTGGAAGCGCCCGCAAGAGTGGTCCGGAGTGTGGTGATTACTTCCTGGAGAGCACGAAATTCATTGGTGGCCTCCGCAGTTGCCTCATCCTTCCCTACCGCGGGAAGAATAGTGTCATCTCCATTGGCCTGTGGCCCATGCTCGAGGGTCTTGGCCCGCTCGTTCCGCGCCGCGTCAATTTTGCCCTGAGCGGTCTTTAGATACTCGGCCAGTTCGGCAAGCTTGTCGTTATAGTTCTTTCGATCATTCGCGACCTCTTTCGTATTGTCGAGCTCGTCCCGTGTGGTCTGCTGGTCCAGTCGCTTAAGTTCTTCCTGAAATTCGGCGTATTTGTCCGCAATCTCATTCTTGAGTTTCTGATCCTCGCCGGAACCAAAGAAAATCCGGGACAGCGTGCCCTGCGCCTGGGATTGAAGCAGTTTGTTGTCGGCCGCGATCGCCTTTTCTATCGAGGCAGTCAGCTGATCGGCTTGCTGGGCCGCCTCGGCTAAGGCGATCTTGATCCCGTTCTGGGCGGGCTTTTTTTGGATTACACGGATTTGGTCTTCGAGACGAAGGTTGCTGATTCTTACCTGCTCACCAAACTTGCCGATTGAGTCGGCATCGCCGAGGGCCTCGTCCGCTAACTTTTGCAGTTCCTCTCTGTGTTGCTTTGCTTTTTCAGTCGCGTCAAAGATCGCCACGCCCAGAGAAATAACTGCCAAAGGCGCGAATGCCGCTTCCAATGCCGGCGCTATCAAGTCGCTGGAAGCGAGCATGTCCTTGATCGCACCGGGGACCTTGACGCCGATAAGATCGCCCAGCATATCAACGGATTCGCCAGCGTGTTTAAGGTGTTCCTTTGCTGCATCGGTCGCGTCTTTGAGCGAGCTGGCGTCGCCAGTTATCTTTACTGCAACTTCGTTGTCAGGCATGGTATGCACTCCGGCTGTTGGCTGTTGGAAAAATTCAGAGCAATAAAGAAGGCAGCCCGGAGGCTGCCTGAATTAGAGCAAATAGAGACGGCTATTCATCCAGAACCCAGCCATCACCGGACTTCTTCAACATCTTTTTTCCGGGACGCGGCGTGCTGCTTTCAACCATATCCGCCAGATTGAACGTTGGGTCGGGTCGGTAATGATGGTGCAGGTCTTCCAAATTAGCATTTACCTGAATCAGCTCCGGCTGGCTGAGCTTGTCGACCAATTTGACGCCCGCCGGCGTCAGCGCCCATTTCCACGTGTACTCGGCTTCCGCCTTCTCGCCGGTTATTTCATGAATGTTCGCAATCTCGGACACAACCTTTGAGCCGACGCTAAAGCTATACGCAACCCAATCGCAACCGTCTTTAACAGTATGCGGGACCTTGTTCAGGAGTGCGATAAGTTTCGGACTAGGATTCACCACTTCTACTTTCCAGAATCCAGTGCCGTCCGGTGTAATGGTTATTAGGCCAGCTTTTTGTGCAGCACGGAAATTAGTCATCTTTGTGAGGTCTCCGTCTTTCTCAAGCCCTACGATCGGAGTACACCTCTCGCTGACGCGGCCAACAAATACGAACAGCATGACGTCTTCCCGACGCCAGCTTTTGTTAAGCGCTTCAACGGCAGCCTCTTTGCTCTTTCCGCTTGAGCACCCCGTCAAAAGCAGCAAAGAGATCACCAACAGAAAAGCCAGCGCCCTGATGGAGCGGCGCTCTGTCATCCCAAAACCGATCGTCCTTTTTGGAATTATCCCGATCAAAGGCAGTAAAGCAATTGGACATCGAGAAGCCCATTGTCTAGCACCGACTGGCATGTCTCCGATACCTCCCTTCAAGCTTGAAAATAAGGTTTCTACTGGTCCACAACCCAGCTATCCACGGATTTTTTTAACGTTTTCTTCCCGGGGTGAGGCGTGCTGCTTTGTTTTATATCCGTCAAATTAAAGGTCTCGTCATGCTGCATCAGCAGGGCTGGATTCCTCAAATTGTTATTGAGCTGTGATAACTCTTTCTGCGAAAGACTATCGATCAGTTTGACACCGGTGGGAGCCAGGATCCATTTCCAGGTAAACTCAACTTCAGACTTTTGACTGGTAACCTCATAGATATTTTTGACTTCCACAACCGATTTTGTCGGGACGGTATCGAGCATAGCAAGAGACCGGCACCCGTCTTTCTCGTTATATTTGGCCTTCTTCAAATTCTCCAGCACCTGTGGCTTTGCATTTGCCAGCTCAACTTCCCAAAAGTCAGGGCCATCCGGCACAATGGTCACCAAACCAGCCTTTTGTGCAGCAATAAAGTCGATCTGCGCAGGAATAGGTTCCAGCTTTGTGAAACTGCTACATTTTCCATTGACTCGGCCAATCGCATAAACAAGCTTGATCGAGTCCTTGTTCATCGATAGATTGAGCGCATCCGTTATCGCCTTCGTATCCTTTTCATTCGAGAATCCTACTGCGAAGATGAGAAGCACGACGACGAACAGACTCGGAACCCTGGTTATATTTCTTCCCGCACTCCGTTAAGACCGGTTCGAGTCCTGATACCTGCTTTGCGCGTGAGTTACTCTCCTTTGGAAAGCGTGATACTAGTGAACATTTCGGCATTTGCAAAGCAAAAAGTGAACGATCTGGCACAACCGTAACATCTAAAGTTTTACGCTCCATTATCGGTATGCAACGCCTTATAAAGTTATGCCTTATAAAACTGCGGAAGCTTTTGAGTAACACTTCCTCCTGCAAAAGAAACAGCCTGCGTGAGTTCATCAAAGTGCCCGGCAGCCTGGCGTCGATTTTTGCCAACCCCTTTTCCTTTGCCTCCCATCAGGTATGCGCCGACGAGCACGTGAGTCGGGGGATAGTCCTTCCAATACGCCATCAGCTCGTTCAGTTCCCACAAAGTCAGCTGTTCGATCTCATGCAGCGTCCATCCGGTAGCGGTGGCGACATGGCCAAAGACAAAAGGCCAGTCCGCTATACCGGTACCGGAGTCGGTTCCCCCGCGGCCGCCTTCTTAAGTCCCGAAACTTCAAGCATGGCGTTGAACAGGACACTGAAGTCATCGAAGGTAAGGCCATTTTCGAGCTGCTCTGTGGTCAGGTCCTGATGCACTTTCCTTATGGCATTCTGGATCACCGGAAGATACCGGAGCGACGAAGCGAGCCCGGGGGTTTCCGCTGAAGATTTGTCCTGGAACAGCGAGTCCAGCTGGCGCAATTCGCCGAGCGTAAGTGATGACACTGTGAGTTGTCCGAGTGAAGTGGGAACAGTTTGCTGCTTAAGCATGATTTCCTCCTGATAGAAATGCCAGAGCTCGTAGATGAATAAGCGGGCGCGGCGAAGCACCGGCCCGCCTCTGGTGCGTTACTCGTTGGAATACATGTCGATGACCTGGCCGGCGGCGTTGGCGAAAGCCTCAAAGTCAAATTCAGGAATAATGAAGTCTTCCTGCTTGGTGGCAAAGGTGAGTTTCGAAGCCACCACCGAATACAACAGCACGTTGAATTGGTTGCCGTTGTACACGTTTTCCAATAGCACCTGGATGGTCGGCGCGAAGCCCATGAGCTGGTTGGTGATGTTCAGTTGGGTTCCTGCCGCGGCATTCGTCCACGTATAGGAAATAAGCACAGCCGCTCCAGTATCCGCGGCGGCGAAGGTATAGACGCCGGTGGCAGTGTTCACGCTGTACTGTCCAGCAGTCGGACCGGATACCACGCGAGTAAGAGGAAGGCCGGTGGTAACAAAACGGATACCCCAATCCTGCTTGAAATTTGCGGCATGGGATACGGTGATCTGGAAAGGCGTCGTAGGAATGCTCGCCGCCTCATCCAGTGCGGTGGTTATCATTCCCGTGCCCATCGTCTGGCCGAAAAACAAGTCATTCAGCATTTTGCCGTTGATAGCGGCAAACTTTGACTTGCCGGTGATCTTGCATTTTCCCCGGGCCACAGCCTCAGGAAACTGTTTTTGTCCGTAAAGCTGTTTGACGTCACCTGAAATATCCAGCGATACGTCCTGCAGCGTTCCGAATTTCATGGGAGTGGGGTTCGCGGCGGTGTTGCCGCCAGACGGAAAACCCCAAAGTGTACCTGCGCCAAATTCAAACATTTCTTCTTTCTCCTTTTGGGGAGCCGGTCCTGCACTCCCATAAATTGAAGCCGCGGAACGACTGCGGTTTGTGAACTGATCTGGTGTCTAAGCGGTGGTGAGAATTTCTACTGGCACAACGGCCAGCGCCATGGAGCCAACAACGTTTTCCACGATCTCTATCTTTCCTTCAATGCGGCAGTGCGAGACCTTGCCGCCGAGCGATTGCGCGATTCCCGGCGTCGCGCTGCGAATGGCCGCTTCCACTGCATCCAGTAGCGCATTCAGTTCGGTGGACGGGACCGAATTAGGTTCGCTGTCACCCGCGGTGTACAACACAAGATCCACCGCCAACCTCGCGTGAATGGGAAGTCCATTCACGCTGGTGCCTGTCAGCTCGTCCTTCTGCACCTGATACAACGACGGACGGTCCGCGGGCGAAAGCTGCGACGGGTCCTGCCAGCGCCGGCTGACCGTTTTGAACGGACCAGCCGGCGTCAACAGGGCGGCCGACAAAGTGGAGAACAACGCGGAATAAATTTGCTCGCGGGGAAAAATCACTCCGACACCTGAACTTGCTGGATTGCCTGCTCAAGCAGATCTGGCAATGCCTGTTGAAGGTCATTGATTGCGGGACGCAGGTAAGGCCTTGGCCGAATGTAAGGACGCCGTCCTTCCTTTTTCTTGAATGGCCCTTTCCGCCCGGTATAACCGCCGTATTCGTGAATGCGCGCATAGGGCAGATCGGATCCGATGCTTACAGTCAGGCTCTCACCATCAGAACTCGCCTGAATCGACTGCAAAACAGAATTGAGCAGCTTGCCGCTGCGCGAGGTCAGCAGATCACTGGAACCGCCTTTGCCCGCCGATCCCGCAAAATATTTTGGGACTGCGGTCTGCAAGGATTGATAAATGAGCGGCTGGAGCGCCTTGTAGACCTGGGCCACCACGCGAGGCGCTAGTCCGGCAAGCCGCTGCTGCAGTTGCTGCACGGCTGAATCGTCAATCTTTACGCTAATCACAGCGCCAACCTCCTGTACTGGCTGAAAACGGCTATCGAACGCGGCGGCACATCGCTCATGTCGAAGGAGATCGTGACTTGCCCGCCCATGCTGTTGGATTTTTCGCCGATGCGCACGCGTTGGCGATAAGTCAAAGCAAATGCCTCAATCGCCGCCTGCTTCAGGTCGATCGGCACACTCGGGTAGCCGGCTGCATACGAAAGCTGGACATTTTGCACGCCACGGCAGAAGCGAAAGCCGCGCAGCAGAATGCGCCGTCCGTCCCACAGATAGCCTGCGGTGACCGGAGTGGTTGCCGGCTGGATGCCCACGCCATCGATGCTGACGCTGCTGACGGAAATGATGGGAAAGTTGCGCGGAAGCAGGCGGTCCGAATCATTGCCGTCATAGTTTTCCGTCAACGGTCCCAGCACCAACGAGAGAATGTGCGGCCGATCGATATACTGCAACACTTGCAGGCTGGCATTGGAAATAAGGCTTTGCAGAGTGACATCGTCATTGTTGCCCTGGTTGGGCAGCCATGATTTGAGTTCTGCAACGGTGCAAAGATCGTCAGGAGCAGCAGCCATTTGATTTCTCCAGAATTGAATTTCAGACGCCGGGGAACCTGCTTTTCGGAACAGGTCCCCCAGCGCAGGCGCTGACGGTCAAAATAAAAGCAAGGCAGCCGGGAGAGAGTGGACCGGCTCCTTGCTTTTTCGCTCCTGCGGGTTTTCAGGAAGCGGAGTGTCAGCAGCAATGCGGACAGCGAAGCCGCTATGTGTTATCCGTTGGCAACGTTGGCAATCACGCCAAGAGAGAATGGTGCGCGGCAGACGAGTACCTCGTCGGCATACACGCCATAGACATACTGGCGAGAAACTACGGGCCACTCGATCTGGTAATAGTCGCGGCGGCAGCGGACAAAAGACACGTTGTCCACGCCGGAGAGCGGGTAAGGAATCTCCGAGCTGTTGAAAAAGATCGTCCCCGGCGCCAGGTTGGGATGGATGCGGATGTCCAGGAACTGCTGCGTGAACTTGTTCCAGTACTTGGCAATACTGGCGCCGCCCAGCAGAGCCGGCTTGTCGTCTTCCGATCCCGTGCCGCCCGGCAAGGTAAACCGGAAAAGCGGTACGCCGCCGGAAGCAACGATCTTCTTGTTGATATTGCGCCCTTCCTGCGAGTTGACCCAGATTTCCGTCGGACTGAGCCGCTTGTTGTCCCAGAACCACTGCAGTGCCGTATCAATTTCCAGAACGCCGTTCGCCTGGTCTGCAGTGAGAGTGTTGCCGTCGAGCGAAGCAAAGTAACCGGCGTTCGACTTCAAAGCTTGCGTGAGAAAGCCATCGAAGACCAGAGCGTTGGCGGATCCGTCCGTGCTGGAGTTTGCCGCGTTCGCCAACTGCGTGCCCGCAACCGGAGCGCTGATGGTGACCTTGTTCACGGTGGTGATGGTATTCAGCGTCGCCGTTCCTGCGCTGGTTCCGATATACCACGCGTATCCGGCCGCGCCCTTTACCGCAGGCACAGTAGCCACCACGGTCTGCTGGCCGGCAGTGGTCGCAGCCACGGACGATGCAGCGCTGATGGCGCTGGCGCCCGCGCCGTATTGCGTGGTGCTGGCAAAAAAGTGGTGAGCCCTCAGATGCGGCGGGAAGCGGTGCTGGTGATGCAGGTAGAGATAGAAGTAAGCCAGCGACGCGCCTGCGGGCTGATCCAAGTGCAGCGGTCAAGTTGTCGCTATCGGCGACGGCGGCACGAAGACCCACGATTTGCGGGCGCGGTTGCGCGAACTGGCAGAGACGCGGCGGCGATTCGGGTACCGGCGGTTGCAGGTGTTGCTGCAGCGCGAAGGCTGGCGGGTGAACCACAAGCGGGTGTATCGGCTGTACGTGGAAGAGAAGCTGGGACTGCGACGCAAGCGGGGAAGGAACGCTCAGGAGAGCGCCAGCCGCTGGCCGAGCCCACGGGAGCCAATCAGACGTGGTCGGTGGACTTCATGACGGACGCGCTGAGCTCGGGGCGAAGGTTCCGCACCTTGAACATCGTAGACGACTTCACACGCGAAGCCTTGGCGATCGAAGTGGACACCTCGCTTGGCGGTCGGCGGGTAGCCACAAGACTTCTTGAGTCCAAGACCATCAGCATTGGCACCATGAAGAGCGGCACCCCGTAGTGCAGAACGAGGTTCATCGGCATCCCGGCGATTTGTCCTCCCACGAAATGTCCAACGACATTCATCACGGCCGCTGCGCCGAGCACCACAAAAAGGTCTTCAAATTCGAGATACATGAAGGTCACCCTCGTTTGCAGATTGCGGTTCACCTGTGTCACTTGTAACGCCATCACTCGTCTCCTCGTTAAGGCACGCCCGCCGTGCCGTGTTGAATCCAGAACTCCCCCAGTCGCAGCAGTCCCGACAATCCGAACGAACACATTGCCGCAACGAGGTTTCGTACCCATGCCTCGCCGACGGTCATCCTTTCCAGCAAGCCGGCGTAGTGCGATACCGCGAGGACTACCTGCAACACGCCGTAAAGTGGCAGCAGGACGTTTTCCACCCAGTTTACGAGTGTCAAAA
>Ga0209488_10002449_pt1 | contig 15229 bp, 11 predicted proteins | sample Rivendell_Oct201_8_FD_188349 | JGI IMG/M metagenome (GOLD analysis project Ga0209488, IMG submission 188349) | Vadose zone soil microbial communities from the Eel River Critical Zone Observatory, Northern California, USA -... | ecosystem: Environmental > Terrestrial > Soil > Vadose zone >... | reverse complement strand
CCTGCGGCTCGAGCACGAGCATCTGGCGGAAACCCTGAAGGCCGCGCTCCACCGCATCCTCGAAACGGGTTGCCTCATCAAAGATCTTGAGGTTGGTCTACTAGACTTCCCGGCCCTGATCAACAATGAAGAGGTGTATCTCTGCTGGAGGCTTGGCGAAGACCGCATTCGCTTTTACCATCGCCAGAACGAGGGATTCGCCGGCCGCAAGCCGCTCGATCCTCGTGACCCCGGGCCGGGCGACGTCTTACAGTGACATCGATTTTCTTCGCTCGGCCCAAACGAGGACCTCGCTCGGAAGGCTTCTTCAGGTATTGGCTGCTAATTTAATGGTGCGATTCATGCATCAACAGGACACGTAGGTGCTAGCTCTCAACAGTGCTGCTTCCGCAAAGGGAGTTTTCGCGTGCCATCAGAAATAGAGAATCGCCTCAAGGACTCCACCAGCCCGTACTTGCGCTCCGCCGCACACCAGCCTATCGATTGGCACGAGTGGGGCGATGCTGCTTTCGCCCGTGCAAAGTCCGAAGACAAGCCGGTGCTTTTGGATATTGGCGCGGTATGGTGCCACTGGTGCCATGTCATCGACCGCGAGAGCTACGAAAACGCGGAAATCGCGAAGATTGTCAACGAGCGGTTCGTCGCCGTAAAGGTCGACCGCGACGAGCGCCCGGATGTCGATTCCCGTTATCAGGCGGCGATCAGCGCGCTGTCCGGGCAAGGCGGCTGGCCTCTCACCGGATTTCTACTGCCCGACGGCAAGCCGTTTTACGGCGGTACTTATTTTCCACCGGAAGATCAGGGCGGCCGCCCCGGGTTCCGCCGCGTCTTGATGGCCGTTTCGGACTCCTTTCATAACAAGCGCGCGGACTTGGAGAAAGCCGCCAATTCTCTCGCCGATGCCGTGGCGCAGGCGGAAATGTTCACCGGCGCGCGCGCCGGCTTTGATCTGTCCATCATCGACGCGCAAGTTGAGTCGATCACCAAGCTTTTTGACACCCGCAACGGCGGTTTTGGACAAGCTCCCAAATTTTCGCACCCTTCGGCTATCGATCTCCTGCTCGAACGCTATCAACAAACCAAGGACAAGCAGCTGTTGACTATTGCCGAAGCTTCGCTCGAAAAAATGGCGCGTGGCGGGGTGTATGACCAGCTCGCCGGAGGTTTTCATCGCTACTCGGTCGATGAGCGCTGGCTGGTCCCACACTTTGAGAAGATGAGCTACGACAATTCCGAGCTCTTGCGGAATTATCTTCACGGCTGGCAGGTCACGCAAAATCCGTTCTTGAGGGAAACAGCGGAGGGAATCGTTGGCTGGGTCAACGAATTGCTTTCCGATCAGCACAGCGGCGGCTTTTACGCCAGCCAGGATGCGGACTACAGCCTGGAGGATGACGGCGACTACTTCACCTGGACCATTGGCGAGGTGGACGAAGTTCTGGGTCCGGCGGAAGCTCGCATCATGAAGCTGTATTACGACATCGAGCCGCGCGGCGAAATGCACCACAACCCGGCGAAAAACGTTTTGTGGGTCGCACAGGACCCCGCTTCTATCGCGAAAACATTGGGCGGCGACGAAACCACCTTGCGCCTTACGATTGCCCGAGCGAAAGACAAAATGCTGGCCGGGCGATTGCGCCGCATCACGCCGTACATCGATACCACCATGTACGTCTCCTGGAACGCCATGTTCGTTTCGGCGTATCTCGAGGCCTTCCGTGTTCTCGGCCGCTCTTTGGGAGAAAACTGCCGCGACTTCGCGCTGAAAACCCTGGACCGCATGCTGCAGGAGGCCTGGAGTGAGGCCCGGGGGTTTGCGCATCGCATCGGCGGTCCCACGCTCGAGGGCTCGCTGGACGATCAGGTGTTTGGCGTGCTGGCCCTGCTTGACGCCTACGAACTCACGCTCGACTCCCGTTATTTTCGGGTTGCGCAGCACACCCTGAACTTCGCCCTCGGTTCGTACGCGGACAAGAAGAGCGGCGGATTCTTCGATCGTCCAACCGACGGCAAGCCGCTTGGCGGCCTGGACGTTCGGCGCAAACCCTTTCAAGACTCTCCAACGCCGGGGGCGAACTCCATCGCCGTGATCGCCTTGCTGCGCATGCACGCGTTTACCGGAGACCAGCGCTACCACGAATTTGCCCAGAAAACGCTGGAGGCCTTCGCGGGCGTCGCTCCGCAATATGGCTTATTTGCCGCGACCTACGGTTTGGCGGCCATGCTTTTCGCGCATCATCCCTTGCAGGTGGTCATCACCGGACGCGCGGACGATGCCTCTTCCCAAGCCCTCGAAGTTGCTGCCAATGGGGTTTTCCGTTTCGGCAAAGCCGTTCTGCGTGTCACTCCCGGCGCCGAACCGGCGAGCCTCGCGGAGGCCCTCAAAGAGACCCTTCCGCATCTTCCGGCGGACAAGGCCATTGCCCTCGTCTGCGCAGGGCAAACTTGCCTGCCGCCGACTAGCGAAGCCGTACAACTTGCGAACTTTCTCCAAAAAGGAGCGGTAGAGGCGGCCACCCGTTAAATAAAATAGCGGCTTTACTTCTTCGGGCGCGACTCCGGCGGAACCAAGCCTGCTAACCGGTAATACACCACTAACTGGCCGTAATGTTCTCCGGAATGCTCCATGAAGCCATACGCCCACTCAAACACGCGCACTTGCTGATTCTCGAAGGGATCGATCATCATTCCCTCCATACCCGCGTCGCCTTTCGCCTTGATGGCCGCGGCCCCGTCCGCAAAGGATTTTTTTACAAAGGCCACGACGTCGGCTTTGCTCTTGTACTTCGAGCGCTGCGGATCCTCCTGAGCGGGAGGCTTTTCTCCCCTGGCGATGTTGATAAAGAAATAGTTCGCGCCCGCGGCATGAAGCAATTGTTCCGCGAACGAGCGCTGCGCCGGCGTGGGCTTGAAGTCATACTTGTCTTCCGGAAAATCTTCCGCCATGGCAATCAGTTTTCTGCCGACGTCGTTCCACTGCTCGAGTACCGCCTGCGACAGTCCCTTTGCAGGTTTAGGCGCCGCGTCTTTCTTCGCAGCGTCCTGCGCCATCGCCGGAGCTACAGCCAGTCCCAGGAACAAAGCCAACACCGCCACTGAACTCCCTTTCATGTTTTTCCTCTCCTTAGTTTGCTTTTGGGCCTTGCAACACCATGCAAGGACTACTTTTTCGGACGGGATTCTGGGGGAACGAGCCCGGCAACGCGGTAATACACCACCAATTGGCCGTAGTGCTCCCCGGAATGCTCCACCAGGCCATACGCCAGGTCTGAAATTTGCAGCTGCCGCTTGCTTTCGGGATCGGTGGTTAGTTCGGACATACCCTTGTCGCCTTTGGCCTTGATCACCGCCGCGCCGTCTTCCACGCATTTTCTGACGAACGCGACGACTTCCGCCTTGGTTTTTAGCCCCTCGCGCTTGGGGTCATCTGGATATCGTGGTTTTTGACCCTGTGCGGGATCGGTGAAGTAATACATGGAAGCGGAGACATGCAGGAGTTGCTCGGCGAAGGTACGCTGTGCGGGCACCGGTTTGAAGTCGTATTTGTCTTCGGGGAAATCTTCCGCCATGGCGATCAGCTTGCGGCCAATCTCATTCCATTGCGAAACCACTGCTTGCGACGCGCTAGGTGCCGCCTTGGGCTCTTCGCTTTTCGCGTTTGCCAAAAACAGCAAAGCGTACCCGGCAGCCAGTAGGACCGCCGCGCCACACATTGCTTTCTTCATTTTCTTCCTCCCTCATGCGTTGCCGAGGCTAGGACTTACCTGCCGCTGCGTCTGTCCCATGATCCGTTTGTTCAGACGTACCGGCTCCCTGAAAGGCTTTTCCTTTAAGTGTGCGCCGCAGCCGGCTCAGCGGGGTTTCATATTACTCACGAAAGCCCGGAACGTCACACAAATTGTGGCCTGCGGCGTGGTAAAATTAGGGGTTATTGATCGGAGCGTAAGCCTGTGAATTGGGGCTGGTTTTTCCTGCGCATTGCCATTTTTTCCACCATTTTGACGGTGCTGTTTCTCTCGCAGCGGTTCTGGTATCGCTCCCTGTGGAGGATGACCGCCAACTGGGGAACCGTCTGGCTACGAATCCTGATTCGCGCGGGCTATGTCGTGCTGCTCGTTCTCATCATCGCTTCCACCGCGGACGGATTCCGTATGGGACACCGCGGGCACTTGGTTCCAAGCAATAACCTGGTCACCGTATTTGCCGGACTATGGTTTTCCAGCGCGTTGTTCGCGTATTTCGCGGTGAAACTTGTTCGCCTCGCCGAGCGTGCCTGGAACTTGTTGCGCGGGGAAGTGCCTTCGAGTGCGCCGGAGCGCGCGGGTACACCTCCGCAGACGGAACAACATCCATCGGGCCGCGCGCGATCATCTTCGGAAGCTTCTCAAGCAGCAGTGGAAATGGTTCCGGATCCATCGCGTCGCTACTTTTTCCGCACCGCTTCCGCGGTCGCCGGGGCAGCCCCCTTTCTCAGCGCCGTCTACGGGTTCGCTGCCGAGCGCCTGAATTACCAGGTGCGGCGCGTCGAGATACCACTGGCGAATCTGCCTTCCGGTCTTGAGGGTATGAAGATCGTGCAGATCAGCGATATTCACCTGAGTGGCTACATGAACCGCACCGACGTTCGGCGTGCCGTGGAAATGGCCAACGAACTGGGCGCCGATCTCGCCGTGGTCACCGGGGACTTTATTACCGGCGCGAGCGATCCGCTGGCCGATTGCATCGACGAAATCAAACGCTTGCGCTCGCCTCTTGGCGTGTGGGGTTGCAACGGTAATCACGAGATTTACGCCCGAGCCGAAGATGCCGCCCAAAGTCTCTTCGCCGACGCCGGAATGAAACTGCTTCGCTACGAAAATGCGCAACTCGCCTTTCGCGGCGCGCAATTCAATTTGCTGGGCGTCGATTACCAGCGCGAGCGCAGCTATAGCGGGCATCGCGTGCAGATGCTCGCGGACCTCGCGCCGCTGGTTCGCCGCGACATGCCGAATATTCTGCTCTCGCACAATCCGAATAGCTTCAATCGCGCGGCGGAGCTGGGCATCGAACTTTCCTTGGCAGGTCACACCCACGGCGGGCAGATTCAAGTTGAGATTTTGGATCATCGCCTCAGCCCCGCGCGGTTTATCACCGATTACATTGCCGGGACGTATTATCGGCCGCTGGCGATGCCGGCTCCCGACAAACGAGCGTTGCGCGGCGTGGATAATCTTGCGAGCAACGAAATGCCCACGGGCAGTCACGCGCAGCCGGCGCTTTCGGTGCTATACGTCAACCGCGGTCTGGGCACCGTGGGAGCCCCCGTGCGCCTCGGCGTCCCGCCCGAAATCACTCTGCTTACCCTGCGCCGCGCGTAGTCAACGCGCATCCTGCGGTACTATGGTTGCCGCACTCGACGATGTTCCGGCAGATCCAACGCGCGATTTTCTCCAGCTTTATCGCACTTTCCTGCTTTCTTTGCTTCTCCGCTGTCGGCCGGCCTCAGGCCACTGGACACGAACACGCCATCGGTGGATCGGTGCGCAATGAAGAGGATGACTCACCCATTTCCCAGGTCCACGTGCAACTGCAGAGGAGCGGAAATGTCGCCCACCCTATCCTTATCACCAATGACAACGGCGAATTTTACTTTGGACAATTTCCGCCCGGAGAATACGAAGTGATCGCGGAACTCGACGGATATCAGCCGGTCCGCTTGCCCGTAAATATCACGCGGCATGACGAAATCAACTTGATCATCCGCGTGCGCAGACTGTCTTCCACGGCTCCGACCGGCGACGTCACCACCGCCCATCAACTGCGTGTTCCCAAGAAAGCGCACGACGCCTTCGACAAAGGCGTGTCGAAAGCGGATTCCAATGCCGATTACCGGGGAGCCATCGAAGAATTTCAGCGGGCCATCAAGCACTATGCCGACTATTACGAATCCTACACGGAAATGGGACTAGCTTATATCCGGCTGAAGGATCTCCCGTCCGCGGAAAAAGCTTTGCGTAAATCAATCGAGCTGAGCTCCGCGAAATACGCTCCGCCACTGATGCTGCTGGCCATGGTTCTCAATGATCAGAATCGGGCTGACGATGCGCAACCGGTCGCTCGCCAGGCGATTGCCGCCGCACCCCAGGCCTGGCGTGGGCACTACGAACTCGCGCGCTCGCTCTACAGCCGGCGGCAGGTACCCGAAGCAGAAGCCGCGGCCTCTACGGCGCGCGCGCTCCAGCCCGAGAGTCCCGATGTGTATCTGCTACTGAGTGAAATCCATCGCAGTACCCATAATGCCCCGGCCTTGCTGCAAGACTTTGATACCTATCTGAAGCTGGCCCCGCGGGGCCCGGCTGCGCCGCGGGTGCGCCAACTTCGCGAGCAACTGTTGGAATATATGGAATCGCAGGGCAAGCCCGGCGCGCAGCCCTGAGGAGAATCGATGGAGTTCAACGTCCGTCGCATGGCGCTGCTTCTCGCCTATCTCCTAAGCGTCACGTTTTGTAGCGCCCAGCAGAAGGTCATCCGTCGCCCCGGCATCAAAGACGTGCAAGTTCCCATGTCGGACCTAAAACCCGCGGCCACGACGACGCTCGGCGGAAGTCCGGATTGGCTAGCATTTTCAGAAAATGCAGTTTGGGTAACCAATTCCAAGTTCAACGCAGTTCAGCGCGTCAACCCGCGCGACGCCAGCATCTCCGCCAAAATCGAATTCCAAGCCGAGCCGTGTTCCGGCTTGACGTATGCGTTCGGCTCGCTTTGGGTGCCGCTCTGCGGGAAGCCAGCTTCGCTTGCGCGCGTCGACCCCGCCACAAACAAGATCGTTGCCATCTTGCCGTTCGGTCCTGCCGACAGCGAAGGTGGAATCGCCGCGAGCGACGACTCCATCTGGATCGTGGGCGACGATCACGGCACACTTTTGCGCATCGATCCTGCCGATAATGCCGTGCGCCAAGAAATCTCCATTCCAGCAGGCTCCTTCAATCCGCTCTATAGCGACGGCGTCGTATGGATCACCGGAAATAAATCAAGCGTTTTGACGCCGGTGGATGCGCGAACCGGCGAGGGGCTCGCTTCGATCCGCGTTGGACCGCAGCCTCGTTTTCTGACGCTCGGTGCCGACTCCATCTGGACGCTCAATCAGGGCGACGGCAGCGTGACTCGCGTGGACGTCAAAACGCGAAGGGTCACGGCAACAATTTTCGCCGGGATTCCTGGCCCGGGTGGCGACATTTGTTTTGGCGCCGGAACCGTGTGGGCCACCGTGTTCGATGTTCCATTGACGGAGATTTCTCCGGAGTCCAACAAAGTTGTGCGGCAGTGGGTTGGCGCGGGTGGCGATGCGATCCGCTTCCGTCAAGATTTCCTTTGGCTCACCGACTTGCGGAATGGACTTCTGTGGCGTCTGGCGCCGCCGCGGCGATGATTTTCACCGTCAACGCAACTCGACCACGGTGATGGCCTTGCCGCCTCGGTCTTCTGTTTCAAAGGATTGCCGCGCCACCAGCGGATGAGATTTCAGGAATTCCGCAAGTCCTTTGCGCAGCGCGCCAGTTCCGTGGCCGTGAATGATGCGGATACGCATCTTGCGCGCCAGCGACGCCTGGTCCAGGAATTTGTCTACTCGCTCGGTCGCTTCTTCCACGGTCGAGCCAATCAGATTGATTTCGTCGGCGATAGCTTCCCCGGACGTGGCGCGCACGGTGATTCCGGATGACGCAACGCCGGACGGTGCAGCCCCCGGTTTCACGCCTTCCACTGCAACAATGTCCTCGACGCCAACTTTCATGCGCAGCGGGCCGGCTTCGATTTCCGCAGACGAGCCATCTAGTCTCCGAAAGATTACCGGTTTGTTGAAGCCGCGAACGCAAATGCGCTGGCCGGATTGCAAGCCTTCCGGCCGAATGGCTTCGGCTGGCGCCGGCGCGCCTAGATCTGCCTGGGCATCCGCCAGCGTTTGCACCACTGCGGCGTTCAGTTCCTCGCGCGCTTCCCCGCGCGCATCCTGGACCTTGCGGCGCGCTGACTTTTCGATCTGCCCGCGCAGCTGGCGATCCTTTACCGCCTCGAGCACGCGAGCGACGTTATCGTCGAAACGCTTTTGCATCTCCGTAAATTTGTCCTCGAGCTCCTTGATCCGTTTTTGCTGGCGCTCCACCCATTGCGTGCGCAACTTGGCGCGTTCTTCCTCGAGCGCGTGGCGCTCCGCGGTCATTTGCTGCTGCAGGCGGTGCAGTTCGTCGCGGCTGCGATGCAGGTAGGCGATCAGGTCTGCGGCTTCGCGCGATTCCGGCGTGAGCAGCGACCGCGCGCGCTCAATGATCGCCGATGCCAGCCCGAGGCGCTGTGCGATGGCGATTCCGCTCGATCCCCCCGGCACTCCAACCATCAGCCGATACGTGGGCCGCAAGTTCACATCATCAAACTCAACCGCTGCGTTCACCACACCCGGCGTCGTGGAAGCATACGTTTTCAAGCGGTCGTGATGGGTGGTGGCCAGCACGATACAGTTCTTGGCGCGGAATTCATCGAGCAAAGCCACCGCCAAAGCGGCCCCTTCCTCCGGTGCTGTCCCCGTGCCCATTTCGTCCGCCAGCACCAGCGACTGCGGCGTCGCCGCTTCGAGCATCGACTTCAGGTTCAGCATGTGCGCGGAAAACGTGGAAAGATCAGCGGCGATTGATTGCTCGTCGCCAATGTCCACCAGCACGCGATCGAACAACGGTACGACCGCGCGCTGTGCCGCAATCGGAATTCCCGATTGAGCGGAAAGCACCGCAATCCCCGTGGTCTTCAGTGCTACGGTTTTGCCGCCGGTGTTTGGTCCGCTGATCACTAGCACGCGTTCGTCGCCCCCGAGCGCGAGCGACATCGCAACAACGGCGCGATTTTCGCGGCGGAGCTTGTCCTCCAATACCGGATGCCGCGCGTGCTGCAGGCGCAATTCGCTGTGCGCGGTGAATTCGGGCATGGATGCATCGAAATCGCGCGCGAACCGCCCGCGCGCGAAGATGCTGTCGAGCAGTGCAATGGTCTCCGCGGCAGCAAGCAGCGGCCCGCGGATATTCTGCAGGCGCTCGGTCAGTTCCCGCAGAATGCGCAGGATCTCTCGAGTCTCCTCCTCCGCGAGCTGAACAAGCTGATTGTTGCTCTCAACCGTCTCCAACGGCTCGAGAAAAACCGTCTGCCCCGTCCCGCTGGCGCCGTGCACAATCCCCGGCACGCTGCGGCGATTCTCCGCGCGCACCGGAATTACGAAGCGGTCGTTGCGCAGCGTGACATAGTCTTCCCCCGCTTCCGCATTGCGCGCGCGCAGAATCTGCTTCAGTGATCTCTGAATCGACTCGCGCGTCTGCGCGATGCTGCCGCGGATTTTCCGCAGAGCCGGCGAAGCGTCGTCGCTGATTTCTCGGTTAGGGAGGATGCAGCGCCGGATTGCGGCGAGTACGTCGCGAAACTCCGGCAAAGATGCCGCGCGTGCCGCCAGCAGCGGAAATTTCGCCGTCTCTTCGTGAAATTGCTGCCGCAGCCATCCGGTCGTATCCAGTAACGAAGCCACATCCAGCAACTCCGCGGGCTCCAGCACCATGCCGGCGCCTTCAAGATGCTCCAGCCAGCCTTGCGGATCGGCCAGCCCGCCGAATCCCAGTTCGCTACCCGCACGCAGCCACTCACGCGCTTCCCGAATCTGCGCGAAGCCGCCTTCCAATGCGCCGCGGTCTGTGGAAGGTTCGAGCGCATCCACCGCGCGCTTCCCCGGCGCGCACGTCGTGCGCAAGCGCAACAGTTCGCGCAGTTTGTCGAATTCCAGAACGTCTTGGGCGCTTCGTGCCATGGTGTGTCTTTGCTGCGTCTTCTTAGATGATGCGCTGCTGCCGCGGAAGTTGCACTCAGCGCCGCCGCTTCGGCGCCGCCTCTTTCGCGGGGGGGTTGCGGTCGAATTCTTCGACCATCGCGATGCACAATCCATCGAGCACATCAGAAGCTTCGTGATTCTTACCGCCCTGGTTGTTGCTCAGAAACGAAAAGATCAGTCGGCGGCCGCTCGCAGTTTCCGCGAATCCGGAGCGTGTGCGCACATGCTCCACAGAGCCGGTTTTAGCGTGGATGCGCGTCGCGGCACTGGTGTTCTTCATCTGCGTTTCCAACGTGCCGTCGACTCCCGCCACCGGCAACGACGTGTAGTACGGCGCAAACCACGGCTGCTCCTGCGCATATTTCAGCAGCGCCACAATCGCGCGTGGCGTCACCAGGTCATGGCGCGAGAGGCCAGAGCCGTCGGTCTGGATCACATCGGCCGGGGCTATGCCCACCGCGGCATAAAAATCAGCTGGAAATTTCATGAGCTCGTCCGGCGTGTTCCAGATTCCACCGCTGCGCGCAGCAGCCCGCAACAATATCTCCGTATGCAGGTTTTGGCTTATTTTGTTGACCAGCTTTACGCTATCGCTGAGCGGGACGGAGAGATGCTCCGCCAGTACTGCGCGAGGCGTCGCCGCCAGAGTCTCGGGCACGTGGACGGCGCGCGCCACGCCGGAAATTCTGACGCCGCGCTCAGTCAGCAACTGCACCAGCACCGCCCCGGCATGTTCCGCGGGCTCATGCAGCGCGAGAACCAGTTTCCGCGGCGTGCTTCGCGCCGGCAACGTCCCACGCACGACCACAATCTTGGCATTCGGCTCGCGCGTCAGCGTAAGGTCGGACTTGATCTCCGCAGCGGAAGTCACCACGTTGTTCTGCACCAGGAAATCCGGCGTCGCCGGATTAACCACTGCCTGCACCGCGCTCCCCGCGGTTTCACCAGGCGTCAGGGTCAGCGTGACGGTATTGTCGCCCACGACGATCGCGGAGACCGCCGCGCCGTACTCCCACACCATGTCGTCGATCTCCCAGCCGTTCGGATACGGCTCGCGAGGGAAGTAGCTATCATCGCCGATCACGTCGCCGGTTATTTCCCTGACTCCCTTGGCCACCAGCGCATCGGCCAATTCCGCCAGCGTCTTTTCTGGAGCGCCGTCAAATTCCTCCTTTAGCGCATACGGAAATTTCCGGTTGGAAAGATTGGGATCGCCACGCCCAACCAAAAACAAATCTCCAGTCAAGACGCCCTCCGCAGAAAGAGCGCCATTGGTTTCGAGCGTGGTGTGAAAACGATAGTCCGGCCCGAGCTTGGCCAGTGCCAGCGCGGTGGTGAACAACTTCATATTCGACGCCGGAACGAAATATTTGTCGGCATTGCTTTCAAAAAGCGTTTGCCCCGTCTGCGCGTCGACGATGAGCAGCCCCCACTCGCCTTTGCTGGCCGGGTCGCATTCCAGTAGGGCTTCCGCGCGCTCGGCATATTTACGCGTCGCCGGGTCCAGGCGTGGCTTTTTGTTTTTGGCGACCGGTGGCGGCTGCAGCTTCGTCTGCGCTTGCGCACTGCACACGAAGATCGCGACCGTCGCAATCTGGAGCACCAACAACGCCGCATAGTGTCTGATCCCCCTACAACTCACCGTGCCTCCTGCTGGCAAATTAGGTTGCGGAAAAGTATAGTCGAAACAGTGCAAAACGCTTCGCTCGCGGCGCCGACCAGGCAGAGGAACCGCCGAAGTGAAGCCGGGTTGGAAAAGATCCGCAGGTTGAGCCCAGAACCTCGGAACTTTAGAATCGCATCACTCAAAACTGAAGCGAGGTGATTTGATGTCGAAGCGAATTTTGTCTTTCCTGTTGGCGCTGGCTTTGATCGCCCTGCCGCTCTCCGCGGCCGATAACAAGAAAGAGGTGGATCGCCTGGAAAATTGCGGCATGGTGCTGAAAGAAATCCTTGATATCCCGGATGACATTCCGCAGGATCTGCTCGACAAATCCGAATGCGTCATCGTCTATCCGTCAGTCCTCAAGGCCGCCTTCGTCCTGGGCGGAAGCTACGGCCGCGGCGCAATGAGCTGCCGTACCGGGGAGCACTTCACCGGGCCGTGGAGTGCGCCTACCATGATGGCGCTTGAAGGCGGCAGCATCGGGTTCCAGATCGGCGGGCAAGCTACTGATTTCGTACTGCTGGTGATGAACGCACGGGGAGCCCACGCCATCCTCAAGAGCAAGGTAAAGCTCGGAGCCGACGCATCCGCGGCGGCCGGACCCAAGGGGCGCAACGCCTCCGCCGAAACGGATGTCACCATGCGCGCGGAAATTTTGACCTATTCCCGGGCACGCGGGCTGTTCGCCGGTATTTCGTTGGCCGGCTCCTCGGTGCGTCCTGATCATGACGCCAACGCTCGAGTCTACGGGAAAAAGATTGAGGCCGAGGCCATCGTTTTTAACGGTGCGGTAGCGGTCCCTCCTGCCGCACAGAAATTCATCGCCACCCTGAACCAAAAATCCCCAAAGCACAAGTAAGGCTGCCAGAATTTTTGAATCGACGAGAGCCCCAGGCTGATTTGCCCTGGGGCTTTCTGTTCCTCGAAACCATACCGAGTTGACTTTTGCTCATAAATGACTGATAGTCATTTACGGGTAACAGTCAGAATGCGCAAACTCTCCTCCGCACCTTCCCCCCGCGCGGCAACCCCCGGGCCCGATCGTCGCCAGCGACGCAGCGCCGAAATCCGCGAAAAACTGTTCCGCGCCGCCCTCAAGCTCTTCGGCGAAAAGGGTTTGGCCGCAACCACAGTAGAAGACATCACCAACGCCGCCGACGTCGGCAAGGGCACCTTCTTCAACCATTTTCCGAGCAAAGAGCACATCCTCATCGCCTTCGGTGAAATGCAGCTGGCTAAGCTTCAGGCCGCGGTGGACGATTTTCGCCACAGCAAAGAACTCATGCCCCGGTTTCTTCGCACTTTAAGCGTCCGCATGACTGAAGAGTCCGGGCGCGCCCCCGACGTTGTCCGCGCCATCCTGCAAGCTAATCTTTCGAGCTCCTCGGTACGCCGCGCGATGAAGGAAAATCACAATCGCGCGCACAGCTTGATGACGCAGCTCGTGCAGGTCGGCCAGGACCGCGGAGAGTTTCGCAGCGACTTGCCCGCCAGCGAATTAGCCCACGTCTTCCGCCAGACCGTTTTCGGCACCCTGCTCATGTGGTCTGTCTATGGCGATGCCACCTTGCCGGAAAGAATCAACACCGCGCTGAACGTTTTGTTGACCGGGCTGGCACCGCGCGACGCGGCAAACCTGGCGGCCTTGAAAAGACAATCGCAAGGAGCGCCGGTTTGATGAATCGCAAGCGCTTTATTCTCATACTGGTCATCGCCGCCGCCGTAGCTGCTGTTGCTTTTGCCACCAAATGGTTTCGGCGTGACTTCGCGCTGCAAGGCTCGGGCACTGTCGAAGCCCGCGACGTTCGCGTAGGCTCGGAGATTGGCGGCCGCATCGACAAAGTGCTTGTGCGCGAAGGCGATCGCGTGCAACCCGGCCAGGTGCTGATCACCTTCGACGATAAGAAGCTGCAAGCGGCGTTGCAGCAATCGCGTGCCGCGGCGCAGAAAGCGCAACGCGGCTATCGCCCAGAGGAAATTGCGGAAGCGCGCGCCGCCGCGGCGCAAGCCAAAGCCGAATACGAGCAGCGGACCAACGGCTATCGCCGGGAAGACATCGCGGCCGCCCAAGCGGACCTCGATCGCGCCAAAGCCGACGAGATCCGCACCCACCTTGATTTTGACCGCTATGAGGCCCTGGCGAAAAAAGACCTTGTCTCCAAACAGCAGCGCGACAGCGCTGAAGCTGCATGGCGTATCGCCGCCGCCACAACGCAAAACGCGCAACACAAGCTCGACGAGCTGCAGCATGGTTACCGCCCCGAGGAGATCGCCTCGGCCCGGGCGCACTATCAACAAGCGCAAGCCACGCTCGAAAAACTGGAACGCGGCAACCGCCGCGAAGACGTCGACCTCGCCAAAGCGGCGTATTCCTACGACGAAGCGCGCTTTCGCGAACGCCAAGTCGTGGCGCCTTCGGCGGCTACCGTGGAAGTGCTGGACGTGCGCCCCGGCGATCTCATCGCTCCTAACACCCCGGTGGCCACGCTGCTCGAGCAGGATCAGATCTACATCCGCATCTACATTCCGGAAACGCAGATCGGCCTCGTCACCGTCGGTCAAGCTGCGGAAGTTCGCGTCGATTCGTTTCCCAATAAAGTGTTTGACGGCGAAGTCGAGCAAATCAATCAGCAAGCGGAATTTCTGCCGCGCAACGTGCAGACCCGCGACGAACGAGTGCATCAGGTTTTCGGAGTCAAAGTGCGTATCAAGGATCCTTCCGGAAGGATCCTCGCCGGAATGGCCGCCGACGTTAAGCTGAAAGCCGCGAGCTGAGCATGGCTGCCCCACCGACCAGCAATGGACTCGCCATTTCCGCCGAACACCTGGTGCGCAAGTTCGGGCAGTTCACCGCCGTCAACGACGTCAGTTTCCAAGTGCAGAAAGGCGAAATTTTCGGCTTCCTCGGTCCCAACGGCAGCGGCAAGACCACGGTCATCAAAATGTTAACCGGTCTTTTGCCGCTGTCGAGCGGAAACGCCCGCGTCGAAGGCCTCGACGTGCGCGCCGACGCCGAAGCCGTTCGCCAGCACATCGGCTATATGTCGCAGCGCTTCAGCCTCTACGACGACCTGACCGTCACCGAAAATCTACAATTCTACGGCCGCATCTACAGCTTGCCGCCCGATCGCCTCAAGCAGCGCATGAAGGAAATCATCGAGCTCAACAGCCTCGGTCCGTATCTCGAACGCCTCGCCGCTCAGCTTTCCGGCGGCTGGAAGCAGCGTCTCGCGCTGGGTTGCGCCATGCTGCACGAGCCCAAGCTGCTTTTCCTCGATGAGCCCACCGCCGGCATTGATCCTGTCGCGCGGCGCCAGCTCTGGGATTTGCTCTTTGAACTCTCCGGCCACGGCATCACCTTTTTTGTAACCACGCATTACATGGACGAAGCCGAGCGCTGCAGCCACGTGGCCTACATTTATTTCGGCAGGCTCATCGCCGACGGCACACCCAATTCGCTTCGCGAGCTGCCCGACGTCCAGCCGCAAGGCACCCAGCGCATCGAAATCACTACGCCGGAAGTCACCCGCGCGCTGCGCCTTGCGCGGCAAATTCCCGGCATTCGCAGCGCCACCATTTTTGGACAGTCCATCCACGCGCTCGTCGAAGATCACTTCGACCTGAACGATCTGCGCGAGCAGCTACGGAAAAACGGCATCACCGCTGGAGAAATTCGCCCTCTGGCACCCAGTCTCGAAGACGTTTTTGTCGAGCTCACCTACAAA